>Ga0163144_10011248_pt1 | contig 18950 bp, 21 predicted proteins | sample OliLak19BULKMAT1_FD_123175 | JGI IMG/M metagenome (GOLD analysis project Ga0163144, IMG submission 123175) | Freshwater microbial mat bacterial communities from Lake Vanda, McMurdo Dry Valleys, Antarctica - Oligotrophic Lake LV.19.BULKMAT1 | ecosystem: Environmental > Aquatic > Freshwater >... | reverse complement strand
CTAAATTGGCGGTTGTATACTTCTTTTGATCCTCCTGATGAGACTAGCAATTTAAAAACTTTTTCTTTACGCTATCAAATCAATAGGGTAATCCCGACGAAGGTCGCGGAAATGAGGCGCTGTTCCCGATTTAATCGGGACTTGCCTTCCCGTACTTTTGCAGAGGAAAAGTTTTAGGTTTCTACTTGTTGGAGAGGATCATTTTGTTTCCCCTTTAAAAAAATTTAATGCACCATTCATCGAATGAGTTCACGAACTAACGAGTTATCTCTAATGCGTTAATTCGATAATTCGTTAATTTTTGGTTAATTTATATTTCTACAGTAATTTATGATTGATAAAAAAGATGAGGTTCTTGACGTGAGCACTATGCTTGAAGGCAATAGCTATGAGGAAAAGGCAATTGCTCCCGCCGGGCAGACTCCGTCTGGAGACTCTGTCGGAACGAGCCCTCTGGGCGGCGCCAGCGATGAGCAAGAGCAGAGACAGTCGGAACGACCTGTCAAATCAGAGCACAGACTAAAAGAAGATCTCAAGTTGAGCTATGTCGCAACCGGAGTCCTAGACGTCACGGTAGGTGGCTACGGTTTTCTTCGACAAGACTACACAATAAATCCTAACAAGGACATTTATGTTTCAACCTCCCAGATTCGCCGATTCTGGCTTCGAAGAGGAGACATGGTTGAGGGATTGGCCAGACCACCTAAGGAAGGTGAGAGATTTCACAGTTTGCTTTTGATCAAAAAAATTAATGGTGAGGAGATTTCTGAGGAGCAAAGCAGAGCTCGTAAGGACTTCGAACAGCTAACCTCATTACATCCCAATAGACAGATTAAGCTCGAAACGAAAAAAGAAGTTCTTTCTACAAGAATCATTGATTTAATTGCCCCAATCGGATTTGGTCAGAGAGCTTTGATTGTGTCTCAACCTAAGGCGGGTAAAACCACATTCCTTAAGGAGATTGCGGAAGCAATAAGCGTTAATCATCCAGAGGCACATTTAATGGCAATTCTTATCGGTGAAAGACCGGAAGAAGTTACCGAGATAAAAAGATTTATTAAAGGAGAGGTTGCTGCGTCTAACTTTGATGAGTCGCCAAGACAGCAGGTGAAGGTAGCGAATTTGGCACTTGAACGGGCAAGAAGACTGGTCGAGATGGGAAAGGACGTAATTGTACTTCTTGACTCTATAACGCGCCTAGCACGTGCTTTCAATTTATCTGTTCAAGGGACCGGAAGAAGCATGTCCGGTGGAATTGACCCAGCAGCGCTTTTTCCTGCAAAAAAGTTCTTGGGAGCGGCTAGAAACTGCGAAGAGGGTGGCAGCTTAACCATTATCGGAACAGCTCTTATCGAGACGGAATCAAGAATGGACAACCTTATCTACGAAGAGTTTAAGGGTACCGGTAACATGGAGATTCATCTAGACCGTAAGCTAGCCGAACGAAGAATCTTCCCAGCCGTAAACATCGAAAGATCCGGAACTCGACATGAAGAACTTCTGCTTGACGAGAAATTTATGAAGAAGATAACCACGCTACATCGTATGTTAGGTCTACTTGATGGCGAAGAGCGCGTCACTCTCATGATTGACAAGCTCTCAAAGACCAAGAACAACGCCGAATTCTTAGACTCTCTAAGCGCAGGCGCTTAATTGATTTCGAAGCGAAACATTTTTTCAGTGTGAACGCCTCCCTGTTTTTCGTAGAACTTATGCGCGTCTGCCACGAAAATCCTTACATCAGACCTATTGAGCAATTCTAGGAACATATCTTCTCTTAGTTTTTGCGATTTAGATGACTGAGTTGTGCTCTCCCGTTTTTTTGTTAACTTCGACCAACAGCTCGTCTAGAAGGGCTAAAACTTCATTTTTGTCCTCTGTGGTCGCGAGCCTTATTTCCATACGAACATTGTACCAGCAACTTTAAAGTGAATGGTTTGTGGATAAGTATGTGGTTGACATAGGTATATACTCTATAGTAGTATGGAGTACATACCTATACTTAGTATGAGTACTCAAAGAATAAATCGCATAATCGGACAGCTGAAAGGAATTCAGAGAATGATGGATACCAAGCGGGACTGTCACGAGGTTCTTCAACAGGTCTCGGCGGTAAAGAAGGCGATTGATGGGCTGGCGAAAGAACTAATTGTTCTTGATATATGTAAGACTCTTCCTAAAGAAAGCTCGCAAAAAATAGAGCGTGTAGTAGATCGGGCACTAAGCATGTAATTGTAAATCTATAAATTTTTAGGTACGATTGAATCCCTATGAGCGAAATAAAAGACGTTGTGATAATCGGCGGCGGGCCTGCAGGTCTTGCTGCGGCGCTATATACCTCCCGAGCCAACCTCAAACCAGTAATGTTTGCAGGCTCACCTCCCGGAGGTCAGCTTACCTTAACAAGCGATGTGGAGAACTATCTTGGATTTGACTCAATTCTTGGTCCGGAGCTTATCAATAAGATGCGTGCTCATGTAGCTAAGTTTGGTGTAACAATTTTTGACGAAAACGTTACAAGCGTTGAGCTTAATCAAGCTCCATTTAAGATCAAGAGCATAGATCGCGAAGTAATGGCAAAAAGCGTTATTATTGCGACAGGCGCGAAGGCGCTATGGCTTAACCTCGAATCGGAACAACGTCTGAAGGGAAAAGGAGTGTCTGCTTGCGCCACATGCGATGGGTTCTTCTTCAAGAATAAGATAGTTGCTGTGGTCGGTGGAGGAGATACGGCCATGGAGGAAGCTCTGACTCTCACAAAGTTTGCTACAAAAGTATATTTAATTCATCGAAAAGACTCTTTTCGAGCCTCAAAAATTATGCAGGATCGCGTTCTTAAGCATGAAAAAATCGAGGTGGTTTGGAGCACCGTAGTTACAGAAGTTTTGGGGGAGAATAGGGTCGAGGGACTGAAGCTACAAAATTTAAAAGACAATACTACAAAAGAGCTGAAGCTAGACGGATTATTTTTAGGAATAGGGCATAAACCAGACACAGAGCTATTTAAAGACTGCGTAAAACTGGATGAAAAAGGTTATATTCTTACCGCTGTAATGGCTGCATGGGAAGGTAAAGAAAAGATTGCCTCGACATATCAGACATCTACCTCTGTTGAGGGAGTGTTTGCTGCTGGTGACTGTGTAGACCATGTCTATAGGCAAGCGGCAACAGCGGTTGGTATGGGCGTAGCGGCAGCATTAGATGTTGAGAGATGGCTCGAACTACAGTAACATCTTCATATGAGTACCGCAGGTGAACAAATGCTTCAAACGGCCCAAAACCTCATTAGACAAACCGGTAAAACACTAAACCTAAGCAACTCCGATATTGAAAAACTAGTTACTCCAGAACACATCCATAAGGCGATGTTGGAAATCGAACTTGACAACGGTACTAAAAAATCTTTTCAGGCATACAGAGTTCAGCATAGTAGCAAGCTAGGACCGTACAAAGGTGGAATACGATTTCATCCACAAGTTTCGCTACCGGAGGTGCAGGCGCTAGCAACGTTAATGAGCATCAAGTGCTCAGTGGCAGGTATTCCGCTAGGTGGAGGGAAAGGTGGAATAATTATCGATCCAAAAACCCTGTCTATAACCGAACTTGAGCGTCTTTCTAGAGCGTATGTAAGGGCTTTTTACGACTTTATTGGTGAAGAAAAAGACATCCCTGCTCCAGACGTTAACACTAACGGTCAAATAATGTCCTGGATGGTGGATGAGTACATAAAACTTAGAACTAAGAACTTAGAACTTAGAACTAGTGATGTAACGCCCGAACAGCTCTCCAAATGGAGGGGGAGCTTTACGGGTAAGCCTATCGAGATCGGTGGTAGCTTGGGTCGTACGGAGGCTACAGGAAGAGGAGGGGTTATCGCTTTGAAAGCGTTGCTTTCAAAGCTCCCCACTTCGCTAAAGCTTCCCTCCTTCGCCTACGGCTTCGGAAGGGCACAGCGAGGGGCAGGAAGTTCAAAACCAACGATAGCGGTACAGGGGTTTGGTAATGTTGGGTATTATTTTGCAGAGATAGCCTCAAAAGAAGGGTTTGATATTGTTGCCGTATCGGACAGCAAAGGCGGAATAGTTTATAAAAACATGGAGCCTCTAGATATTCCATTGGTTATGAACTGCAAAAAGGAGAAAGGTGCCCTTTCAGGATGTTACTGCGTAGGTGGTGTTTGCGATCTGAGAGGTGGGAGAGCTGTTTCAAATGAAGACCTTCTAGAGTTGCCGGTTGATATTCTTGTTCCCGCTGCTTTAGAGAACGTCATACATAGGGGAAATATGACCAAAATACGGGCCAAGATAATTGTTGAGATGGCAAATGGTCCGGTCACCGAGGAAGCCCAAGATTATCTTGTTGAAAAGGGTGTAATTATTATTCCGGATGTGCTCGCCAACAGTGGAGGGGTTATGGTTTCTTATTTTGAATGGTTCCAGAATTTACATAATGAAGTTTGGTCGGAGGAAAAGGTGAACAAGAAACTTCTTGAGCTAATGACAGCTACGTTTGCGCCAATTTGGGAGAGGCACTACAGGACAAAAACCCCATTGAAAAATGCTGCTTTCGAGGTCGCTATTGAACGAATGACTACTGAAGAAAGTTGAGTGGATTGAGCTGAGCTCCTCCTGAACGAACCTCAAAATGTAGATGCGGACCCGAAGACCTTCCCGTTGATCCCAGAACTCCAATTTGTTGCCCTTGATTTACTGCTTGGCCAGGCGTAACGCCAAGACTTGAGAGATGAGCATAGAGTGTCTGATAGCCATTTCCGTGATCCACGATAATGTGACATCCATAGCCATAATCCGCACATCCAGCAAACGTAACGGTTCCGTTATCGGATGCAAGAACAGGCGGAAGTGCATTGTTTGCGATGTCAACCGCCATGTGATACCAGATTGGGTACTGCGTTATACCTCCTGAGGTCGGCCAGATAAAGTTCGAGCTTCCACGAGCTCCTGCTTGAATAGGACCACTGTAAAATCCACCAGGTGAGGTAGCTGGTTTTGGAGGAAGCACAGATCCGTTAGGAACGAACAGAGTTTGACCACTGGTTAAGGAGAACGTGTCAAGATCAGCAAAATCGTTGAACGGAAAGTTAAGGATGTTCTGCGCATCGACGTTATACTTTTTTGCTATCGTATAAATATTATCTCCCGACACCACTTTATGTACCACACCGGTTCCAGGAGGAACTTTGATTACTTGACCCGGCTTGATGGTGTCTGACTTAAGGCTGTTCGCCCATCGTAAGCTCTCTGACGAAACATCAAATTTTTTAGCAATGGTGCTCAAGGTGTCGCCTCCAAGAACGGAGTAGTCGACCATCTTATCGCGTGGCTTTGCGGATATAATAGTGCCAACATTACCCTCGTAAGGATTAAAGGATATAATCGAACTTTGTAAGCCTTGATTTGAGTTGAGGTCGCTTCCAAAAGGATTATTTTCTGCAATAATGGGACCTCCTACCAAGGCCGCGATAGCAAGAAGAAGGAAGGAGCTGTTTAAAAAGGAGGAAGAGTACTTTCCTCGTTTAACAATTAAAATAGCTACGAAGATGTCCTTGACGCGCTCTATGACGCGTGCAGCGCTTAAAATTCTAGACCTCATGTACTCAACAAAAAAAAGTACAAACTGTGCAATCTGTCGCATAGAGTAGTGATACTATTGTATCACAGTTGGAGCCTGATTTTGGGGCATGCCTGAGGCAAAATCGTTGCGCTCTTTTAGCACCTTTTCGTAGTTTGTGGAGGACTGTTTTTTAAGAAGAACGAGTAGCATGTCCATAACCCTAACCGCCTCTTTAGAGTTTTGATTTTGATAGTAGGAGTGGGCTAAATTATAGTAGGAGTTTGGCAAGTCCGGCTTAAGAAGAGTTGCCTCCTGAAATATCTTTATAGCATTTTCATACTGTTTGAGTGAGTAAAATACTCCGCCAAGCTCAAGACGGTAGGATACATTTTGAGTGTCAAGAAGTATGGCTCTTTGAAATGCTGCAATGGCCCATTGTTCCGCTCCTTTTACACCTAATACATTTTTATAAATAATGCCAAGATTTTCCCAGTTGCTAGCCTTCTTTGGATTGAGGGATATTGCCGACTGAGCCTCGTTAATAGCTTGTTGAACCGAAGAGGTTATAATGGCTTGATCTGGATTTGATCGAGTCGCCATCTGCTTTGCTACGAAGAGATTTGTTTGTGAAAAATTGAGTCGATAACGTTCGATATATGGATTGAGGATGACAGCGCTGTACTGGTTGTTATATAGCTCTCTCAGATCATTATTTGCGACAGCATCTACCGAGCTTCTCATAGCCATCTCAGCGCGATATGTAGGAACTAAACCAAATACAAAAAATAGCGTTAAGGTGATTAGAGTAGATGCGTTAATAAATCCTATCAGAAACAGAGACTTCTTCTCCGATATATGGATAGTTTGTTTGCGATTTTTAGTTGAGTCCGACGCAATTATCCCCAAAGCGCAGTAGAGAAGGAGAAACTGTATTAGGGAAGCTGGTGTAGTCAAGAACATCATGGCCATATATCCAAGCAAAATTAAGGAAGCCTTACTTCGACCTATTAAGAAACCGCTAACAAAAACTCCGACTAGCGCTAAGGCGCTAAGGAGACCAGACTCAACCAGTACCTGCAAAATAGCAGAATAGGCGTTATCGTAGCTATTCACAGCCCAGCTTTCAGAAGAATTGTGCGCACTGTCCTTTACCTGTGTGAAGACGGAACTAAAGTTGTTTATTCCGGAGCCAAGCACAAATCCAAAAGGAGTACTCAAGGACTCAACCGTTGCTTTTAATGAAAGGTTGAGCGGAGCAGTATTTTGTGCCAAGCTAGATGTCGATCTCTGCGTTAGTGTAAGAAACGAGAGTACTAGAGCAGTAGTCGAAATAGCTACTCCTAGAATTGCAAGCCAGTCGGTACGCCGAGTCTCTTTTTTTGTTTTTAGCCAATGTAAAAACTGGTAGATCAAGACAAATCCGAGAAAAAGCATAAGGTCGAGTTGAGTCCCAAGGGGAGTAAAGTTTTGATTTTTGAGAAACTGAAAGGTTTTGGGTAGAATGACGGAGTCGAAGGGATGAAAAAACAAGATTATTGTAATCACCGAGACGCAAAGGCCACTGAACCTAAGCATTAGACCAACGGTATTGTCGCTTTCTTCTCGAGAAATGTACCAGTAAAAAACCATAAAAACAGCGAGTATTAAAGGGCCGTATGTGTAGTTGAGCACCGCCTGAACTTTATTTGTAGAGGCGATAGCGGTTGAGAGCGAAACCGTTACGAGGAAAATCGACATAGGTAGAAGAATGCGCAAAGAATTTTTTGACCAACTAATCTGCCTTGTTTTAAGAAATTGATAAGAAGATATTGAAAGTAAAGCTATGGATGAAATAGCCATAAGCATAAACTTATTTATGTTGTAGAACTCATGGGTTATAGGAAGAAAGAACAAAGGAACGAAGAAGAGAGAAAGGCCAACAATGTAGGACTTTAGTTTTTGCATTTTTATTCCTGTTTAGTGTAACTACTTAGTTGATAATTAACCAGTTAAATTTTATACCAGGGTGGTTATTAGTGCTGATAGCTACGGAAAAGTAATTGCTACAGCCTTCGTCCGAAGACCTACACAGCAGTCTCTTGTTAACGACAAGAGGTCTGTCAATAGTGCTTAGATCGGTCTCCGGAGTGATGTATATAAGAGATGACTCCGAAAGGCTTGGGTTATGTACCTTGACCTCGTTTTCTCCTTGCGCAATTATGGATGAACCAGCGGTTTTCGGAAGCTGAAGATTGTTTAAGGTAGCAGATCCGGTTGCGCTGATTGATGCAACTGTGACTCCGTCAGTACTTTTTATTTCGAGCTCCTTAGCTGTAATTTTACCCTTTGTGACTAGATTCCCCTGTTTGGAAAAGACAGTACTACCGTCAAAAAGAGAGATCGAGGAGTTAGCAATGAGATGGAGAGTGTCCGATCGTGCAGTTATTCTGTTTTGTACGGACAGCTCATATATGTCCGCAAACTCGGTGACTACCAAGCGAGAGGTCAGTACATCGTGAGATATCGAAGAAAGTGCATCGGCGGGAATTGGTGGTGAGGTTGGTGTCAGACTGGTTGTCTGCGATAGTTTGGTGAGTTTTGCCTGTACTTCATTTAGATTCTCACTCAGACTGTCTGTCGTTTTGCTTTTTATGGTGCCTGCGGTTATGGAGTTGTTGAAGATGCCATTTTCAGCCCTGATGGTTCCTTTTGCCTCTACATTTCCTTGAGAGTCTATGGAAGCGACAACCGCTTTTTTTATCCCTTTAATTACTAGTTTTGAGAGTTCGGAGGATGTGCTTGAGACGCTATCGTCAGCGCCTAGATTTATAGTGAGGTCCTTTCCGGGCTCAGGATTAATTTCTGAGGTTTGTACAACCGGAGATACTATGCGTTGAGCTGTAAGTGTCTCGATCTGAGCAGAAACTGCGGAGGTAATACCTTGAGTAAGTAGTTGGAATGGATTTTGAGACTGAACCACATAGTCAATGCCAACAAAGACCATGATTTGATTTTTTATAGACCCTTGCTTCCATGACTCTAGAGCTCTACCGATAACCACACCATCTCCTAGGGACTTGATTGCCTTGCCGGCTTCGGTAGACGTAGTAATGTAGTCTCCAGCCTCAATTGAATCTGAGTTGCTAGATATCTTAACAGGCACCCTTCCTTTGAGCGCAATTGGCATGGGATTATCGATTGTTGAGACGTTGTGTCCAATGCTTATGAAGTCGTCATAGTTGTTTGAAACTATTCCGATGACATGACCGTCGTAAGGTTTATTAGCCTTAACTAGCTGTCGGATTGCTTCATTTTTAGTTGTTTTGACTATTTTACTACCCAAGGTCATAACGTCTCCGAACTCTGTTCCAGGTGCGACTGGATACATTTCGGCAAAGTCTGCGGTAGGAGTAGACGCGCAGTCAACAATTTTTTCGTTGTCGGTACCTGACTGAGAGCTGTGACAAAGAGCGTATGAGGTGCCCGCACCTGCAATGTCTAGGGTGGTCGTTCCTGATGATACCGAACTTCCAGATACAAGGCTGTCCTTAATAACTAATTGTGAGCTGGAACTGTTTGAAATGGCCGAAAAAATACCTAAGGAGTTTGATATGCAGTCTGAGGAGCCATCAAAACAGAGTCGATCGGTAAAGATGTCATTCCATATTCGAGTAGGTGAGCCAATATCGTAAACGCTACTAAGCTCGGGACCAACATCGCCGGAGACCTCTAGTCTAAAATAAGTTGGGGTAGATGTGCTTATTCCTACGTTACCCGCGTCCGAGACGAAGATGCGATTAACGGTGGAGTCGCCGGTTCTTAAGCGAATCGAACCGCTTCCTGTTGCGTTTAGCGACAGATTACCATCTCTACCTGTTTGAAGCGATAAGTCGGAGCCACTTTTTATTGAAAATGTGCCACTGCTGTATGTAGAGGTAATGGAAGGTGAGTTAAGAGACAGGATGACCGATCCATCGGAAGATATGAACGGTACCGATGAGGTCGACGATCCTAGCGGAAGGCCTTTAAGAGTTTCGGAGTTTACAGCATACCCAACATTAGCGATTGGTTGTCGTGGAGTCATTTCATTATCGGATGCAACTGTAGTCCCGAGGTATACGTTCGAATTTTCGCTAAATACCGTAGCTCCAACCTCATTGCCACAGGTATCTTGTACCGGAGGAGGACTCATGGACTCTCCACCTATAAGGACAGAAAAATATCCATTTCGGTCAGGAGTAATGGAACAGTTTCCGGTTTGATACAGGGCATTTTTCGAGGTAGGAGAACCATAAAGCTTAAACTGAATCGATGTTAAAGATGTAATGTTGTTCCCAAGACTGTCGACAAGTCTTCCTTGAAATGCGAAGACTCTCCCAGACTTTATTGGGTTCGATGAAAATGCCGTGGAAGATTTCGCAGAAGAGTTGAATAAAGTTGAGATTTTTAACGGTACGTACGTGAACAATACAATAAGAACGGCGATTATACCTATTGAGCCAATTGTCCTGGGGTTTGAAAAAATTTGTCTATTTTTTTCCATGAGCACCAATGGTTTCTCAAGGATGTCATTAGTAAAGTTATCGACATTCTTAACGACCGTAGTCTTATCTTGTTTGAGGACAGAGGAGCTAATTAGTAGATCGAGATCATTCTCCTCACCAAACTGTATGAATTTTCTTAAGGTTGAGAGTCTTCTACTAAGTGTTTTTATAGGTAGTTCCTGCGAACTGAGGTACTGCAGATACTTACGTAAAGACTCTTCGTTGATAGTCAAGTTGATGGACTCTCCAAGATCCGTCTCTGCTGAGTTAGCCCTTATCCAGCCCAAGAAGTGTTTGAAATCCGAAAGGTAGTTTTTAATCGATGTTGCAGCGAGGTTACGATTTCCCGCAGATAGATAGTCACTAAACGAAGCCTCAACATTATCTAGATTACATGCTTTATTCATCCTAAATTCATGTTAAGAAATATTTAGAACAAAGTCAAGTGCTTCGTGAGGTTACTCTCTCGGTTGTTCAAGGCTAAAGTAGAGAGTTCTGGGAAGACAATATAAGCCATATAGTATATATTGCTTAAGGTTTGTTTATTTAACGCAGTTTATATTAAGGAAGCATAATGTATAAAACTATATCAATGGACCTATAGTTACAATACAATATAGTAAAGATAGCTAAATAAACGATTTCGGACAGAAAATAAGTTAATTGAAGTTACTTAGCTACGATTATCATCCACCCATAGCCAAATAGTGGTTGTTCATAGCTAAATAGTAGCTGAAATTGACCCATTTTTTAGTAAGCAAATTTAGAATAAGTATTTTGAACATTTTGAGTATTAGCATTGATTTAGCACCCAGCCTTGAATACTGATAAAAACATTTAACTGACATTGGTCCTATCAGGGGGCTGTATGTGTACAGATTTTCATAGTAAACCCATTTCATGAGTGTTTAATTTAGTCTTGACAATAACCTGTACGTTTGTTAAATTTGACCGATATGGGAATCAAAGAAAGGCGGTCTAAAATTCTACTAGCATTTTGTTTATTAGGCGGTAAGTCAGCAAAAGCAGTTGAAATGGATGAAGTGTTTCTCAAGGTCTTCGATCTCTCCCTTAATCAAAAAACTAAGTCGACTCTTCAAGCTTTGATCAAAAAAGGCTCCCTAGCCGTAGATGAATCTAGAAAGAACACCTATTCTCTTACTGACGTAGGATTTGCTGAGGTAGGTAAAGAGTTTCCGTACTTTCGATTTTTCAAACAGGACTGGGACGGTGTGTGGAGAATACTTTCTTATGAAATTCCAGAAAAGAAAAGAGAGCTCAGAGATCGTCTAAGAAGAGAGGTATCAAGTTGGGGTCTTGGTCCATGGCACAGATCATTCTGGGTAACCCCACATCCAATAATCTCTGACCTAAAAAATCTTGTTTCTGGCAAGGAAGAACAGCGGTATATACAGGCGTTTGAAGCCAGCCATGAATTTGGCGATAGAGAGGTGCTCATAGAGAAGGTATGGGGTAAGATAAGACTAGAGAAGTTGTATAAGGACATGTTTAAGGAGTGGCACGAGATTCTCTCCAGGGACATCGCGAAGCTAGATAAGTTTGCTATGATAGTAAGTTCTTACACTAACATAATAAGAATGGACCCAGGCTTGCCAAAGGAGCTAATGGGTAAAACCTGGATAGGATACGAGGCTCTAGATCTTTTTTCCGAGATAAAGGAGATTCTTCTCAGTCAAGCCTGAACATAATATCTCCCAATCTGTCCGTTCGTAATATTTCAACTCCATTCTCGCTCAGCATTTCAATAACTTCCTTCGAAGGGTGACCATAGCTGTTCTTTTTACCCACACTTATCACACCGTAGGTAGGGTCTGCTAATGATAAAAATTCATAGATTAGACCGTTTTTAGAGCCATGATGGGGGACTTTGAGAATCTTTACTTGTGGTATAGACTGTTGTAGTAGTGTTTTTAAAGATTTTGGCGAAACGTCACCGGTATATAAGATTGTGTGATTATTGTAGGAAAACAGCATTACCTGCGAGCCATCATTTGGATCGTCTTTTGCGGTTGAGGCTTGTATGTAGTCTTCGGTAGGCCAGAGCATAGCGATATTAGCCTTCTGCACCGTGAGGTAGTCGCCCGCATATAGTTCTTCTATTTCTGCCCCTTTGCCTCTTAACAGCGACAGTAATGAACTTATTTCCTTTGACTTTGTTTTGGGATTGCTTATGAATAGTTGTTTTATGTGATACTTCAAAGGTATCTGCAGAAAACCACCATAATGATCCTTCTGAAGGTGGCTAATGAACACCAGTTCGATTATCCTGTCGTTTGCTGGCATGTATTTTCCAAGGCAATTTAATACGGACGAACCTTTTCCTGCATCTATTAAAATATCAATGTTTGGTTTTAGGTGTATATAGCTTGCGTCCCCTTGACCAACATCGCAGAACACAACGAATGAAGAGTTCGCACCGCCAGGGATAAATGAGGCGAGAGCGAACAGTACCGAGACTATGAAAGCAGTTAAAAATCCTGTTTTAGATACGGGGCTATCATGCATAGTTAGAAAGACATGAACGAATATGGAACTAAATCTGAAAGATTCACTATGAATAGTAAGTACTTAAGCATCCCCACCGCAATAAAGGCGAAAGGAGTGGCGAGTACGGGGTGGATAAGACCAAATATACCTATGCAGAATCCCAGGAACATCAACGGCCCGACGATAAATGAGACCAAAACATTGGTAAGTGGAGATATGAGAGAAATTTGTTTGAAGTACAGGAATATGATTGGGGTGGTGAATAACTGAGCGGCTAGGCTAATTCTGAGCTCGTTTGGGAACCACCATCGAGGCTTAGATTGGGACGATCCGAACAAAATAATACCAAAGGTAGCTCCATACGAGAGTAAAAAAGAAACGCTCGTAAGCCATTCAGGCCAAAATACAAGAGTTATGAGCCCCGCTAGGAGTAGCGAGTAGATTGCGGTAGCTTTACGATTGAAAACTATCGCAAGGAGGCTAATTGTGCCCATAACCGCAGCTCTTACGACGGGTGGCTCAAAGCCAACACTTATCGTAAAAACGATAATAAAGCAGATGGTTATGTAGACTGCTATTTTCTTCTGAACGAAGCCAAAAAGAGCCCCTGTCATAGCCCCAAGCATGGCTATATTCGAACCTGAGAGAACCATGATGTGCAGAAGGCCAGATCTCTTAAATTTTAGATACAGATTGAGGTATGGAGGCACATCCTTGCCGAAGGTTATGCCGTTGAGCAGGGAGCTGTACGGCTCGGTGAGGGCAGTATTTATAACGTTGGTAAAAATATCAATAGAAAACTGTGGCACAGACCTACAAAGTTATTAAAAGTTTTATTTCTTTATATACATTGGTCTTTACGATCTTTTTATTTAGCAAATCTTCAATGGAGTTGTAAGGTCGGTTATCAATAATTTTCTTCGCGGTTACCGCTCCAACTCCCGGCAACGACTCGAGACCCGAAACTTCAGAAGAGTTGATACTTATCAATGATGAGGAGTAGGACTCGACCGGTTGCAAAAGTTGCTCCGGTTTTTTGAAAGGTATGTAAATTTTGACCTGATCGTTCAACTTTTGTGCACGGTTGATGTTCTTGTCAAAGAATGTCAGATCAGCCTCTTCTGTAAGACCGCCAGCTTTATCGACCAGTTCGTACACTCGCTGACCAGCCTCAAGAGGATAGACGCCAGGTCTTTTTACAGCTCCGCCAATGTCTACCATATTACTACTGGCGCCTGATTTGCTTTTTTGAATAACTACGGTGTTTCTGCTTGGAGCATCTATCTTTATCTGAGCAAACATTATGATAGAAACCAAAAAAATAACTAAGGAAGACCCAAAAAAAGCCGACTCTAGTTTGTGCGCAAGAACAAGATCTTTAAAAACCTCAAACTTTTGGTCCATGCTAAAAAATTAATGGAGTTGGGGAGTAAGGTCAATGGATTATATGCTACAAATCATGCGTTTTAGATTGTTCGCGTGCTAAAAAATTTGCTTTAGTATACTAATAGAATGAAATGGGTATGGTTTTCTACATTGCTAGTTATTGCGGGCTTAGTTATGTCGGCAAAAGGTGCCTCGGTCGACGCACAGCAATTTAAGTCACCCGGATATAAAATAGAGTCAGGAACCTTGATACTCCAGCCTGAGTTAGATCAAAGTTCAGCAAATTATGATGTTCCGGCGAGCTTTGGTCAGGATTCGAAAAAAAAATTTGACGAAGTAGGTTATGTAGCAATAGGTAATAAAAACACCGATTCATCAGAAAGGCCGTTCATTAGGCTGAAGCTGGACAAATCTCAGTTGGTTTTTGACAGCGCCGAGGTGAGCGGTGAGTCCATGCAAAAAAGCTCCATCGGTCTTTTGGGAACTGGATCAGCCAATTTTCTGGTTTCGTTACATCAGCAAGAACAGTTTAAAAATAGTTTTGGTGCGACGATACAGCCAACTAACTGTGACAACGAAAGCTCTAAATGTACGCCGATTCTTGGGCAGATATGGAAAAAGGCATACGGATTTGGGTATAGAGCAACCGGAGTGACCATAAAGGGCCTCAGTAAAGAGAGTTTTTTTAGACCATTTTTCATAACTGGACCGGAGGGGCGGTCGGCCGTTCTTTTCTACGGAGAACTAGATAAAAAAAGACCGGTATTAAACTTACAGTTCAAGCTACGGCCACAACCGCAGACTCAAACAGGAATATATAAAGGCACAGTTGTCCTTACGGTCTCGGCCGATTATTAATATGAAAATTTTTAGGATTTTTACATCATTTACGTTACTAATATTTGCCTGTGTTTCGTTAAAGCTACCGTATTATGTAAATGCACAACAGATCGATCTAGCTGTAGTTCCTCCAACGCTGGAGGTACTAATAAAGCCCGATACGCGGGTTCTAATTCAATACACAATCACAAACAGAGCTGACAGCATAGGGCTTAAGCCGTTGATAAAAACCTTTTCCATAGCGAAAAAACTAGAGTATGTAGAGTACGAATCAGTGGAAAAGCTTCCAATTAAACTATCCTTAGTTGACGAAAATTCAGAGACTGTAGATGCGTTCACAATCGCTAAAGGAGGTACGAAGAAAATTTTTCTGTTGTTGGACGTTCCCAGTACCGCCACTGAAGGTGATTATAACCTGAGCTTCATGGTCGAGACTCAGCCGGAGTTTTTGGACAAGCAGTACAGTGCGAGAATTAAGTCCCAGGTTGCTTCGCCTCTACTTGTCACAGTAACTAAGACAGGCAAAACGCAGGTTAGGGGAGCTATTAGCGTCTTTGAAATATCTGGTAAATTGTTCGATAGCTTTGACCCCATTCCTGTAACTTTGAGACTGAAGAATCGAGGCAAAAATGTACTTAATGCTGGAGGAGCTTTGACGGTAAGAGGGTCGCTTGGCGAGAGCGCCATATATCCAGTAAAAAATCAAAATGTTCTTTCAAACTCCGAAAAATTATTGACCACAAAACTCGCGGAAGGAGATAGGACAGCGATTTTCAAAGGATTTTTTATTGGTAGGTACGGCGTAAGCGCTTCGGTTGTGTTAGCAGACGGCACCGTTCAGTTAAATAGGTCTACGAGCTTCTTCGCCTTCCCTTTTAAGATAATACTGTTCGGGGTTTTGGGGTCATTTGTGGGCATAATGCTGCTTAGAAAAAGGCGATGATGTGATAGAATGTTTGCTATGAAACAGAACAAAGACGTAGTGGCTAAGGCAACGATATTTGATGGACTGGTGGGTGAACTAAAAAAAGTTACATGGCCTTCTCGCCAAGAAACTATCCGACTTACCGTCGTTGTATTATTAATATCCTTGATTATCGGTGCGTATGTGGGTATAATTGATATTCTCCTTGCTAAAGTATTAGAAACCTTGACAAAAACGAAGTAATTTTATTTTTATGGACGCAGACAATAACGTAGCCGATTCAGCAGGTCAAAAAACCACCGAGGTCCCTCAAGAAGTGGAGGATACGATTGAGGTTCAGACAGGACTCACAAACGACCCCAAAAAATGGTACGTCATTCATGTGAAGACGGGGTATGAAGGTCGTGTTAAATCTGCCTTAGAGCAGAGAATTAAGAGTCTTGGAGTAGAGGATCGTGTTTTTGACATCATTATTCCAGTTCGCGCAACCATTAACGTAAAAAAAGGTAAAAAAGTCAAGGCAATGGAAAAGGTCTTTCCAGGATACGTACTGGTAAAGATGATTCTTGATGATGACTCTTGGTTGGTAGTAAGAACTACAGAGGGCGTTACTGGATTTGTAGGAGCAGGACTTAAACCAACTCCAATTAGCGATCGTGAAGTCGACGCTATTATGAAGTTTGTAGAGCAGGAGCAGCCAAAGTTCAAAACGAAATTTTCTGCTGGAGAGGCTGTTAAGATTATTGAAGGTCCTTTCGCAGACTTCCTTGGAACCATCGAGGCGATTGATGAGGAAAAAGGAAAGGTTCGCGTTTTGGTATCAATCTTTGATAGAGAAACACCGGTGGAATTAGATTTCCTTCAAGTTGTAAAATTATAGATTGTTCATTACGCATTACGCATTACGGATTCCCTTCGACAAAGCTCAGGGTAAAAAATTCGTAATCCTCAATCCGTAATTAATAATTACAAATCTTGCAAAGCAAGAAATATACATGGCAAAGAAAATTAAGACAGTACTAAAACTAAATCTCGCAGCGGGTGAGGCAACTCCTGCACCACCGGTTGGACCAGCTTTAGGTCAGCATGGAGTTCCTATCATGGACTTCATTAAGGAGTACAATGCGCGAACTGCAAAGCAAAAAGGTCAGGTAATTCCTGCGGTAATCACCGTTTATGAAGATCGTAGCTTTACCTTCGTTACCAAACTTCCTCCTGTTTCTGAGATGATCAAGAAAAAAGCAGGAGTCGTAAAGGGATCTGGCAAGCCAAACATGGAAAAGGTAGGAAAGTTAACTAAGGCTCAGGTAGTCGAGATTGCAAATGAAAAACTCAAGGATTTAAATACGTATGATGTTGAAATGGCGTCGCGCATCGTTGCAGGAACCGCACGATCAATGGGCATAGAGGTAGAAGCGTAATTTTAATTACCAATTATCAATAATCAATAATCAAACAAATTATAATTTCGAAATTTCCCGACGTAAAGTCGGGATTCCGACATTGAGATCGTCGGAACAAATATCAAATATGGGAAAAATTAGAACCAGAATAATCGGCTTAGAGGACGTTGAAAAAGAACAGAAGAAGGAGCAGAAAAAAAGAGCTGTTGAAAAAAAGTCTTTAAAGTCCATAATGTCCGTAAAGTCTATAAAGTCCGAAAGTGTTGTAGTGAAGACGGATATTGTGGAAGAGACCCATTCGGCAAGCTCAGGGCAGGTTAAAGAGGAAAAAACATCGAAAGAAGCCCCTAAGAAGGCAAAAAGCCAGAAAAAAGCTAAGGTTCGCGTGAGAGGACGCAACTACCGAGGGGCAAAGGATCAGGTCAAAAAGGATAAAATATATAGTTTGCCCGAAGCAATCACTCTGCTAAAGCAGATTAAGTACGCCAAGTTTGACGAATCAATAGAACTTCATCTTAACACGACCGTAGAGGGTCTTCGTGGCGAGGTTTCTTTGCCTCATGCAACCGGAAAGACTGTTCGTGTAGCGATCGTAGACGAGGCTATACTTGAAAAATTGGCAGAGAACAAGATTGAGTTTGATGTGCTGGTTTCACACCCATCATTTATGCCTAAATTAGCCCGATACGCGAAGATACTGGGGCCAAGAGGATTGATGCCTAATCCAAAGACAGGAACCATCTCTCTTAAGCCTGAAGAAGTTGCTAAAAAATTTGCTGGTGGCCTTATGAAGTGGAAGAGCGAGGTTAAGTTTCCATTAATTCACCAAATGATTGGTAAGATTTCGGCAGATGACAAAGCTATCGCGGAGAATGTAGTAGGATTTATTAAGTCCGTAGGTCAAGATAAGGTAAAGGAAGTCTTCATCAAAACCACAATGTCTCCCGCCCTCCAGATCACTGTTTAAATCTTCTTTTTGCGAGGTCGACGATTATTTTTACTGCGTCATCGATAGTTAAGTTCTCGCTGAGTTTAATCACCGCATCGTAATGATGGGCCTTGTGTTGATTTTGTTTATAAAGAGATCGATTGAACTCATTGCGATCATTATCTTTTTTATTTACAAGAGCAATTGCTCGTTTTTCCGATACTTTTTCGTATTTGACGATAGTTTGAACGCGGTAGTTAATATCAGCAATGACTCTAACTTTAAGCGCCCCAGGAAATAAAAAATGAGCTCCACGTCCAATAATAATTGCATTTCCTCTGAGCCCGATTACAGAAAGAATTTTAAGTAAGTGCCTTGCGTAGCTATGTAGTGACAGATACCGCCTACCAAAGAAATCATCCGCAAGCTCATCGATCAGAGGGACGTGTCTTTCATCTACCTCTCGAATCAACTTTTTTTCTAGATTTGCTTCTCTGGCAATCTCCTCAACAATCTCCTTATGATAAATCTTCCAGTCTTTGCCGAGTTTTAAGGCTACTTTTTTAGCTACAATACTTCCACCAGCACCGAACTCTCTGGAGATTGTGATAATTGGGTGCTTTGCCCCTTTACTTTCATGACTAATGAAGTCCGCCATCTTAGAGGTCAGAACATTTCTATTTATTAGCTCAAATAGTTTTTTCATACAAAACTTAATTACAGCCTCAACAAGAGTAGTCCTTTATTGCAAAAATGCAAGTGATTTTATAACATTAAGTAATGCAACGTAACACTTCTACTGATTTTTGGGAGTACCTTTCTCAAAAACAAAAAGACCTGATTAACCAAGGAGACTTTATTCG
>Ga0163144_10011247_pt1 | contig 18951 bp, 17 predicted proteins | sample OliLak19BULKMAT1_FD_123175 | JGI IMG/M metagenome (GOLD analysis project Ga0163144, IMG submission 123175) | Freshwater microbial mat bacterial communities from Lake Vanda, McMurdo Dry Valleys, Antarctica - Oligotrophic Lake LV.19.BULKMAT1 | ecosystem: Environmental > Aquatic > Freshwater >... | reverse complement strand
GTCGGCGAGCTCCTGCTGCGTGTAACGCTCCTTGAGCACCAGGCCGCCGGCGTGGCTCTCGCCCGAATGGCGCCCGAGCTCGAGCATCGCCTTCGCGACGCGGCCCAGGATGTTGCGGAACAGCAGGCCCTCGATCTCCTCGTTGGCGCGCCGCAGCCGCTCGCAGACCGTCTGCAGCAGGTACAGCGCGAGCTTCGGGTCGTGTGCGAGAAGGCGCTGGAAATCCTTCTTTCGGATCATGAGCAGGCGGGAGGGCTCGACCGTCTGGGCCGCGGCCGTGCGCGTGGTGCCCTCGAGCAAAGACATCTCGCCGAAGAATTCCCCCTCCTTGAGGTACGCGAAGGTTTTGCGCTTCTTGGAGGATGAATTCGTGAAGATCTTGATGCGTCCCGTGAGCACGATGTACATCGCGTCGGAGTCCTGCCGCTTGGCGAATACCGCCTGCCGCGGTCCCAGGTTCAGCTCCTCGGCCAGGCGATACACCTCGTTGAGGTGCTTCGCGCTCAGCGCGGACAGAAAAGGGATTTTCTTGAGGAGTTTGACGCCGTTCATGATCTTTATATTACCTTATAGCGGCCAGGAGGCCAAGGAGGCGAGCATTTGGGCGTCGGTGCTGTCGATCTTGAGCGGCGTGACCGACACGAGGCCCTTGGCCACCACGCCCACGTCCGTGCCGGGCTCGTCGACGCCCGTCACGTGCCGTCCCGCCAGCCAGTAGTATTCCTGGCCGCGGGGATCGGAGCGCCGCGTCACGTCCGTGCCGTAGATGCGCCGGCCCAGCTTCGCGGGGACGCCCGGCTTGTAGGCTTTGCCCGCGCGCGCGGGGAAATTGACGTTCAGGCAGACGCCCGTGGGAAGACTCTTTTTGAGCACCTGACGGGCGAGCCGCTGCGCGAAGGCCCCCGCCGTCCGGTAGTCCTTCCCATCGGGATCCATCGAGAACGCGATCGCCGGAACCTTGAGCAAGGTCGCTTCCATGGCGGCGGCGACCGTGCCCGAGTAAATCACGTCTTCGCCCAAGTTGTATCCGTGGTTGATGCCGGACACGACCAGGTCTACTTTCCCCTTTAGAATCTCGAGCACGCCGAAACGCGAGCAGTCCGCGGGGCTGCCGTTCAAGGCGTACACGCCTTCGGATTGCTTGCGGATTCGAATGGGCTTATGAAGCGTGAGCGAGTGGCTGTCGGCGGAGCGCTCGTGATCCGGCACGGATACGGTTACCTGTCCGATACGCCGCATGGCGGCAATAAGCGCGGGAAGCCCGGGGCCGTGAATGCCGTCATCGTTGCATACAAGGATTCTTGGTCGTTTCATTTTACCAACCGTTCGAGCTCGTCAACGAAAAGCGCCGTTGTTCGTTCCGCTTGAGGCAAGCCAAGAGCGCCAAACTTCGTTGCCGTTAAAGATGACTTTAACATATCGGCCAAGCAAGGTCCGAGCGCCGTAGATAGGTCCGTCTCAGGAATTCTCCTCGCCGTTCCTATCCGTTCAAACACGCGGGCATTAGCGTCCTGATGATTCGCCGCCGCGTGCGGGTACGGTACCAGTACGGCCGTTTTCCGTTGCGCGGCCAATTCGGCCAAAGTGCTCGCGCCGGCTCTACAGACGACCACATCTGCGGCGGCGTACGCCGCCGCCATGTCCTCGAGGTAATCAAGCACCGTCGCCTTCACGCCGTGTTTTTCGTAAATGTCGAGCGTCTCTTCGGACTTACCCTTACCGGCTAAATGCAGCACCTGCGCATCAATCCCCTTCATCGCCGCCGCCATCCCGCCGTTCAGCGCCTTCGCGCCCTGCGACCCTCCGAACACGAGGATCGTCTTCCGCGCCGGATCGAGCCCAAGCTTTTTCCTGGCCGTTCCCGGTTCGAGCGTCGCATGAAGAGCCGGCCTCACAGGGGTCCCCACCACCTTGCCGTTTCCTTCGATCGGAGGCAGCCCCCAAAAAATATTTGCCCCAAACAATACGGCGGCCTTGTTCGCCAGCCCCAATATCACGTTCGACTCGTGCAGCGCGATCGGCACCCCCCGCCTCCACGCCCCATAAGCGAGCGGAAACGTGAGATATCCGCCCATGCCGAGGGCCAAATCCGGCTTGAAGTCCCGCGTCACCCGCGACATCATCCGCAGGCTCTTGACCAATTTCACCGTGAACGCCCCGAGCCCCCGCGCCCCGCGCGGCATCCCCACCAGATCAACCTCGAGGCACGCGAGCCCGGCCTGCTGCAGCCGCTCCTTTGCGGGATCGTCCTTCTTCACGATGATCAGCGGCTCCCAGCCTCGAATTTTCAGCTCGAGCGCCGCGACGAGCCCGGGGTAAAAATGGCCCCCCGTCCCGCCGGCGGCGATGATGACCCGCCTCATTTGAGGGCCTCCGCGCGCGACTGCCGCGAGATGTTGAGCAGGATGCCGACGCCGAGCATCGTCGACAGCAGCGAGGAGCCGCCGTACGAGAAGAAGGGCAGCGGGATGCCTTTCGTCGGCAGCAGCCCGATCGACATGGCGATGTTGAAGAAAGCCTGCAGCACGATCGAGAAGCATATCCCCGAGGCCAGCAAGGTCCCGAATAGGTTCGGCGCCGCGCGCGCGATGCGGACGCCGCGGACCAGGATGGTCGTGAAGAGGGCCAGGACGATGGCCGCCCCGATGAGCCCGAGCTCCTCGCAGACGACCGGAAAGATGAAGTCGGTGTGCGGCGTGGGCAGGTACATGAGCTTGAGCTTCGAGGCACCGAAGCCCTTGCCGGTCCAGCCGCCCGAGCCGACGGCCAGGATGGACTGCGAGAGCTGATAGCCCGCGCCCCTCATATTCTCGAAAGGGCTCAGGAACGAGAGCAGGCGCGCTCGCCGGTACGGCTTGCGCCAAAGCTCCTCCGCGATGACGGGAACGGCGAGCGCGAGCGCGCCCGCGATGGACTGCCAACGCGCGCCCGCGACGAACAGGAGCAGGACGGCCGTCGAGAACATGAGCGCCGGCGTGCCGAGGTCGGGCTCGAGGCCGATGAGGACCAGCAGCAGGCCCGTGACCGCGAGCGGGACGGCGATCCCCTGGACGAAGCCTTGGAGCTTGCTGTGCTTCTTGTCGAGGTAGGCGGCGAGGAACAAAATCGAGGTGAGCTTCGCGAACTCGGCGGGCTGGAGTCCGATCGGCCCGAGGCGGATCCAGCGCTTGGCCCCGCCGATCGCGGGGAAGAACAGGGCGGCGATCAGGGTCGCGCAGGTGATCACGTAGAGGGGCATGACGAACTCGCGCAGGCGGTTATAGTCGAACCGGCTCATGGCGCCCATGGCGAACAGCGAGACGACGGCCCAGATGAACTGGCGCTGAAAGAAGTAGAGAGGCCGGCCAAGATTCTTCTCGGCGTAGATCGCGCTCGCGGAGTAGACCATCACCACGCCGATGAACAGCAGCGCCATGACGGCCCCGAACAGGGCGTAGTCGACCGGCGCGCTACGGCGGCCCGGGCTCTTCCTCACCGGAGCTTCGCGGCGGCGGCGACGAGGGCCTTGAAGCGGCGGCCGCGGTCCTCGAAGTCCTGAAACTGGTCGAACGACGCGCAGGCCGGCGAGAGCAGCAGGACGTCGCCCTTCGTCCCGATCCTTAGGCCCGCGTCGACGGCCGTCGCGAGGTCCCCGCAGGGAAAGATCGGCACGAGGCCCGAAAGGTCCTCCTCGATGCGGCGCGCGGCGGCGCCGATGGTCAGGATGCCCTTGACCGATTTCTCGATCCATGGCTTGAGCGGCGCGTAGGGAAAGCCCTTGTGAAGGCCGCCCAGGATCAGGAGGAGGCGCTTGCCGCCCGCCTCGTGCGCCTTGAGCGCCACCAAGGTCGAGTCGACGTTCGTCGCCTTGGAGTCATTGACGCACGTGATGCCCCGCACGAGGCCGCAAGGCTCGAGGCGATGCTCGACCCCCTTGAAGGACTTGAAGGCCTTCTGGATCGCGGCCGGCTTGAGGCCGCGCGCCAGGCCCAGCAGCCCCGCCGCCATCGCATTCTCGAGGTTGTGCCGGCCCGGAAGCTTGGGCGGGACGAGCGCCAGCTCCTTTTTCGCGCCGGGCAGCTTGAAATGGAGCTTGCCCCCCTCCTCCCAGGCGTGCACGTTGACGCCCTTCGTGCCGAAGTAGAGCCGCTCCGAGGGGCATTCGCGGGAGAGCTTGAAGACCGTGGGATCGTCGGCGTTGAAGACGCAGGCGTCGCCGGGGCCCTGCTGGCGAAAGGCCTTCGCCTTGGCTTCGATGTACGCGGCCATCGAGCCGTGGTGGTCGAGATGGTCGGCGGTGATATTCAGGATCGCGGCGGCGCGGGGCTCGAAGTACGCGCTGTCCTCGAGCTGGTAGGAGGAGCATTCGAGGACGATCACGTCCGTGGGCTTCGACGCGGGCGCCACCGTCGATATCGGGATGCCGATGTTGCCGCCCAGGAGCGCCTGGCGGCCGCGCGGGAGGCCGGCCTTGAAGATCTCCCAGGTGAGTTGAGTGGTGGTGGATTTGCCGTTGGTGCCGGTGATGGCGACGACGGCTTTCGCTTTTGAATAGGCCAAAGCGATTTCGAGCTCGCTGTAGACCGGAATATTCTTGTCGGCGAGAGCTTTGAAAATGGGCAAGGACGGCTTGATGCCGGGGCTTTTAACGACAAAAGCGCATTTTAGAAGTCGCGTCGAGTGGCCGTTCCACTCCCATTTTACCGACTTCGGGATTTTTAGGGACCCGGATATTTCGGCCTTCGGCCGGGAATCCGAGGCGAGGACTTTGAAGCCTTTTTTTACCAGCAGGCGCGCGACGGACTGGCCGGAACGGCCGAGACCTAAAATGCCGGCCAGCTTCCCTTTTTTGAAAGCTTTTGGATCGAACCCGTTCATCGCAGCTTGAGGGAAGCGAGCGCCGCGAGCATCAAAATGATGCTGACGATCCAGAAGCGTACCGTAACCTTAGGCTCCGCCAAACCGCCCAGCTCGAAGTGATGATGAATCGGCGCCATGCGGAAGATTCGCTTCCCGCCTCGTAGCTTGAATGAAGCCATCTGCAATATGACCGATAATGTCTCCAGCACGAATACACCGCCGATGATCGGCAGAAGCAATTCCTGCTTCACGCACATCGCGACGACGGCGATCACGCCGCCGAGGAATAATGAGCCGGTGTCGCCCATGAAGATCTGCGCCGGATATGCGTTGAACCACAGGAAGCCCAGGCACGCGCCGATGAGGCCCGCGAGGTAGACGGCGATCTCGCCGGCGCCCTCGACGTGGATGATGCGGAGGTAGTAGGCGAGCTTGACGTTGCCCGATGTGTACGCGAGCACCGCGTAAGCGAGCGCGCAGAACATCACGGTGCCCGCCGCGAGGCCGTCCAGGCCGTCGGTGAGGTTGACCGCGTTCGAGGAGCCCACGATCATGATCACGCAGAGCGCGAAGTACATCACGCCCAGGTCGATGAACAGCTCCTTGCCGTAGGGGATGTTGAGCATGGTCGCGAAGGAGCCGTTGGGCGGGCGGACGGCGAGGTACGTCGTCACGCCGAGGCCGACGAGCACCTGGATCAGGAACTTGGCCCTCGAGGGCGCGCCCTTGGCGTCCTTCTTGATGAGCTTGAGGTAGTCGTCCCAGAAGCCGATCGCGGTCAGGCACATCGTGACGGACAGGAGCAGCCAGGTGAAGCGGTTGTCCGGGCGCATCCAGAGCAAGGTCGAGGCGACCACCGCGAGGAAGATCAAGGCGCCGCCCATCGTCGGCGTGCCGTGCTTGGACAGGTGGGACTGCGGCCCGTCGGCGCGCTGCATCTGGCCGACCTTGCGCGCGCGCAGGGAGCGGATCAGGGAGGGTCCCAGCAGCAGGCAGAGGCCCAGCGACGTGACGGCCGCGCCGCCCGCGCGAAAGGTGATGTATTGGAAGACGTTCAGGGGCCCGAACGCGTCGCGGTACAGGTGGAGGTAATAGAGCATGTCAGATCGCCTTGGCGAGCTCCTCGAGCCTCATCGCGCGGGACGCCTTGAACAGCACGGCGTCGCGGGGAGTCAGCGCGGCTTTGATGTCCTGGGTCCACGTTTTCGCGTCGAGCGCGTACGCGACCGCGAAGCGGGGCTTGGCGGCGGCCAGCGCGTCGGACGCCGGCTTCATCTCGGGCCCGGCGAGGTAGACGGCCTTGAGCTCGAGGGTCGCGAGCCACTCGCCGAGCTCGCGATGGAAGCGGGACGACTCCGGCCCGAGCTCCTTCATGTCTCCCAGGACGAGCGTCAAGCGTCGGGATTTGAACTCCGCGCAGAAGGCCTCGATCGATGCGCGCATGGACGCGGGGTTCGCGTTGTAGGCGTCGAGCACGAGGGACGCGCCGCTCGCGTGCGCCAGCGGCTCCTGGCGCAGCATGCCGGGCGCGTGCGCCTCGAGCCCCCCGCGGATGGCGTCGGGAGCCAGCCCCATCGCCCAGGCGGCCGCGGCGGCGCCGGCGGCGTTGTAGCGATTAAACGCGCCGAAGGCGCGCAGCTTCGCCGTAAGGCGGTGCCGGTCGATGATGAAGCCGTCGTCGCCGTCGATCCGCACCTTGCAGTTGGAGCCCATGCCGAACATGACCGCGCGCGCCCCGAGCCGCGTCTCGAGCGCCGCGAGCCAGGGATCGTCCGCGTTGATCACGGCCGACCCGTCCTCGGGCAGGACCGCGATGATCTCGGAGTTGGTCTGGAAGGTCGTCTCGATCGTGCCGAAGCTCTCGAGATGGTCGGGCCCGATGTTCGTGAGAAGTGCCACGGTCGGCTGGGCGACGCGCGCGAGCTCGGCGATCTCCCCCTTCCGGCAGGCGGCCAGCTCGAAAATCGCGTAATGGTGCTCGCGCGTGAGCTCGAGCACGGATAGCGGCACGCCGATTTCGTTGTTCCAGTTCCCCGGGGTCGCGCAGACGGGCCCGACCTGGGCGCAGATCGCTTTGAGCATCTCCTTCGTGGTCGTCTTGCCGTTGGAGCCGACGATGCCCGTAACGGGGATGTCAAAGCGCTTGCGATGAAAGTGAGCCAGAGCTTGGAGCGCCTTGAGGGTGTCGGGGACCTCGACGACATGCGCTGGCCGCGGTGCTCCTTCAGGGAGCTTCCCTTCCGCCACGATCCAACCGGTTGATGTCGCGGCGAAAGCCGCGGAAAGGAGATCGTGAGCGTCCATCCGTTCGCCTTTGAGCGCCCAAAACGCCTGCCCTGGCTTCAAATTGCGGGTGTCGGTAGTAATGGAATCGATCGGGGTTAGAGGGTCGCCGTTGACCAGGCGTCCGCCGGCGGCGCGCGCGAGTTCTCCCCAGGTAAGTTCAAGCTTCATTTGGTTTTTAGCGCGGAACGCGCGACTTCTCTGTCATCGAACGCAACGGTACGGTCGGCCAAAATCTGATAGTCCTCATGTCCCTTGCCCGCGATGAGCACGACATCGCCGGTTCGAGCTTCCGCGATCGCGGCGGCGATCGCGTCCCCCCGATCAGGGATCATTCTATAATTTTGGTGCTGCGCGGCGCGCACGCCCGCTTCGATGTCCGCGAGGATCGCCGCAGGCGATTCCGAGCGAGGATTGTCGCTCGTAAAGATCGCGTGGTCACCGCCGCGGCACGCGGCGATGCCCATAGGTCCACGCTTGGTTTTATCTCGATCGCCGCCGCAACCGACGACGGTGATCACTCGACGGTGCGGCAAGCTCCGGATCAAACCTAGGATCGTCTCCAAAGCGCTGTCGGTATGCGCGTAATCCACGAACACATGAAAGTCCTGTCCTTCCGATATGGATTCCAGCCTTCCCGGTACCGCGCGCAGCGCGGCAATGCCGTTAAAAATGTTCTCAGGCGCAACGTTAAGACCGAGCATGGCGGCGGCAGCCGCCATGGCGTTCTCAACGTTATGCCGTCCGGGAAGCCGCACGCGGCCGTCATACCGTTTGCCCCGGAAGGTCACCCAAAAATCCGTTCCGTTCAAATCCGCTTTCCCGATATTCCCTTTGAGATCCGTCGCCGCTTCCGAGAGCCCGAACCGTATCACCTGGCAGTCGATGGCCTTCTTCACGAGGAGATGCCCCCTCGGGTCGTCAAAATTAATCGCCGCGACCTTCGGTGTTTTCTTATTGTCGGCCCGCGCCAGGAGATCAAACAGCCGCGCCTTCGCGTCGAAGTACCCATCCACGGTCTTGTGAAAGTCCAAATGATCCCGCGTCAGATTTAGAAAAATCGCCGCGTCGAAATCAACGTTCTCGACCCGCTTAAGCGCCAGCGCGTGCGACGAGACCTCCAGCAGCGCGTGGCTCGCGCCTCCGGCGCGGAACGTATCGAGCAGCTTTGTCAACGACAAGGAAATGGGCGTAGTGTTTACCGCCCTTTCCAAGCGCTGCCCGTTGAGACGCGTCTCGATGGTTCCGGCAACACCTGGGCGGCCTCCGGCCGCCTTTACGATAGACTCCAGAAAATAAGTGGTCGTCGTTTTTCCGTTAGTGCCCGTAACCCCAACGACCTTCATGGCGCCTGACGGATGGCCGTAATACATGTCAGCGATGCACGCCATCGCCTCCGCGATATCATGTACTTGTATCCACGTGCCTTTCATCACCGCGGGCGGCGGCGGCGGCTCCAGCTCGCTGATGACGGCGACGGCGCCGTTGTCGAAGGCTTGCTTCGCGTGCCTGTTCCCGTCCGTCTTGGCCCCGGGCATCGCGAAGAATAGGTCGCCGGGCGCGACCTCTCGTGAATCGTGCCGCAGGCCGGAGATGTTCACGTCGACCGGGCCCGCGACGCGCCGCGTCGCCGCGGCGCGCAGCAGCTCCGCCAAGGTCATTTAACGCCTCGCCGTCCCGAGAGCGGGGTCCGTCGGGCGGTCGGGCGGGACGCCCTCGAGCGCCAGCAGGCGGCTGCCGACGCGCGCGAACACGGGCGCCGCGACCAGGCCGCCGTAGTACGCGCCCTTCGGCTCGTGCAGCACGACGAGGATCGTCCAGCGCGGCGAGGAGGCGGGCAGGTAGCCCGCGAAGGAGGCCGTATAGGCGGTCGTCGAGTACTTGCGAGTGAGCGGGTCGATCTTGCGCGCGGTGCCGGTCTTGCCCGCCGCGCGGTAGCCCGGTATTCGGGCGCTGGAGGCGGTGCCGCGCTCGACGACGGCCTCGAGCATCGCGGAGATCTCGTGCACCGCGCGCTCCGAGGCGACGCGGCGCACCTTGACGGGCGGCTTGCCGTCGAGGATAAGCTTCGGCTCCCAGAGGATGCCGCCGTTGGCGATCGCGGAATAGGCGCCCAGCATCTGGAGCGGGCTGACGGCGAGCCCGTAGCCGTAGGACGACACGGCGAGGCCGACCTTGGTCAGGTCCGACAGCGGCTTGAGCTCGCCCGCGCTCTCTCCGGGAAGGGGCGCCCCGGTCTTCGCGCCGAAGCCGAACGCGCGCGCCAGGCGATAGAAGCGCGCCGCGCCGACGCGCTCCACGACCTTCGCGATGCCGATGTTCGACGACTTCTCCATGATCTGCGATAAATTCATGTTGCCTTCCGGCTCGTGGTCCGTGATCGTTACCCCGTTGGTGAGCTGGAACTTGCCGTTCTCCCCGCTGAAGAGCTCGTCGGGGCGCACAATGCGGTCATCCACGGCGGCGAGGGCCGCGACGACCTTGAAGGTCGAGCCGGGCTCGAACGCGTCCTGGACGAGCGGGTTGCGCAGGGGATTGGGAGGCCAGGCGGCCATGGCCAGGATCTCGCCGTTGCGCGGGTCTTGAATGGCGATGATGCCTTCCTTGAACTGCCCCTTCTCCCCGCCCTCGCGCAGCGCTTCCTCGGCGAGGTACTGCGCCGTGCGGTCGAGGGTCAGGCGCACGGGGTCGGGGGTGTCCCCCGAGTCCGAGACGTTCTTGTAGATCGTGCGGCCGTGCCCGTCGCGGATGACCTCCATGCGGCGGCCGCGGCCCGTCAGCCGCTTGTCCTGCGACAGCTCGAGGCCCGCGAGGCCCTTGCCCTCGGCCCCGACGAGGCCCAGGACGCCGCGCGCGAGGTCGCCGTTCGGATAGACGCGCTCCTGCGCGGGCATGATCCCGAGGCCCTCGACGCGCGCCTCGATGAGCTTCTGGTACTCGGCCTGGCCCATCTTTGTCTTGAGCCAGGCGAAGCGGTGCGCGGCGCGCGTTTTCCGCGCGATCTCCGAGGCGGGAAGCTGGAGGAGCGGCGCCAGCCTGGCGCCGAACGCGTTCGCGTCCTTCACCATCGCCTTGTCGACGAAGCAGGACCAGGACGGATTCGAGCGCGCGAGCACGCGTCCCTGGCGGTCGAGCAGGTCCGCGCGGGGCGCCGCCTCCTGGGCCGTGCGCGCGAACTCGCCGGAGGCGCGCGTGGAGAGCTTGTCGTGGCGAATCACCTGGAGATAGGCGAGCCGCGCGCCGAGGGGCAAGAGCGGCGCCAGCGCCAGCGACGCGGCGACGGTCAGCCGAAGTCCGAGATCCATGGATCCGCTCAGCTGCGCTGGGGCCCGACGAGCGGCAGCCGCGCCCACAGGCGAGGCAGGAGGCCGCCGGACTCCGCGGTATTGACGGCGAGAGAGCGAAGCGAACTCGGCGTGGCCGGGATCATGCCGAGCTTGGTGTTCGCGCGCGCCGCGAGGGCCGCGGGGGCCATGGTCTCATCGACCTTCAGCCTCAGATCCGCGACGCGGCTGCGCAGGGCGCGGGCCTCGCGCCGGGTGGATTCGACGCGGTAGCCGATCCGCGTGGCCTGAACATGCTGCCAGCAAAGAAACAAGAACAGGGCGCCCAAGCCCGCGAACTTCGCGACCCGTCGTGGATCGAATCCCATGAGCGCGTCCATCATACCATGTTCCTCTGTCTGTCTAGAGTGAGGGGCGGGCGTCCCCGCCGAGAGGGACGCCCGCCCTATAGTTGGCGGCTCCCCCCCGCCGAGAGAGGAGGCCGCCTAAATCGGGCGGCTCTCCCCGCCGAGAGAGAGGCCGCCTTTAGCTGCGACGAGTGGTCCGATCCATTTTATCCACCCGCCAAATCATCCGAGATCTGGGGGGCGGCCCTTCCCCGCCGAGAGAGAGAGCCGCCCCGTTATCGATGGCGAGCTCCCCGCCGAGAGGGAGCCCGCCAAATCCTAGTGAGAGCTAGCGGCTCCCTCCTTTGCCCTTCAAAAAGACGCGCCGCCACACGTAGCCGGGGGAGCTGATCTTGCCTACGGGCGAAACCGCCACGGTCTGCCGGCGATCGACAAGGAAGGACACCGTGGTGTCCAGCTTCATCATGGCCGAGACCGCCGCCGTCGCGCCGCTCAGGAACGAGTTATGTTTCATCGTGCCCCCCTATCGCTTCTTCTCGATCACCCGAAGCTTGGCGCTGCGGGACCGGGGATTGCGCGCGATCTCCTCGGAAGACGGGACGAGCGCGGACTTCGCGTCGCCTTTCCCGAGATACACGCACGACCCCTGCGAGACGAATGAAGCGAAAACATTCTTGACGATCCTGTCCTCGAGCGAGTGGAAGGTGATCACGCACAGCCTTCCGCCGTTCTTGAGGTAGGGCACCACGGCCTCGAGGCCGCGCGTCAGGGCCTCAAGCTCCTGGTTGACCGCGATGCGCAGGGCCTGGAACGTGCGCGTCGCCGGGTGATGCCCGGTGCGCGGCACGACGGACTCCACGCAGTCGGCGAGCTCCAAAGTCGTCGTGAAGGGCTTTTTGGCGCGGCGCGCCACGATCGCGCGGGCGATCTTGTCCGCGTCCGGCTCCTCGCCGAACTCGGTGAGGAGCATCGCGATCTGCTCGGCGGGCCAGCGGTTGACGATCATCTCGGCCGTCAGGGCGGCGTCGGGCCCGAGGCGCATGTCCAAGGGCCCCTCGCGCATGAATGAGAAGCCGCGCGAGGGCTTGTCGAGCTGCAGCGACGAGACGCCGAGGTCGAACAGGGCTCCCGTCAGCGGAAAGAAGCCCTCCTTCTCCAAAACGCCGCCCAGGGAACGGAAGTTCGAGCGGACCGAGTGGAATCTTCCACTGTGGGCTCCGAGCCGGTGACCGGCTTCAGCGAGCGCCTCCGGATCCGCATCGAGACCAAGTACCTTTCCCTGGGCTGAAAGCTTTTCGAGGAGCGCCTCGGAATGGCCGCCGAGACCGAGGGTGGCGTCCAGATACAGCCCCCCCTTGTCCGTGACGAGGCGCTCCAGCGTTTCCGCCAGAAGGACCGACTCGTGCGTGTACCGGCGCTCTTCCAAGATCATATCTCCAGGCTCTTCCCGATCTTCTTGTACGCCGGGGCGATCGTGGACTTCTCGTACGCCGCCCAGCGCTTCGCGTCCCAAATTTCGGCGCGGTTTCCCGCTCCCTGCACCAGCACGTCGAAGCGAAGCCCCGCGTGCTCCTTTAGATACTGCGGCACCAGAATGCGGCCCTGGGCGTCCGGCTCGACCTCGACCGCCTCGGAGAAGAACTTGCGCTTGAACGCCCGCTCCTGCTCCTTGTCCGGCATCGTGAACATCTTCAGATCGTCCGCGAGCATCTTCTCCCACTGAGCCGGCAGGAACAGGTACAGGCAGCCGTCCATCCCGCTCGTCAGGTAGAACGCGCGTCCTTTCTCCTGCGCCAAAGTCTCCCGGTACTTCGGAGGAACCGCGAGGCGATTCTTCGGATCGAGCGAGTAGTCGTAACGGCCGATTAAGAGGGCCATTATTTCCCACCTTCTCCCACTCGCTTGTTATTTCTCACCACTTTTCCCCACCGGGATCGTGAGTATATGGGTCTCGTGTGTATCTGTCAAGTGACGATTTTTCGACGAAATTATTTCTCGTCGAGAAAGGGGGTAAAAATAGCCGCGTTTTCGCGCGACCAATAAAAATTAATTTCGCCGCCGTTCGCGATTAACGTCGATGCGGGCCGGGGCGGAGGATCGACCCTTGCCGGGGACGGTCGGGATTGACCCTCCCTTTCTGTGTTGTCCGCGACTCTACGGCGCCCTTGTCGCGGCGAACACAAACCCCGGCAAGAGTCGATCCTCCGCCCCGATTCCACGTTCACCTAGCGCGAGGCATCGGCGATGGTCGGCGCGCGAGATGCGGTGTGCCGAGGCCCGGCGGAGATTTCATGCCCGACGGCGGGCTGGGGTCCGCCGCGACTAGAGGGCGTTACACGTCGCGGACGGACCCCGCAGTGAGGTCAATCCGAACGGCCCCGGAGGGTATGAGATCTCCGCCGGGCCGCAGTGCAATCGTGTTATTGCCCGCCGATCTTGGCCATTTGCGAGCGCGTCAGCTCGTAGCGCCACGCGTGCTCGAGGGCGACCATGCGCGTGTAGGGCGCGCCGTACGCGCGGTAGAGCGCCTCGGGCGCGGGACGCCCGTCGCGGAGGTGCGCGGCGAACTTGTAGAACGAGGAGCGGTACTGGGTGCGGATTAAGAAGCGCACGATGCTGTAGGACTGCGCGTACCAGAGGCGCACCTTCGCGTCGGGCCAGCCCGCCGTCGAGGTCACCGCCGTGAGCTTGTCGATCGGGAAGCCCTCCCCGTTCTCGAGGAGCTGCAGGTTCTCGCGCAGCCAGTTCGGCGCCGCGAGGCCGCGCTCGACCTGAACGAGCGTCGCCATGCCCTCCGAGAGCCAGAGCGGATCCGTCGTGCCGTCGATGAAGAAGCTGTCGAAGTAGATGTGAGTGAGCTCATGCGCGACAATGCCGGGAAGCTCTTCGCTCTCGTAAACGTAGAGCTTGCGCTTGCCGACGGAGCTCGCCCCCCCCGACCAGACGGGACGGCCCGTCACGCGGCGGTACGTGTCTTGGTTCTTGAAGAGGAAGATCGTCGTGCGCTCGTTATTGGCCCAGGGGGTGAACGGCGCCAGGTCGAGCATCAGGTTCGAGTGCAGGCTCTCGATGAGCTCGATGAAGCGCTCGGAGGCCGGATACTGCTCGGCGAACACCGTGAAATGGCGGGAGGTGCTGCGCACGAAGCCCGGAGGCGTGGGCATGTCGGCGGCCGCGGGAGCGACGCGGTCTTCCCTGCGCGGCGCGGCCGCCGGAGGCCGTCCCCTCGGCGCCGGCCCCACGGCGGGAACGTCCGGATTCGACGAGACGGCGCGCTTGCCGGTCGAGGGCGCGGGGCCGACGTATCCGGGCGCCGGCACCACGTTGAGGCCCGTGGAGGACGGCGGGGCGTAGGGCGCGGGCGCCGGCGCGGCGGCCTGGGAAGGATCGCCGCCCAGCGCCGGCACGGACGGAGGAACGACGGGCGGAGGCAGGGCCGGCGGCGGATACGCCGCGGCGTCCGGCGGCCGCGCGGCGGCGGCGTAGTCCTGCGGCACGGGCTGCGGGACGTAGGGCGCGATGCGCTTCATCTTCGCGATCTCCTGCTCCTCCTCGCCCAGGTATTGATAGACCATCACGCCCCAAAGGCTGATGACCAGGACCCAGATAAGTACTCGGAGGCGTAGAAGGACGTCCACAGGGTTAGTTTAGCCTCTCCGCGCGGGTTTGACCACCCCGGGGGCTAACTATTGGAAGCGCGCATGCGCAGGGCCGTCTGCGCGAGGCTGTGGATGAACAGCGAGAAGATGATGATGAAGGCCGCGTGCGAGAGCACCATGCCGAGGGCGGGGCCTTCGAGCGGCTGCGCCCAGCGCATGATCCCGATCATCGAGCCGGCCGCGGCGAGCGAGCAGAGGATGGTTTCGAGCTTCGACGTCGTCAGCGCGGCGGCCGTCGGCGCCAGCACGAAGAGGAGCCACATCGGCCCCCAGTAGGGGTAGAGCAGGTAGAACAGCGGGATGGCCCAGATGAGGTTGAACCAGACCTGCATCTGGCGGAAGCGGCCCGCCCAGCCGACCCAGCGGTACTGGTTCTTGCCGATCCACCAGTTGATCACGAGGTCCGCGACGAGGATGGCGAGCGCGAGCTTCGTGACGTGGGGCTCGGGCTCGCTGTAGTGGACGGCCAGCAGGATGAGCACCAGCGCGAACGGCGTGAAATAGCGGCTGAGCATCTGCATCGGTCAATCCCCCTTGCGCTTAAAGAGCACCAAACGGCGGTCCCGCGTCTCGCCCGGCCGGCGATAAGGGCAAGACTTTAGCACTGTGACGCCCGTCGCGGCCAGAGCCTTCGCGAGGACGGGCTCCTCGGGATCGGGCTCGTCGGATTGGAAGATCGCGATCGAGCCGCTCGGGCCGATCATGGGCCGCGCGAGGCGCAGCGCCTCGGGCAGCTCGGCCAGCGCGCGCGCGATCACGCAGTCTTGGCCGCGCTCATACGCGGTCAGCGCGGCGCCGGAGCCCGCGCGGCGGTTCAGCACGCGCAGGCCCTTGAGGCCCGTGCGCGTCGCGGCCGCGTTGAGGAAGCGGTACTTGCGCTCGACGGACTCCATCAAGGTCACCTCGGCCTCGGGCCACGCGAGCTTCAGCGTGATCCCGATGAACCCCGCGCCGGAGCCCAGATCGAGGACGCGCGGCTTCTCCGGGAGCGCGGTCCGAAGGACCGCGGCGGCGAACACGCCGTCGGCCGCGTGCTTGAGAACGAGGTCGTCCCAGTCCGCGTCCGCCGTGAGGTTCACGCCCTCGTTCTTCTCGCGCACGAAGGCGAGATAGGAGGAGATCCCCTCGAGCGTCGCGGCGTCGAGCGGCGCCCCCCACTCCCGCGCCGCGGCGGCCAGAAGGACGAGAGCCTCGCTCATCGCGCGCGCGCGTGGACCCAGAGGATCTGCAGGTCCGAGGGCGTCACGCCGGGGATGCGCCCCGCCTGGCCGAGCGTGCGCGGCCGTAGCCTCGCGAGCTTCTGCCTGGACTCGTTGGTCAGCGCGCCGAGCGCGGCGTAGTCGAGGCCCTCCGGCAGCTCAACGAGCTCCGCGGCCTTGAGGCGCTCGGACGATCCGCGTTCGCGGCTGATGTAGGGCTCGTAGGAGGCGCGGATCTCGCGCTGCTCGAGCGCCTTGGCCATGGACCAGGGCGCCAGCTCGGCGTCGGGCGCCTCCCCGCCTTCGAGGACGAGCGCGCGGTAGCGCAGGAAGCGCTCCCGCGCCTCGGGCGCGATCAGGCCAAGCGCGAAGCCCTTTTCCAGCAGGCGCATGTCGGCGTCGTCGGCGCGCAGGCTCAGGCGGTTCTCGGCGCGCGCGGTGAACATGCGGTAGGGCTCGTCGACGCCGCGCACGACGAGGTCGTCGATCATGACGCCGAGGTACGCCTCGTCGCGGCCCAGGCGGAACGGCTCGCGGCCGGCGACCCGCAGCGCCGCGTTCACGCCCGCGAGCAGCCCCTGCCCCGCGGCTTCCTCGTAGCCCGTCGTCCCGTTGATCTGGCCCGCGAGGAAGAGCCCCGGCACGGCGCGGCTCTCGAGCGAGTCGGTCAGCTGGGTCGGCTGGCAGAAGTCGTACTCGATCGCGTAGCCGCAGCGCGTGAGCAGCGCGTTCTCGAGGCCGGGGATCGTCGTGACGAGGGCGCGCTGGGCATCCTCGGGCAGGCTCGTGGACATGCCGTTGAGGTAGACCTCGCTCGTGCTCCAGCCCTCGGGCTCGAGGAACAGCTGGTGGCGCTCCTTCAGCGGGAACTTGACCACCTTGTCCTCGATGGACGGGCAGTAGCGCGGGCCCGAGCCCTCTATCTTCCCGGAGTACAAGGGCGAGCGGTCGAGATTGTCCCGGATCACGCGATGCGTCGCCGCGTTCGTGTAGGCGACCCAGCTCGGAAGCTGCGGATTCCTGATCGCGGTGTTGAAATGGGAAAACGGCTTGGGGACGGCGTCTCCGTCCTGGCGCTCGAGCTTCGTGAAGTCGATGGAGCGCGCGTGCAGGCGCGGCGGCGTGCCGGTCTTCAAGCGGCCGACGGAGAAGCCGAGGGACCGCAGCGAAGCGGAGATCCCGAGAGATGGGGCCTCTACCCCGCGGCCGGCCGCGTGGGTTTGGAGGCCGATGTGCGCGAGGCCGTTGAGAAAAGTCCCCGTCGTGAGCACGACCGTCTTTCCCTCGTAGCGCGTGCCGCGGCGTGAAATCACGCCGCGCAGCACAGAGCCCTCGATCCACAGCGACCCCGCCTCGTCTTGGAGGGGATCGAGATTAGGGCACGTTTCGACCGCCGCTTTTTGGCCCGCGCGGTAAGCGGCCTTGTCGCACTGCGACCGCGGAGAGCGAACGGCCTGACCCTTGCTTAAATTCAATGTCTGCGAGAAGAACGAGGAGCGATCGCTCGCCTTCGCCATCTCGCCGCCGAGCGCGTCGAGCTCGCGCACCATCTGCCCCTTGCCGACGCCGCCGATGGACGGGTTGCAGGACATCGCCGCGATCGTGTCCAGGTTCTGGGTGAGCAGCAAGGTCCGGCGCCCCATCCGGGCCGCGGCGAGCGAGGCCTCGACGCCGGCGTGCCCCCCGCCGACGACGATCACGTCGTAGCTTCGGGGAAAGAGCGCGTCAGCCATACAGGAGGGCCTTCAGCGTCTCGACCGGGAGCCAGCCGAGCATGAAGGCGGCAATCACGACCTCGATCTGCAGCACGAGCGCGAACAGCAGCGGAAGCAGCGCGCGCGGCAGCGGCCGCTGCGGCGCGAGCGCCTTGAGGCCCAGCGCGCCGCCGATCAGCATCCAGAAGCCGGCGGCGCCGACGACGGCCTTGTAGCCCGCCTCCCAGCGCATGACGGTCACGACGGCCTCGGGGACGATCGCCGCGAGCTCGACGACGTTGAGCCCGAGCAGGAACGCGGCGAGCAGCCGCCACTCGCGCGCGGGGACGCCGCTGGCGACGTACGCGCCGGGCAAGGTCCAGAGGATCATCAGCGCGCCGAACGCCGCCTTGGGGAGCTGGTTCTTGACGTAAAAAACCGTGAGGATCAAGGGGATCGCGCACCAGAAGAACGAGGTCACGACCTTCAACGGCAGCCAGCCGTCGCGCATCCAGCGCAGGAGGACGGCGGCGAAGGCGATCAGCGCGGACATCAGCAGGGGCTGCCAGAGCATGACCTTGATCCAGAAGAAGAGGCCCTGGGGGCCGCCCGGGATCGCGGCGTTCGCGTCGGGAAAATCGTAGGGCTTGAAGCGGTAGAAGACCGCGGCCGCGAGAAGCGTGAGGCCGTAGATCTTGCACGCGTCGAGCAGCGCCCTGTCGGATTCGCACGCGGCGGCGGCCTTCGCCGGCGAGGTCAGGAAGAGGCGGCCGAAGCTGAGGGCTTTTTTCACGCGAGCGCCTCCGCCGCGTCGGCGCCGAAGCCCGCGCGCGCGGCCAGGCACACGCCGCCGCCGATCCCCAGCGCGAGGCAGGAAGCGAGCATCGCGTTCGTCAGGCCGAAGTGATCCGAGCCCCAGCCGATCAGCGCGGGAGAGGCGGCATCGCCGAGGAGGTGAATCACGAAGATGTTGGCCGCGAAGGCCATCGAGCGCTTCTCGATCCGCGTCACGGAGACGATGGCCGAGTTGAGCGGGCCCATGTTGAGGAACAGCATCGTCTCGGCGAGGAAAAGGCACGCGATCGAGGCGTTGAGCGAGGGTGCGGCGATCGCGGCCGCCGCGAGCGGCATGCCGAGCAGGAGGCCCCAGCCCGAGACAAGGAGGTCGGCGGTGGGATCCGTGCATCGAAGCCGGTCCGACAGCCACCCGCCCAGCAGGCTGCCCGCCAGGCCCGCGGCGACGGTCACGGCCCCGAAGCGAAGCCCCGCGTCGCCGACGCTTAGGCCCCAGCTCCTATGAAAGAATGTCGGCATCCAGACCGCGAAGCCGCCGAGCGCGAACGTCATGCCGGCGCCCGCGAACGTGATCATGCGGAAGGTGGGCACGCTCCAGACCTCGCGGTAGCCTTCGAGCGCCGGCGGCGTGGCCTTGTGAGGCGGATCGTTGGGCAGGAGCAGGCACGCCGCGGCGAGCAGCAGGCCCGGGAGGCCGACGACCCAGAACGCGTGCCGCCAGCCGATCGCCTGCCCGAGCATCCCCCCGCCCGCGTAGCCGAGCGCGGAGCCGACCGGGATGGCCAGCGAGAAGATCGCGAGCGCCGTGCCGCGGTTCGCCGCGGGGAATCTTTCCGCGACGAAGGAAGGCG
>Ga0163144_10011245_pt1 | contig 18952 bp, 12 predicted proteins | sample OliLak19BULKMAT1_FD_123175 | JGI IMG/M metagenome (GOLD analysis project Ga0163144, IMG submission 123175) | Freshwater microbial mat bacterial communities from Lake Vanda, McMurdo Dry Valleys, Antarctica - Oligotrophic Lake LV.19.BULKMAT1 | ecosystem: Environmental > Aquatic > Freshwater >... | reverse complement strand
TCCGAGCCATCGCGCGTCTCCTTGCCGCACGCGACGCAACCTGACGAACTGCTTCGTCCACACGGTTCCACCGCAGGACCGTAGTTATCGCAGATTACCCAGCATGGCGCAATCGCCCTGGCCTGCTGCCTACCTCTCGGCGGATGAAGTCGCCTCTCGGATTTTCTCAACAGCTTTCACGACCTGACTGGCAAGGTGAAATACTGTAGCCAGGCCATTGTCACGGCCAAGCCTGCGTGTCTTGAAGTTGGCGATGAACATTTTCTCGTCGATGCAGAAGCTCACGTCACCGCAGTCAACTTCCATCTGATTCTCGATCGAGACACTTGGTTCATTCTTCTCCTTGAGCGCGTCGGCAAGGGCCAGCATGATTTCTCGACGTGCGGACTCGTCAGTGCCGTTTTTTTCCGCCTCCGAATACCATTCCTCGGCCTCGAAATCACACGCGATAAGCACGGTACCCAACAGTGAATAGGGGACTGCTGTTGTCTGTTGAAGCAGTGTGAGGCGGAAAAAGTTCGAGCCTTCCTGCTTCATCCACTCGATTGCCCAATCCGTATGCCACTCTGGCTCTTCAATTCGGCCCTGCCATTCGTTGCTAACGTCTGCGATTGCCTCCAGGACGGTCTGCAAACCAATGGCGAAATTCGTGCGAAAGTCGGCATACAGTTTATCCCGAAGGAACAACGGAATGTCACAATCCTCGTATAGCACCGGAATAACGACGGTACGCTTCTCCTTTAATTCGCGAGTCAGACACACGTGGAGTTCCTTTTTGCACCACTCGGATTCCACGGACGCCTTAGAAAGAACGACGAGGAGGCCGCTCGCACCAGTGACGGCATGTTGTATTTTCGCGATCAACGAGTCTCCGGCGCGAATTTCCCACCTGTCAATCCAAACGTTCACCTTATGGAGGACCAATTGGACCGCGAGCTTATCAACGAACTCTTTTTCGGAGTGCGAGTAGCAAATGAATACTGGCATAGAAACACTCCATTGAGTTACACACGCAGATCGCACAGAAGCTCGGGATCGCCCGGAAAATCAATTCCCCCTGGGTGAGATCGCCTCGACCACAGCTGACAAGCCTGCGCGAGGATCGCCAATCACCGCAATGAATCCGCCAGTGGCTGAGGAAATAATGGCTCGAAAAGCTCATTTTCGCAAATCCTACGAGTGCTTCTGTTGGGACGGTTCGTTGAGTGTGGTTCAAGCAAGGAACACAGAATGTCTGATCGACTGAAATCTCCAACGCAGCAGGTCTCCGAATGGTTGTCGCGACTGGACGCCGCCCTGCATCGAAACGATTGGCAGGCTGCCGCGGACCTGTTTTGCGACGAGTGCTACTGGCGCGACTTGGTCTCGTTTACTTGGAATATCAAGACGTTGGAAGGGAAGAATGAGATCCAAGCCATGTTGGCGGCAACCGTCCCCGCGGCGCAACCTGCCCATTGGCAGGTCGAGGGCGACGCGACCGAGCAAGACGGCGTCACGGAAGGTTGGTTTACCTTTGAGACCGCGGTCTCTCGGGGCCAGGGATATCTGCGATTGAAATCCGGTAAGTGCTGGACGCTGCTCACCACGATGACGGAGCTTAAGGGATTTGAAGAGAAGCGCGGAGTAACTCGTAGTCTCGGAGCGCAGCACGGCGTCGATAAAAATCGAAGCACCTGGTTGGAGCAGAGACTTCAAGAAGTAGCCGAATTGGGTTACTCCAAGCAGCCCTACTGCGTCATCATCGGCGGCGGACAAGGAGGCATCGGTCTGGCGGCCAGACTGAAACGCCTGGACGTGCCGACGATCGTCCTGGAAAAAAATCCGCGTGCTGGGGATTCGTGGCGAAATCGCTACAAGTCGCTCTGCCTGCACGACCCCGTGTGGTACGACCACATGCCCTACTTGCCGTTTCCCGACCATTGGCCGGTATTTTCGCCGAAGGATAAAATTGGCGATTGGCTGGAGATGTACACCAAAGTCATGGAGTTGAACTATTGGCATTCCACGGAATGTCAGAGCGCTCAATATCACGCGGAAACTCAGGATTGGACGGTAACTGTCAACCGCGAGGGGCAGACGGTCGTGCTGCGCCCCAAGCAATTGGTTTTCGCGACCGGCATGTCGGGCATGCCGAATAACCCCCGGTTCCCGGGGACCGAAGCCTTCCGCGGAACACTGCAACACTCCAGCCAGTTCCGTGGCACGGACAACTACAGTGGCAAACGATGCGTCGTCCTGGGCTCGAACAATTCAGCGCACGATATCTGCGCCGCATTGTGGGAGCAGGAGGCCGACGTGACCATGATTCAGCGGTCGAGTACGCACGTCGTCAGATCCGATTCGGCCATGAAACTGGCCTTGGGCGGCCTGTACTCCGAATCGGCCGTCCAGGCGGGCATCACCACCGATATGGCTGACCTTCTGTTCGCGTCGATTCCCTACGGGATCATGCCCGATTTCCACAGACCGATCTATCGGGAGATTGCCAAGCGCGATGCCAACCTCTACCGGCGCCTTCAACAGGCGGGCTTCCTGCTTGATTTCGGCGACGACGGCTCGGGCCTGTTCATGAAATACCTGCGGCGAGGATCTGGGTACTACATTGATGTAGGCGCCGCGGACTTGATCGCCGATGGCAAGATCAAGCTGCACAGCGGGGTGAACATTGAGCAGATCACGCAAAATTCCGTCGTGCTGACAGACGGCACGGTCCTGCCGGCCGACTTGATCGTACTTGCCACGGGCTATGGATCGATGAACGGTTGGGCGGCCCGGCTCATCTCGCAAGAAGTCGCCGACCGCGTGGGAAAGTGCTGGGGTTTAGGCTCCGACACGACGAAAGACCCCGGTCCCTGGGAAGGCGAATTACGCAATATGTGGAAGCCGACACAGCAACCAGCTCTGTGGTTTCATGGCGGAAATTTGCACCAATCGCGTCACTACTCGCTGTATCTGGCGCTGCAGATCAAGGCGCGCCAAGTAGGCCTTGCCACGTCCGTCTACGGGATCGGTGAGGTCCACCATCGCGCCTAGGGGAGTCGGAATGCCAGCGCGCCCCTGAAAGCCCAATCACCCTTCGCGAGGCTCGCCGACGGTGAAAGGTTCGAAAAATCGCAATTCTTGTCGACTTGGGACGAACAAAAAATGCACACGTGCGTAGGTTCACAATTGGAGACTGGAACCGCAGGATGACACCTGCTTCGCAAGCCCCCCGCGAAGCAAGTGCCGTTGTGGCTGTGACAGACCCCGGGCGTCCGCGGACGGCGCGCCCGTTTGACCTTGTCAGACCGTCCGCGCGAGGAGATCCAGTCGCCCGAGATGCTTAAGGAAGAAGTCCCCTGCGAGGTGCGTGAGCTGCTGGAAAACCAGCAGCTCAACGGTGTGCCAGTTCTGCTTTCCACGACCAGTGACCTGTCGCTTGCCGGCGAGGTCCGCGATCACTGGATCGTCGTCACCCATGAAAACCTGGCGGTCGTCGACGTCTCTGGCGACCCGAAGTTGGTCGACCATCTGCCGATCAAGTCGGCGGTCCAATTTCGCGCCCAGGGCGCCATTGGTTCGGGCCTGCTGCAGGTTTACGTCGACGATACCTGGATCGACGTGGCCCGCTACTCCAACACGCTCGCCACGCGGTTCCACCATCTGGCCGACAAGCTCGAAGAACTACGCAAGACGGGCGAGGTAACCGCCCCAGCGGACGTTGCCGCCCTGACGCACTGTCCAAAATGCAACCTGAAGCTGCCGATCGCGGGCGAGGCTTGCCCACGCTGCTTACCGCGCAAAGCGATCATCGCTCGCCTCTGGCAGATGGTGAAACCGCATTGGCCGACGGCGCTAAGCATGTGCGGGCTGATGCTGGTGGGAGTGGTCATCGAGCTGGCGCCGCCGAAGTTGCAGCAATATCTGGTCGACGACATCCTGACCAACGGTACGAAGACGCCCGACGCGAAATCGTTTCTGGCGGCGCTGCTGCTAGTCGTGCTAGCTCTGGCCGCGACACGCGTGCTGCTGGGCATCGTGAGCTGGTCGAAGGGCCTGCTGGCTAACAAAGTCGGCGTCGCGCTGACTTTCGATCTGCGGGGACAGCTCGTTCGCAAGCTGCATGCCTTGGGGGTGGGATACTACGATCGTCACCAAGTGGGCTCGCTTGTCAGCCGGGTCGCCCACGACAGCGAAGTGCTGCACAGCCTGCTGCAACAAATCACCGGCGGCTTTCTGCTGCAAATCGTGCAGGTCGTGGCCGTCGGCGTGATGCTGTTCACCCTCAATCCCAAGCTCGCACTGTACACACTCATTCCGGCCCCACTTGTCGTGGGCGGCAGTCTGTTCTTCTGGCGGCGCGTTTATCCGAATTACTACCGATATTGGGATTCGAGCCACAAACAGGCCGGCCGACTCTCGGGCATGCTCTCAGGGATTCGCGTGGTCAAGGCGTTCGCCCAGGAACCCCGCGAGTTCGAGCATTTTCAGCACACGAGCGAAAGCCTCCGGCAGTCGCGCACCAAAGTCGAACGCGCCACCACCTCGTTTACCGCCATCATGGCCCTGGTCTTCAGCCTGGGTGGACTCATCGTCTGGTATGTCGGCGGTCGCGACGTGTTGGCGGGCCAGATGACCCTCGGTTCGCTGATGGCGTTTCTCGCCTACCTGGCCATGTTCTACGCACCGCTAGCGACGCTTTCGCAGCTGACCACCTGGCTGACGAGTTTCATGACTGGCTGCCAACGCGTGTTCGAGCTGATCGATACGCCCACCGAGACGCGAGATGCCGAAAGCCCAACGCGACCGGAGCGAGCGACGGGCGAAATTCGCTTCGAAAACGTCTCCTTCGGCTACGAACGCCATCGCCCGGTGCTAAAGGATGTGAGTTTCACGATCCGACCCGGTGAAAAGATCGGCATCGTCGGCCGCAGTGGCAGCGGCAAGACGACGCTCGTGAACCTGATCAGCCGCTTCTACGACGTCGACACTGGCCGGGTGCTGCTCGATGGAGTCGACATCCGGCAGCTCGCCACGAGCGACTTACGGCAACACGTCGGCGTGGTACTGCAAGAGCCCTTCCTCTTTCGGGGCACAATCCTCGACAACTTGATTTATGGGCGACCCGAAGCCACGGCCGTCGAAGCGATCACCGCGGCGTTGGCCGCGCAGGCTCACGATTTCATTCTCCGCACACCGCTCGGGTACGACACCTGGCTTGGCGAACGCGGGGCCGGGCTCTCTGGCGGTGAACGGCAACGCATGTCGATCGCCCGAGCGCTGCTCTACGACCCCAAAGTGCTGGTGCTCGATGAAGCTACGAGCAGCGTCGACACCGAATCGGAGAAGGCGATCCAGGAGGCGCTCGAAGTGCTCACGCGCGGCCGCACGACCCTGGCGATTGCCCATCGCCTGAGTACGCTGCGCAATTCCGATCGTATTCTTGTGTTCGACCAGGGCCGCTTGATCGAGCAGGGTCCGCACGAGGAGCTGATGCGCCTCGATGGCACCTACGCACGCTTGGTCCGCATCCAAACTCAGGTGTCACGGAACAAGCAGCTCGAAGCCTCCTTGAACGGCGTGGCCCTGGAAGAGCCTGACGCCGAGGAGGAGTCCGCGACTAGTCACAACGTTGAGCCGGCCGAGTTTGGCGTCCGCTGGCTTGAACCGGGCGCAACCCAATTGCAGCACGGTCCACGTCAAACACTCGAAGCCACGCTAGCCGATGGTTCCGTCCATCGCGGCGTGTTCGCCGTGCAATGTTTTCCCGCGTCGCGGACCGATGAGTTCATCAGTCTGCGGACCTGGGACCGCGACGGACAAGAGCAAGAAATGGGCATTGTGCGCCGGCTGGAAGATTGGCCTGCGGAGAATCAATCTCTGATTCGCGCGGCGCTGTCCCGCCGCTACCTGTTGCGGCGAATCGACGCGATCGACGACATCAAGCTCGAACACGGCTACTTGAACTTCCGCGTCCACACCGACCAGGGGCCCTGCACGTTCACCATGCGTTGGACGCAAACGCAAGCCCAGGACTTTGGCGCCCGAGGCAAGGTTCTGGTCGACTTGGAGGACAACCGGTTTCTGGTTGCGGACGTCGAAGCACTTTCACGCAGCCAGCGAGAGCTATTTCAGAGGTTTATCTACTGGTAGGGTATGCTCCCAGCGTGCATGCCGGCCTACATTCTAGCCACCCAGAGCAGCCGAGGTGCGACCATTTTCCGGCGGCGACCTAGATTCTCGCCGTTGTCGCTCGTCCGGCAATGAGGGCGTCCAACTCCTCGCGCAGCCGAGGCAGAATGGCGTCGTACGGGAAAGCGCCCAGCTCCGTGCTGCCGCGCTTGAGATTCACGAAATTGGCGCCGCACCACAGGCCCAGATCGGCGTCGTCGGTCTCGCCCGGACCGTTCACGCGGCAGCCCATCACCGCGATCGTAATGGCATGCTCCTGGGCGTAAGCGGTCATTTCCTTCACTTGCTGGGCCAACTCGATAAAGGCCTCGTTCTCGACCCGCGAGCAGCTCGGGCAACTGATGATATTGATCGTGTTCAGCCCATAATCGACGACGCTGCGGACGCGGCCGGCGGCAATGTCGGCCAGTATCTGCCTGCCGGCGACGATCTCCTCAGGCTTGCGCGAATTGGGCACGGTGAGCGACACTCGAATCGTGTCGCCAATGCCGCGGCTGATCAACTGCTCGAAGGCGATCCGCGTCTTGATGATGCCTTCGGGCGGCATGCCCGCCTCGGTCACGCCCAGATGCAAAGGCACATCGGGCCGGCGCTCGGCGAAGCGGCGATTGACCTCAATCACTTTCCGCGGGTCCGAATCCTTGAGCGACACGCAGTACCGTGTGTAACCGAGCGTGTCGAGAAGTTCACAGTGCTCCCAGGCGCTTTCGAGCATGGGCAGCAGCGCGTCGCGCTGGCCACTGCTCTGGCTGGCCGCCGCTTCGATCTTGGCTGGATCGACCGAACCGCAGTTCACGCCCACGCGCATCGCGCAGTCGTTTTCCGCAGCCACATCGGCCAGGAATCTGACTTTGTCCTGCCAAGGCTTGGTGCGTTCGTGATGGTAGAGGTGCCCTGGGTTGTAGCGGACTTCGTCGACGTGCGGCGCGACGACCGCGGCCAGCCGATAGTTCTCCTGCAGGTCGACCGACAGATTGGCCTGCGTGCGGCGACGGATTTCGGCCAGGGCTTCGGCATCGCGCGAGCTATCGACGGCAATCCGCACCAAATCCGCGCCGGCCGCGGCCAAGGCCTCGACTTGCTCGACCGTGGCAGCGACGTCCTGCGTGTGCGTGGCCGTCATGCTCTGCACCGAGACGCGATAATCCTGCCCGATCATCACCGTGCCGATGCGCACCGCTCGAGTTGGATTCCGCGGCAATTGTACGGCGTCTACTCCGTCGGACGAGATCATGGCGTGTCACTCATTTGTTTAGCCGGAATGGGGGGCCGGTTTTAACTGGATATGGCCCGTCGTTGGAAGAAATCCCTCACGCTCGCCGTTGGCTCGCGGCTAAACGAGTAGCGCACACCACTGGGAGATTCCAGGTCGGCCGCTTCACTCGCCAAACTGCGCCGGGTGCAGCAGCTTGTGCATGTTTGGTTCGTTCATGTTCTCGGGCGTGGCGATGTACTCGCCCGTGGAAATGCGCTTGTCGACGGGCTTGCCTTGCAAGTGCTCGACCATGGTCTTAACGGCCAGATAGCCCATCTTCACGGGGTCTTGCAGGACGATGCCGTGTACCGTGTCGTCGGTCAGTCCCTGGATCAACTTGGCGTTAGGGTCGAAGGCAATGTTCTTCACCTTGCCGGCCAGATCGCGTTCGCCTTCGAGCGCTCCCAGCATGCCGGTGCTGTTGGGCTCGCAAACGGTGAACACGCCATTGACCTGGTCGCGAAACTTCAACAGCAACTGTTGGCTCTTGGTTAGCGCCTCTTCGGGCGTCGTGAGCGCGTATTGATCCGACGACAGGATTTTGATTCCGGGAAATTCCTTGGTGAGCGTGTCGAGAAAGCCTTGTTCTCGCTGCTCGGTGCTCTCGCTGCCGGGGTTGTATCGCAGCAGAATCACGCCGCCTTTGCCGCGGAGAATCTTACCCATCTGCCGGGCCGCGATCGCGCCGCCCTGGTTGTTGTCAGTCGCGACGTAACTGACGATGTCGCGCTCGTCGGCCAGTGCGCTGTCGAAGACAACCGTGGGAATGCCAGCCGCCTTGGCGTCGCCCACGTATTTAACCAGCGCTTGCGAGTCGAGCGGCGCGAGACAGATGCCGTCGACCTGCTTGGTGATAAAGTCCTGCACGACGGTGATCTGCCCATCGCGGTCGTTCTCCTGCAACGGCCCCTTCCAGGTGATCTCGACGTTGCCCAATTCGTCGGCGGCCTGTTGAGCGCCGGCATGGACCGACTTCCAGAATTCGTGTGTCGTGCCCTTGGGAATGACGGCGATGCGCAATTGCTTGCCCGAGGAGCCATCGGCCGATGGCTTCACTGCGGAGTCCTTGGATTGGGCGCAGCCAACGCTGGTCAGCAGGGCGACGACGATGACGGACGCGAGTTTTGCGGCGGAACGCTTCACAGTCATTGGTCCCAGATAGGTTGCAACAACAACCGAGAAATTGGTCACTCCCCGCTCAGCGGCCGGGACTTCCCCGACCGCGGCCCCGTCCGCGGCGGCCGCGCGGCGCGCCGGAACTCACGTTGGGATTCTTCGCCCGAGCTTCCATATTCGTGGCGATGATCATGCCGATCGCTTCTTCCCATTGCGGGATGCCGCGATGGCTGGGTTTGTTGTCGCCCAAGTCATCATCATCGTCCGATTCGTCGCTCGCGTCGGCATCGTAGAGGGGCTGCTGATCGTCGTCGTCCTCCGAATCGGCTGGCCCATTGCTTTCGGCCGGCCCCTCGCTTTCGGTCGGCCTGTCGGACGCGGATCGATCGGAGGGCGGTCTCGTGCGCGGTTCACCCTTGGCTGCCGGCTCTCCTTCGCGACGTTCGCGACCACGGCCACGTCGACGTCGACGCTTCCGCGGGCGAGCCGCCGCATCACCCGTTTCAGCCGCGCTGGATTGACCACCTTCGTCGGTCACTCCCTCGATCGTGCTTTCCGACGCCAAGTCATCGGACTCGCCCGACTCACTGCGATCGTCGTCGCTCGAGTCGTCAGCCGAATCGTCCGATCGTGTGGCTTGCGGGCCGGCGTCGTCGCCAGACGGTTCCCCGGTACGCTCTCCAGAACGCTTGCCTCCGCGCCGACGACGGCGTCGTCGGCGAACGGGCTTGCGTTCCGACTGGTCCGTCGCTGAGTCTCCACTGTCGCCGCCTCCACTGTCGCCGCCTCCACTGTCGCCGACTGTCGGAGCGTCTGTCGACTCGTTCTCATCGACTAATTCGACCTCGGCATAATGTTCGTCGAGCGGTGGTTCGTCGAGTGAGCGTTCATCGGGTGGCGGCCCATCGAAACCGCCCTCCCGATCCGGACGCGGTTGCGCCGAACTTGGCTGAGATGGCCGTGGACCGGCGGGGCCGGCGCTACGTCCTCCGTCACGGCGCGCTCGATCTCGCGGCGGCCCAACGTCTCTCGAACTGCGCTCTCTCGGAGGGCCATGCCGGTCGCGGCCCCCTCGATCACCACGGTGCTCGTCACGACGCGGCGGCCTCGATCGATCTTGGCCCTGCCGATCCTCTCCCTGCCGACCCTGCTCCGGCCGAGTCTGCTGCTGTTCCGAACCCGTCGATGTATCTGCCAGCGGTTGCGGGACACTTGGCGGAGCCGCTTTTGGCGGCGTTATTGTCGGGGGCGCGGGAAGTGGCGCTGATGCCCTGGATGGCGTTGGCTTAGTGGGCGGCGCTTCGATGCCGAACGCATTGGCCAGCTTACCCCAATCGGCGGCCGGCTTTTGCGCGGGTTTTTGCGTTTCCGACGACTGCCGAGCAACAGGCTGCGGTGGCGGCGGCGCTGGTTTTGGCTTGACTTGATCCGGATTGATTTCGGCGCCCAAGGCTTGGGCCAGTTCGGACCAATGTTTTGGCTTTTCGCTATCGCTCATGCTTGGGGGCCAAGAAGTTGAAGGGGAGAATGCGACGGGTGATGCGATGGGTCGGCCAGAGAAGGACTTACAGATAAGGTTCACAGACCCACAACCAAAGGGCCCTCTACGACGGCCTCGCCAGGCGGCCTGCCCGAGTCGCCTCAGTATACGCGACCGGGCTTCAGCGGGGAAGTCGTGTGCTCTGCGAGGTTTGCGAACCGAAACCCCGCTCCCTGCGTAGGCCAAGTACCTAATCGACTTGGCCCGATTTCGCTACATAGCGTAAAATTGACGAACGGTCGTTTTTTCCGCGGCCGGCAGTTTCTTGGGAGCCTCTCGCGCGGCTAAGGCGTTGGTCTGCTCCAATTCGAGTCCCTTTGCCATGGATGTCTGCCATGACGGTTCAACCGCTCGCAAAACAGCATGAAGCTGACGTTTACACGGAACAAGTCGAGATCCAAGGGCACATTATCGATAGCCTGATCCTGCCGAAAGTGCTCGACCTGATCACGAGCCTAGGGGGCTCGTTCGCGATCAAACAGATTTCGATCGGCCAGGCCCGTAACGACCCTAGTTACGCGCTGGTCGAAGTACAGGCCGCTAGTTCGCAAAAGCTCACCGAGATCCTCAGCCAGATTGCCGATCACGGCGCCGTGGCCGTCGTCGAGCAAGATTGCTGGTTGGTGGTGGCCGACATGGATGCCGCCTTTCCCGAGGGCTTCTACAGCACCACGAATCAGCGAACCGAAATTCGACTCAACGGCGAATGGTTCGAGCTCGCGGACCAAGAAATGGATTGCGGCGTGGTCGTCGATACGGCCGGCCCAACGGCCCGTTGCGTTGCCATGACCGAAATTCGCCAGGGCGAAATGGTCGTGGTGGGCCATGCCGGCGTCCGTGTCTTCCCTGTGCCGCGGGCCGCCGATCCGCACACGTTCGGTTTCATGGCGAGCAGTGTCTCGACGGAGAAGCCCAAGGGCGCTGCGATACGCGAGATCGCCCGCGAGTTGGTCCGCAATCGAGCCGGTGGCGGCCGCACGCTACTCGTCGGGGGGCCGGCGATCGTCCATACCGGCAGCGGAGAACATGTCTGCCGCATGATTCGCCAGCGCTACATCGACGTGCTATTCGCCGGCAACGCGCTGGCCACGCACGATATCGAACAAGCCCTCTTCGGCACCAGTTTGGGCGTCCATTTGGATCGTGGCACCTCGGTCGAGACCGGTCACGAGCATCATTTGCGGGCGATCAATCGTATCCGCCGCGCGGGAGGCATTCGCAAGGCGGTCGACTCCGGATTGCTCGATTCCGGCATCATGTACGAATGCGTCCGTGCCAACGTCGACTACTTGCTGGCAGGCAGCATCCGCGACGACGGTCCGCTGCCCGAGGTGATCACTGACGTGCTCGAAGCACAGCGCCAGATGCGAAGGTTACTGCACGGCGTCACATTCTGCTTGATGGTCGCCACAACGCTGCACTCGATCGCCGTGGGCAATCTGCTGCCGGCCTGGGTCCGCGTCGTGTGCGTCGACATCAATCCTTCGACAGTGATCAAGCTCGGCGATCGCGGTTCGTTTCAGACCGTGGGGCTAGTGACCGACGTAGAGCCGTTCCTGCGGGCCTTGGTGCAAGAGCTGGAACTTGCCGAAGCGACGAAGTAGGGGGCGCGCGAATTGCGAGTAAAGTTTCTTCGGCCACGGATTGAACACCAACGAAACACGGATTAAGAGGAACACGAAAACACGAACATCGAGTTAGCCGCCCCGCTCGCGGGGCGCTCCGCGGGCGTAGCGCGTGTGGCAACGATTCAGATGGCATGGGTAATGGCCCCGGAACCGCGAAACGCCCCGCGAGCGGGGCGGCTAAGTCTCCGACTTTTTCATGCTTTCCCATCGTTGCTTTCGTGTTTCATCAGTGTTCCATCCGTCGCTAAGATTCGCTCTCGTAGGTCCACTCATCATCCCTGGCGCTTTCCATGCAGCCCGATGTCTTGCAACCTCATATCCTGATGTGCCCGCCCGATTATTTTGGGATCGAGTACGAGATCAACGCCTGGATGCACCGCGAGCGGCCCGCCGACCAGAGGGTCGCCGCGCGGCAGTGGCTGGGGCTGCGCAATTTGCTTGAGGAGGCCGGCGCGCGGATTTCGACGATGTCGCCTGTGGCGGGGCTGCCGGATTTGGTGTTCACGGCCAATGCCGCGTTGATTCATCGCAACATGGCCGTGCTCGCGCGGTTTCGTCATCCCCAACGGGCCGGCGAGGAACCTCACGACGCGAACTGGCTCTCCGAACACGGCTTCGAGGTAGTCCACGCGCCGGGCGACGTTTACTTCGAGGGCGCGGGAGACGCGCTCTTCTGCGGCGATACGCTGTTCGCCGGCTATCGCATCCGCAGCGACGCACGCGGTCACCAGCGGATCGCCGCCCTGTTGGGCTGTCGCGTGATTCCGCTCGAGCTAGTCGACCCGTACCACTACCACCTCGACACCTGCTTCTGCCCGCTCGCCGCCGATACGGCCATCTACTATCCGCCGGCCTTCGACAGCTATGGTGTGCAGGTGCTCAAGGAGCTGGTGCCGAACCTCATCGAGGTGGTCCCAAGCGAGGCCCGCCGATTTGCTTGCAACGCCGTGGTCGTGGGCAAGACCGTGGTGACCAACACGGGTTGCGAGGCCCTCGCCGGTCAGCTTATCGAGCGCGGTTATACGCACCGCGAGACGCCGCTCGACGAGTTCGTCAAGTCAGGCGGCAGCGCCAAATGCCTAACGCTGCGGCTAGACGGCGAAGAAGCCGCCAGCTGGAAGTATGCCAACACGGCAAAAGCGATCTAATCGACCTTTAGTTCGACTTGTCGAGCATGAACGTGCTGTTGTCGGCCACGCCCAGCAGCGCGCGGTAGGGGCCATTGTGTACGCCACGTCGCGGGCGCGACGGATACCAGACGACGTTCATCGACAGCCCCCAGCCCTCTTGCACCGAGCCGCCGCCGTTGACGCCTTCTCGCGGAATGACGTAGTTGAAGCCGCTGAGCAAGTCCAGGTTGTTCGCGACGGGCACGCGGAAGTCGGCGCCCACCAAGCCCTCGCCGTCGCCCGTGAAGCCCACCCAGGCTCGCCCCTGCCCACCACTGGCAAGCGTGCGACGATAGAAGAAGGCGAACATGTCGGTCGTGCGGAAGAACACGTTTTCCTGGTCGATGATAACCGGCTTATTGGCGCTGGTGCCGAATGCGCCCCAAAAACCAACTTCGTGGCTATTGATCAGGTAACTTGCTTCGGCCCGCACTTGCGAAAAGTTGTTGTCGACGAAGTACTGGTCTTCGAGCCAGTCGAAGACGACGCCCCACTGGAATCCATTGCCGCAAAAGGCCCGTTGATAAAGTCCCGTCGTGAGGAATACTTGATCGCGAGAGTGGTCGATTTGGCCGCTGGCTGTACCGCCCGACAGGTTGCTCTGCGCAAACCGCGCCCCAACCTGGTAGCCGATGCCAAAGCGGTTCCAGAACGCGCCCGCGAAATTGATGCCTTCGGTGAAGCCGAAGTTGCCGTTGCGACCCAAGTCGGTCGGATTCTTAAAGCCCTGCACGCCAATGAACAGCGACGACTCGTCAAGCCAGGCGTAGGGGCAGCAAATGCCCGTGCAGCGGTGCCAGCCGTGGTAATCGTGACCGCACGAAGCGCCGCCGTATTCCATGGGGTAACCGTCGGGGCCAACCTCGCCTTCGACCTGCCCGTCGTACTCCATGCCGCCGTACTCGGCCCCACCGTACCCTGCGCCGCCTTCGATGACTTCGCCTTCGGTGAATTCGGGTTGGGGCTGCAACATGGGTGCGGACGATTGTGAAGGCAACTCGTACTGGGCCGAACGGGCGCGCGTCGGACGGGCAGCGACGGACAATCGCTGCCGAGGACATTGCTGCCAGGGCGCCAACGGCTCACTCGCGGGCGAGAAGTAGTCGCCCTGCGGTTGAACGCTGATGTTTCGCTCGTTGCCAGCCGGACGCAGTCGCCCCGGCGCCGCGGGGGCCGCCCCAGCGGCTGTCGAAGTCCGAGTGGCGTGCGATGGCGCGCGTTTGGCCGTGTTCCGTGCCCCTGCGCCGTGGGCTTGCACAACCATTCGTCGCGGCGCGCGGGTCGGCAGCCGTTCTTCGATGGCAACCGCCTGCGAGGCGACTGGAACGGAATGGCTCGTGACTTTCTGCGGAGTGGGATGCCACTCGTACGCCGCGGAGCGGACTTCGCCGTTGTCGTGGGAGGCCGATTGAGCCGGCCGTTCTTCGACCGAATCCTCGAACACCGCCGCCCGCGCCGACTGGGGAACCCGAGTCCCCGAAGACCGCGCGGCGGCACTCGCGACTTGCCGCTCCTCGTGCGATACCAGACGCAGCTCGCTGCGCTGTGCGGTGTCGTCGTCATCGGCCCAAGCGGCCCTTGCGACGGACGCGGTTTGGGCTAGTACGGCCCGCGCAGGACCGAACAACGCCAAAACGCAGCCGCCGGCAACGGCCCAACGGGCCACCGCTCGCAGGATGCAGTCCATGAGAATCACCTTCCACTCTGCCAGCAAACCAAGGAGGAGACCCAGCCAGCGCCGAGTTGATTTCCAGCGAGTCTATCGGACATTCTCTAACCGGAACTTCCGTTAAAATCTCCGCGATCCGGAAAATTCTCCCAGACCGCTCAGACTTCCAAGCGGAACTGCCTGCTGGGAAAGCGAAAGTGATAGGCGCGCGCCGTCAATCGCTCGGAAGAATGGCGAAGATACGGCGATTCAGCAAGGCAGGCAGTAGGTTGGGGCGCGAGCCCCACCGTACTCTGGCGGCGATTTGCGAAGGTGGGGCTGCGCCCCAGCCTACCCAACGCACCGCAGTGCCTGGTCCAGATCGTCGCGCAGGTCGTCGAAGGCCTCGAGTCCGATGCTAGCACGGATCAAGCTGTCGCTAATGCCGTGGGCAAGCCGATCCTTACGATCGTAGCTGGAATGAGACATCGTGGCCGGTTGCTCGATGAGCGACTCGACCGCGCCCAGGCTCACGGCCAGTTGAAAGAGCCGCGTCGATTGCACGACTTTCTTGGCCTCTTCCAATGCCCCTTCGACCTCGAAGCTCAACATCGCGCCGAACGCGCCATCCATCTGCCTGGCGGCCAGCTCGTGACCGGGATGCGAGGCAAGCCCTGGATAGTAAACACGCCGCACGCGGCGGTCGCCGGCCAGATATTCGGCCAATCGCTGCGCGGTCTTCGACTGCTCGCGCACGCGAAGCTCGAGCGTCTTCAGCCCGCGCGAGCACAAGTACGATTCTAGCGGCGCCATGACGCCGCCGGTAGCGTTCTGCGTGTAGTACAGCCGGTCGAAGATCTCGCGGTCGCGGGCAACCAGCGCCCCGCCCAGCACGTCGCTGTGGCCGCCGATGTACTTGGTGGCCGAGTGCATGACGATGTCCGCGCCCAGCTCGATCGGCCGCGTCAGGGCCGGCGTGGCGAACGTATTGTCGACGGCCATCAGCAGGCCGTGTTCCTTAGCCAGTTTTGCACACCCCGCAAGGTCGCTAATCGAAAGCAGTGGATTGCCGGGGCTTTCGACCCACAGCAATCGCGTCCGCGGCGTGATGGCGCGGCGGACTGCGTCCAGATCGGTCGTGGGCGCCAGCGAGACGCCAATTCCCGCGCGATTGACGATCTTGTGCAACACGCGGTAGGTCCCGCCATACACATCGGTTCCAGCCACGACATGATCGCCGCTCTCCAGCAGCAGCATCACGCAATGCGTGGCGGACATGCCGGAAGCAAACGCCAAGCCGCCAAAGCCGCCTTCTAGCTGCGCGAGCGACGTTTCCAGCGCCTTGCGCGTCGGATTGCCGCTGCGCGAGTAATCGAACTCGACGGATTCGCCAGCTTGCTGCTGCACAAAGGTCGTGGCGAGATAGATGGGGCGGACGACGGCGCCCGTTTGTGGATCCCGCTCCTGGCCGACATGAATCGCACGGGTACGAAACTGCATGATTTCTCCCAGGCGTTGGAGACGCCCGGCTGTGAGTTTGATTGAGTCGGCACACCAGAATCACGAAAACGCGAAAGGTCGAAAGTCAGAAATGGTTTCGCGTTTTCGTTCTTTCGGGCTTTCGTGATCTCCGCGTAAGCTGCTTACCAACCTAATACCGTTCCCCGATGCTACAGCGGAAAAATCCGCACCGGCCGCGGGCCAATCCTATGTTTGTAGTACGGATGAGTTGTGCAAAAAGCGACGGTGTCAGCCGCCTCGCTCGCGAGGCGTTTCGCGGTCCTAAGCCACTGCCGGATCCATTTGACTTCAAGCGACACGTATCGTTTCGGCGGAGCGCCCCGCAAGCGGGGCGGCTAACTCGTTAGGCGTTCCACGATTCTTCGTTGCACTTTTTGTCCGTGTTTTATCCGTGGCTGAAAATCAGTCAACCTATATTTGCGCGATGCCTCACCGGACCTTACGCCTTGTCCAAGGCCTGCGCCAAATCGGCGATCAGATCGTCCGCGTCTTCAATTCCGCAGGAGAGTCTGATCATATTGTCGGGTATTCCATACCGCTGGCGATCCTCGGGCGTGCATTCATAATAGCTCATCACCAGCGGTTGTTCGATAAGCGATTCGACGCCACCCAGGCTCGGACCAATCCGCGGCAGCGTCACGGAGTCGACGACGCGCGCGGTGGCCCGCCAATCTGCATTCTTGATCATGAAAGTAACCAATCCGCCGAAGCCGCGCATCGTGCGTTGCGCCACTTCGTAATAGGGGTGACTCACCAGGCCCGGGTAGTACACCCGTTCGACCTTCGGGTGGGCGGCCAAGAACTCGGCCACGGCCTGGCCGTTGGCGTTGTGCCGCTGCATCCGCACCGCGAAGGTCTTCAGCCCACGTTCCAAGAGATAGATATTGTGCGGCGAGTTGATCGCGCCCATGATGCCGCGGAGCTTGCGGACACTTTCGAGTTTGGCCGCGGAAGAGACGATCACGCCGGCCAGCAGATCGTTGTGGCCGGCCAGGTACTTGGTCGCCGAGTGCAGCACATAGTCGACGCCCGCCTCGATCGGCCGCACGTTGTACGGCGTGCCGAGCGTGGCGTCGATCAACGTTTCGACTCCGCGCCGGCGACCAAGCTCGGCGAATCTTGCCAAGTCGACCACGCTGAGATGCGGATTGGTGGGCGACTCGCTCACCAGCAGCTTTGTCGAGGGCACAATCGCCCGCTCCATGGCTTCGTAATCGCAGGCGGCCACCTGGCGCGTGACGACGCCAAACCGCGACAGGTGCTTAGAGCAGAACTCGCGCGTGCGGTGGTAGCACTCATCGAAGAAAATGACCTCGTCCCCCGCGTTGAGCTTGGTCATCATCAGGCCGGCCACAGCCGCCATGCCGCTGGAGAACAATAATGCGGCCTCGCCCCCTTCGAGCGCGGCCAGCTTGCGTTCGACCACTTTCTCGCCGGGATTTCCGTAGCGGCCGTATTCCTCGCGGGGTTGCTTCTGCTCGATAAAATCGATGACGCTCTGCGTGTCGCGGAACGTGTACGTCGAGGCGCAGAAAATCGGGTCGGTGATCGAATCGCCGAATTTCTGGCGAGCCTCGCCCGCATGCACGGCGACGGTCGACAGACGATGCCCCGTGCCCTTGTTGCTGTCGTTGCCTGGCTGATTGGTCATAGCGTATTCCCACAAGTCGGAGGGTGGCAATAAACTGTTGCCCCAGTCCTACCAGCCCGACGCGCAAGCGAGGGAGTACTTCGCGTGCCAGTTCAGACTCCCTCGCTTGCGCGTCGGGCTGGTATGTAAATAAAAAAGCCGCGAGGTCGCGCTGCGGCGCTCGCGGCTTTCACTGATCAAGTTGAAATCGCCCGGCCAGGACACGTTGCCCAGAAAAACTGGGACCAGACACAAAATGGGCAGGCGATGGCACTTTAGCAGGTGGTGGCTGCAAGCGGCCGCAAATCCCTAACGCCGCGATTGTACCCGCCACGCAAGCGACAGGCAACTGGCAGCCCGGCGGTCGAATTTCAGGGTGGCACGCCCGGAGGAACGAAGGGCGTGGTTCTCGCGCAAAACCACGCCCATCGCTGCACTCTGGGACGTGCCACCCTGCAAGGCCGCCGGTCTCACCAATCTGCGGCCGCATGATCCTCGCAGAAGCCTCGGCCCCTGGCAGGCCATCGCCGGTTCCAGCCTGCAAATCATCGGGGCCAGTCTCGGGCACGGCGATCACAAGTCGACCCAGGTTTACTCCCGGTTGCTGATGGATCCCGTGCGAGTCAGCGTTAGCGGCGCGGTGCAGGCAATGCTTACGGCCGGCGAGCAGCCCGCAGAGAAACCCAAAACACGCACACCAAGGGAGGCACGATAATGGCCAAGAAGAGTACAGAAAACGCCGTAGAACCGCTACGTCGCGCGGAAAGGATTGCCCCCTTTTTGGCTAAGGCATACGCGCCGATGTTGCCGGAGCGCGATTATGATTTTGGAGATTTTTTGGACGAAGTTGAAGCTGTGGCGAAGCAAATGCTTGGGGAATGTGGCACGGAAAAGTCGCCGTACACCCCGCCGCCACAGGCAACCGCCAAACAACTGCGCGAGGTGGCAGCGGCACGTCACGTGCTAAGTCGTATCACGATGTTGGACCGCGCACTTGCGAGCGGTGACATACTGACAATCGCCCTGACGGCGGTAGAACCGGGGCGAGCCCTGCGGACGGAAGAAGTGCTTAGTGAAGGTGTCCAAGCCCTCGTACCCTGGCTCGCCGTTCACACCGGCAGCGGGCAGATACGTGAAGCTGCCGTCGCTATTTCTACTGTCCGAAGTTATCGTCGCTGATTGATCCTCAGCGGCGGCAAGCGGTTACGTGCTTTGTGGTGATAGAACCGGGCCTCCTCGTTTCGGAGGAGTTGGCGGGTTTTGTGTTTAGCGAT
>Ga0163144_10011244_pt1 | contig 18953 bp, 13 predicted proteins | sample OliLak19BULKMAT1_FD_123175 | JGI IMG/M metagenome (GOLD analysis project Ga0163144, IMG submission 123175) | Freshwater microbial mat bacterial communities from Lake Vanda, McMurdo Dry Valleys, Antarctica - Oligotrophic Lake LV.19.BULKMAT1 | ecosystem: Environmental > Aquatic > Freshwater >... | reverse complement strand
CTAGCTGACACGATATCGATCACGGAACAAGTCCTGATCGAAAAGACATTCCCTCAGGATTCAGTCTCGGTCACGGATCAGACCACCCTTTCTCTCGAATACGGCAGGACTCTAGTTGACACGATATCGATCACGGAACAAGTCCTGATCGAAAAGACATTCCCTCAGGATTCCGTCTCGGTTTCCGACACGATCACGACTTCCGTCCAGTACGGCCGCGTCATATCAGACACAGTCTCGATCACGGATCAACTTCTAGCTGAAACAGCTTTCCTGCAAGACACGGTCTCGATCACAGACCAGATCATTGCTGCAACTTCGTACGACCGGACTGCTTCAGACACGGTCTCGATCACAGACCAGGTCGACGCCACGTCGGCTTCGATTATCGACGTACAGGCTAGTGACACGGTCTCGATCACAGACCAGCTGACTCTTTCCGTCCAGTACGGCCGCGTCCTATCAGACACAGTTTCGATCACGGATGAAGTCGAGCTTGTGAATCGGGACATTCAAGTCCAGGACACGATCTCAGTAACGGATCAGCTTCTAGCTGAAACAGCTTTCCCGCGAGACACTGTCTCGATCACAGACCAGGCTACCCTCTCGCTTGAGTTCGGTCGAACCCTATCAGACACGGTCTCGATATCTGAACAGATCCTGGCCGAGACTGCTTTCCCTCAGGATTCTGTCTCGATCACGGACCAGGTCATCAGTTCGGCGGAGTACAGTCGAGCCCTATCAGACACGATCTCAGTAACGGATCAGCTTCTAGCCGAAACAGTCTTCCCGCGAGATCAGATCAGCCTTTCAGATCAAATCACGATATCGGCAGAGTACAGTCGAGTCATATCAGACACGATCTCGCTTGTCGATGATACGACGACCCAGCAAGAGATCACGGTCCAAGATTCAGTCTCAGTAACGGACCAAGTTGTCATTGCAGTCGAGTTTAGCCGTACGGCTCAGGACTCCCTGAGCCTAACAGACCAGACTTCAATCTCGCGTGAGTCTACCCGGACTGCTTCAGACACGGTCTCGATCACGGACCAGGCTACTGCTTCATTCGAAGTTTCGATCTTGGCCAGTGACACTGTTTCGGTCACGGATGCTAATTCAATCGAAGTATCGAAGGATGTCCTCGATACAGTCTTAGTAACGGACCAGCTGACTCTTTCCGTCCAGTACGGCAGGAGCGTCTCAGACTCGGTCTCGCTTTCAGACTCAGTTTCGTCAGGTCTAGAAAAAGACAAGGTTATTCAAGATTCCGTCTCGGTCACGGATTCCAAATCAATCGAAGTATCGAAAGGCCAGTCAGATACAGTCTCAGTAACGGACCAGCTGACTCTTTCGGTCGAGTCTACCCGGACTGCTTCAGACACCGTTTCGATCACAGACCAGACTTCAATCTCGCGTGAGTATAGCCGAACCAACTCAGACACAGTCTCGGTCACGGATCAAATCACTCTTTCGAGAGAACAAGATCGAACCGCTTCAGACACGATCAGCCTAACAGAACAAACGACCCTCGACATGTTCCAGGGCTTATCCGTTCTGGCTCAGGACACCGTTTCGGTCACGGATCAACTCACGCCCGACACGCGGTATAGCCGAACCAACTCAGACACAGTCTCGGTCACGGATCAGGTTTCAATAAGTTTGGTCCTGTCCGCACAGGCTCAGGATTCAGTCTCGGTCACGGATCAACTCACTCTTTCGAGAGAACAAGATCGAACCAACTCAGACACCGTTTCGGTCACGGATCAAATCACTCCGGTCACGAATTATGTTCGGTTTACTCAAGACACGATATCGATCACGGAACAGCTTCAAGCCTCGACCGACTACATCAGGACCAACTCAGACACCGTTTCGGTCACGGATCAACTCACGCTTTCGAGAGAACAAGATCGAACCAACTCAGACACCGTTTCGGTCACGGATCAACTCACTGTGGTTTCGGAATACAACCGAAATCTCAGTGACACGATATCGATCACGGAACAGCTTCAAGCCTCAACAGACTACATCAGGAGGGTTCAGGATCCAGTCTTAGTAACGGACACTCTCCAGGTCGAGATTGAGCGTGGGGTTGACACCAGTGACACCGTCTCGGTCACGGATCAACTTCAGGTCGACACATCTTACCGTAGAGATGCTCAAGACACGATATCGATCACGGAACAGCTTCAAGCCTCAACAGACTACATCAGGAGGGTTCAGGATCCAGTCTTAGTAACGGATCAGACACAGGCGATCCTTGATCTGGAGCGGCTGGCTAGCGACACGCTATCGATCACGGATCAGGTCCAGTCAGGCCTAGAATTCCTTCGTGAGCTTCAAGACACGCTAAACCTCACGGAACAGCTTCAAGCCTCGACCGACTATATCAGGAGGGTTCAGGATACAGTCTCGGTCACGGAACAGATCAGGATTGATAAGGAGCAGAGCCGGTCCACTCAGGACGAAATTGCTCTTAGTGATCTGTTTTCGGTCTCGACAGACTATACCAGGTTACCTCAGGACCAGGTCCAGCTACTGGACGACTGTATCGTCCGGATTTTCATCACAAGTCAGCCCGTCCAAGCCGTTCTACAGGGTCCGGTCCGTCGGTTCAGGTACTTGCAATCCTGGGGTCGCCAGGACCTCTGTCTCCACCTGGCGGACCGTAATGGCCACTACAGCCCTGCTGCCGTGTACTACACGCTTCATCAGATAGGCCGGTCTGGAGTACCGGTACAGGTTGGGGCCCGCCGTAGGGCTGTCCAGGGGCCCGCCGTAGGTCAGTACTATGTGGTCGGGCAGGCTGGCGAACAAGGTCAGCCTGGTTTATGGATGATCCGGTGGGAAATTCAGAAAACGTCAGCTTCAAGTCAATTCCAGATCGTGGAGCAAAGATATGAAGTCCTGGACGCGGCTCTCGTAGAGAGATTCAAACCTCCTCGTCAAGCTAAGCGGGGATGGGAGTAAGGATTCACCTGATTAGCTAGGAGTAGTATGTCGACAGCATTTTATCGAGGACAGCAACTGGGCACTAAGGATCTGGATATTTGTCTGGATAATCAGGCTGGCCACCCGATCAATGTTGCGGAAATTACATATGGCCTATATGACGTGACGACCGGTCAAGAGGCCCTGCTGGGGATCCCACGTCGGGATCCAGCAAGTGATCAGGTTGGGCACTACTATGCTAGTGTCATTATCCCGCTGGATGCCAATATCGGGTGTTACAGGGTCCGCTGGTCCTTCCGTGAGATGGCGGGGGGCCCTATCCACCAAGTGGTGCAGGAATTCAATGTCATTGATAAGGCGACTGACACGGCGGCAGGCCCTACTTGCTTCACTGCCTGTGAGCAGGACATGATCAAACGCCTGAGAATACTTCTGCGAGATAATTCTCCGGATCGCAACTACCATTTTAGACCCCCGGCTCACGAAGAAACTATCAGGCAGTATAATAAGGTGTTCGGATACATCTGGGAGGACTACGAGCTGCAGGAATTCTTGAATCGAGGTCTCGACATGGTGTCCGCAGCCCCTCCCCGGACCCCAATCCCTAATTGCGATATCCTGGTTAGAGACTATCCCGAGTGGAGGACCCTCGTGCTTAATGGCGGCATGATGTACAGCCTGTTTGCCCTGATGGTGAATTGGATCGCTGACGAATTCTCGTACTCTATAGGCGGAGTTTCGCTTGATATTGACAAATCGAGCAAGTATGAGAGCGCGTACCAGGCCATTAAGGATCAGTTCGATTCGCAGTTGGAGCGAGCGAAACTGACTGTTAAATATGTGAAAGGTCTACAGCAACCTCGCTTCGGCATCGGGATCCGGTCTAGCTTCGGTCCCTATGTGGGGGCGGGCGTTTTGTCACCTCGTAAATTTGTTGGATTTTAATTCTCGCTGGTGTAAGGGCCCCCATGCCTGACCTCGAGAACCCCTCCCTAACCCCCCTAACCCCTGTAGATCCCGAAACGCTTAACGAGTTCGGTCGCCTGCTGGAGACCCGCCAGCATTTCGCTGAGTCTCTCCTGACCCTAGAGCAGGACAAGATACAGCTCCTGGCCGCAGTGCGGAAGGTCGATGACCAGCGGAGCCGCCTTTTTCAAAAATGTCTCGTGGACCGGGGTCTGCCTCCTGACACTACGGCAGAGATCGATGCCAAGACGGGCGTGGTCAAGATCGTCGTGAGTAATGGGCCCCATTCCGTGCCTGACACGGTGGTGGGCTGATTACCGTCTGGATCAGGATTCAATGTCGCTCGCGATCCAGGATCCAGCTCTTTTGGCAGACATGGGTCTAGGGCTCATTATTGCTTGTCAGGACGAGGTTCAAAAAGTACCAATAGACGGATAAAAAGTGAGGGTACAGGTACTTTTTGGCAACTCTCTGATGCTCATTATTGCTCGTCAGGACTAGACCAAAACAAATAAACTGTTTCTTGCTCATCTTCTGTAGAGCCATGCCTTACGGATCGAGTAGAGACCGAGCACCTTCCCTGCTGGAGCTGACCCGCACTCCCTGGCCAGCTCCGCCATTGAATCTATTTTTGACTAGCGGTTACAGGCCCGGTGTTTTCGACCTGGTCTGGACAGACCCATCGGACCTGTCCCTAAATAGTCGGTTTCAAGTTTGCGGGATCAATATTTATCGTAGCTTTGATTCGGAGTTCGGGCCCTACGACAGACTAAATCAGTACCCTCTAGGTGCAGGCTTTTGGCGGGATCAGACTGATAACATTCTGGAGCTGGATGAGGTCGTGCAGGCAGGCCAGTGGATCCTGAGGGGTCCTGATAGCTCGGCCGAGCTGCAAAGTCCTCGTTATATTTTTCGTGTCCTGCATTACCCTATCGTTAAGCCGGGCTCTCAGAGATTGTCCACTACGTCCCTGGACGACGTAGATGTCACGATAGATGACCAGCCGGCTCGATTACTATCTATCATGGGAGAGTCAGGCGAGATCGAGATCGATCCTAATTCATACCCTAACGTGGCGATCCAGAATCTGGATCCCGGCTCAGTACCGGGTCCAAACTCGGTCGTCCGGGTCACGTATCGCCATACTAATAATTACCTACGTACCGACTTGGCCCAGAGGGTCTTTTATCGTGTTACGGCAGTAGGGCACCTCCTGGAGTCCGACTGTGGGCCCCATGACCCTGTAGAGCTGCTGGAGACCCCCTTAGATCAGGCAGCATACACATCCTCCCAGGAGATTGAGAAAATCGACTGGATCTGGAAAGAAGCCGTCCGGAGAAATCGTTGGATTCTGGATCAGGGTGGTGAGCGGGTAAAGCTTTTCATCCGCAAGCAGGTGGGACCCCTGTGCTCCTGTACCTATCAGGCCACATATAAGCAGCCTCTGGGCGATTGTCTCAAATGCTACGGTACGGGTATCTTGGGAGGCTATGAGGGTCCCTACGATATTATTTTGGCCCCCGATGATGCCGAACGTAAGATTGCTCAGCGGGACACGGGCCGGACCGTGGAGCACAGTTATGAGGTCTGGACAGGCCCCAGTCCACTACTGAGTCAGCGAGACTTCATCGCCAAGATCAATGGTGAGCGATACAGCATAGGGGCCATCAGGATGCCGACTAACAGGGGCATGGTCCTGCAGCAGCACGGCACTATTGGCCACCTAGACGAGAAGGATATCCGGTATCAGGTCCCGATAGATAATCCGAGTCGATACCTCAGCAATCAGGTCCAGCCCGCGGTACCTCAGCTCAACTCACCGGCTCAGATTACGGATAAGTCTAATATCCCGGTGGAGAGACAGTTGCGGGGCCGGTCAGTAGCTTGGGAGAATACAGTCTGGTGATCGCATTTCCCACATTCCGCATTAACTTGAAACCCTTGATCCCCAAGGGGGCTCAGAATATTGACGCCCGGAAGGTTTTGCAATCTGTCCAGCGTGAGATTTTGAAGTCGGTCAGGTCCGAGATCCAACTTCAGGCCTTTTCTCCGAGAGCCAAGCGTGCCCTAGCGGCCGGCATGGCGACTCGTACTGGTAAAAATAGTGTTAAGATCATAGCTAAGCATCCGGCATTTGGTCCTCTGATCCTGGGTCAGAAAAAGGAGCAGATGACTTGGCTGACGAAGGCGACCCGCCCTATTCCGATCATGTTAGATAGTGGGGAGCTGATTTTCCGAAATGCCAGCCCACACTCCATGTCTCGCGGTAGGTGGTATCATCCTGGTCGCAAGCCCTCGACCGTTTTGGAGCGGGCTCGCAAGAGTACTCGCGCAATACTTAAAAAACGGTTGGCACAAGAAATGAAGCGACAATTACTGTCCAGTCTGGTGAGCAAGTGAGCGGCGGCATTACCATAACTAAAACGACGACAGGGTCTCTGTACTTGCCGGATATTCAGGTCCAGGTCTCTCATAGGGTCCCGACATTTATTCCTGAGGATAAGGTGGTAAATTCGGCTGACTTGCATCGAGCACTTAATAGTAGGGCAGTCTTCCAAATGCTGAGCACAATCACGCCCGCGCCCTCTCAAGTCCAAGATTTCACCCTAGAGGACGAGAACCGTATCCTCAAGGAAGCGCTCAAGCAAGCGACTCAACAAACGAACACGCTCCAAGCCAGCGTGGATGGCCTGACGAGTCAGATGAATACCCTGGTAGGGCTAGTCAGTAACTTGACTTCAGGCGTGACGGGTCAGGTCCAGGCTCAAGTATCGAGAATTGCTAAGGAACCGGTCAGTGAGGCCGTGGGAGGGGAAGTGCCCATGTTCTTGCCCGACGTAGCGCTGCCGCGGGATCAGGATGTTCAGATTCAGATCCAAGAGGTTCAGTCAGACGGTGGCCAGGTCCAGGACGCCCAGAAAAGGCTACGCCAGCTCCGGTCTCGCTAAGCCGTTTCCTTTGATTGATTTTCCCTAGACAGCAATGTCTTACGAAGAGAATTTCCGGGTCCTTTGGCTGAGCCCTACCGAGTATGACCCGATAAAGAACGGGCCTCCGTATCTCCCCGCCCCATCTAAGGCACGTCTCAGTCGTGACCAAAAGAAGGATGTGCAATCTTTTGTAAAACAGGCGGCCTACGAATTAAGCCCTTTAGGGTTTGTGGACGGCGTTTGTTTGCTCGCAGTTTTGCAAGCTTGCTCCATGCTGCATCAGTCTCATCATTGGAGCACACGTGGTCCTGCCTACTATGCTGACCATTTGATGTTTGATCGGCTTTACACGGAAAGCCAAGAGTTCATTGATCAGCTTGCTGAGCGCATAATTGGCAGTCAGCAAGCTCTCCTGATTGATCCTGTTGAGCAAGCGAATCAAGTAGGCATTTTCCTCAAAGGGTTGAAGGGTAGCTACACTCCTGACGAGATGGTGCAATCTAGCCTGACGGGTGAGATGCTGTGTTTGGAGCACATTGAGAAGTTTCTCAATAACTTGAAAGAGACGGACAGGCTCACATCAGGCCTGTCTAACCTGCTTGAAGGCATGGCGGATAAGCACGAAACATTTGTTTATTTGCTTCGTCAAAGATCTCAGGAACCAGGGTATTCATACAACCGGGTTTGATTACTACGAGACATGTTAGAGAACTAGATAAAAATCAAAAGGATATCCCAAATGAGTAAAACAACGACTACAGAAGAAACGCTGGGCGTAGGGCTAGATGTCGGCACGATGAATATCGTGGCCGCTAGACGAAAAGGTGGCAAGACTAGCCACAAGCGGGTCCGGGACGCTTTCCTGGATCTCGACATGGAAGCTAAGCGTTCCCTCAAAATGTCTAAGATAGACTATGTGGAGCAGGACGGGTCCCTCATTGTTCTTGGCGACTCTGCGCTCACGATGGCCAATCTGTTTAAACGCGAGGCACGCCGACCCCTTAGTAAGGGTGTGATTTCGGCTGGTGAGATGGATGCTCAGCAGATTCTAGGCCTGCTGATCCACCAAGTTCTGGAGACCCCTCAAAAAGAGGGTGAGCATTGTTTCTATTCAGTACCCGCTGCTCCTATTGACGACCCTAATCAGGACGTGATCTTCCACACTGAGGTATTTCGTAAGATCATTCGGGATTGCGGATACACGGCCCACCCTATGAATGAGGCCATGGCGATCATATATAGTCAGTGTGGGGAAGAGAACTTCTCGGGTCTGGCAGTCAGTTTTGGTGCCGGTATGACCAATATCGCGTTAGCTTATCAGGCTAACAAGGGTATGGAATTTTCAGTAAGTCGTGGAGGCGACTGGGTCGACGCTCAATCGGCTCGAGCAGTAGGCAAGACGGCTAGCCAGATGTGTGCCATTAAAGAGCGGGGTATTGACTTGCAGGCTCCGAACGGGCGGGACGAGCAGGCACTTGTCATGTATCTCCGGTCTATCATCAATTACTCTCTTCAGAATATTGCGGCTCAGTTTCGGAAAGTATCAAATGATGTACAGCTTCCGGCCGCGATCCCGTTCGTAGTATCGGGCGGTACATCTAAGGCTCAAGGCTTTCTGGACCTGTTCAAGGAAGAGTTTGAGCAGGTGCGGAAGAAGTTCCCGATCCAGATAACTGAGATCCGTCATGCCCGGGATCCTTTGACCGCGGTAGCGGATGGCATGTTGATCCTAGCTCTCGAAGAGCACGAGAGTTAAGTCTTTGCATGTACTACTACCTGGTCCAATCACTTAAGAGGCGTCTGATTCTGGAGCTGAAAGACAGTTTCGGCAGGCATCCTATTTACCGTAAGATCACCCCATTTATCCAGAACCGCTTTTCTTTTGAGGAGCGTCCTCAATATGGCATAGTGGTAAAGGGAAGCAGCGCTAACAAAGTCGCGCTTGCGGCTGACAACTACATGGGAGTTATTCAGAGCCATGTCATGTTGGCTTATGTAGGTCAGCCTGAGCACCCTCTTGAGTGGGTGCGTGAGGACTTGAAGGCGGTATCGCAGAATGGGGACAGGATGCCGACTGCCCCCGGGATTTACTACCTTGAAATCATGCAGGCGCCTACAGATCCGGGGGAGCCCGGATCCTTTATGGTAGACCCTCTGCTTACCGTTACGGATGAGCCTGTCCTGATGTTCCTGACTGGAATTGAGAGGGAGGCTCAACTTCAAAGAGTTCCGGTCAGCAAGACATTGCGCCTATATGAGAACAGGAACTACCTCTTGCGTGAGGGTATTGATTACACGGTGAATTATACATCTGGGGCCCTTATTATAAAGACTCAGTTTGGCCCCAACGCTACATTATCGGCTGACTATAGGTTTGCCGGAACTTCACTCGGACCTATCCCTTTTTACCAAAATACTCCTGATGCATCCACTCTACCTGGAGTTGTCTTGGCATTCGGAAAACGGGCTGAAGTAGGGCAGAAAGTAGCGGTAGTGGTATATGGGGATCGTGTTGATGCCGCGAAAGCATTTGGAGGTAAATTTGAAGTTTCGTTTGACTTCGATGTAATTGCGCGGGACCCCATTCAGATGGAAGAGATAGCGGACCTGACCCTCATGTACTTGTGGGGTCAGAAGAAAGATATGTTGGGTTTCGAGGGTATCGAGATTATCGATATATCGATGGGCGGAGAAGCTGAGGAAGTAGCGGATGAGACGGGGGAGAACTTCTTTTACCAAGCCTCACTATCCTTGCAGCTAAGGGCCGACTGGGAGATACACACCCCTCTACCTCTCACAATCAGTCGTGTCACACCCACAACTGCAGCGGGAGATCTGAATGCCAGGGAGCCATCTGGAATCCAGGGTGTAGCTAACTCCCTATTTTTCGAAACCGCATCGGTATTGGCGGGTCGTAACGACTCCTACGAGAGGATCGGGTAATGCCCAAGTATAGCTTCGAGTGTAGCTGTGGTCTGAGCTTTACCCGGACTTTGAAAATGGGTGAATATCCGGTACAGGAGTGTCCTAAGTGCCGAGAAGCAGCTCCCCGAGTCTTTGAGGGGTTTGGGTTCGCCTTTGCTCAGGGAGCTAGTCAGGCTCCGGCCAACTCGGGCGTGTCGAAGCACGATTACCCGACTGCAGATCAGGCTGTAGGGGCTAGCGCGGATAAGCGGTGGGCTGAGTATCAGGACCGAGAGCGAGTTAAAACTCAGGTTCGCGAAAAAGGGGGTAGTAGGGCCCTGATCCGTAAGCATGGGGCCAATTATATCGAGTATCAGGCGGGTGGTCAGCAGGTTATCGATGGGAGAAAAAAAGTCCGGGACGAGCTTATGGAGGTATTAAAACGACCCCCGGCTTAAGTGCTTGCGAGAGGATCCGACTCTTTTGAGAATCATGCCCTCGCATCAATAAAGCTTCTTTAAGCTTGCGTAGAGCAAGAGGTAGTGTGAGCTGCCTCTAAATGTAGACCCAGAACCCAGATTAAATCCAAAAGCCTGGATTTAGAATCAAATCGGCAAAATGTCTGGCAAATGATTGCCGGCCCACAAGGAGTTCTGGATGTCACTCGGCCCTTTTTCTACATATGTACCCCCTGGCGTTTATACCCGCACGCTCACGGAGGCCAATGCGGCCAATCTCGTGGCAGGTCTTAGGATCCCAATCGAAATTGGCGTAGGTCAAGAAGAGCTGGATCAGCTCGACCTGGAGCTAGTGCGTGGATCTAGTGCCAATTTGGATCAGCAGATCGTTAACGAAGACGTGACGGCACGTTTCGTCGTGGACGCGACTAATCCCAACAACCCCGTCTTGGGTCAGCCCAACGGGATTGTGACTAAGTTTAAGGTCCGGAATTCTCCGGTTGTTGACGGGCAGGGTTTCGGCAGGGTCTCGAACAGCATCCGGTCAGTATCCGTTACTGTAAATGGTACGCCTATCGCGGTTGGATCCGTCCAGGGTCTGACTGGCGAGATAGTGTTGCAGATCCCGCCTCAGCCGGGCGACAACATTCGCTGCACATACTACTTCCATCGTTCGGATACGAGCTTCACGGATGACGTGTCGAGCCAGGTTACGGCAACTCAGGCTGAGCTGACGACCCCCGGCTTCGCCCCCTTCGTAGTCGTGACTGGTACGACCGATACCTTAGTGTTTAGTGTTGACGCGGTTGAGAGCAAGATTGTATTTGCGCCCGGGTCCTACACAGCAGCCGGACTTAAGAGCTTGATAGACGCTAGCCTGATCACTGGTTTGGTTACGGCGGTCACGACTGACAATCTAGGTAAAGACCATGTCAAGATGACGACGGCTCGTAGCCTGAGCCTGGGTAACGGAAATGCTAATGGTTCCCTAGGCTTCACCGCCAATACGGCAACCAGTCGAAACGCAAGTTTCCGTGTCTTCCAGCGTCCGATTGTGGACGGGACTGACGGCGGGATCACGACTACCGATCCAAGCAAGGTCGTGGTCAAGGTCAACAACGTGCAGGTTATTGCTCAGGCGGTCGATGGGTCGAATGGTCTCGTGACCCTACCCTACCCTCCAGCGGCCGGCTCTTCGGTCAAGGTTACGTATTTTGCCAACACGTGGCAGGACACGTTCGATTACCTACCTAACACGCTGGTCACATCTGTTCTTCGCTGTGGTTTCGCAACGGGTCGTAACGACTTTATTCAGGGACAGGATTTCGTTGTTTCGAACCCCAGTCCCGACGTCTCGATCCTGCACTGGGGCTCCAGCTTCGTTGTAGCTTCGGCTCTCAGGTCACCGGGATCAGCCCTTTTCAACGAGACTCAGGTACTCCCTACCCTCATTGATGACAAGCTGTTCTTGGTTGAAGCACCTCGTGTTACTGACACGACGGTTGTTCCAGCCTTGGTATCTAATACAGAGTTCTTGCTACCTGCGGTACCCACGACTGGTAACGGTCGCGATACGCCCCTTGGCTCATCCGTCTATAGCGCGGTTTCGAACGGTCGGGTCGGTCTCGATACAAATCGTCCTGATTTGGTCGTGGTCTACACGGGTCGTAATGTTCGGGATGCTCTGGCCAGACCCCCTGTTGCGGTAACACAAGTCGATGGCGTGAAGCGTAAGGTCACGCTCAAGACAGCTGTACCGCCTGATTACAAGGTTTTCGCTACCTTCTGGTACAGCCGGCTCAGGGATGACACGTACATCCTGACATGCAAAGTGCCAGGACCTGTTGGAAGTGGTCAGTTTGAGGTGTTGAGCACCTTGACCAATTCTAATGTGCATCAAGTCCGGTTCGGCACTAAGTCGGGCTTGTCTGAGATTGTCCAATGGCCCCGCGGTGTTGAACAGATCACGGACGGGTTCCACACGGGAGCCGGTACGGCAGTAGCTGAAACGGTTACGGTCACGTTCAGTCAGACGACAGCTCAGAATGCTACATTTACGAATGCTGGGGCGAGTCCTTACTCGTTCTTCCCTACCTATTCGAATCAGTGGCGTTCTACAGTCAATGCCACCTCGTACGTCACTGATCTGAATGTCGCGACTCGCGGTTACCTGGTATCAAGCCGGGTAGCAGTCAGTGGTTCTAACCAGATCACGATCCCGGCAAGTCCAAACAACGTGCTGAACTTGACCATCGACGGTACTGCCGTGACGGCCGCGCTCACGGCGGGTGTTCAGACGCCTACACAGATCGTGACTGAAATCAATACGGCGATTGATGCTGCGGCACCTTTCCTCAGTAGTGCTCCCAACACCTTGGCGTCGTTTGCTCAAATTGGTGGTGCTAACGGGCCCGTGTTCTTCTTGATCCAGTCTTTCTCGACCCCGGCATCTTTGCCGGGTGGGTTTGATGCGGTCTCGACGGTCGCGATTCGTCAAGGCACGGTTGAAACCACGCTCGGTTTCAGCACGTTCCAGACGGCGGCAGGCACACCAACTGCTACGAACAAACCGGCTACTATCCTGGGCACGGCAGTGGGTCCTTACATCGTCACAGCTGGCGTGAATGACCTACTGAATGTCCGGGTGAATGGCATTGACTACACCATAACGGTCCCGGCCGGTGGTGCAGTCTCGGTCGGAACTGTCGTGACGGCTATCAATGCCGTTCCAGGCCTTTCCAGTGTTGCTTCGGCCGGAACTCTGGCAAATGTGAATAAGGTTCGGCTCACCAGCGCTTTGCTGGATAGCGGTTCCAACATTCAGATTCTGGCTGGGTCCGCGAACGTGGTCTTGGGTTACACTGAGGGTGCGGTAGCTAGCCATACTCTAGTTACGGCTATGGAGGTCCAGAATCGACTTAACGCGACGGCCAGTTTCTCGACTGATGCCGTGGCGTACGTAAGTTCAATCACGGGTCAAAAGTACGTTACGCTTGAGTCCCTCACGACGGGTGCCGCTTCCTCCAGTATTGCATTTGCGACTGGTTCCGGTAGCGCGTTCATAACTTCGACCGGTACGGGCATTGTTCCCGGCACGAGCGGAGATAGTGGTGAGGATGCTCGGGATCAGTATACGGTTAGCTCGAACAACCCGCTCGGTAGTGCTGGTACGGGTAATCCGGGCCAGACATATACCGATGTCGTGACTGGTCTGAGATTCACGGTCCTGCCTGCCCTCACGGGTAGTTACACGACAAGTGGTCTGTTTACTCTCGAGGTAAGCCCCACTTGGAAGGTGAATCCCGCAGTCCCGTACCTCTCGATGGCTGGTATTGAAACAGTCGTGACTGACACGGTTGGTATCACGGTTAACGATACCGGGACGGTCCAGACCTTCAATCCGTCAGGTTTGGAGCCTGCGATTGGGGACTTCTACTATGTCTCGTATCGTTACATGAAGCAGGACTTCTCGACTCGCCTGTTCCAGCAATTCAAGACCATTGAGCAAAACTTCGGAAGTCTCACACCTGAGAACCGGGTTACGCTAGGTGCTTTCTTGATGATCCTGAACGGAGCGGTTCTGGTTGGAATCAAGCAGGTTTTGAAGGTTGTGAATACGAATCAGGCATCGGACCTGACATTTATCGCAGCTATCAACGAACTGGCGACCCCGCTTCCTGGGAATATCAAGCCTGACGTGTTGGTGCCTCTCACGACCAGCACGGCGGTCTATTCGGCCCTCATGCAGCACTGCGAAGTTCAGTCCAATATTCGAAACCAGTCGGAGCGTATGGCTTTTATCGGTTTCGCATCGGGGACGAGCCCAACCAGCGCTGCTGCAGTGGCGCGTAGCCTGCTATCTAACCGGGTCGTCGCTATCTACCCTGACTCGGCCGTGGTTACTCTCACGAACGAGCTGGGAGAGAGCTTCCAGAGTTTGGTTGACGGCACGTTCTTGGCCGCTGCTGTCGCGGGAGCGGCCGTAAGCCCCTCGGTGGATGTTGCGACTCCATATACCCGTCGTAGCATTCAGGGCTTCACTCGCCTGCCTCGCCATCTTGACCCGGTGGAGGCCAATCAGACAGCTACGGCCGGTATCACGATCTTGGAAGATCTGGACCCTCTGGTCCGGATTCGACAAGGTCTCACGACCAACATGTCCACTATCCTGTCCCGGCTTCCTACCGTGACTCAGATTGCGGACTATGTGCAACAACAGAGCCGGTCCACCCTCGATAGTTTCGTGGGGACCAAGTTCCTCGCTAGCCGGACGAATGATGTTGAAGTCTCGATGACAGCCTTGTTCAAGCAAATGATGCAGGCGGAAATTGTCGGAGCGTTCAGCGGTATCTCGGCCAATGTGGATCCGGACGACCCTACTATTTTACGATTCGTAGTTTTCTACCAGCCAATTTTTCCTTTACTGTATATTGTCATGACCTTCAACCTTAGATCAAAGATCTAAATCTGTAAGTAACTCCAAGTACTTATAGGAATCTGCCCTAACATCAGGTCGTTCAAACCCGAGCTGGCGAACAATGCCAGGCTCGGGTTTGATTTTAGTAGGTTTTGATCGGTAGCCTATGGGCCTTGGATGGGTGCGGGATTCAATAATTTCCTTTTCAGTAGGCATGGTGTAAGCTCTAGGACGTGACGGATTGAGCAATAATGATCCTCAGGATCAGGACCAGGATCAGGACCCTTCATTATGAACGCTAGAATCTCGACCCTAGACGAAGACGAGCTGATCGGGGAATTTCAGGTAGCGGACTATCTAGTCTTCCTTTTGTCCCTCGACACATATATGCGCTATGCCGAGGAAACGAGCGGGGTGGATGATATTGAAGACGCTCTGATCAATCATGGTCTTAGGCTCCTCAAGATGGCCGATAGCCAGATTGACCTTCTGGCGGATTATCTAGATCAACATCTAGCCAGCCCGGCTCAGAAGGGTATGCTGAAACGAGCCCTGAGTTTCAAGAGCTTCACTCCCAGGGGAGCAAGTCGCCGAGCACTACAATTCCGAACTCTCTTGTCTCGTGGCGGTCCTGCGGCAATGAAGGGCATTTTTACAAATCAGAAGTATGTCCGGCAAGTCCGGGAAGCAGTCGCGGCCAGCATTTTGGATGACGCAGACAAGGCTCTAGATATCTTTGCCGCCATGACGATACGAAATGCTCGTTTTCGTGATTGGATCGATCAAGCGTCGCGTCAGGCTGGTTCGGGTATTGGGGCTCCGACACCCGTGGACGCTGCCTCCATGTCGGGCTCAGCAGACACCGAGACACTGGTGGCCCAGAATATCCAGCAACTGGCTGCGACCGGGGCCGAGGAGGCTCAGCAGGCTCAGCAGGCTCGGAGTGTCATCCTGGACCAAGTGGAGCGGGACGCGACTGAGTCCGCTCGTAAGTCGCTAGAGATCAATCATCGGCCCGACGAACCTCCTGTCAGGTCCGAGGTAGTAGGGCTCGCCACTGCGGCGGCGGTCGCGGCCTTGTCTGACCCGGCCCGTAGACAGAATGTACCTGTCCCATTACAGAATTTGGATGATGAGCAGAGAGCGGCTGCCCTGACGGACGGTAGGGTCAGGATTGCTGCAGGAGCAGGCTCTGGGAAAAGCACTACCCTGGTAGCCCGGATTGACTACCTGATCAAAGATAAAAATATGAATCCGGCCCGCATCATGGCCACCACGTTCGGTGAGAAGGCTGCCAGAGATTTGAAAGAAAAGATCGCGAGCGTGATAGGACCAGGATCTTTCAAGGGGGTCCAGGCAGGGACGATGCACTCCCTTTTTGGCCTCATGGTCAAGGGTAATAATAGGGATCAGCCCGGCTATGGCACGGCTGAGGAAAAAGCCATGCTGCGAGCCCCTCGCTTCATAGCCACTCCTCGAAAAGGCGAGAAGGCGATCAATCCTGCTAGCCTGGCTATGGCTATCCGTGGGATCTGGATTGAGTGTGGTGCGAGTAAGCTCGCGGAGCATTATGGCTTCCCCGCTGATTGGCTGGCGGAGCCCCCAAAGGCTAAGCAAGCCAATCTACTGCTTAATGCTTGGCGAGGTAATGACGTTAGCTTGGAGCAAGCAAAAAGCTCCGTGTCGTCTAAAGCGGAAGCCAAGGCAGCTATCTGGTATGATATGTACTTGGGAATCAAGGGGGACATACCGGGTTGGAGGGCCCCATGTACGGCCCAGGCGCTTAATAATTTCATGGGCCGGCATCGCAAAGGCGGTGAGAGACTGGGTGACTTCGAAGACATGCAGAAGATTTTGCGTGATATTCTGAAACGAGACCCTAAGGCTAAGAAAGCTATCCAAAGTACACTTGACCATATTTTGGTCGATGAAGCTCAAGACCTGAATACCGTTCAGCATCAGGTATTCAGCATGCTGTCTGAGCATGTGGACAAAGATTCAAAAGACAAATCGATCTGGATGGTAGGCGATCATGTTCAGGCGATCTACGGGTTCCGAGGGGCAAAACCGGCTCTTTTTACAGGACTTACTGAAGGTTGGAATGTTCGGAATATCTCAACTAACTACCGATGTGAACCTGAGATCGTTGATGCGGCGAACATGTTGGCCGCTGCTTCAGGAGACTCTTCTGTCGTACCATCTAGAGCTGATCCTAAGAAAAATCGTGGTAGGTCCTCTATTAAAGTATCGACTCCTGATGATAACGTGCAAGCAGCTCTCACGACAATTGATCGGTTTCGCCAGGATATCGATGAAGGAGCGGCCCCTGAGGATTTTGCTGTCCTGGCTCGAACTAATGCGGAATTGAATGACTTTGAAACGGCCTGCATAATAAATGAAATCCAGTATTGTCGTAAGGGGGGCAGAGGTTTCTTGGAGGCTCCTGAGAGCCGGGCTGTCCTGGGTTATATCGATCTGGCTTCGGGTAATGACTACGAGAAGATGAAGCAGAGTCTGGTAGCGGTCCTGATGAAGCCTGATCGATCTATATATATGGGGCGGGACGATGTCGAAAAAGCTGTTAATGAAGCTATGGACGAAGTAGCACGTCGCGAGCGTGTAGATGTTAAGTCGGTCAGGCCCGACATCCTGTTAAGTCCTCGCTACGTCAGGACTCTGGCGGATAAGCTGAAGCAGCCTCAGCGTCTTAGGATCATCGACAACGCTAAAGGCAACACGTCCAAGGGAGAGTGGATGTATGGTAAGAGGGTTGACGAACTAGCGGACAATTTGAAAGACTTATCCGACGGGATCGCAAATCTGAAAGACGAGATCGAACAGAACCCTCCGACCGCTGCCCTGCTTGGATATGTCCTGGATAACATGACAAGTCGTGTGGCTGGCTGGACCCGAGAAAACGGAGCCTCTGTAACCATCACCACTCTAAGAGACCAGATCACGAATGATGTGGCGGTCTATTCTGACGATGACGACGATGTGGAGGATGAGAAAGAAAAAGCTCCGCTTGAAATTGGCGAAGAGGGACATATCCTCCAGGAGAAGGTCGAGATACAGGAGCGTAAGGGCTTGGGAGCGGTCCAGTTCTTGTATGCGCTCGCGAATCCGAACAAGAATGACCAGGCCAATATGACGAATCCTGAGTCAGCTCAGGGATTTGTTGCCAAGTTGGCAAGGTACTCTAAGCTGGCTGAATCTCTCCGGATTGATCCGGCTAAGTGGGAGCGAGATCAAGCTAGAATTGCTGACGAGGGGCAACGCAAGACCACGATCCCAGCCGTCACGTTATCGACGATTCATGCGGTAAAAGGGGCTCAATGGACTAACGTGACGGTCCTGATGCCTAAGGGCATATTTCCATTCGAACCTAAGCAAAGGCCGGATGAGCCCCCTATCCCGCCAGAGGCGGCAGAAGAGCTGATGATGGCCGAGCGTAACCTGGCGTACGTTGCCATAACTCGTGCGGCGGTTAACCTGGATATAGTGTGCCCAGCGAAGAATGGGATTAGCCCCTTTGTGGCACAGGCTGGATTACATGTCGGGGAGAATGTGCCTAAGCCGGGCAGTCCAGTTAAAGCAGATGCTGTGGATACAGGATCGGACTACGACTACTCATCTGACGATTCGGAGATTTCTTAATGGCGGCTCAGTATACCGAAGTCACGTTAGAGGATATGGAGCGCTTTTTGAAGCGCGGCTTCAGGGCTCTCCGGCCCAAGCAGGGGATTAAGAGCGGGGAGTACTACTACGACCTGTCTCTGAGTCCACATGTGATCATCAGGGTCTGGACATCAGTCGGTAAGCATTCCGCGACGGGAGCAGGAGTGGGTCAGGATGCGATCCGGATCCAGTTTCTTAGCGGGAGAACCCAGATCCCGATGGTGTCTGGCAAAGCCCCAATCGTTAAGCGAACACAGGGCTGGCGTAACAGCCTGCAGGGTAAGATCGAGGACCTGATCGAGGCCTACGAGGAGAAGGCGGATTACTGGGATAGCCGGGGTCAGGCTGACATGCCGGTCAGGACACCCGGTGCTGGTCCGTCTGATAAGCAGGTAGGGTATCTCCGGTTCCTGATGATGCGTGCAGACGCTAACATGCTGGAGGCCTCGGGAGTTTTCGAAACTTACCGTGATCTTAAATGGCCCTTCGATGAGCAGAATATCAGGTCCATGCCGAGCCGGCAGGTAAGCCTCCTCATAGATCGTGTTAAGTCCCTGGTAGGTAGCAGGTACGCGGCTGATGCCCCGCTGGGCCTGGAGTAAGCTTGCGAGGGGTCTGGATCCTCAGAAAATGTCCCGATCTCTCGCG
>Ga0163144_10011243_pt1 | contig 18956 bp, 18 predicted proteins | sample OliLak19BULKMAT1_FD_123175 | JGI IMG/M metagenome (GOLD analysis project Ga0163144, IMG submission 123175) | Freshwater microbial mat bacterial communities from Lake Vanda, McMurdo Dry Valleys, Antarctica - Oligotrophic Lake LV.19.BULKMAT1 | ecosystem: Environmental > Aquatic > Freshwater >... | reverse complement strand
GCGATAGAGCAGCTTCCATCCAGCAACAAACAAGCGACTTGGCAGATCGACGCCTTCGGTGAGTGAGACGAGCACAACGCGGCCACCAGGACGCAACACCCGACGAAACTCAGCCAATACTTGCGGGATCTCAAGGAGTGGAATGAGATCCACCATATACGCCGAAAAGAGCCGATCAAACTGCCAAGATTGAAACGGTAGCATGGTTGCATCATTCTCGCAGAGCGGAGTCGCAACGCGCTGACGTGTGCATTCGAGCATACCGCGTGCCAGATCACATCCGACGACAAGGCCATATCGTTCGACACGCTGCTGAAGTGCAATATGCTCCATGCCAGTGCCAACACCGACATGAAGCACGCGCTGTCCAGGTATCACTGCCAACAAATCAAGCGCCAGGGCTTTAGCCTGTTCCTCGAATCGTTGTGCCCGATCAAGATTAACGCCAAGGTGGTTGTAAATCCGACGAGCATGATTACGCGAAATTGTTTGTGCACGCATCCCCGACCTCCACAAGATCCTTCGCCAGATTACATATCGGCCCGTAAGGATTACCGATCAATATACGGTTGCTGTGCTTCTTACCGATCTTTTGAATGTTCATATTTAGTAAGGAGCCTGTAAGAATTGTACATTAGGGTTATTCCAGCGGTTTCTGTAAGCAAGCTTACGGTTCAGCAGCTGAAGTGTTAGTATAGTGATATAGCACTGGTTTATCTAAGCGCAAGATAGCACCTGCTCGGCATGTAAAGGGCAGACCTGATGCAGCATCGGATGGATGAATCCATGCCTGCGAATGAACTTATCGTGTAGCTGGTGTGATAAAGGAGCATTTGTGGCTGCTCAACAGACAAGCTATGACATCGCAATTATTGGCTCAGGAATAAGTGGCTCAACGCTGGGTGCAATCTTGGCTAGGCATGGGCTCAGGGTCATCATATTCGAAGCAGGGGTTCATCCAAAATTCGCTGTTGGCGAGTCGATGATTCTTGAAACCTCCGAAACAATGCGGGCCATGGCCGAACTGTTTGAGATACCTGAGTTGGCATATTTCAGCTCTGAACACTATTTTGATTTCATTGGCACATCGCATGGCATCAAGCGCCATTTCAGCTATCTGCATCATGCCAAAGGCCAGCCGCAAAATCTGCAATGCTCGCTCCAGGCCGTGATCCCACAGCGCCCCCATGGCTATGAGTTGCATATTCATCGCCAGGATAGCGACTATTTCCTGACATCAGTGGCCATTCGCTATGGGGCAACCGTCTTGCAGGGCACGCCGGTTAAAGATATCGTGCTCCAACCCGATGGTGTAGAGATTGTGACGAACCAAGGCCAGCACTTTCAAGCGGATTACGTTGTTGATGCTGGCGGTATGCGCTCGTTATTGGCTGAAAAGTTTGGCTGGCGCAGCCGAGATTTGCAGGCCCACACCCGCACGATCTATACCCATATGGTCGATCTGCCGTGCTACAACACCGTTGGTGCCTCACATCAAGCCTATGGGATCCCGTTCCCGGTTTCGGAAGGCACACTACATCATATCTTCCATGGTGGCTGGCTGTGGGTGATCCCATTTAATAATCATGATCGCTCGACCAACCCGCTCGTCAGTGTTGGGCTCCAACTCGACCCACGGATCCATCCGGCTCGCTTGGACGTGACACCCGAGCAGGAGTTTTTCGACTTTATTGCGCGCTTCCCAAGTATAGATGCTCATTTTGCTGGGGCGCGTGCAGCGCGGGCTTGGACACGCACGGATCGCTTGCAATATACTGCTACCCATGTGGTTGGTGAGCGCTTCTGCTTGCTCGGCCATGCGGCTGGATTTATCGATCCACTCTACTCGAAAGGGCTCTACACGACGCTCATGAGCACCGCCTTATTGGCGCATCTGTTGATTGATGCTCATAATGCAGGCGATTATGCCACAACGCGCTTTCAGCCACTTGAGGATTTGACGTTGCGTTATGTGCATTCACACGACCGAATCGTCGCCAACTCAATCAAGTCCTGGTCGAACTACAAGCTCTGGTCGGTGTACTGTGTACTCTGGATGTTTGGTGCGTACCTGGAATACGTCAAGCTGCTAAGCACACGTGGCCGTGCCACCAGCCGCGCCGATTATTTCGCCCAGATTAGTGGTTTACGACTTGTTGGTGGCGGGTTTAGTGCATTTGCCACGCTCTCGGATCGCATTGATACGCTGATCGAAGGCGTTGATTCCACCGATGAAGTTGCCGTTGATCGAGTCGTCGCCGAGATTCGCGCCTTGTATGCTGGGTTCCCCTGGTTACCATGGGCCTTCCAGCAGGTATTGGCCGGCCAGAATCACCTGCCAGCGAATAAACTGCGCTTAAGCCTGCTGCGCCAAGAAACCGGCTTTATGGGGAATGGTACGTATCGGAAGCACTTTTTTGGCGATGCCTCACTCCGCGAGGTGGCTGGGTTCTTTCTTCGCGAAAGCCTAAAATATTCGGTCAGCACGCTTCAGCAACAGAAACGGCGCACCTTTCGGCAAATACGTAGAAAAGCTTCGATTGGTTCAGCCCATGATTGATAAGCTTTTGCGTGAGCCAAAGGAAACGCTCCTTGGCGCGCTCGTGCATGGGCCACTTCGCCGGGTGCATCCAACGACCGTGACGATTGTGGCAGCCCTTGTTGGCATTGCTGCTGCATGTGCAGCCTGGCAGAACGCCTATCTCTTCGCATTGGTGTTATGGGTGCTGAACCGGATCCTCGATGGGCTTGATGGCACGCTGGCGCGGGTCACCGGTCAGCAAAGCGATCTTGGGGCCTATCTCGATATCGTCCTCGACCATGTTGTCTATGTTGCTATTCCACTTGGGTTAGCATTGGCTGCTGGGACGGTTGCCGCATTTCTGGCAACCGCACTGCTGATTTCCAGTTTCTATATTAATGCTGGCTCGTGGATTTATTTGGCCGCATTACTCGAGAAACGTAAGGCTGGCGCGAATACACGCGGCGAACTGACAAGCGTGACCATGCCAAGTGGGCTGATTGAAGGTGCCGAGACCATTGTACTCTTTACCCTGTTTCTCTTGTTCCCAGCAGCGCTTGTGCCACTCTTTGGCCTCATGGCTGTGCTCGTGATGATTACATCTGGGCAGCGTGTCGTGTGGGCCACACGCCATCTATAACAGCAATATAAAACGAAAGATCGTATGAACACCATCCCCAAGCCGGGTGCAGGGAGTACGCCGCAGCGCGTTTCATTCCTGGCGCACCATTGGCAAAAACTCGTTGCTACGGCCATCTGGCTGACCCTCGCAGGTTGCTTTGTTGGTTATGGCCGACTGGCGGGGCGCTCGGCCACCGAGACGCTCCACGATCTTGTTGAGCTGCTGCGGACACCAATTGGTCCGCTGCTCTATATTCTGATCTACACTGTGCGCCCATTGGCATTCTTTTCCGCCGTCGTCGTCACGCTCTTAGGTGGTGCGATCTGGGGGCCGATTGCCGGAACGCTTTTTGTCGTAATCGGCTCAAATATGTCGGCAACCTTGGCATATGGCTTTGGGCGTGCCTTTGGCCAGGGTGTTTTGCCCGAACGCAACCAGGGTTCTACGCATAGTGTGCTGAGCCGCTATGCTGAGCGCCTGCGCCAGAATGCCTTTAGCACCATTCTGGTGATGCGGCTGATCTACCTGCCCTACGATCTGGTGAATTATATGGCGGGCTTTTTGCGGGTCCCCTACCGGCCCTATCTCATTGCATCGATTCTTGGCTCGCTACCCGGCACGCTCACCTTTGTGCTGGCGGGTGCCTCGTTGAATATCGATGATATCTTTGCTGGTCGTTTTACCATCTCGGCAATTAACCCCTGGACGCTGGTGCTTTCAGCAGGGTTGTTTATCGCCGGAATAGTGATTTCACGGTTGCTACAGCGTACGGAGCAAAAGCAAATCAATGCCTGAACGATTTCATACCATCATTTTTGGGGCTGGTTCGGGCGGCCTGACGGTCGCGGTGGGGTTAGCCAATTTAGGGAAGCGCGTTGCAGTGGTTGAAGCCCTGCATGTCGGCGGTGATTGTACAAATGTTGGCTGTGTGCCATCAAAGACTCTGATTCACCAAGCCGCAGAGCGGGGCGCTACCGATCCAATTGGTGCCCTAGCCGAAGTCCGCCGGAAGCGCAATGCCCTGCGCGAGAAGGAGACGCATGAGTTTGGAGAGATGCCGAATGTAAGCCTGATCTTTGGCAGGGCGCGCCTGCTTGATCCACATCAGGTTGCCATTACTGCACCCGATGGCCGCGAGCGGATCTGCACTGTCAAACAGATTGTGATTGCAACCGGCGCACGGCCACGGCGTGCAGATATTCCAGGTTTACCGGCGGCGCGCATGCATACCAATGAAACAATCTTTGAGATGCCGACACCACCTCAACATCTCGTCATTCTTGGTGGGGGTGTCATTGGAATGGAACTGGCGTTTGCATTCCAGGCGCTTGGCAGCCGCGTGAGTGTCGTCACGACTGCGCCACGAGTCATGGATAAATTCATCCCTGAGGTGGCCGAAGCACTGTACAAGTCGCTAGATCAGCATGGAATTGTAGTCTATAGTGGGGCAAGTGCGCAATCATATGATGAACCAACCCATACCATGCAGATTCGGCAGGGCCAGCAACAGATTGTGCTCGATTCGGTTGATACCGTACTGGTGGCAATTGGCCGTGAGCGCAATACCGATGGGCTGGGGCTAGAAGCCGCTGGCGTGCAATTCGATCCACGTCTAGGTATTGCAACCGATAGCTACGGGCGCACGAATGTATCGCATATCTATGCGATCGGCGACGTAACGCCAAGTTCGGCATTTACCCATTCGGCGAACGCCCAGGGTCGTCGGGTGGTGCAGCGCATTGCGTTCCCATGGCTGCCAGCGCGTGCGCCCGAGCCATACTACCCATCGGCAACGTTTAGTAATCCCGAAGTGGCAACTGCTGGGATGCGGCAGGATCAGATCGCCGCGCAGTACCATCCACGTCTGATCAAACGGATCCGGGTGGATTTGGTGACGCAGACCGATCGTGGCTATACCGATGATCTCCAGAGCGGCTTCATTATCGTCGATGCGATACGTGTAAGTGGCCGCATCCTGGCTGTCACTATTGTAGGGCCGCGTGCTTCCGAGATGATTTCAATTTTTACGCTAGCAATCCAGGAGCAGATTTCGCTCTACAAACTGTACCGAGTTGTCTACCCCTACCCAACCTTTTCAAGCGGGATTCAGAAGGTTGCTGATGCATTCCTGCGCGAGACGCTCCCAACGATCACAACCGAGTTGCGCACCTATCTGCGCTATCGTTGGACACGGCCCATATAAGCCAAAGCCCGATCTCATGCGAACGAAAGCGAGTTGCTTAATGAATGCCATATGGCGAACCCACCTGACAAACCTCATGCTCGGAGCTGTGTTACTTCTGCCAGCCTGTGGCGCACAACCCGCTACACGTGCGCCAACCGTCGTACCTGCGCCAACGCTCGTACCAACAACGATCCCTGCACCAACCGTCGTTATGCAGGCAAATGGCACACTCAACCTTGCTGATTGGGAGAGTGTCCTGGCTGCAGCACGCGGCCAGACGGTTAACTGGTATATGTGGGGCGGTTCAGAGAGTATTAATCGTTTTGTCGATGATTTCTATGGGAAGCCTTTAAAAGAACGCTATGGGATCACACTAAAGCGCATTCCGCTCGCCGATACGGTTGATGCAGTTAATCAGGTGCTGAGTGAAAAAGAGGCTGGCAAAGATCCTGGTGCTGTCGATGTAATCTGGATCAATGGTGAGAATTTCCTCTCACTCAAACAGGCTGGCATGTTGTATGGTGGTTGGTCGCGGCAGATCCCCAATGCAAAGCTGGTAAACTGGGGCAACCCAGCGGTAAATCTTGATTTTGGCGAGCCAGTCGAAGGCTATGAGAGCCCTTGGTCGTCGGCACAATTTCAGTTGATCTATGATTCAGCGCGGATGCAGCCTGGTGATCTCCCGCGTTCATATGCCCAATTGTTGACATGGGCGAAAGCTCATCCTGGCCGATTTACGTATATTGCACCAGGGCCAGGCGCGTTCCAAGGTACGCGCTTTGTGAAAGGCGCACTGTTTGAACTCAGTGGTGGTGCCGAGCAATGGCTCCATTTTGACAAACCACTCTGGGAGCGTTGGTCGCCGAAACTCTGGGCCTACATGAATGAGCTTAAGCCGTTTCTCTGGCGTCAGGGCGAAACCTACCCCAAGGACGAGAATGAGTTGCATGGATTATTTGCCAATAACGAGGTTGATTTCAGCATCACGCAGGCGATCGCTGGTGCTGGCCCGCTGATTAGTAGCGGCCTCGTGCCCAAAACGGCCCGCGCTTTTGTGTTCGATACGTATGCAATCGGTGATTTTAACTATCTGGCAATTCCCAAAAATGCACCCAACAAAGCAGCCGCGCTTGTCCTGGCAAATCTTGTGCTCGCACCCGAACAGCAAGCGGCGCAGATCGTGCCGAAGAACGGCTTCGGCCTCGGCTACGCCATCGATGTGACCCGCGTGACCGACCCTGCACAACTCGCGGCGCTGAAGGCCGCCCAAGCGCAGCTTGGCGATGCGGCGACCCCCGCTGGTGATCTGGCGAAGGCCCTGGTCGGCGATAGTGCCGGCCAATATCAGCCACTTGTTGAGGAGGGCTGGCGTCAGCATGTGCTGGTTGGACCGTAAACGCAATCAGCAGCAAATCCAACGTTGCGAGCTTAGTAAGGAGGTGGTCGACGTGCGCACCACACACTTGCGCGATCCCGAAACACGTATGATCTGGATAACGCTCGCGCCCGCACTCAGCGTGATTGGCTTGCTGACGGGCACGAGCCTCGTCTATGGTGTGGCACAGAGCCTGGGCTACCTTCCGATCATCGGCAAGACACGCATCAGCCTGGATGCATATCAGAATCTACTAATGGGCGCAACGCCAGCTGCGCGTGAGTTCTGGACAGCCCTAGGCTTTTCGCTCTGGATCAGTGCCAGTGCAACAGCCCTCGCCGCACTTGGCGCACTCATGATTGCCGTCGCCCTCACCAGCCGTCGTCATGCCGATGATGGTATCCTCTTACTATCGCTCAATCTCAATCTCGCCTTTCCGCATCTGGTCTGGGCAGTCGCACTAAGCCTGCTCCTCTCCCAAAGTGGCTTACTGGCGCGAATTGCAACAGCAGTTGGTGTCATCCACACACCAGTTGAGTTTCCAGTGCTTGTTCGTGATCGTTATGGGTTCGGGATTATCTTGCACTATGTCAGCAAGGAAATTCCATTTTTAACGCTTGTAGTGTTGGCGGTGCTACGCACCCAGGGTGCAGCGTATGATCTGGTAGCGGAGAATCTGGGGGCCAATCCTTGGCAGCGCCTGCGCTATGTCACCTTGCCGCTCGTGCTGCCAGGGCTTTCGGCTGGGGTAGCATTAGTATTTGCCTTTGTGTTTGGAGCCTATGAGGTTCCAGCCCTATTGGGCGTGCGCTACCCACGTAGTCTGGCAGTCGTAGCGCTTGAATATTTCACAAACCCCGACCTAAATCGGCGCGCCGAGGGTATGGCGATTGGGAGTATCATGGCTGCATTTGTTGTTGGCCTTGTGTGGCTTTCGCGTCTATTCAATCGCGCATCAGCTTGATCGAGGCGTACATGATCAATGCCCGCCAGTTTATCCGCCGTGCAACGCGTAGTTGTCGGCGTCCATTGGCTACACGTATTCTTGAACATGGCCCCTGGCAGGTATTGCGCGCCACACTCGTGCTCTTATTGGCTGGCCCGATTCTTGTGCTTGGCCTGTATGCACTCTCGACGCATTGGTTCTACCCGCAGGTGCTGCCAATTGAGTGGACAATTGCACCAATCATGCGCCAATTCAGCAATCCCACTACCCAGGCTGCGCTTGGAAGTAGCCTCCAGATTGCTGGCGCTGTGACGTTCTTGGCGCTCGTGCTAGGGCTCCCGGCAGCACGTGTTCTTGGCCTGCGGCGCTTCTATGGGCGCGATTTCGTAGTACTGGTATTGTTCCTTCCAAGTGTGGTGCCGCCGTTGGCGATTGGGATGGGGCTGAATATCCTCTTCTTGCGGCTTGGGTTGGCTGGGAGCGTAGCAGGCGTGATCCTCGTACATTTGGTTCCGGTGCTTCCGTATGCAATCTTTGTCCTCGTGGGCATATTTGAGCGCTATGATGAAGGGTATGAGTGGCAGGCACGCACGCTTGGCGCAAGCCCTGTGCGTGTTTGGGCGCTGGTGACACTACCACTGGCTGGGCCAGGGATTAGTGTGGCAGCGCTGTTTGCGTTTCTGGTTTCTTGGAGTCAGTATATACTTACCCTGCTGATTGGTGGCGGGCAGGTGATTACACTACCAATCCTGCTCTTCTCGGCAATAACCGGCGGCAACCCTACCACGATTGCCGCACTGGCGTTGTTGGTTGCAGCGCCACCGATCGTTGCAATCGCACTCGCAGCTCGTATGCTGAGTACGGGATCACTCACCGTCGCGCAGCAGTCGTGAGGAGTGCTCATAGAGGGTTTTGTGACACAAATCGACCTTCTTCATTTGACGCGTACCTACCCACGCCAAACTGCTTCAGCGCTCGCAGATGTATCGTTGCGTGTGGCATCTGGAACGCTTACGGCACTGCTTGGCCCATCGGGCAGTGGGAAGTCGACTCTGCTGAAATTAATTGCTGGAATTGAAGCACCTGAACATGGTGATATCTGTTTAGATGGCCAAAGTATTCTTGCACGGCCCGCCCACCAACGGGGCACTGTCCTCGTGTTTCAAAAAGCCTACCTCTTCCCATTTCTCAGTGTTACTGAGAATGTTGCCTTTGGGCTAAAAATCCAACGCATACACCCAGCACGTATCCGAGCTGAGGTTGATCGGATACTTGATCTTGTTGAACTCCCCGGAATGGGATCACGTCGGCCAACTCAACTCTCTGGAGGTGAACAGCAACGGGTGGCATTAGCGCGGGCACTGGTGACGCAGCCACGGGTGCTGCTGTTGGATGAGCCATTCAGTAGCCTAGATGCAGCGGTCCGCCAGACATTGCAGGAGGCAGTACGCCGAATCCAGCGTGAGCTTGGTATTACAACCGTGCTTGTAACGCACGATCTTGCCGAAGCGCTGGCCATGGCCGATCAGGTTGCACTGCTCGATCATGGCGCGTTACTCGCGAGCGATACGCCGCAGCGCTTGTTCCAGCGCCCGCCGACCAGCCGCGCAGCGCTGTTGATGGGGATTTCCACATTCCTACATGGCGAATTGGTTGGTAATCACCTCCATACCAATCTTGGCAGATTCCGCATTGAAGCACCAGACATACCTTCAGGTCGCGCAACCTATGCTATTCGGCCTGAACATATTCGCCTATGTGCCCAGCCAGGGCTCAATGCATTGCCTGCGCAACTACTTACACACAGTTTTCGGGGCGAACATAGTGAGTATCAGCTACGGGTCGGGGATCAGTTGCTTCGCGTTCGCTCAATGAGCCCAACAACATATAGTGAGGGGCAGCAACTCTTCATCCAGTTTCCACCCGAACTCCTCTTTCCTATCGCAGACACGCCAGAGTTAGGAATTACATGAGGTTCCAATGAATACACCCAGCCACTTGATCATTAATGCAGCACTGCGCAAACGTGTAACTGCCAATGGGCCGTTACAAATCCCAGGCAGTGCTTTTCTGCTCGGCGCTGTCTTGCCCGACGTACCACTCACCCTCTTATGGATTGGCTCCTATCTGTTTGAGCGCTATGTACGCGGGAATATCGAGATCAGTGCAATGGACGATCAGTTCGATCAACGCTATTTCACCGATCCACTCTGGATTTCGGCCCATAACTTGATGCACGCACCAGTCATCCTACTGGCAGTGCTGACCCTGCTCTGGCGCTTCCGCGAACGGCCTGAGAGCCGAGGAGGCTGGTGGTTCTGGTTTGCAGCTGGGTGCCTGATCCATACCATGCTCGATATCCCCACCCATGTCACCGATGGGCCGCTGTTGTTCTTCCCGTTCGAATGGAGTATCCGCTTTCATAGCATGATTAGCTATTGGGATCCGCGCTATCATGGGCGCGAGTTTACGATCTTTGAGCTCATTCTTGATGCATTCCTACTGGCCTATCTTGGCGTGCCATGGGTGGCTCGGCGGTTGCGTAAGCGTCGGAGCGGCGGAGATGCAGGGGAGCAGCACTTATGACAAACCGCAAGAACCCGCCAATCATTCTGATCACTGGTGCGACGGATGGGATTGGGCGAGCGCTGGCCCAGCAGTATCACGCAACTGGCGCGCGGCTGGTGCTGATTGGGCGTAGGCCACTCCATACGCTTGATGCTGCCATATTCACCCCCGAACGCTACTGCCGGATTGATCTGACACAGCCATTTGCAGCTGCTCTCGTCACGGAATTTCTGCGGAAACATGCAATTGAACGGCTCGATCTGCTGATCCATAATGCTGGTGTTGGCAGCTACGGCCCAATCGCAGCCCAATCTGCGGTATCGATCGATGTAATACTGAATACCAACCTATCTGCGCCAATTGCGCTCACGCACGCATTGCTCGAATGGCTGATTGCTGCACGTGGGCGTGTGGTGCTGATTGGTTCGGTCGCAGCCGCCTTGCCTGCACCAGAGTATGCAGTCTATGCTGCCAGTAAGGCAGCGCTCGAAGGTTTTGGGCGCAGTCTGCGGGTCGAACAACGTGGCCAGATCGGCGTTCAGGTCATTCACCCTGGTGCAACACGAACCAGTATGCACCAGAAGATTGGAGCGCCACTTGAACGGATGGGCTGGCAGCGCTTCCCCTCACCTGAGCATACTGCAACACACATTATGCACACAATCGAACAGGGGCCTGTGGTGGCAACGATTGGGATGGGCAACCAACTGCTACGCCTTCTCGGGCACCATACTGGGCCGATCATTGATTGGCTTATGAGCCTCCAGAAACGAGCATAACATGCCACATGCAATCATTACTGGTGGAGCCGATGGGATTGGGCACGCGCTGGTAACGAGATACGCCCGCGCTGGTTATCTCATTACTATCCTTGATCGGGATGTTGAACGTAGCACGGCAGCTTGCCAAGCGATCCAAGCGCAGGGTGGCAGCGCCACATTTGTCCACGCCGATCTTGCCGATCCTGACGCACTTGCTCAGGCACTTGCTGCGATCAAGCAACTGCCACCAGCCGATCTTGTCGTCCATAGCGCCGGGATTAGCGCGGTTGGCCGGTTTGCTGAACTGAGGCTTGTGCGTCAACAAGCCGTCATCGACATTAATCTACGGGCACCACTGCAACTTACGGCGGGCTTGCTGCGGGCACAACACATCGCAGCCGGTGGGACACTCGTGTTTATCGCCTCGCTCTCCGTCTTTACGGGCTACCCTGGCGCAGTCGCGTATGCGGCCAGCAAAGATGGCATTGCAGCCTATGCGCGTAGCCTGCGGGTAGTCTTACACCAACAGGGCATCAATGTTCTGACCGTTTACCCCGGCCCGACCCGCACGGCGCATGCGCGCCGCTACAGCCCCGACAATCGTCGTGAAGCCCATCGCATGCCACCCGAACGCCTTGCCAGCTTGATTATGGCAGCTGTCCAGCAGCGCCAAGCTACATTGATCCCAGGGTTTGGGAACCGTATTGCAGCACTCTTCGGGCACTATGCACCGAGGTTGTCGGAAGAAATGATGCGCATAGCGCTGTTCGCCAAACTACCACCATCGGGATTGCTTGATGATAGTGGCCCACAGTCAAATACCCAGGGCTAACGCTCCTGGGCTTGTACCTCAATCGAGAGTCGAAGACTCACGACTGGACACCAGCGGCTGTTTGACGGCAGCCCGCTGAATATTGATTGCCGCGTTGTAATCCGCAGGGGATGCGAATTGACACACGACACAACAAAAATGGGCTTGGCGTTTGCGGTTCTTCCGTTCGGTATGCCCACACGCACTACAGCGCTGGCTGGTGGAGGCCGGATCGACAAACGATACCGCTACGCCTGCTCGCTGTGCTTTGTAGCACACAAACTGTGCCAATTGTGCAAAGCCCCAATTACTGTGTCGCGCTCGTTGGTCTGCGTCGCGAACCTTTATCCGGTCGCGGATGCCCGTGAGGTCTTCAAGGGCGATCCCACGTCCGGTGTATTTCGCCGTTCCAACCAGCCGCTTGCTGATTCGATGGTTTGTATCACGCTGGAAGCGTGCCTGTCGGCGGGCCAGCTTTTTCAGGCCACGCTTGGCCGACTTCGTGTTCACCCGTTGCAGCGCACGCCTGCGACCCGCATACCAGCGGCGCACCCGTTCAACCGCCGACCCGCTGGCGGTATGCCCGTCCGAGTCGGTTGCGAGATTGACGATCCCAAAATCGACGCCAATGTACCCCGTTGGTTCATCGGGCGCGGGATCGGCTTTGGTCTGCGTGATGTGCAGATACCAGACGTTCTCCCGCCGAATCAGTTCGGCCCCGCCGATCTTCCAACGGCGATCATAGAGGCACGATCGTTGCCGATCGCTCAACACGAATTGGGCAACCACCCGCCCGTGCATAGTACTCAGGCTGACCCGATCCATGCTTTTCAGTTTGGAGGAGCGGGCGTCGTAGCGAATCGAACGATCATCACGAAAGATCGGGCAGGTTTTGGGAAGCAGTTCGTTCGTTGTCCGATCAGCGCGATCAGGAGCCGCACGCACGGCGCGAACCGACTCTGCCGCTTTGTCTCTGGGCCAGCGGGATTAGCAATAGCAGCCGAGCTAGCCCGGCTTGGTTTGCCCTATCGCGTGTTGGAGCGTGCAAGCATTGGGTATGCCTGGCAACAGCACTATGATCGGCTGTGCCTGAATACGCTCAAACAGGTCTCGGCCCTGCCTGGGCTCGCTATGCCAATCAGTTATCCGAATTTCCCAAGCCGCACGCAGTTTCTGGCCTATCTGCGTCGCTATGCTCAACACTTCCATCTACAGATCGATGAAGGGGTCACCTTGTACCATGCCGAATTTCATGGGCAGCGTGTCTTGGTGGTTGGCGCGGTAACTCTAGCACCGAAATCGCTGTCGATCTTGCTAAGCATGGTATTGAAACAGCCATTTCGGTCCGAAGTGGGATTGCCTTTGTCCCCAAGCCGTTCTCTGATATCACGGTGCGTTTTGCGGCATGGCTCCTGCCTCGCCTCGCCCGCCGAGTTGCTGCGCGGCTACTTCGGCGGCGCGACTTCTATTATCTCGGTTTGCCGCTCCCATCTGGCTCATCACTGGATCACTTCCCTGTCGTTGGCTACAAACTGCCACAAGCTGTCGCATCTGGGCAGGTGCAGGTCTATCCAGCCGTGGAGTGCCTCACGACAGACGTTGCACACTTCAGCAATGATCGCAGCGCCCCGTTTGATACGCTTATCATGGCAACTGGCTACCGACCAGCTCTGGATTCGGTTGCGCACATGCTTACATTCAATAGCGAAGGTCAGCCAATACTTGACCGCTACGGTCGAGCACACTCGAACCCACGCTTGGTATGTGTTGGCTACAACTACCCAACTACTGAAGGCTGGTTGCAGGCAATTGGGCGAACCGCACGAACTGCTGTCAATGGCATCGTGGCATTGCGCTTGGCCGATCTTGCGACAACCCACACACGGAATAAGCCGCATAAGCGAATGGGTACGTAAGGATTCTCTGTCAGTTACTACAGGGGCTAAAGCCCCGTAGTTCCTTTGGAGGTTTTTGATGGATAAACAAGAATCAAAACAAATACTCGACAAATTGAGCTATTTGCGTGACGTCGATATTTTTCAGGATCTTGATCATCATGAAATCGCGGCACTCAGTACGCATGCGCCGATGCAGCGCGTACCAGAAGGTACCGTGTTCTTCTCACCTGAACAGACTGCCGAGGTGCTTTTTATGCTAAAAGAGGGTCGCGTGCGACTCTACCATCTCTCGGCGGAGGGCAAGGCCTTAACTACCGCCGTGCTCGAACCGGGGACAATCTTTGGCGAGATGGCGATGCTTGGCCAACGGCTGCATCAGAGCTATGCCGAGGCGTTAGATCCCTGCCTGCTCTGCCTGATGAGCCGTGAAGATGTGAAGAGCATGCTGTTGAGCGATCCACGCATCGCCACCCGCATTGCTGAAATCCTGGGCCAGCGGCTCATCAGTGCCGAACAGCGCCTCTCTGACTTTGCCTTCAAAAATGTGCCGCAACGCCTGGCAAGCCTGTTACTCCAACTCGCACGTCCGCCAAAGACGCGCCTGTTTCGCATCGCGAGTGGCGCACGTGAGGTGCGCTTTACACACGAGGCCCTTGCCGAGATGGTTGGTACCTACCGCGAGACCGCAACCAAGATTCTCAACGAATTCCGCGCCCAAGGGCTGATCGATATCAAGCGTGGTTGTGTGGTGCTGACGGATGAAGCTGGAATCCGATCACTAAGCGTTGGTAACGAACGGTAACTGGATTGAACCCGATAGTTATGCACTACAAGAATCTGGACAATGGCTCGCGTGCGATTGAGTTTAAGGATAGCTTAACAGGCGATTCCGGTCTGAATTTTGCAGGGGATGAGACTTTTACAGATATACTCCTCCCCAAAATCACCCCGCCAAAATTAGAGTTGGCACGTGCTATCCTTCGGCGCTCTATTGACGCAATTGTTAGGCTGTAGTGGGCGAATACAATCGCAGGGATGGGTCGCGCAGACCCACAGAATGAGCTCGCGCCAGGTATTCTCCCTACCCTCATAAATTCTTCACAACTTCTTCACTACTGGTTGCTATGATCGCCATGTGATCGACGTTTAGCCCGTTCCAATCCGTTGGCGGGATCGCAAGAACATGAAGGAGTTCCCATGAAGCGCATTATTCTTAGTAGCATTATTGGCGGCGCACTTGCCCTCGCAAGTATTGGCGGGGTTGCTCAGGCGACCCACAGCACCCAGAATATGCCAGCAGCAAGTATTCAGCAAGCAATTAATGGTGGCCGCCATGGTCGCCTTGGAGGAAATGATCTCGCAGGCGGGTTGATCAAGGCAACTGCCGATGCCACAGGGCTGACCAACGCTCAAGTTGTTGAGCAGCTTAAAGCTGGCAAGAGCCTAACCCAGATCGCTCAGGAGAAGGGCAAGAGCGCCGATACGATCATTGCAGCTGTTCGCACCGAACTCAAACAACGCCTCGACAAGGCAGTGACAAATAAGCGATTGACCCAGGCCAAAGCCGATGAGATGTTAGCGACGTTCGATAAGAATGCACCAACTGTTATGCAGGATGCAACCCTTGGCCAGAATATCCAGCAGCGCCAGGATCAGCGCCAGAAGGGTGCCGCAGCGAGTGTGCTGATCAAAGCCACCAGCGCTGTCACCGGCCTGACAGCAAAAGAGATCACGACAGAACTGAAGGCTGGTAAGAGCTTGGCCCAGATCGCCCAATCCAAAGGCAAAACAGCCGATGATATTCTAGCGAAGGCCAAGGAGTTGCTTGCCGCCCGCGAGCAAACATTGCTGACGGATGCTAGCACACTGATCAATCAGGCTGGCCTTAACACAAACCAGACGAAGCAGCCATAACCACTGAGCACACAATCAACACCCCCAATCAGGAAACTGACTGGGGGTGTTTGTTGTTCTGCAATTAAATTGGGCGGAGTACTATTCGTGAAGGCGCGTTGTATCATTCACGGAAACGCTAGATTGGTTGATTGGAATAATGGTTGCGGGAATAGTCTCAACAGGCACGCGCTCTGTTGATGAGCGGCGGGCACGATTCGAGCGGACACGCGTGATTGCATGCCGTACATTTGCTTCAACCTGTGCCTCACGGCCACGCAGCAGAATGCTTGCACCAGCAACGAACAGTACACCCGGCCAGACAAAACTGGTCAGGAACAGTAGCCCCATGCCAATTCCCCATAGTGCCGCCTGCATGGCTTCATCGTTGCGCCCAGCCGAACGCCGCTGCAAATAGCCAACAACGCCAGCGATGATCATTGCCGCTGGGAGCAACAGCCACCACAGATTTAACCACCATACGACTCCGAGTGCGATCAGGAAGATACCCATAACGACGGTTTGCCGTTTGTTATTGTTCAGGTTCATATTCATTGGTCTGCTCCTTGTGTTGGCCACACATGCGGCCAGTTCTGTCTTCCGGTTGTACGCCGCCATCACAGGAATTGTTGCATCTGTGCTATCATCGCTACGATCAATCAGATATGGAGCTATCATGCCATCGCGCATGTCTATTGTTATCCCAACCTGGAACGGTTTACAACACCTGCCGACATGCCTGGCTGCGATCATGCCGCAGCTTCCTGCTGATGCAGAGGTTATCCTGGTCGATAATGGATCGACTGATGGCACTTCGGCATGGGTTCACCAGCATGCGCCAACGCTGCGCGTGCTGCGAATGCGCCAGAATCTGGGATTTGCTGGAGGCGTGAATGCGGGCATGCGTGCGGCGCGGCGCGGCGATGATATCCTGCTGATCAATGATGACGCCTTTGCCGAACCAGGGTTTATTGCTGCGCTGCAGGCCGCTGCTCGCGCCGCGCCGCACGCTGGAGCGATTGCAGGCGTGCTGACCTTCGCCCATCGACCGCAGATTGTTGCGGCGGCAGGCATTCGAGCAAGGCGAGATGGTGTCGCACTTGATCTGTGGACAGGCCAATCGGTGGCGGAACTGCCGGATTCCATCCAGCCAATTATGGGTGCGAGTGGTGGAGCGGCGCTGTTACGGCGGGCCATGATCGATGATATTGGGCTGCTTGAGGGGCGTTTCTTCAACTATCTCGAAGATGTAGATCTGGCATGGCGGGCGCTCCTTCGCGGTTGGGAAACCATTATCGCACCACAAGCACGGGCACGGCATGTCTATTCGGCAACAGCAGGGCAGGGTTCGCCCTTCAAACAACGATTACTTGGCCGCAACCGGATCGCCGCAATTGTGCGCTGCTTCCCAGGCCCGTTGCTGGTACGCTGCCTCATGGCAATTGTGCGTTATGATGCGCTGGCAATCCTATATGCCGCAGCTACTGGTCAACATGCGATCATCGCGGGGCGGATGGAGGCGTTTCGTCACATATCAGCCTATCTCGAACAGCGCCGAAGTATTCAAGCACATCGAACCGCACCAATCGAGAGCTTTGCCAAATGGCTTGAGCCAGCGCCACTGCCTTGGGTTACACTAGCTGAGCAACAGCGCCTGGAGGCGATATTAGCTGAACGAACGATAACAAGTATATAACAAACTCTTGTTCTTTCCATACGATGCTACGACAAGATTACGTATTGCTCTCAGTCCTGTGTTTATGAGTGCGGCGATCTATCTTCGGCGCTGATCCTGGATTATACTTTTTGAAATCGGAGATGGTGTTGATGAACCCTTTTATCGTTTTCTGGCGTGCGGCTCGCGATGTCTTCGATGAACTGTTTGTCATGATGGGTGCCAATGTGCTATGGGTGCTCATCGCTGGGCCATTGTTTGTCGTAACCATCTTTCTGACTCTGAATGCCTACCCGATCTATGCGGCAATCGCTGCATTGGTGAATGTGTTGTTGCTTGGCCCGGCCAGTGTTGGGCTGTTGACAATGGCGCACCGAATTACAGATGGCCGTGTTGCGCCAATTGGGCTGTTTTTTGAGGGAGCTCGCCAGCACTACCTGCTCTCCTGGAAGGTCTATGGCCTATGGACACTCGGCTTGGTCGCGTTGATCTTCAATCTGGCCTTCTATGCACAACTCGAAGGGTTCTTTGGTGCGTTTCTGACGGTGCTGTTCATCTATTTTATGGCGGCCTGGTGTACACTCCTGATCTATCTCGGGCCGCTCATGCTTCTACAAGAACAGCAGCGCCTGCGCCTACTCTGGCGTAATGCACTCGTTATGGCCTTTGGTCGCCCGCTGTTCACCTTTTTGACGGCGCTGCTGATGAGCTTGATCATTGTACTCTCGATTGTAGTGCTGATCCTCCCTGTTATTCTCACGATTGCGCTGCTGACGGTCTGGAGCATGCGTGCAACAATTGCGATTATTACTGCCGATGAGCAGCGCCGCCTGGAGCGCGAACAGGCACTGAATCCTGATGCCGCCGAACCCGTGGTAACCGAAAAGGGCCGTAGTGGCCAGGTTCGATCAAAAAAATGAAAGCGAGCGATTGATGCGATCTTGGTGGTGCCGCTTCCTGTTGATCACACTGGCCGTGATGACCATACTGATTGGCTTGGCCGCGCCTGCCTATGCCATCGATCCAACCGCAATACCCGAACCAATTTTCACAGCTGAACCAACTGTGCTACCAACAGAAACGGTTGAGCCAACAATCATTCCGCCCTCGCCGACACCACTCGTGTCGCTTGAGCCGACGGTCACACCCACGCTTACTAGTTCGCCGCTGGCGACTGCTACGCCGCTGGCGATTGCTCCTCCTCCTGTAAGTACCGCTACTCCTGATAGCACTACGCCAGCAATTATTCCGCAACAGGCCGCTACACTGCGGCTTGAAATAACCAAAACGCTGGTTGGCAGCGCTGTTGTTCAGGTTGGAACATATCTGACTTTTACAGTGCGGATTCGGAATACTGGCTCTGTTACCGTAACAACCCTGCCATTGATCGATGAATATGACCCTGCGGTGCTCCAGCCAATCCTCAATCGCTTTCAACCAGCCCCCGATCAGAGCACCACGGGGCGGCTGGATTGGCGTGATCTGACCGATCTGCCTGGCTTTGGTGATCTCGCGCCAGGAGCAGAATTCACGATCACTACCGTCTTTCGAGCAATTGGTATCAGCGATAGTGTGATCAATCGGGCACGGATCGAGGCCGCGCTTGGTTCAGGTGGCCTGGGTGGTGGTTCAACCGGCTCCTCAAATACGGGAACCATTCAAGGAGGCAGTGTTACGATTGAAAAAGCATTGCTCGCCGAT
>Ga0163144_10011242_pt1 | contig 18959 bp, 25 predicted proteins | sample OliLak19BULKMAT1_FD_123175 | JGI IMG/M metagenome (GOLD analysis project Ga0163144, IMG submission 123175) | Freshwater microbial mat bacterial communities from Lake Vanda, McMurdo Dry Valleys, Antarctica - Oligotrophic Lake LV.19.BULKMAT1 | ecosystem: Environmental > Aquatic > Freshwater >... | reverse complement strand
TTCAGAAGCAGGAGCGGTAAAGGATACACCCGTAGCTGACGTTGTTAAAATAGTAACGTCTAATAGGACTTTTGGATCTAATATTGATGGTGTTAAGCCTGCTGCCATAGATTTATCTTACTCTTTTAAATTATTTATTGACAACATAGAAATAATATCTCTTGTTTTCCCCCAACCAGGTATTTCGCTTTACCTCATTAAATCTAATATTGGTCTAATATCTCCCCATCCTGGCAACTCGTTCTCTTTTTCTATCCAACCCACTGTATTATCCTGATTTCTAAATTGCTCTTTCGACCAACGACTAGGTGTTAAATTTCCATCATGTCTAATGTCTATAATTGGCACAGTTGACTCCCATCCTTCCCTTGTAATCCCTTGAGGTTCAAAGTGTCCATCAAATCCGTGTTCTTCAATCTGTTTATATTTTTCTCTAATCCATTTTAACGCAGTATCTCTATAAACGCACATCCCTGATAATTGCTCACACTTATCTACTTTAACGGCCTTACCTGTCGTTAAATCTACTTTCCAAACATTATTGTTAAAATACCAAATGTTTTTGTCTTTTGGTTCAAAGTCAAATGCTTCAGGTGGATAGTAACAATCGTGTTCAGTGAAAAAAACATAGTCTGCTTTAGAGTTTTCTAGCGCACCAAGTATTTGCTTCGCCATCGTAAAGTATCCACGTTTCAAGGAAGGAAAGTAGACATTCTTAACCCCAAAGTCCATCTTTTTAAGAGATGAGCTGACGATTGAAACCTTTTTCTCTTCGGTTGCTTTTAGAAGTTGCTCCCGCACTGGTTTGGCAATTTTCTCATCTAAGGTGTTAGTTGTGTAGAAAATTGCGCCTTTTGATATTCCCCAGTCCGGCGGATTAAATTTATCAAGAATCCACTGGAACTTTCGAGTTGCCAGAGGCCACTTATCTCTTTGAAACAATTCCCGCGATAATTCCCGATTCTCATTAACTTTATCTTGTGGGTTAGAATAGGGAAAGCCGAAGTCGCCACCACGGGTTCTGAACATATGGGCGTACCAAGTTCTCATGTTTACTATTACCCGCCCGCCGGACAACCAAGTCTTACAAGCCACTTCTACACCTTGTTGCCCCCAAGAGTGAAAGTCTTCACTGCAAATATCAAGTTCAAAGTATTTTTCACGTGCTAGCATAAAACACGAACCTTGGATACTCATTGTTTCGCGCAAATCTCCTGTCACAAACTTTGACCACCTTCCATCGTATTGAAAGTGCATCGTTTTATCAAATCTAAACGCATGAGTAGCAGGACTTTTTTTAGGAATCCAGACGATATCTTTAGTGGTTGGCTTGCCACACTCTTCGCAAACACCCGACGGACTTTGATAGCGCCTGTGGCCTTCCAAACATACCCAATCAAAAACGTGCAAGTTCCTCATCACCGGCATCATTGTCACATTATCACCCGTCTCTTTAAATGCTTCTAACATTTTCTTATCAAAACCCTGGTCAAAAGCTAAATGAGCATCAGCTTTCATTAAATATTTCCCCTTGGCTATCTTGGCAGCTTGATTCGCGCCAGCGCGCTGGCCTACTGAAACAGGATTATAAATTACAGTTACCTTGTCGCTTTTGGGGAGTGGAGGATCTGGCAAATAGCCATCTAAAATTGCAATAATTTCAGTGTTGGCTTCACTGTGTTCAAGAATATCTTGGATGGTACGTCCCAAAAATTCTTCATTACGTGCCGGGATAATTATGGAGAGATCTATCATAATTGTTTTTGTAAAGTTGCAATTATGCGATTAAATCTACTCTCGCCACCATTATCTATAAATTCAATTTTAAAACCAAAATCTTTTAAATCAAAGTCAATACTATTATTAGTAAATATACCATCTGCTTTAACATTCCAGTAATGTTTATAGCCAGTTGAGAGTTGATCCAAATAACATTCTATATATATCCATCCACCGGGTTTGCACACTCGTATTATTTCTTCAACTGCCTTGAGCGCATTTCTAGTATGGTCTAGGGCATTTGAAGTATGCACAATATCAAAAAAGTTATCAGAGTAAGTCAATGCTTCCATATTTTGTTGTTCAGTCTTAAAAATAGGTACAACATCAAATTTTTTCCAAAAATATGCAAAATCCTGGTGGTCAGAAGAATAAACTTCAATCTTTACCCCATCTAAAAATTGCCCAATTTTAGAAAATGCCCCTGAGCCAATATCAGCTATCTTGACTTCTTTTTTATCCCCAACTAAAGCTACAAGCTCTTCTATCAGTGGAAGTGGTTTATTGAATTGTTCTATACCCTCTCTGGTTGTTTTATATGGCTTTAACATAATTTATTTTATCCATTCCTTATTTTTCTCAAGTAAGGCTCTGGTTACTTTTGGCTCGTATCCTAAACTCTCTGCCCACGCTGCCCAAGCGTAAACATCTTTCGGCAAACACTTACTATTAAAACCCCGTTTTTCAAAGATCATTGTCCACCATAAAGTAAACCGGGGATCATCGCCATAAACCGCTTCACGGATAGTATAGTAATCAACGCCAGCTAACTCACAAACGTCATAAAGCTCTTGGCATTGAGCTACTTTATAAGCAATAGCGCGATTCTCCGACAACTTTATAATTTCAGCTTCTAGGTGGCTAGTCTGTCGAATATTTATATTGGCGTTGTAAACAGTCGCGTAGAGATCAATCAGTTTCCTTCTAGCTTTTGGTCTACCACCTATTACTAAAAATTCTCTATCTTTAACTTTCAAGAATGGATGTGAAGGAGTTTCACCTAAGTACTCTGGCTGGTAAACTGCTTCCTGCTTTGGCAAGTAAGGTAGGGTCTCACAAAAGCCAGGGTTAACAGTCGATCTGATAACGAGTAACGGACATTTACACCATTCGGCTACTTCTCTAACTATCGAGGTGTCTAACTTACCTTCACCAATAACAGGGGTCGGTACACAGACGAAAGCAACGTCACATTTATTAACCTCTTCTTGGTCGTAAGTAACACGTTTATTATCCTCATGTTCTGAAATAGCAGGATCGTATAATAGAGCATCTGGAAAAAGTTTGGCCATCGCTTTTCCAACCCAACCATAACCAACTATTGCAACGGTCATGCAAAATACTTTCTCATATCCTGCCAGTTAGTAAATCTAATTGCGCGGTCGTCAATGTAAACGTGAGCGGGCTTTTTTATATTAGTTATCTCAAGTTCTGGAAAACCATTTTGCGTTAACCATGCCCTAACCTTATCTGGCGCGGGGTTAGAAGTGAACACCCAAACATAGTGTCCTTGCCCCAAAAGCAAATTAATAGCTTCCAAAGCACCTTCCATCGGCTTGTCATCATCTTTCATAACTGTAGGTATGCCATTTCGCTTACAAAGCACACCATCAAAATCACAGGCTATTTTCAATGGTTCTCCTTAATCCTTCTTTTAGGTCAATTTTTGGTTTCCATCCTAAGAATCTCTCCGCTCTTGATATATCTGCCAATGTTTGGGAAGGTTCATACTGTTTTTTAATTTCTTCAGGGGTAATACTTTTGCCCATTATTTCCCTAACCATATTAAGCATTTCATTTATTGAATAATTTTTACCAAACCCGCAATTAAAAACTTCTCCATGCACTTTAGAATTTGCCATAAGAATAATTTGTCCAATCACATCGTCTATATAAACAAAATCCCTTCGTTGGTTGCCATCGCCAAACTTTACAAAAGGCTTATTTTCCTTCAAAGCATTGATAAATGTAGCAACTGCGCTTGTGTAAATACCGGAAGTCGGCATCCGTGTCCCATAAACATTAAACGGCCGGATAGCGTTCCACTCAAGGCCGTAAATGTCTCCAAAGAGTTTGCAATATTGTTCTCCAATTAGCTTTGAAATTGCGTAGGGATTCATTGGGTTAGGCGCCATGATCTCTCTGCTTGGGTATATACCTTCTCCATAAACAGCAGACGTAGATAGAAACACAAACCGTTTTACCTTATTATCACGACTGTACTCCAAGAGTTTAATCGTCCCACCAACATTGACTTCATTGTTCTCGAATGGGTACTTAAGTGACCATTGAGGGCGCGTCAAAGCAGCCAAATGGATTACTATGTCTATATCTTTAAACAGATAACCAATATTGCCTAGGATATTTGCGTGATAAATCTGTAATTTTGGATGCTCTTTTGGAAGATTTTGATATTTAATACTTTGGTCAACAATCGCGACGTCGTGGCCTTCTGCCAAAAGCCTGTCTGTTAAATGACTTCCGATGAACCCGCTCCCGCCTGAAATTAGATAGTTCATAGCATGTCCTTTATCGTATGAACAATTTTCATATGCTCATCCTCTATTATGCCGTAGTCATCAGACTCAATTAAAATACTATTGTCTGCCAAGGGCAAAGCTCCACCGCCACCCATACCAAGCAAAGCAAAGGTTCTGTACCCCTTTATAGGAATCAACGCTTCTAGGATGTTGTCAGAAAGTCCGCTACCAGAAATAACGATCAGTAAGTCTTCTTTTTCAGCATATAAGTCCATTTGTCTACTAAAAATATATTTATACCCAAAATCATTAGCGATCATGGTCACAATGGAAGTATTGCTATTTAAACAAATAGCTTTGATATTTCTGGAAAACAAGTCGCTTGCAAAGTGTTCGGCGGTAGCCGAGCTACCTCCATTACCACAAACAAATACGATCTTTGCTTTTTTAATTTCTTTTACTAAATCATCCATTGATATTAAAAATTATTCTGCTCCCCACATCAGTAAACCTAAACGGCAATTCTTGATAATCTTTCAGTGCTTCCCGGACTTTGGCACGTTTACTGGCAGGAAACATGACAAGTAGGAACCCGCCGCCGCCAGCGCCGATAATCTTGCCACCAAAGGCTCCTGCATCTCTGGCGAGTTGATACATTGAATCAATCTGAGGATTACTTATTTTATCACTTAATTGTTTTTTAACTTCCCAATAAGTATGTAGTAATTCACCGAACTTTTTAAGATCTCCTTGCAAAAGAGCTACTACTCCATCACTGGCAAATATTTTATTTTGGTCTAGTAATGGTTTGTTTCTTTCCGTATCAAAAGAAAACAAAATATCTTCAGCCTTTCGAGTTATGCCTGTATATAGAAGCATTAAACTATTATTAAAATCTTCTTTTACTGATTCCGGAATCATTACCTTTTGACCTATCACTTCCCCTGATTGAACAAATTCAATAGCTCTTAATCCTCCCATTACTATCGCATGTTGGTCTTGCACTCCAATAGGCTTTTTTAAAATATTTAACTCAATTTCTACTGCTTCTTCTGCTAGTTGCCTAGAACCTACAAATTCTCCTAAATAAGTATGCAGTGCATTTAACACTCCAATTATTACGGCGCTACTTGATCCAAGCCCTGATCCTTCAGAAGAAACATCCGACAAGAAAGTAATCTCAACACCTTTTGTTACTCCAACAAGTTTCATAGCTTCTCTAACTAAATCATGTTTAAGATCATCGACCGTAGATACTTTTTCCTTTATGGAATAGTTAACATAGATAAAATCATCGAATCGTTTTTTGACAATACAATAAATATATTTATCTATGGTCGTAGTAAAAACTAATCCGCCGTAATTAAGAAAATAGTCGGGGAAGTCGGTGTTCCCACCTAAAAAAGAAATTCGCAGTGGTGTCTGGCTAATTATCATTTTTTATCCTTTCACGAATTTCTGAAGAAGTAGGTGGAATCCAAGTAGTAAAGTGAATCGGTACAAGATCACCACTCATAATATCTTCTTGTTTATTTATGTAATCAGTACCGATAAACCTAATACTAACATTAAAATAATGAATTAATGTTTCTATTTCGCTGTCACTTTCATAAACGATAACCTCATCAACATACTTGCAACCCTCAAGTTTTATTTGACGCTCCAAAACGGTTTCAATTGGTTTATGTTTATGTGTCCTCTCAATATTCGGATTAACCTGAAGTCCGACTATTAAGTAGTCACAATGTTCTTTGCACTGTTTTAACATCGCCACATGACCGGCGTGAAGGAAATCAAACGTGCCTAATGTTATCCCAATTTTAGACATAATGCTTATCCTTTATCCAGAACCAAGACCTATATCTATCACGAATTACACCTTCCTTTTTCTCTTCTTCGCCGACTATAAATAGCGGCAACATTCGATAACTCCAAGCATAAGCCTCTAACGCTCTTTTTACGTGGATCATCTTTACAAAAGGATATCTAGCATAATCATGACCAGACATAATCCCGCCTATTTTGATTTTTTTGAGCCACCAATGTAAATCTTCTGTGAAACTCATAAAATCGTGTCCTGCATCAATATAAACAAAATCAAGTGATTGATCGGCAAAGTCCTTTACAGCCTCCGTTGATAACTTTTTTACAAACGTATAATTTTTATATGGAGCCATTCTGTTCTTAGCCTCTTTATAAAATCCATCAAAAAGTTCTTGCGTTTCGCCACCTACAAAAATTCCGGGCGGATGTGCTGCTATTTCCCAAGCATCAACTCCGTAAAGTTTTAAGTCAGGATTAGTTTGGCATAAGACTTCAGAATACTTGCCTTTGAATACACCAATTTCTGCTCCTAAATTAAAATTTAATTCTTTAAACAATTCCGCCATCTGATCCCTGCCCATATTTGGTATTTCAACAATATAGCGATCATTAACTTCAATTTTGTATTTATCTATTATGTAATCATAAGTATTCATTTTTTACCTCCTTCCCAAAAATCTTCTAAATCTACAAGGTTTGACAACACCATTACGTTTGGTTCTGCGTCCCGCCAGTGATAACGATGCTTAAACAAAGGATAGATCTTACTATAGTGGTAGGTTTTTTCTGTACTGTTACCTTCGTTAGCATCATGGACGACAATATACTTGGCGAAGTTTGCTACACGGGCTATTGTTTTAATCCTATCTTCATCCGGAGTCTGGTCAACTAAAACAACATCCCATGGTTTGTCTATCTTGGCATCTTCCCATTTCTCAACGAAGTGGACTTTTTGATATTCCCCTTCGTAAATAGAAAACCACCTATACCAGCGATTATAATTCTCGTAAGTTACTACGTTGCGCTTTTGCGCCACTGAGAAGGCGTGTAACATCGGAGTGCTAAATATACCCGCTCCCAACTCTAAAACGTCACCTTGCGTCTTTAGGAGGGCTTGAAGTAACACTGGTAAGTGCGAACCATAGCGAAATGATAGTTTCATGGTCACGGGAGCCATTTTTGTCTTAACTCCTTCCAGTTTTCCGGCCAACCCGGCATCGGCATAAATTTATCTACAAACCACTCAAACTTTGGATGTTTGACCCAATACTCGGCAGTTAAATTATAAGTCCTCTCGGTCGCCGCCCTGTCTTCTGGATAACCACGATCTTTAGAATCCTGATGCAAATGTGCATACCACGTCTTTTTATTAACCATAACCTTACCGCCCTCGACCCAATTTCTTAAAGCGAGCCACAAAGGCTCTTGTGCGTGGCCGTAAGGGTCTTGAAGTGGGAAACCACCTAACTCAAAGAACCTATCACGAGTCATAAACCAGCCAGATCCGTGAATTTGTGGGGTTTCATCTATCCATAAACCATCATATCCATCTTGTTCTATAGTTTTTTCCATCCAATGCCCCCCTGCTTTAAATCTAAAACCTTTAGGATCCGTAAACGGGCAAGAAAGATAGAAGTAATCATAAAAGCGCTCATCCTGCCATTCCCATGTCTTACCGTCTAAAACATAGAAACGTGGCGTGACTACCCAATCATCTTGCATATCAGCCTGTAGGATCTCGTCAAAGCCCTTGCCGAACGAACAATGAGCATCTGACTTATAGATATACTTCCCACTCGCTAGCGCCGCTAGGGCGTTGATATTGGTCTTGATGCCTACGTTATCAGGGAAAAAAAGAAATTTATAATTCTTTCTTTCTCCTACTCGATAATCAGGAATCCCATTAAAACCAATTAAAACTTCATGCTCACCTGTAGCATTAGCATTTATACTTTCGAGAGTACGAACCAAATTTTCAGATTTCTCATTACAACTCGGAATAATAATACTTACTTTAGCCATCCCATCTCCTTTATCTGTTTTTCCCAATCTTCCGGCCAACTAGGCATATTAGGGAACTTTTCGTCAATAAACCACTTAAAATCGTGCCTACGAGCCTCCCAGCGGTCGTTTAACCAGTACTCTGCACTCTTGTTAGACATTTCTACGTTTCCGCCAGGCATAGAATACATCCGACCATAGTTTTTACCCTTATGAAGATGGCAGTAAAAAGTTTTCTTGTTTACCATTACTTTTCCGCCGCCCAACCACGTTTTAAAGCCTATCTCTTGACTCTCTTGGGCGAATACTCCCCACATTTCAGTATCCATGCCACCGAGAAAATTCAAATAGTGGTCGCGAGTCATAAAATAGCAAGAGCCTTGCATTGAAGGCGTTTCATCTACTTCCAAATCTTTGCGTTCTTCTCTACGTTCCCGCCACTCAACTCCATGCATTCCATCGTCATGATCTTTACCTTTCCGGGGGAAATCAATATACATATAATCAATCGGGTATTTGTTGTCTGTGCGCTCTTCTATTTTCCATTCTTCAGCGTTTAAGGCGTATCGTCTTGGAATTTGAACCCAATTGTCTTCGGCATGACTTTCGATAAGTATTTTGCCGAAATCTTTACCAAAATCATTATGGTCATCACTCTTCATTATAAATTCGCCTTTTGCTAATTTGACACAAGCATTTACACCAGCCCGCAAGCCGATAGGAGCTGGTGGATGAATATATGTAACTCTTTCATCCTTTACTTCCCAATTAATCCATTTTTCATCCACATTTATAATCACCTCTATTGGACAACCTGCATTTTTCAAAATACTTTCTATAGTCTTTGCAAGAAAAGGTGAATTACGATTTGGAATAAGCGCGCTTAAAAGACCTTTTATCATATCCAATATAACTCCTCTCCCTTTTTACGCATTTTATATGCTTCTTCAATATCATCAAAATGTCCTAAATGAATTTTTTTCCATTTTAACCATATATAAACTGCCCACTTCTTTGTATATTTATCCCAACTAACCCCTTTATAACCTGATGTATTATTTTTATTTTCTCCTCTATTCCTTCCGTTCAACATTTTATTTACTGTTCTCAGGTTTTCCCGTCTATTATCTAGCCTATCTCGGTTTATATGATCAGTATCAAATCCTTCAGGAGTATTGTTTATAACCCTATGCATAAATGCAAAACCAGTTCCAGATAAGGTACTTCCAACATATCCATTACCATATATTCGCCACTTCCATTGACTTAAAAAGTCAAAATCTTCATCACTAACTAATGTAAATCTATTTGGATTTCTTTTAGTACTAATATCTAATTGCCTCATTAATTTAACTCCTTTACTACGTACCAATCGTTCGCATCCATGTCACCATCTGAAATCAACCACTTCTGAAATTTATCGTTAATATAAATAGTCAACCAACCATCTTTCAATAAACAATAATCAGTATTTCCCCATTCCATCCTAGTAATACTCTTCCCTTTTACAACTTCGCCGATAGCGTCCGGAAAAGACATAGTTAGAGCTTTCCCTTGTTGCCGTGGAATCGGTGTTAATAGTTCACCTTCTTCTACTATTTGGTCATTCATCATTTTTACTCTCCTTCCTTTGAGACTGTGAGGCACTAGCAAGCCGCGTTTCTTCCTGCATTAGTCTATGAATATATTGCGCTATCGCGGAACGAATGTGTCCGGAGAGTGAAGAATCTTTACGGAATTTTAAATAATCAACATAATGTTGGGGAACAAGCAGATCAACACGTGCCATACACACAATATACACAAGAGAAGGGTTTTAGGTCAAGAAGTAATTAAGCAATCTCTTTGTAAACGACTGTTATATCCGGAGCCGTACCAGTAGCAACTACTATATAGATTCCATTAAAGCAAGGGAAACCATACTCAATTGACCCTACATTTACAGTCGTGTCTAATGTCCCTTTTCTTTGTTGAGCATTTGCCCCAATTGTGTCGTTACTGTCATAAATCGTTGCAATGTTAGAAGAAGCACCTTTTTTATTTATTACCAAACGAACTAAAACTAATTTACCGGCAGGATTAGCAGGAATTGGAATAACAACAGTTCCGTTTGTAGTTATATTTAATGTTTTATTTGCGCTTGCTTGATCAGGATTCATAAATTATCTCCATATTACGGGAATGATATTGACGCGCTTGGCGATGCACTAGCTGATGGACTAATAGATGCTGATGGTGATAGCGATGCACTAGCTGATTTCGAAGCGCTAGCAGATGGCGATAGCGATGCACTTGGCGATAGTGACGCACTAGCTGATTTTGATGCACTAGATGATGGGCTCAAACTGGCTGATGCAGAGCTACTAGCTGAAGATGATGCGCTGGCAGATGCTGATGCACTAGGTGATAAAGATCTACTTGCACTAGCACTAGCGGAGGCCGATGGCGAAAGACTCTTTGATGCACTCGCAGACGCTGAAGCGCTAGGAGATAGGGACGCACTAGGCGAAAGAGATGCTGAAGATGAGCTAGACGGTGACACTGACGCCGATGGCGATACAGACTTTGAAGCACTTGCACTTGCAGATCTCGAAGCACTAGCACTTGCAGATCTACTAGCACTTGCGGATTGTGACGCACTAGCAGAAGGCGATGGACTTACACTTGGCGATGGGCTAACAGATGGTGATTCAGATGCTACAGTTGAGCCGACAATGCTCCAAATAGCAGCAGTAGTTGTTCCGGTGTTCCTGTAAGCATTTCGACCTCTACGAGTTAAATCGTAAAAGATTGCGCCTTGTTTAAAGCCTGAATCGCCGGTAGGGAGAGTATTACCTTCTGCTTCTAAAATGTCATCAGTTGAAACAAGTCTTGTTCCGCCATGACGTAATTCATTTTGTGGAGAATCAAGAAGACTTGTGTCATATCTTAAAACTTTATTTGTTCTGTAAGGAGCAATAGCAGTAAGGAAGTCAGCTTCGACCGTAGTCCTTTGGCCGCTAGCTATCGCCTCAATCCTTGTGAGTTCGTCCCTAGTTTCTCTAGGTAATGATTCTTTTATTCTAAATATAGCCATTTTTTCCCTTCAAAAAAGCCTAATTCTCAAACCTAATGCTCTTTAATATAGCTTTAGGCTTTAAGCTTTAGGCTTGTGCTACCTCTTATTTAACTGCTCTAACTATTCGCTTTAAAATATTGCAAACAGTTCAGCTGCTTGATGTCTCATTATGTCTTTAACCTTAGCTCCATAGACAAACAAGTCTTTGTAAGCTGTTCCGAAGTCACCGATTATGTCTTCTTCCATTCGGGCGTCAAGTACCTTTTCGGCAAATGTTAACCAGTTCTTGTGTCCGGCGATACAGTGGTATCCAGTTGTATTATCTCCGTTAAGCCTGTTGCTCTTGAAGAGCTTGAAGCTTTGAAGTTCGCCCATGTAACCCTTTTTAACTAGGTCTTGGTACGCTTCGTCTATATGAAGGACTACACCAGTTCCTTGAGTAAGAATCGTGAAGAATTCAGGCGGTACAATTAAGTATCTGTCTCCGTCTGGTACAGTCGTGTAACCATTCTTTTCGGAAAGATCAAGTTTTTGCTTTAGAGTAGCAACCTTATTAAGAATGTTTGCGGCAGTAATAGTAACTTTAGTGTCTGCTTCAACTGTAAAGGCAGTACCTCCTGCGATTGCTCCACCTGTGTAGGCAGAAGCAACATCATCAAAATCATCTTCAATTACTATTGAGGTTGTGCTTGAAAAAGTTTTAACTCTGTACCATGTCGTGTGACCGGTTGCCTTGAATCCTCGACCAACCATTGTTGAAGTGAAAGTTGTTCCAGCTCCGGTTACTACGCCAGTTGTAACATCTACCGTAACCGTTCCAGTTACAACGTCAGTTCCAACTCTGTTACCTGCACCAATATCAGGGTAAAGTGCAAGTGCGAAAATATCCATATTCCTAGATCGCTCACTAGCAACCTGAGTAACAATGTAAGGGTGTGGACTCTTAATATAGGAAAGCCATTTTGCAAGAGTCTTTTCTTTCCAGTAGAAGGATTTGTATTGGTCAATTACTAGTTGCCCGTTGTTCTCTGCAAGAGTGTCTGCGGTAAGCGTTGTGTCGGCGTATGTTTTTTCTGAAAGTTTTGAAAAATCAAGAATGTTTAGTTTAGAACCAATCCCGTTGATTTCTCCTTCGTAGTTGCGGTTAACAATAGAATCAAGCAAATTCGTGTCGTACACGAACTGCATGACTTTGCTTGAAAAACCTTCTGCTAATTTTGTTCCGTATGCTGCCATTTTGGTTAAGTTGTAGATTTCTTAACCGTCCCGTTAGGGGTTTGGAGTTATCTATTTACAATCATAATCATAATTTTTATTCCCTGTCAACAAGTAGAATGGGAGCAAGATAGGTTCAAAGATCAGATTTTATACGTCCGGCGACAAGAAGTTCTTTCCATTTACTGTAATCTGTTTCCCTTAATTTTCTCGCTTCATCCAAAGATATTGTCCCATCCTTTGGTGTTGGTTTCTCGTTTGATCCACCCAAACCTTTTTCAAACATTTTGCCTTTGTTAGATTTTTGCGCGGTTCCCTTGTCGTGTAGAAAAGCAGATATTAATATCTTAAATGGAACACTATTATTCGCTTCCTCGGTTGCAAAAGCTTTAAACTCTTCAGTCTTACCCTCTAACTCTGGATTATCATTTAAAGTAGTTGGATCATCTACGAATACACCAACAGACTCATTCCACTTCTCAATCTTAGTTGCTTGCTCTTTTGCCTCCGATATTACTTTTCTCCAATTTCGACTCACTATCGTCTCTTTGGCCAGAGTCTTTTCAATATCACTCATCACGTCCCACTCGGGATATTCTTTAGTTAACTCTTGCTCTGTAGGCTCTGGTACGCCTTCGGCGTCCGCAACAGCCTGATTTAAGACTCGGTTCTTTGCGTATATCTTTTGGTTCTCACGTGCAGATGCAGACGACTTTTTCTTTTCGTCTTCTAATTTCTGTCTAAGAGCTTCTTTTTCTTCTTCGGAGGGTTCCGCTTGGTCATCTTCATCTTCGTCTTCTTTGTCCTGCTCATCCTCGCCTTCAGCTTCTGCTTTGGCTCTCGCTTCCTCTTCTTCTGCTTCGCGGGCTTCTTTGTCTTCGGGAGTTTCTTTGTCGGATTCTTCGTCCTCGGCGGCCTTGATAGCAGCTTCTTCTTGAGCTTTTAGTTCTTCTAGGGTTGGTTGTTTATGCTTTGGCATTATCTTCTTTTACCGTCTCCACGTTGGAGGTTTGGTCTTTCCCTGCTATATATAGTGGAGGCATGGCTGCTATTTCTTCTTCAGTTTGTTTCACTGTAAGTATCTCTTTGTACTCTCCACGCTGTGACCTTCTGATATAGCCGTATCTTGCTCTCAAAAAGGCTACTTCTTCTTCACTTAGCGATTCAGGTGATTTTTTAAGTATCTCGTCGAATGCTTCTTGCGATCGGGGATCCATCACCTAAGACTAACCTATAAGCATGTGCCTTGTCAATTATTTCTTCTTCTTCGCTTTGGCGGCAGCTTTTTTCCCTGCTTTGGTGTATGGGAATTTTTTTCCTTTTATTTTTGGCATTAACTCACCTTCTTTAAACCTAGAATAATATCGTTAAGTGCTTCTTCTGCTTTTTGCGGTGAAAGTAAAAATGATTCCAATAATATATAGTTTTGAAGCCGAGCTTTAAGTAATATCTGGTTCCTGTTCTCGAACTTGAATATAAACACGCGTATAAATTCAGGTTCCTTTACAAGCGCCTTGGTCACTTCTTCGCGCATAACAGTAATGTAGTCTCGCAGCTTCTCCGGACTCATCTGCGAGCTTTGCACATCATCAAGCATCTTGAAGTACGTCTCTTTCTCCGCTGCGTTAAGATCCTCTATCTTCAAACCTAGCTTCTCTTCAATTTGTTCTGTGACGCTCATAAATTACGCAATAGGTATTTGTTGTCCTGTTATCTCCATCGGAGTCTGTGGAGGCTGTTGCTGTCCGCCTTTTTGTGGCGCTCCTTGCGGTAGCGCGAGCGCAGGATTTTGCGCTATTGCTTGTCTCTTTTGCTCCTCAAACTGCATTATCCCAACCGTCTCGTCCGGCGTCAAGTCAGCATATTCCGCCAACTTCCTCTGGTAAATCTCAAGTACTTTTGGATTGTCAAACATCTCAAGTCTAAGCGTCTGAAGTTTCTTGAGTTTATCAGTATCATTTGCGTTCTTTTCATCCTGGCTCCAAACTTTAACCTGATAGCCTGCCTTTGTCGTCCAGTCACTCGGTGAAATCTCACGTTCAAATATATTACTTGTATTCTTACCCTTCTTATATATCTTAACCGCGTCTAACTTATCCGCCGCCGCTTCAATTAACTTCAAGAACTTAGTTGCCCGTTGCTTCCAAGCATGAGTGTAGAACTTAGACATGCCCTGCGTTCTGGCCTTTGCTTCATTCTGTGCGAGTTCGACTTCCCCAAGTGTTCGACTTTGTTGGTTGACTGCCCCTTGTTGTGTCGCAGTCGCGCCAGTCGCTTTATCAACCATGTCATTTACATAATTCATTTCGTCTAAAGATTCAGACAAATCTGGAATATCTACTTTTTGAAGAACATCCTGCGGTTTACCCGGCACTGGATACCAACCCCAAGGCTTAGGGTCAAAGGTGCTAGGAACAAAGCCATCTGCTTTGAGTGAAGCGTCATAGTAGTGCATCCCGAAGTTGCGAAGCGTTCGGTTCTCAACTAATTGGGAAAACCAACTATTTAAGACCTTGTTTGGTACACGAACAACATCTGCTATCCCATCTGTCCAAAAGTCTTGTTTGTCAATATCATCGCCCCAAGTGTTGTATCTGTAGTGATTTCTCCAAAAGTTATCTGTAGTTGTGCCAATAATCTCTTCTTGGCGCTTTTTCATCAAAATCGTCTGATCTTCCGCTTCTACATATACAAATACCTGTTCTGGAACATCCTTACCACCTTCTTTTTCATTTGCCCGAAAAACATAGTGCATTGTAAGTTCAACATAAGTTTCACCGAGCAAAGGATCATCCATATCCGGAACACCCATATCCAGCATCTTGGCGTTTTTCTGTTGCAGTGAACTCTCATTATCCTTTGCTTTTATAATCCCAAGCTGTGATTCAAAGAAGTCTTGCAGCTTTTTAACTTCTCCTTGGTCATAGTCGGGATTATTCCTAAGACTTGACAGTGGTACAAATATATGTGTGTGGATCAAAAACCTTGAAGAATCAATATCATAAGGATTCATGTAGCGGTCAACCAACATGTCCTCGGAATCTATAACGTCAAAAGTAACCCTACCATCCTCTACCTGCCAAGCATCAAAAGAACGCCCATAAAAGAAGTTTTGCTTTTTGTCAACAATATCCTGAAGTTCAGCGTTATTCTTCTCCAAAGTCCATTTCCAATACTCATTCTGGAAAACCTCGGCCTGTTTGTCGTTATCCAGATTCTCAAACTGCACAACTGGCATATCGTCTATGTCTTTGAGTAATGTCCGAAGGGTAGTTTTCATCAGCGGAAGATTGACTGATTGTCTTTGCGTAAGCCGATTAACCTTTACCTTGTCCCGGTAAAGTTCGTAGTTTTCCTTCCAGTCTTCCTCACGCCTCCGACGGTAGTTAAAACCAGTCTCCTTATTATTCAATAACATCATTAATTCAGTATTTTCTAAAATAATTTCAGCCATTAAACAAAACTCCTTTCAAATTCATAATCATATTTTCTATGACACGAAATACATAGAGACATAAAATCCTCCAACTCTCTTTTATACTCATGACTCACATTAGCCCAATTCAGTTTTCCCTCATCTTTGCCACAATAAACACATTCTGTGGGTTTCCCTAAATGTTTACGAACCCATTCATGTAATCCACTATAACCCACATTATCACCCTTCCAAGCATTCCCTTCTCCTTCCAAAACTCCTTTATTCCAAGCTATACGACCTATCAATTTTAATCTTCTCTTTTCAATAGTTTCAGGAGATTGTTTTTTACCTTTATGAGCTTCACCTATTTTCCCCCGATGTTCTTCACTAGGAACATATCCCTTTTGGAGTCCTTGATATGGATAATGTTGATAAACTCCTATTGGCATATATAAAGATTAAACTACACTTTTACCTAAAGGCAAATTATTCTTTTTCCTTTGGTGTTAAAGTGACTGTTATTTTAGCAGTTCTTAGATTATAGCGTACTGTCCTGTCAAAACCTTCCCTTGGTTTATCTTCTATCCCACAGCGCCTGTACGCTGTCTGTAGAAACATATTCTTATTAAGTTGCATCCCCATAACAGCTTGCTCAAAAGAAATTAACCCAATCTCCAACTTCTCCAAAGTATCCCGTTCTTCTGTCGAAAAAGTATATTCCTTGATAATTACTTCTTGTTTTTTACCCAATTAAATCACACTCCTCAACTGAACAAATGACGTCTTGTTCGAAATCATTACCGACCGTCTAATATAGCCCTTCTTCAAAAGTACTTCGAGCGCCTTGATGGTTGTAAAGTCGTTGATTGACTGGTTCTCCATCTCCCTGATGACCTGACGCAGTGGTATAGGGGTCTTCTCTGTCCGCGCCCAGTGGGCGACGTAGCGCATGATAGCTGTCTGTAACTCGCTAATCTCCGATAGGTTGGTGTATGCCGTCTTCATGCTATACCCATGTCTGGAAAGTAAGGGTTGACACCGCCTGTCTCGGCGGTGTAGGCCTCCGAATTCAACTGGCGGTAGCCGGTTGCAAAGGTGCGGAAGGCGTCTGCGCCGTGGCTTGACCAGTCATGCTCTGGCTTCTTCTTGAACACCTGGCTCTCTTCGTCCCACTCCTTGTGGTAACTGACTAGGGCGCTGATACCCTTGCTACACTTCTCCTTGTCGAACCAGCACCGGTTGAGTACCGTCCGGGCGGCGTCTATGCCGTCTTCTATGGGTAGCATCTTGCCAACCTCAAACCGTATACCGAGGCCTTTGGCCGTCTCTAGGCGGGACTTGCCCGTGCCGAGTTCTCTAACGGCTATGTCATGGGGCGCGTAGTGGTCGCCGTAGGTGTAGGGTTTGTCTTGCAGGTACTTGATGTAGTACTCTAGCCCCTCGCCGAAGCTCTCGTAGTAATCAATGAAGTGGATCTCTTGGCCGACTATCTGAAAAAACCAGATAGAGGTTGAGTCGTCGATGCCTAAGTCCCACGCGGTATGCACTAGGGCGGCCTTGTCGTAAGGTACGCTGGCGATCCGCTTCTCTGTCTCGGCTATCATCATATGGTTACCGTAGTAGGCGCCCTGTATGGGTACGTCGAAGTTGCACATGTACTCTTGCTGATAGAAGGCGTCGTTGCCGTCCTTGCGGACGATCTCTCGGCGCTCCTGGTCGAGGGTCTTCTGGTCTACGGCGTGGGTATCCTTAACGGTTAGCACCTCACTGTACCAGAACTCAGGGTACTCTCTGGCGGCCTCTAGTAGCGTCCAGCCGTGGTTCTTCCCCCTCGGCGTGTAGTTGAACACCGCCCACCCGCCGTTCTCGGCGAGGATAGGCCGGACAAAGTCCCATGCCGACGGGTTCTGCAACGACCACTCGCTATAGACGCACCCGACCGGGTTCGCACCGACTATGGCGTCTATCTTGTCCGTCCCTACCACTTGGAAGGTTGACCCGTTCTTCGCCTCGATCCGCATGTCTAAGTCATGCACCCGCGCCCTTAGTTCCTTCGGGAAGTGATCAATGAACCGCATGCCGTCTCTGTCCATCCCCTGCCATATGACCTTGCGGCCTTGCCGATAGGTGGGGAAGAAGTAGTAGTACGCCCCGACGCGCTCATACATTGACTTAAAGAGGTAGTTGAGGAAGGTTTTATCTTTACCCGACCGCCTATGCCACACCGCTATCGCCCGTTTATACCCCCCCGTGTCCAACGCCTTAAGTATAGGCAGTTGGTAGTCGCGCGGCTCATACATAAAAGGAAGCGTTATACTCCGAGGTTGGCCGCCGGTAGGCGGGGTGGGTTGACTCATAGTAAAGTTTTAATCACTTTAGGCACACAAACGCGTCGCACAATAAACATTATGCGACATTGTCATCTTTTTTAGCCTCGCCGAAGCGAACGACGTTAACGATTGCAATACTTGTATCACCGCCAGACTTCTCGACGGGATATTTATTTTTTAATTTGTACGCCATCTCTAAACCGCGCGCGACAGCGGCCGGGTCGATTTCGCCAGTTGGTTCAATCCGACGATCACCCTTTTCGCCAACAGCGAAAAATTCCTTTTTGTTTAATAGTTGCTTGTGGCGTTTCGATAACAAAGTGTCGGGAAAATATTTTTCCATCAGCGCTGGCCATGCTTTGGATTCTGTTAATTTTTGGGGATTTGTGGCAGTGCTGGGTGCATATCCAGCCTCAACCATTATTTTTCCAAGTGGTTCACCATTATATTCAACCAGTTTCCGCGCCACTAATGTTTGCTTAAATGTCATTTATTGCAGGTTTTCTATCAAATTATACACTATATTGCTACTTGACAAGTTGTGATAACCTGTGATACTCTGTAATTAGATAAATAGGTTGATTGCTTAGCACAATAATTCATCATAGCTTATCAGTCAATTAATTCTATTTATCACAGCATATCAAAGGAGGTGAAATAATAAATGACAATAGACAAAACACAATTAACAATAAATGTTTATAACAGGCTCAAGCCAATAAGCAGGAAATTAAGCGCTTTAGATTGTAAATCATGCAATGGTGAAATATCAGAGCAAGATTATGATATTAAGACTGATAAACTACTTGTGGAAGCCAAAAAGTTGGCTAGTGATTTGGGTTTGAAAGTCTACC
>Ga0163144_10011241_pt1 | contig 18961 bp, 10 predicted proteins | sample OliLak19BULKMAT1_FD_123175 | JGI IMG/M metagenome (GOLD analysis project Ga0163144, IMG submission 123175) | Freshwater microbial mat bacterial communities from Lake Vanda, McMurdo Dry Valleys, Antarctica - Oligotrophic Lake LV.19.BULKMAT1 | ecosystem: Environmental > Aquatic > Freshwater >... | reverse complement strand
CTCTAACCCATCATGATTAATATCTGCAACAGCCAATGCCGGACCTTCTGTTGAATTCATATGTGGGATTAATGGCTCCCTGTTGAATTCATTAAACGGGTTCTCAAAATGACGGTATAATAATCCTGTAGTTGCAGTGATATCTTCTAATGGAGCAACTTGTGTTTGATGATAAGTTGTAAGCAAGGCATAATTAAATGTTGGAAGGCCTTGGACATAGGAAAAAGAGCTTTTCAGATTTGGCTTGATCTCAATTGATTGAAACGAGTTATCGGGCCATACCAAGAATGCAGAGTCTATTTTTGTTTGATCTAATCCAAGATGAATGGGTAGTATCATGCTTGATTGAAACCCATGTACAGCTGTATTTTCATATGTTCTGACTCCGTTGTTGCAAAACAAAATAATTTTTGCGCCAATTGCATTGGTGTTATTCTCTGAGCCCTTTAATTTGATGGACGCATAAGCTTTCCCCTTTTTGTCGTTTGCATTATTGGCATATACTACAACAGGGTCATTGATATTATTCACCACAATATCAAGGTCACCATCATTATCCAGGTCAGCATAAACGGAACCGTTTGAAAATGTATACACATTATTTTCTATACTGTCTGTTACATTCTGAAAATTTAAGTCCCCCCTATTTTTAAAAAAATGATTCGGTATTTTTATTTCAGGAAATTTATTCACCAGCGCCATGTCTTTATCTGCAAGACTGTTATTCCTCAGTTTTTCCTGCAGCTCTTCATTTGATACAAAGTTGATGTAATCGATATCGTTCATTCGTTTAGGAATACCGTTTGAAACAAAAAGATCTTTACTCCCATCATTATCAAAATCCATCCAGAGTGCAGCCCAACTCCAATCGGTTGCAAACACACCGGAATATTGTCCCGTTTCACTAAACATTCCATTTCTCCTGTTTACCTGCAGGTTATTCCGTGCATACTGATAATTATACCCATAAGAAATTTTTTGCTGAAAGATGGTGTAGTCATCTTCTGCCAATGATCTGCGCAGCATATACGGATCATAAGGCAGCATATCCATGGATATAATGTCGGGATAAGCATCATTATTTACATCGGCCACATCCACACCCATGCTGAACTGGCTGGTATGCATCAGCCTGCCCGTGGTTTCTTCCGTAAACGTTCCGTTCTTTTGATTGATATAGAGATAATCATTTTCATGAAAATCATTCCCTACATAAAAATCGGGCCATCCATCCAAGTTGATATCCGCAACTGCAACACCAAGCCCGTAACCAATTTTATTCCCATTAATTCCTACTTGTCTTGTGACATCTGTAAAGCGGCCAATCGTTTTGCCTGTAGCATCTTTTGACAGTTCGTTCCTGTAAAATTTCTGTCCTGCCAAAGAATCAAATGTGTTTTCAAAATTTTTTCTGGCTGCATAATTGCCGTCATGATTCACTGAATGATTGAGCAGGAACATATCCAGATCAGCATCCCCATCATAATCAAAAAAAACTGCTTGTGTACTGAACCCGGAAAAATCCAATCCATAATCCGCTGCTTCATCTTTGTAAAAAGGAATTCCCTGTTGGTTAATTCCTTTACAAATCAGTAATTGATTTTTACTGGTGAGTGTTTTATAATGGCCCACTTTACAAACATAAATATCCAGCAACCCGTCATTATTTATATCTACTACCGATACCCCAGTGCTCCACCCGCTATCCTGCGGAATGTTTGCTGCTACTGTTATATCGTCAAATTTCAACTGCCCTTTATTCACGAATAATTTATTATCGCCTTGATTGGCTGTGAAAAAAAGATCAATCAGACCATCATTATTAAAATCTCCTGCCCCCACGCCTGCTCCATTGTAATAATACATGTAAGAGAACAGGTTGAATTGAGGTGTTGGCTTCATCAGGTTGGTGAAATCAATTCCTGTTTGCTTACTATTGAGCGTTGTAAAAAAAGGGGATTGTATTGTATTCTTTTGCGAGCAGGATGAAAGGAACAGCAATAATGCTGCAAGTATAGAGATGCCATTTATTCTACTGTACGCTGTTATTAGCATTTGTTTCATCTTGTATGCTGCCGGTTTTATTTGCCGTTTATTTTATACATCACCGGTAAAGAATTATTTTCTAAAAACAGCAGGTGGGGCTGCTTCATGTAATCAAATGAAATGATATCTCTTGTTTGACCCTTGAGATGAAGTCCTGTCTTTACTTCAGGCTGCGGAAGAAAATTTCCTTTTTTGTCATTCATCAACACATAACCGGGACTTGCATCTACCCGGCAGAATTGAGGTAAGAGATCAAATATATTTCCTGCAATAATTAAATCTGCAAAGCCATCCTTGTTTATATCCGTTAACTGCATTGCATTAACAGAAGAAAGCTGAATTGACCAGGGAAGTTTTTTAATAATAAAATATCCTTTACCATCATTATAGGCAATACATGAAGCGGCATAATTCACTTTTTTTACTCTTGTATTTTTGATTTCTTTCCCTAACAGTTGCTGAACTGTTTTAGATGCATAGTCCTGGTGCTTGAGATTTAGTTTTTTCAAGGAAGGTAACTGGTCGGTAACTTCCCTTTTTGTAAAAACAGGTACGTCTTTCCCAGCAACTGTTTTAGTCATGATCTTATCTGCAATTCCGTTCTCATCAAAATCATTCATCCAGATTTTAACAGGATTAATGCTATCCGTTTGTAAATAAAAATTTTCACCCATGTTTCCCAATATTAAATCCTGGTCTCCATCTCCATCAACATCAGCTACTGCTAATGATTGCCACCAGCCAAACAGGTTTTCAATGCCTGTTTTCATTTCTTCTATTTTCTTTGCCTGAACTGAGAAAACATGAGGATACATCCAGTCGCCTGTAATGATCAACTCTTTTTTTCCATCTCCATTCACATCAGCAAATGCCGAGGAAGTAACCATTCCCAAAGTACTTAGCGCAGGAGCAACCGTGTTTGTAACATCTTTAAAGTTTCCTTGTCCATCATTCTGCAACAAAAAACTTCGGGGAGTTTCTCCATAGTTTTGCGGCACACTCCTGCTGCCGATAAACAAATCAACGTTGCCATCTTCATCATAGTCAAGTGGGGTTGCAGAACCGCAATTGGTATTGATAAGAGGTAATGCTCCACGTTTGAGCGTAAAGTTTGCTTTGCCATCGTTTATAAAAAGCAGGTTTTGAAAACTTCCTGAGCTCTCTGAAGCAAAATTTCCACCACCGCCTGCAAACAGGTCTAAGTCGCCATCTTTATCACAATCAAAAAAGAAAGCAACGGTAATGTCGTTGAAAGAATACGTTTTAAAATCGGCAATGTCTTTTTTAACGAAGCCGCTGGCCGTTTGTAAATATAATTGCCCGGGTTGTTGCTTTGCCCCCCCAATATATATATCCATCAAGCCGTCAGCATTTACATCCCCTGTTGCAGCTTTTGGTCCTTGCCTTGAGAGCATGAATGGAATATTCCGTTCGTTATAAAAATCTACATAATCATCTTCAATATGTTTATCAAAACTGTTTGGCACTTGTTCCAATAATAGTTGACCAATTGGGCTTTGTTGAATTGATAATTTGGTTGAACTGGTTGTAAAATCAAGCTGATGAAGTTTATTAATTGCAGGCTTGTTGATTGAAGTAACAGACCTGTCGGGCCAGGTGATCGTCATAGAATCAGCTTCTAGCTTACCCAAACCAATCGTTTGTTTATAATCAACTGAAGATTGAAAACCACGGCTTGGGATGATTTCACGGCTGAAGATTTGATTGCCCTGGTATACTTTAATTGTACTCCCTATTGCAAAGGTATTAGGAGATTTGTATTTTAAGTTTACGGCTATATAGTTATTCTGATTGAACTCCCGGCTATTGTTCTTATAAACCATTGCCTGTTCATTTACATTATTTACAATGAGGTCAAGGTCGCCGTCATTATCAAGATCAGCATAAGCAGCACCATTTGAAAAAGAAGGTTGATCAAACCCCCAGTCGCTGCCAACATCTTTAAAACGAATACCCCCTAAATTTTTATATGCTTTATTGGGTATTGGGTTGGAAGGCATTTTACTGATGATATTACTCACATCCTTTTTTTTGCCCTTCATTACTTGCTGCTGGGCAACTTCATTCGCAAAAAAATCAATAAAATCCTGATCTGTTACATCATAATAAATACCGTTACATACATATATATCAGTTAACCCATCATTATCTGCATCAAATAAAAGTGCCCCCCAACTCCAGTCGCTTGCAGCAACGCCACTGTAAAATGCTGTTTCGGAAAATGTTCCGCTTCCATTGTTAACCTGTAATGCATTTTGTGTAAACTGATTATAAAACCCCTGCTTTTGCTTGAGTGTAAAAACATCATAGTTCTCAAAGGAAGAGTTTCTTTTTAACCTGTAATCATCACCGGGAAGCATATCAGTTGTAAATATATCGGGGAAACCATCATTATTAATATCCTGCATATCGGCACCCATTGAAGAGAGACTGATATGTTGCATGCGTAATTCCAACTCATCAATGAATGTTCCATTTTTTTGATTCATGTATAAATAATCCCGTTCAAAAAAATCATTCGACACATATATATCCGGATAGCCGTCCTTATTAATATCTCCAACTGTTACGCCTAAGCCTAAACTGATAAGGCTTCCATGAATACCTGCTTGTTTGGTTACTTCTGTATAAAGTCCGTTATCATTCCGGTACAGATGATCGCCTCCTCCTTTTAAAAATTCAGCAACATTCCAGTTTTGTGCTGGCAGGTCACGCATGCTGGCATAATTCAATGTGTTAACAGGAATGGGACTATTGTTCACCATAAAACAATCCAGATCACCATCCAGGTCATAATCAAAAAATGAAGATTGAGTAGTATACCCGTTGTTATCTAACCCATATTCTTTTGCACGCTCTGTAAAAGTGAGGTTATGATTATTGATGAAGAGTTGATTTTTTCTTAACGAAGAATCAAACATATTACCAGCATTGCAAACATAAATATCAAGCCATCCATCCGCATTGATATCTGCCAATACAACCCCTGTGCTCCATTGTTTTTTTTCAGTAAAACCCGCTTGTACTGAAATATCATCGAACTTAAAATTTCCTTTATTTAAATACAGCTGGTTATTTTCCTGATTGGCTGTAAAAAAAATTTCAGGGAGGCCGTCATTATTCAAATCTCCAATAGCTACCCCCCCGCCATTAAAAAAATTTCGATATCTGAATACATTAAACTCTTCTCCTTCAGTAAGAATATTTTTAAAGTCAATACCCGTATTGGTTTGTAAAGAAAATAAAGTTTTGTCGTTTTTTTTATTGCAGGAAAAAAGCAATACGACAAGCATCCCCCAAAGCGAAATAATTTTTTTCATAAATCTCCACTACACTGTTTCAATAATAAAAAATAATTGCGAACGTAAATTAAGATATCTGCAATGATAGAAAGTTGTTTAAATGAAAAAAAGGGTCGCCAAAGTTAGCGACCCCCTCCCTATTGATTATGATAAAACTAATAGCCGAAATTTTGTTTCAGATTTGGATTAGATGAAAGAGCAATGTTTGGAATAGGGTAAACAACTTTATAACCATCCGAAGCTTGCGCACGTTCCTGAACAGGTTTATTGAATACACCATAACGAACCATATCGTTTCTTCTCCAACCTTCAAGATACAATTCACGACTACGTTCTGCTAACAGATTCGTAAGCGTAACTGAACCGAGTAAGGTAGCACCTCTTTTAGTTCTGATACCATTTACAATACTCAACGGAGTTTCTGCATCAGTACCACCTCTCAAAATAGCTTCAGCTTTCATTAAACGCACATCTGAAAAGCGGAAGAAAACGAAATCATTGGTGCTGCCCCAACCACCATCATTAATAGTAGCTGGATTCAATGGGTACTTATTGGTACGGATACCACTAGCTTCTCCATTAAAGAATATGCTTACTGTTCTTGTAAAAACTAAAGGATTGAAACTTCTGTCAAAAAGAGGACCAATAGGGTCGCCAATTTTGCCTTTTGTTTTGCCAGTTGGGTCAGCGGGATCAACTGGTCCTTTTACAGGTCCAACTACAAGTCCAGCGGGAATTCCTGTTTTATCAGAATAACCGGCAATTGTAGACCCTCTGCGGATATCACCGCTTTCAAAACTGTCATAAAAATCAGAAAGTGTTGTAAACCCATTCCAGCCAGAAGGCGTTTGGTTATAGTGGCCTCCCATATTGGTGAAAAAAACCACATTAATACCATCGCTGTTTTTTCTAACAAAGATGTTTTCAGAAGAACCGGTTCCGTTATCCCACTTGAAATTATCCCAGTAATTATCATCAACCTGTAACAAAGCATTAGCAGCAATATTATTACAATACTGTATCACTTTAGCCATATCAGCTGCCGCAAATGTATAGGGACCTGCAGGTTTGGTTGCATCTTGCTTATAAACAGCTTTGTTTAAATACAATTTAGATAACAAAGTCCATGCAGCTTCTTTTGTTGCAAGTTGCCGGTTTGTACTACTATACGCAGGTAAACCCGCCACTGCTGATTCTAACTCTGTAATAATCAAGTCAACCGCAGTAGCACGTGGTAAAACATTGGGAATAGTAGAAGCACCGGCAGTAGCAGGTCTTTCCTGCATCTGACCATATGTGTCAATAACCAGGAAGCGGAAAAATGAACGAAGGAATTTTCCTTCGGCTTGTGCTGCGCCGGTTAATAATTCTGCTGCAAGTGTAGTTTGAAACAATGCTCCGTTTAAGCCATTCCAGGTATCATTAATTTGGTTATGATCACCAGCCCATGTATGCAAATGCAGACGGCGCCATGTGCCAAAATCATCCCAGTCAGTTCCACGTGTTGGTCCCAATAATTCATCAGTGGAGTGTTCTTGCATAGCCTGATAACCGTATTGGCCTACCAATTGGTTAAGCTGTCCATATACAGATGCAATGGAAGGTGGGGTTGGTGTCCCATCTTTCAAAGGCGGCGCAATAGATTCGTTTCCACCCAGCTCTGGCTCAAGCTTCGTACAGGATGATACAGTAAACAAAGCAAAAGCAATTGCTATACCTGCAGCATAACCTTTCATAATTTTTTTCATTATTATCAATTTATTTTTTAAAAAATTAAAACCCAAGGTTGATACCTACAGTTACAACTCTTGGTCTTGGATAGTTCGTATAATCAAATCCACGTGATGGTACACCATTAATTTGCTTATCAACATTTACTTCAGGATCTAAACCACTGTATTTTGTAAATAATGCAAGGTTTTGACCAGATGCGAATACTGAAAGTGATTTAATTATTTTGCTCTTTAAATTAAACGCATAACTAAGGCTAATGTTTGATAACCTGATAAAATCACCTTTTTCAAGAAAACGGGTAGAAACACTACCGGGGTTGAAAGGATTTTCAGGGCTCAAGCCTGCTTCATTCGTTACATTTCTGCCATTACGCAAACTACCTTTCAGGAAAAGAGCATTCGCCGTATTATTATAAACCTTGAAGCCTGTAACAGCATTTGCAAAAATGCTTAAACTCCAGTTACCCAATGTAAAATTATTGGTTAATCCAGCATAGAAGTCAGGAATAGCAGTTCCAACAAGTTGGTTCTGGGCACCATTTGTATAACGGGCATTTCCATTTCCATCAAATCCCTGGTAAACTGGCATTGACCACGTAAATAATGGTTCGCCATTAGCAAAAGTTTGGGCATAAGCGCCTGTTAATCCCTGGCCATTTACCTGACCAGTAATTACAGCTACAGGTAAGTCCCTTAATTCGTTCTTTACAAGTGTCATGTTATAATTAACATCCCAGCTGAATTTCCTGGTCTTAATCACTTTATAACCTACACTAAATTCCCAACCTCTATTAACAACATAACCATCCAGGTTAATAAACCAGTTTGATTGTGCTGCAAATCCACCAGGTGTGGGAGCGTTAAAAAGAAGGTTTGTTCTTTTGGTGTAGAAATAGTCAACTGTAAGAGTTAACCGGCTATCTAACGTAGTGATATCAACTCCAACACCAGTTGTTGCTGCCTGTTCCCATTTTAAATCAGGATTTCCGGTTTGAGTGCGGGCTACCTGATCAACGCCATTAGCATCCTTATATTTGAATTGCTTATCTACGGCACCATAAGAAGGTAATCCATCCTGGCTACCCAGTATGCCATAGTTGGCTCTTAAGCTGAATTCGCTGAACCATTTTCCAAGACTATTCTGAGCAAACTCTTCGTTGATCATTTTCCATTTAGCAGCAAAGGCAGGAAATACACCATACTTATTATTGGCACCGAATTTAGAAGAACCATCTGCTCTTACAGTTGCTGTAAGAAAATACTTATCATTAAAGGAATAGTTTACACGACCAAAGAAAGATTGTAATTCATTCTTATCGTATCCCGGGAAAAAATCAACATAGTTTTTAAACTTATCAAAGTCTTTCACAAAAACGTCAGTGGGATTTACTACCGGTGTAGCTAACCCATATCCTATTTTCTGAGAATATTCAGAAACAAAATTCTGATAAGAATAACCACCTACTATATTAAAATTGTGATTTCCAAAATCCTTATCGTAGGTAAGATAATGTTCAACTAATGTTGATGTTACATCTAATTTCTGTTTTGATGTACGTCCATTACCCTGAATTGAATTGCCGTAATCTTTTATTGTAGGTCCGTTAGGAACACCAAGTACGGTTGTTCCACCATAAGCGCCTGTCCCAAGTCTTGGATCAGCAAAAGCTATTCTTTCAGAGTTGATTTTGTCATAACCAAATACAACCTTGTAAGTGAGGCCTTTTGTTATGAGGTAACTACCTGAAATGCTGGTTAAGAATCTGTTTACCCTATCCTTATCATCAAAATAAGCAAGCATCTGTGCAGGGTTTCTTTGATCACCTGGCTGGAAAAAAGAACCATTGGCATTCAACACAGGGTATGTAGGATTAAACTGCAATGCAGCTCCAAGCAAACTACCCTGGAATCCTGCATTATTACTCAAAGGTGGATATTCATTCTTTGCATTTGAATAAGTGGTAGCTAATTCAAATTTCAATTTATCTTTTAAAAATTTCTGCGTAACATTTAAACGTGCAGTTAAACGTTTTAAACTACTGTTTTTAACGATACCCTGTTGATCATCGTAAGAACCGCTTAAGCGCAAATTGGTTGCCTTGGCATTAAAGCCCCAACCTAAATTATAGTTCTGTGAAATAGCTGTTCTGAAAATTTGATCCTGCCAATCAGTACTTGCTCCTTTATCTAATAAAACAACAGCTGCAGCAGCATCAGTTGGGTTAGATCCACCATCAATATTTGCATTTTTAGCAGCAATCAGAAAATCCTGCGGGCTCATTAAATCATACCTGTTTGCAGTTGTTGCAATGCTTGTATTTGCACCGAAAGTAAATGCTCCCCTCTTACCGCCTCTGCCAGCTTTGGTTGTAATGAGCACTACACCATTAGCACCTCTTGAACCATAAATGGCTGCAGCAGATGCATCTTTTAAAATGGTGATACTTTCAATATCATTGGGGTTTAAAAACATTAAAGGATTGCGGGGAGTAGTACTTCCTTCAACCCCACTTGCGCTTCCTAGTGTTCCGCCACTTGCAATAGGTACACCATCAACCACATATAATGGCTCCTGATTACCTCTTATTGAAGCAGTACCTCTTATATTAATTGTAGCTGCAGAGCCGGGTTCGCCGCTAGCAGGAGTAACCAATACACCGGGTGTACGTCCCTGAATTAATTGGTCTGGTGTACCAATCTGGCCTTTGTTAAAGTCTTTGGGGGTAATGTTAGCTACAGATCCGGTTAGATCTTTAACCTTTCTGGTACCATAACCAATAACCACCACTTCATTTAAAGCAGCATCTTGAGTTTCAAGTGATACACTCACATCATCTTTTCCGGAAATGCTCACCTCCCTTGTTGTAAAACCAACAGAGGAAATAACAAGTGTGTTGGATCCGGTTGGGACAGTAATACGGAATGAACCATCATTGCCCGATGTGGTGGAGGTCTTTGTGCCTTTTGCAGTTACAGTAGCTGAAGGAACAGGATCCCCTTTGGAATCGGTTACCTTACCTGTAACTGTTTTTGTTTGTGCCAGCGAAATATTCGCTATTGCAAACAGGCTGAGCATGGTGAGAACAACTCTAGCAAGTTTCTTCAATGTCATAATCAGTAGTTTTTAAATTGTTGAGGGTTGTTTACTCAGCAGAAGATGCATGAGTACCAAGATATAAGAGCAGGATTTAGAGTATTAAATTATTCCAATCCTTACCTTTTTGGCAAATAGCAATCGTTCGGCTGTTAAATTACTGTGAATTTAACGTAAGTTTTAGTACTCTAAGTCAATAAAAGATCATATGTTTAGGTTTCAACTTTCCGCAATCGATTGCGGAAATAATTGCAGGGGAAAAATATTTTACTTTGCTCCACAAAATATGGCCAATACAACCCTTAAAAAAATAGCCCAGGTATTGGAAATCAGTATATCTACGGTTTCACGTGCTCTGAAAAACCATCCTGATATTTCGATTTCTACAAAACAAAAAGTAATGGAGCTGGCTCAAACGCTGGAATATGAGCCCAATGCAATGGCTGTTAACCTGCGCAGTAAAAACACAAAAGTATTTGGAGTAATGATTTCTTCCATTACCAATAATTTTTACAATTCATTTATTTCAGCAGTTGAAGAAGAGGCAAAGAAATCAGGTTATTCATTAATGATTCTGCAAAGCGGAGATAACCCGGAAGTGGAGGTTGAAAACCTGAAACTTTATCGCCAGAACAGGGTGAGTGGTGTGTTTGCCTGTATTTCACAGGAAACAACAAACTTGATTCCTTTTAAAAAAATGAAAGAAGCCGGCATCCCGGTCGTTTTTTTTGATAAAGTACCCGAAGATGATTCGTTTAATAAAATTTGCCTGGCCGATAAAGACGCCGCTGTACTTGCAGCAGAAACATTAATTGAAAAAGGGAAAAAAAATATACTTGCCATTTTTGGAAATGATCAGCTTTCCATTACAAAAAGACGGCTCAATGCTTTTAGCGGATATATGCAGCAATTTAAAAAAGTGAATCTTATTATTGAATATGCCAGCAACAGTTTGCAGGCTGAAGAAAAGACAGAACATTATTTTCAGCCAAAACAAAAACCTGATGCTATTTTTTGTATGAGTGATGAAATATTAACGGGTGTAATGAAAACTATTCAGAAAATGAAACTTCAATTACCGGAAGATATCGGTGTAATTGCTTTAAGTGATGGCCTGTATCCGAAACTCTATTATCCTGAAATAACCTACATTGAAACAAGTGGATATAAACTTGGCAAGCTTGCTTTTGAACGTATGATGGAGTGCTTGATTGGAAATACGGAACCGAAAGAACTGTTTATTACGTCCCGTTTTGTTACTGGGGGATCTTTATAATGTTTCTATATTCGTATGCTCATGCATTTTTACCTGCAAATGAATAAGTAATCCAAGCACAATAAAAAATATACTTCCTATTTTATCTGTTTCAATAAGATCACTAAGAAGGTTCAAAGTAAGAATCATACTAAGCACCACTCCGCATAACAACGCTAATGCCTTGTCAAAGGGTTCTTTTAATGTATGATAACTTTTAATTGAAATACGAAACATCGTAAATAACATAAAACAGAATATTAATAAACCCGGAATTCCCTGTTCAATTGCCAGCAGCAGAAAATAATTATGCACCGATGATTTCTCTTCGTTATTACTGACCCATGTTTTAAATGCTGCAACAGTATATTCTTTATAGTGTAAACTAAATGTATTCGGTCCGTATCCTTTCAGTAATTCCTCATTTACCATTCTCAACCCTGCTATCCACCGATAAAAGCGTTCCATGGTTGACATATCCTTTAATGTATAAGTCGCTTCAAGATGCTCGCCAATATTGGTATGTTGTGTGGTGGTATTAAAATCTGGTGCAAACTTTAAATAATTATCATTTTGAATCAACCAGAAAAGACCCATCATGATGATGAGTGCAGTTGCAAGTAACAATGAAAGCAGAAATTTTTTTCGAATGGCAATCCATGTAAAAAGTCCTGATATTAAACAAAGCCACGCTCCTCTTGAATAGGCAAAAAACAAAGCCGTGAGGAAAATAAGTATACAAACAACAACTAATAATTTTACTCTGCCGGTTGAAAAATGATGCCATACAAAAAGGATGGGCAGCAAACAAACCAAAAGGGCTGCATAATTTACATGATTTCTGAAAAAAGGAGTGACCGTTAAATTGATTGATTCAAATGAAAACCCATACGAAGCATGTTTGATCAAACTGATCACAACAGTTATCAGCATGGCGGCAATCAACAGTTTTGATGCCAGTAATAAATCATCTTTTGTTTTCAGAAAAATCAATCCTCCAAAAACAAATGCTGTGAGAAACCATGTTTTTGCAAGGACGTACTTGATACTTAAAAAGGTTTCGTAAGAAAATAAAACTGTTATAAACATCCAGATCAATTGGATAATAACCAGTAAAAACAAACTACTTTTTTTAACTTGCCTGGGAAAAATGGATGGTTGCAGCAACATCATTACTATCAATGAACCCGACAATAAAAGCATCATTGGTTCATCGGGCAAATCAGTTGAAAGTGTATCGGTTACAGAAAACTCTGTTGAAAGAGGAATAAAAAACAGCAATGCAAAATAAAGTTTCCTGATATCGGTGCTAAAAAAAAGGATGGCAAGAAAAAGAAAAGGAAAAATCAATAAAAATTTTTCTTCCATCATTATTCCGGCAACAAAAAAGAAAACAGATGCCAGTGAAGGTAACCACCACTTTAACAGTTCTTGTTTAGTTAAAAGCTGCTGCATATTACTTTAATTTCATACGGGCTCTCCATTCAATTAACAGCAGCAATAAAACAGAAAAAATAAATGAGAGTAATGCCACCATTAGAACCCCGGCAACAATCTTAGGTTTATCTTTTTTAAAAGCGGGTAATGCATCTTCAATCACAAACAAGGCGCTTACATTATTTACACTGGTGTTGAATTGCTGAATTAGTTTTTCTTTTTCATTAAGTTGGTCGATCAATTCTGTTTTCCTTGCACTGAGAAATGCATCAGCATTTTCCTGTAATATTTTTTCAACCTGCATCAAAGAGTCCTTTTGTGCATTGAAATCATTTCGCAGCTTTTGCAAAATTTCAACCTTCATATTATTTACTGCTACAACACTTTTTTCATTCACTCGTTTAACGATCGTATTGGCAATAGCTGCTGCCAGGTTTTTATCAGTATCCCACACATTGATTTTTACATGCCCGAATTCATTTTTATGAATACGAACATTTTCTTTGTATTCTTCATTTGCAATGTATAGGGATCTTTCACCCCCTGCTTTGATTTTATAATGTTTTAAGAGATTAAAACTGTCAACCATAAAACGACACATTTCTTCCGATCGGGCTATCGCCATTAAACGGTCATTATCAAACTCGCCACCATAATAGAAATACTGCTCCCAGAATTCAGTACGATAGATATTTGCACGATCACCCAAATTAGGGTTGGCCGCAGTAAAAATAGCTGAGCTTCTGAAATAAGGCTTTTGAATTAAAAGAATGGCAGCAGCTGAAACTATTGCAAGTAAAACAATGATGACACATTGTTTCCAGCGTTGGCGGATTATTTCAAATACGATATCTAAATTCATCATAAGCAGATGTATAAAGGCGGCTAAAATACAATAGTTTTTTTCCAGTTACGTGAAATATATCAGGGCTCATTTTGTACAACCTGAACATTCCGGTTAAAACTTTCATCAAGCGAAATAAATGTTTCTGTTCGCTCAATTCCTTTTATTTTCTGCAACGCATCATGCAAAACATAACGCAGTTGGGTGATGTCTTTGCAAACAACTTCAATAAACATACTATAGTTACCGGTTGTATAGTTAAGCCGAACGATCTCGGGAATTTTCTTAAGATCTTTGGCAACTGTATCGTATAAAGAACTTTTTTCAAGATAAATGCCAACAAAGGCAGTAATATCATAGCCTAATGTTTTTAAATCAACATTGAGTTTTGTACCTTTCACTATGCGATGCTCCTGAAGTTTTTTTATGCGTACATGAATAGTACCGCCGGAAACAAAAAGCTTTTTCCCAAGATCTGCATAAGAGATCTGGGCATCTTCCATCATTTCAGAAATAATCTGGAGATCCAGTTTGTCAAGATTTAATTTGCCTGCCATTTTTAATTCTAATTTTAATATTTATTCAAAATTAGTGACAAATATTTAGAATTAATCGAAAGTTTTAAAATATTTCTTTGATAATTTGCAACGAATACGTTGCTTGTCTTAATATTGCATACTAAATGTTCTTTGAGCAATATACTGTGGGGTGATGAAATATTAGGCAGACATGCCCTCTTGTCTCGGGGGTGGAGATTACAGGATAAATATAGCATAGAGCCGTTTGGTTAGCAATAACCATTCGACCAGGGTCGACCACTGAACTTTGTGCTACAACTAACTGCTCCGTGGAGGTTCGATCCCTCCCCCTACAGCAACTAACGTGGAGGCCGAGACGCTTGCGGTCTCGGTGCCGACCAAAGCGTCGGCATTCGATCCCTCCCAATACAGCTTTTCTCATGCTTTTATACTGGCCTTTTGTTGTTTACAAAGGGCCCCTTTTTATTTCGGGTATCCTCATTTCTTTTATGATTTTTAGTCTCATTCTACATTCACTATTGTTTTGTGGTTTTGAGTTTGTACTTTAAAGCGTAAATTCTTTTATGAAAGAACAAACGGTTCAGCATTTATTTGATCGGGTTCTGTCTGATCTGAAAGACGGGCTCTCTGAATTATTAACTTACCACAGTGTTCGTCATACAATGGATGTAATTGAACAAACGATGGCAATAGCTGTAAGAGAAGGAATCACTTCACCAAAGGATATTCTGCTGTTAAAAGTTGCAGCACTGTATCATGATACAGGTTTTCTCTTTGTATATAAGGGACATGAAGAAGAAAGTTGCAAGAAGGCAAGGAAGGAGTTACTCCCATTGGGTTTTACAACAACAGAGATTGACAGCATTTGCGGAATGATCATGGCAACAAAAATACCTCAACAGCCAACAAATCTGTTTGAACAAATTCTGGCCGATGCTGATCTTGATTATCTCGGAAGAACTGATTTTAAAAAGCTCAGCAGTTTACTGGAAACAGAGTTTATTGTTTACGGAATTATAGAAGACAAAGCAGCTTTTGAAAAACTTCAACTTGATTTTTTAAGCTCTCATGAATATTTTACTAACTCCTCCCAACAACTACGCTCACCTGTAAAAAAACAAACCATTGAAGAACGTTTGAAAAATTACCAGTTACATCATTCACATAAGAAAAATACATGAGTCACCCGCTAAAATTGCTGAAGCTTTTAAACATTCATCCGGTTGAGTGGCCATTGGTTCGGCGGCTTTTTTTATTACAATTTTTTCAGGGGGCAGGAATTGCATTATTCTTTACATCGGCTTTGTCGCAGTTTCTTGATCGTTATCCTATTTCAGAACTGGCTTATGTCTTTATGATTTCTGCAGGTTTGTTATGGATTACCGGCTATGTGTGCAATAAATTAGAGCATCACCTCAGCGTGCATAAACTGAGTCTTGTCATGACGTTTATCATGGCCATAAGTATGTTTTTATTTTGGATTTTTGAGTTTTCGTTTGCTTCGGGTTGGTTCTATTATATCATGCTTGCATGGTTCAATGTATTATACCTCATCAATAATCTTGAGTTCTGGGGGTTAGCTGCACAACTCTATGATGTGCGGCAAAGCAAGCGGCTCTTTGGTGTAATCAGCTCCGGTGATATACCGGCAAAATTTCTTGGCTATACCCTTGCATTGCTGCTTGTGCCTTATATCGGAACACAAAATCTTTTATTGGCAGGGTTTGTTGGCATGCTTTTGTCCTTATTGTTTATACAAGGCATTTTTAAAACGGGAGAATTTGAAAATATCGCCCGGCCATCACATAAAATAAAACAGCATCATACAGCAGGGCTCTCTGCTTTACTTCGAAATTTCAGTGGAAACAAATTGATCATGACAACTGCTGTATTGTCTATGCTTGCCTTTACAGGATTTGTATTAATTGAATATGCCTTTTATGCAGAAATAAAAGAATCGGATAGCTACAAGTCAGATCTATCCTTTGCTGCTTTTACAGCATCGTTCATGGGTGCATCAAGATTACTTGCCTTGATTTTAAAACTTGGTTTTACCGGCAGAATTGTTGCGGGTATTGGAAACAGGAATGCGTTATTGATCACACCTGTTGCACTTTTACTCTTTAACGTAATTGTTTTACTGATCGTAACTTTTAATCCCGGCAGCAAACTTATTTTATATGTATTCGGATCTGCAGCCATATTAGTTGATGCATTAAGGGCTTCAATCAATTCCCCGGTACTATTAACCATTTTACAACCCCTTTCGGCGCCTGAGCGATTGAGGGCACATAATATTGTAAAAGGCATTATGGATCCTTTTGCTTATTTGGCAATCGGTCTTCTTCTTTTTACCCTTTATAAACTTAATATTTATCAACTCGAGCTCTTATGTTATGTGTTGATAAGTGTTTCTGTTGTATGGGCAGCTTATGTATTTCTTATTCAAAAGCATTACTTGAAAGTATTGATACAAACAATCAGCAGCCGCTATTTTACAAAAGAAGAATTCAATTTGTATGAAAAAGGAACATTGGAAAAAATAGCAGAAAAGATTAATAACGGAACTGAGCTTGAAGTATTATACCTGCTTAAAATGCTGGAACAAAGAAAGGATAGTACCAATGAACAATTAATTGCTGCTGCATTAAAGCATCCCTCACCGAATGTTTGCCTTGCTGCATTAGAAAGCATTCAACAAAAACAAATGCACGCAACAGTTCCGGATGTGGAGGAACTCATCAATAACAGCACAAACTCCACTATTCGTGCAAAAGCAATGAGTGTTCATGCCGCACTTGCATTTAATTACAATCTTGTGTCAGGATACCTTTCTTCCGATGATCCTTTGTTACAACAGGCAGCCATCATCAGTATAATTAAACACAGCAAAACCGAAGAAGAAACAAACCCGGCGGTTGACTTGTTTCTGCAGTTATCCAGTTCAGCAGACAGAGAGAAACGGTTGAATGCTATAGCAATCATCAGTGAAATAGCTGACCCGTTGTTTGAAAAACATTTATTACAATTATTAGATGACGAGGATACCAAGGTTCAAAAAGCCGCCATTGATGTAGTTGGAAAAGGATTGTACCCTGAATCACTCAAACAACTCACACAACGTTTCACAACAAATGAAAAAGAAATTACAGAAGCTTTTATCAATGCAGGAAATAAAAGTCTTGCCGGCATTTCTCAATTGTTGCTAAAACAACAAATCAATAAAAAGCAACAGCAAAGTTTAATTATGGCATGTGGAAGAATTGCCGGGCCAGAGGCACAACAGCTATTATTGAATTTACTGTCATGGCTTCCTGCAGAAAACAACAGCATTATTAAAGCGCTCAACAGGTCAAATTTTCATACGGATGAAAAAAGCATCCCTACTGTTGACCGGGTTACACATGACTACCTGATCCGTGCGGTTGAAGTATTGTTTATGCTCAACCGTTTACATGAGTCGCATGAAGCGAAAGGCCTTTTGTTTAATTCCCTGCATTATGAATTGCTTGAATTGAGAGAAACATTGCTCAACCTGTTTTCTTTTTATTCAGAGAAAGAGCAGGTTGATAAAATCAGGAAGGCATTACAACTCAACAAAAAAGAAGCTGCTGCTAATGCATTGGAGTTAATAGAAGTAACAATCAAAAAAGAATATGCCTCTACTTTCAACACCATCTTTGAAGAATCAGATATTGCTTATCGTTGTTCCTTATTAAAAAAAGTAATGCCAGCCTCGGTATTTACCAGTATTGTAACAGTAGTAAGAAGGGTTTTAGAAGAAGAAAAAGATAATTTTAATCACTGGACCAAGGCCTGTTCGTTACATGCCAGCAAAAAGGATCATATTAAAATTGAAAAAAGTCTGATTCAGAAGTACCTTCAATCGGAAAATGTTCTTCTGCGTGAAACCGCAGCTTACGCAGTACTTTAAAGAAAATAAAATGAACTCCTCCGCTGATAAACTTTTGATGTTCGAAAAAGTGTTGATACTGAAATCGCTTAACCTGTTCAGTGAAACACCCGAAACCATCCTGTCGGAACTGGCACCACTGATGGGAGAAATAGAATACGAGCAGGGTACAGTGATTTTTAAAGAAGAAGAAATTGGTGATTCAATGTATATCATTTATAAGGGCGAAGTAAAGATTCATAAAGCAAATACTACACTGGCTATTTTAAAGGAAAAGGAAGTGTTTGGAGAGCTGTCTTTACTTGATTCAGAATCCAGATCCGCTTCTGCCACCTGTCATACCGATTGTTTCCTCTTTAAAATTGATCAGGATCCTTTTTATGAGTTGCTCGAAGCAAGACCCGAAATTGCAAGGGGTTTTATTAAAATTCTTTGTCAAAGACTGAGGATACAAAACGAAAAATCTATTGCAGTCTCATCCTGACCTATTTACGCCTCTCTGCAAAATACATATCCACCTCACCTCTGTTCTTGATTGCAATTTTACCTCTTGCTGTAAAATGAAATGCTGCTGTAGTTGCGTCATAGGTTGTTTGTGAAACATTAATATAGCCCGGGTTTGAATTCTGTTGAAGCCTTGCTGCAACATTCACTGCATCGCCCCAGATATCGTATGCAAATTTCTTAGACCCAACTACTCCTGCAATAACAGCACCGGTATTGATCCCGATCCTGATATCAAAAAAACGTTCTCCTGTTTTTTCCCGTACGGCTTTT
>Ga0163144_10011239_pt1 | contig 18962 bp, 15 predicted proteins | sample OliLak19BULKMAT1_FD_123175 | JGI IMG/M metagenome (GOLD analysis project Ga0163144, IMG submission 123175) | Freshwater microbial mat bacterial communities from Lake Vanda, McMurdo Dry Valleys, Antarctica - Oligotrophic Lake LV.19.BULKMAT1 | ecosystem: Environmental > Aquatic > Freshwater >... | reverse complement strand
TCGCCAGCGCGAACGCGCCGAAGATCAGTCCAAAGCCGTAGACGATCGCGAGATTGACTCCGCCCAGCGCGGGTTTGCCCATGACATCCGGGCGGAAGGCGCTGAGCCAGACGAAGAATGCGTAGATCGCAAGGTAGATAAGGAACAGCACAACCCCCAGCCGCGCATTGTGGCGGCGGGAGGGATGAGGATTGGTTTCCGCCATGGGGAAATGTCGTAACCGAATGAAGTTGCCGACGCAAACCACCACCGGGTTTCGAGACAGGTACGGCGAATTGAATTCCTCGCCGTTGGTCAGGAAAAATGAACACAGATGAAACATGAGAGGAGAGTTCTCATCACGCTTCATGTTTTCATGTTTGAGCGTCAGTACGTGCGGTGGCCCAGGGGATAATCCCAAGCAGCACCCGCACATCACTGCAGGGTTGATCTCCACGCCGCTTGCACGCATAACATGTTCAGCCGATGACGCAGACCAATCCAACCCCGCCGGGCAAACTTACCAGCGCGGTGATCCTCCAGATCTTTGGGATCATCATCGTGTCCGGCTTTGTCATCGCCACCATCGGACATTTTGTGCTGGGAGCGCCGTTTCTGATATTGCTGTTGATACTGATCGGGCTGGAATCTTTTCTTGCCGTGCTCTTCATCGTTTATCGTGCGTTTGTGTCGAACCTGTCGTGATTCTCAAATGATCCATCCATGAGCTTGAACCAATTGAACCCTCTGAGAGATTCGCACGAAGCCGCCGGCGCGGAGATGCAGGCGTATGGAGCGGTGGAGATCGTCAGCACCTTCAACGAGCCGCAGGCCGAATATGCCGCGATCCACAAGGGCTGCGGGCTGATGGATCTTCCCCAGCGGGGAATCGTCGAAGTCACGGGCGCAGATCGCCTGAAGTTTCTCAATAATCTCCTGACCAACGAGCTGATCGACCGCGAAACCAAAACTCCGTTGCAACCGGGTCAGGGCGTGTATGCGTTTCTATTGAACAACAAGACCGGCCGGATCATTCTCGATCTTAACTTGCTGGAAGTGGACGGCGATCGCACGATCATCGAACTGGATGCAAGGCTTATCCCGCTGTTCTTTGAAACGCTGGACAAGTATCGGTTTTCTGAGAACGTGAAATGGGAATCCAAGTGCGGCGAACTGCATGAGATCGCGCTGCATGGCGCATCCGCGTTGGAAATCGCCGGACACGCTGGAAAAAGTACACCCAACCCCCTCACGTCCGACGCCCCGGGCTTGGCCACTTCAATGGCCTTGAGCCCAACCAGCCAAATAAAGGGTCGTGTCCCCTTTAATACTGCTGAAATAAAGGGGACACGACCCTTTATTTCGGCGCTGTCGGTTTCAACAGCGCGAATGCTTGATCACGATGTCATCGTCTGGCGCGATGATCCCTGTGGCGTGCCGGGGCTGCATCTGATTGTCCCCAACGCGCACGTCGCTGCGATCTGGAATGATCTGCTCACGCGCTTCGGCGCGGTGAATGATGTGCAGTATGCGCGTAAATCCATCCGCCCGATCGGCTGGGCCGCATTCAATACTGCCCGCATCGAAGCGGGGCGGGCGATCTTCGGGATCGACTTTGATGAGACGATGCTGCCGCTGGAAATTTCGCTCGCCCCGCGCGGCGTGAGCTTCACCAAGGGCTGTTACCCCGGACAGGAGATCGTAGCCCGCATGCACGCACGGCAGCAGGTTGCAAAACAAATTGTGGGATTGCGGATGGATGATGATGCCCTGCCCGTCGCCGGCACGATTATCTATGATGATGCCAACAATCAGATCGGCGGCATCACCAGCAGCACGGTCTCGCCGGTGCTTTCCAATGCATGCATCGCCCTTGGGATTCTCAAGAAGCCGCACTTTGCGATAGGGACATCGGTGAAGATTCCCGCGGAAGGGCAACTGCGGAAAGCGAAAGTCGTTGAGTTGCCTTTCGTACAAAGATGAGATTGTGATTCAAGGAGATTTGTAATGAGGGGGGAAAGAGGAAGCGAAGGAGCGAAGGGTCGCGAAGAGAAGAGACGAAGCGGATACTTCGTCGCCAACTTCGCTCCCAGGGTTTCCAATTCACGTGGAAGAGGATCCAGATGATACGATGAAAGAACGCGAGGCAACCAGTGAACATTCACGCGAAAAATGGAGACGAAGTTGAGTTCTTTTTCGCGAACGTTTTCTCCTTCGTTTCTTCGCGTTCGAATGGATGCGGATGCATAATGAGAAATCGTACCAATGTGAACGATCGAATCCCGGAGTAGCACGATGCGAGCCAAACCATTCAAACAGACCACCGCCACCGCGTTTCCCGTCGCACAGACCAATGAGATTGTGGAAGAAGCGCTTGCCAGACACGCCAAACTCCGCGGAAAGCCCTCGCCGCCGAAGGAACTGGCCGTGCCACCGACGCTGCCGAAAGTCAGAAGGCCCCTCCGCAGCAAGCGGCGGGGGAAGATGAAGTAAGGTTGACACGCACGTTAAGCCGTCGTGAGGGACCCGAAAAGGCCCTCATTGAATACGGGCCGCGGCTGCGCGGATGGCGAGGGAAGTTGAGTCGTTTCCGACGCGCATTGGATGAGCATTAGGCGAGTTGAGAATCTATTTACCAAAAGGCCTGACTGGGCTTTGGTCGCACGCCAGCGGAAGTGCTTCAGCGTCGCCCCGATTGCGTTGCGGATGGAACAACACTTCCAAACGACAGAATAAATCTCTCCACATGATCCCGCGCATCGCCCAGACCTGTTTTGGTCTTGCGGTCGATGGTGGTGAGGTCGTCGATCGCCTGTGCGACTCGCTTCTCCCCCAATGCGTTCGCGGTTTTGAAGAAGGGCTCCTGCATTTCCTTCGGCCAGATTCTCAGTGCAGACGCTATCGCAAAAGAGTTCATGCCGGACTTCTTCATCGCGAGGGCTTTGCGGACGTTTTCCAGCCACATGCTGATCCATGTGACCGCGCGAAACTCGCTGCTGGAATCGCTCTGTAACAACTGTCGCCAGCGCTGCAGCGCGTCCTTTATGTTGCCGGATGCGAGGGCGTTGGTCATGTCCCACATTTCCTGCTCTCGCTGGAAGCTGACGCCTTTGGAGACATCGGCCACTTCGATCTTCTTTCCGTCGGACGCGATCGCGAGCTTGGCAAGTTCATTGTCAAGACGACCCAAGTCCGCGCCAATGCGGTCGGCAAGCAGTTTGGCGGCCTCGGGTGAGAGTGTCGCCTGATGCACTGATTTCGCGCGCGCGACAATCCAGCCGGGCAGTTCAAACTGCTTTGGCGGCTCGCACTTTTCGATCACGCCGGTTTTGCTGATCAGCTTGTACACGCGCGTGTTGGAGCGCATCTCGCCGACGCGAAAAATCAACGTCGCGGAACTTGAGGGTTTCTCAAGATAATCCTCAAGCTGCCCGCGGAACTTCGTGATGAAATCGTCCGCGTCGCGCACGACGACGACTTTCGAGCTGCCGAACATCGCGAAGCTGCGGACTTCATCCAGGACATCCGAGAGATCGGCACGGTCGCCGTCGATGTCGATGCGCTGGGCGTCTTTGGGCGCGGAGGAAAGAATCTCACCCAGCTTCTGCACCTGCAGAAACGAGTCATCGCCGATAAGTGCGTAGGCGGGTTTGAGCATGGCTTGGCATGATAAAGTGAAGATAGAGGACAGAGAAGAGAGGATAGATGATGAGGCTATCCTCTCTGCTCTATCCTCCATCCTCGTGTGACGTTACTTCTTCCCCGAGAAGAAGCTCTTGATCGAATACACCGTCGCCTGCCGCTGGATGGCGGCGATGGATTCCAGCAGCGGGATTTCCTTCGGGCATACCTGCACGCAGTTGCCGGATTTTCCACAGTCGCCCACGCCGCCCTCGCCCATGAGTTCTTCCAGACGTTCATCCTTAAGCGCGGCGCCGGTTGGATGATTGTTGAAAAGCTGCGCCTGCGAGATCACCGCCGCCCCGACGAAATGATTCGCGACGGTGTACTGCGGACACGCTTCTAGACAACATCCGCAACTGATGCAGCGCGACAGAGGATAGCGCTCCTCCTGCAATTTCTGCGGCATGGTCGGCCCGGGTCCGAGATCATAGGTGCCGTCGATGGGCACCCACGCCTTCACACGCTTGAGATCGTTAAACAGACGCGAGCGATCCACCCAAAGATCGCGCACGAGGGGAAATTTGGTCATCGGCTGCAGGGTGATCGGGTCGTTCTCCTTGCTTAATTCGCTGACCAAAGCCGAGCAGCTTTGCCGCACCTTGCCATTGATGATCATGGTGCAGGCTCCGCAGACTTCCTCAAGACAGCCCGAATCCCACACCGGGGGTGTGGTGGGTTTGCCATCAAGAGTAACTGGATTGGCCGCGATGTATTGCAGGCAGGAGATAATGTTCATGTTGGCCCGACGGGGGACCGTGAACTCCTCCCACCGCGCGGGTTTGCCGGGTCCATCCTGCCGCTGAATTCGGATTGTAACTGTCGCGCCGGAATCGGGTTGAGTCATGACTTGATCATGGTATGAGAGCAAAGCGCTTGCGGCAACTTTCCAGGGGATTCAAAACGGGTGAAAACCCGAAGGAGTGGAAACACAAGCCGCGAAAATTTGCAGTCGGGCGGGACAAAAAGGCCGCGACGAGAGAGTCGCGGCCTTTGAACGGATGATTGAAGTCAGTCTATCAGCGCGGCCCGCCGCCCGGGAAACGGTCATCAGGGAACCCGGGCATCCCGCCCATTCCCGGCATTCCGGGAACGCCTGGACCCCCGGGTGCCGCAGGCGTTGGCGCCGCCGGCGCGATACCTGCGGCCATCTCCGCAGTCAGCTTGGCTTTGGTGGCATCGTTGGAATCGGTTCGCTTGCTCTTGCGGGAAAGATTGCCCGATGCGTCGGCTAGAATCACCACTTGATCGTTGCCGCTCTTTTCCGAGCGGACATCGACGACGGTGTATCCGGTGGCATAGCCCACGCCGTCCTTATCCGTGCCAACCATGTCGCCGGGTTTGACATCAAAAGCTTCCTTATTCCACTGCCCGTTCGCGAAGGTGAAGACATCGAAGGTTGCCTTGCCAGCATCGGCGTTTGCCTGAGCGACATAATAATATGCCCGCTGCGGGATCAGCACTTCGTCGGTCCACGCGCTGTCCTTGCTTTCAACTTTATAGGTATCAGCAAGGGCCGGTGGATTGGCAAGACCCTTGGCGCCGTAGATCGGATTCTTCATCGCATAGCGAACTTTATAGCGATAGATTTTTCCCGGCTGAACGGTGCCATCGTGGGCCCATCCCGCGACTGCAAGATTAAGCACGCGCGGATCAAAGGGGCCGGTAGGACACGGCACCGGTCCAGAGGGTGCCATGCCCGGCACTCCCATTCCCGGCATTCCCATGCCGGGACCAAATTCGCCATCACCGGGTTGCGGATAGGGATAGCGCGGGGGATATGGCATCCCCTCGGCGCCGGCGGCACCGGGGTTGGGGACTTGATAGTTTTTGATTCCGGACGGGACCGGCACCGATACGCCTGATGGACGGGCTGAAGGTAGGGGCGCGGGTGCGGAGTCCGGGAAGTTTCCGAATCCGCCCGGCATTCCACCACCACCGCCACCGGGCATGTCGCCGCCTCCACCTGGACCGCCTCGCCCGCCGCGTCCACCGGGAGGTCCGCTGGCCCGGGGACGACTGCGGTTTTTCTCGGCCTGTTCCTTGCGCTTGCGGTCCATATCGAACTGATACTTCGCGCGCTTCTCGGCGTTGGTCATGTCCGGGGGTGGATTTGCGGGATCAAAGCCCTGGCGGATCGTGTCGGTCGCCGGCTTGGGCGCAAACCCTCCCGCTCCCGCCGCCGCCGCCGCTGCGGCTTCCAGTGCGGTCTTGTCACCGGGCATAATCCACGGGTCGCCTTTCACCACGTCATAAAACTTCGGCTGAATGACCTTATCCTGATAGTTCTCGGCCCAGGAGATGTAACCGTTGACGGCGGCACGATTCTTCGGATCCGGGGCGGCGGGCTGCTCAGTGTTCTTGAGTTTCTCGACAACCGTCTCGGCTCCCCATTCGCCGGCGTCATTTTTCTCCTGACGGATCAACTGCACTTCGAGGAACGAGGTTGTGAACGCCGGGGGAATCTTGGTCTTGCGAAACTCCGCCGACAGATCGGTCATCGGGAAATCAAAAGCGACGGATGCATAGTCGATGTCCGCGCCTTCGGTGGCGACGACAGGCATCGCATTGGGATTGTTGGGATCCACCGGCGGAGGCGGGGAAAGATTAACGCTGGCGCGTCCGGCTTCAGCGCGAAGGTTTGAAACCTCCTCCACTTGCGGAAGCGCCGTCACCTGCAGATTTGCCTGCACACCCGGTTGATTGTTGTTTGCGTTCGCGCTCGGGTTGAGCACTGCCTTGTCGGGGATCGCCATTGTCAGGACGGGGAGCGCGGTCACGACGATGTTGTCCACCGGCTGCGGGTCGGGAAAGACGGTGACGAATTTCGGCTTGTCCGAGAGTTCGCGCGGAACCTGTCTGGGGTCGTCCTTGATCCTGCCTTCAAGGTCGGTGACGGTCTTGTCGCGGATATACGCCTCAACCTGTCCCGGGCGGATGGTTTCGCCGTTGATCGGTACGTCGGCGCGGGGTGTGAGGATGTTGGCATACACCATGTACAGCAGAAACAGCGCGCCCAGACCCAGCGCGATCCAATGAACATTCTTTTCGATCAAGGGAAGATATTTTTTCATACTGCACCCGCCAAAAAAAGACCGCGTACGATCACACGGACGGACGTTTATCAGAGATTCAAGGCGTGGGAGCCGCCGTTACAGCGGGAGCAACTCCCAGCGTGCTCATCACCAGAGGCGGCATGTATTTCAGCAGCCATTCACGCATGAAGACCTGCTCAAGCTGAAGGCTCACACGGACACACGGCTTCTCTCCGTAAAGAAAGCCCTGTGCCTTCTGGATCAGTGGGTCAACCGGCGTGATGCTCTGTACCATGGCAACGGTGAGATACCGGTTATGCCCGATCGCCTCCAAGACGTAGGGAAGGCGTTCGACCTCGACGATCATCTCGACATTGTAAAGAACCACATCAATGATACCGCCCGATTTGCGACCCGTCGGGCTGACCAGAAAATCCTTCGTCAGAGCCGCCGCCCGATCAAACGGAACTCCGGTGGCGGGCGGCGTATTCGGATCCATCGCCTGACCTGCCGGCATCATGCTCGCACCGGTGAAGCCCGGCGGAACCACCACACGAATCACGTGTTTGATTGGAGCCTCCAGCACGTTCTTCGCGTTGGCTTTACCATCCGCGCCCTTGGCGTTTGAATTGACCTCGAAAACCGCCTTGCAGAATTCCTCCTGCACCCAGTAACCAATCTGTGCCCAGAAGATCGCAGTCGGCTCGGGAGGTTGACTGGTGGCGGCGTTGACAATACCAAGATCGACCGTGAGGCTGTCGCCGGCCGGATTGACATACACCATGCACTTTTCAGCTGATTTCAGCTGCAGGTCGGTGAAGAGCGAAGCGGTGCGCGCCTGGATCTCCATATCCACCGCCGGGCGGTTGAGCTCTTGTCCGCCGGGGCCTTTCTGAAGCATTTGAGCCTCGACGTTGCGACGTTCTTCCGCCGCCGCTTTTGCAACGTCGTCGGCGGTGGGGGGTGTTCCGGCGTGAAGCACCTGTCCGGGCATCGAGTTCGCCAGATTCTGCGCGGTGGTGTTCATCGCCTCGACATACCGGCGGCGAAACGCGATCTGCGCAGGTGGATTGGGTGAAAGTCCGGGCAGGACATTCTCAACCAGCGGCTTGCGCTCAGACGCCTGCACCGCCGTGGTGAGAAATTTCTCGCTGTTTTCCTTGACGATCCCCAGCTGCACTTTTGCGGCTTCGATGACATTGGTATTGGGGAAGACCGCAACGCCGTCCTTTTCGAGTTTCTTGGGCTCGCCCGTGGGCGTGACGACCGGAAGATTGCGCTCCTTCGATGCAAGGTCCTTGGCCTCGTCAAACTTCCCGGCGCGGCCCTTCGCGGATTCCTGCAGTGTTGTCCAGAATCCCCCCAGCGGAAAGAACGCCGTCACCACCGCCGCCAGCGCGATCACGCCGAAGATGATGCTCATCAGGTTTTTCTTGACGATTTCCATATTGAACCTCGAGGCAGATCAAAGTTGATTGTTCATCGATGCGCGGCCTGATCAGGTTTTTCAGTTGATCGGTGAATCCATCACCGACGCGGTCACTGCGTTGCGACGGCTTCAGGTGCTGCGGGCGGAGCGTAATCCGGGGGTTCCACCACCACCAGAAATCGTACCGTCACCTGCCAATCCTCCCGCACATCTTCCTGCGTCAGCCGATCCTGGAAGAACTGACTTTCATCCGGCCCGGCTTGTCCGCCCATGCCGTCGGGGTTATTCCCACCGGGCGCGAATCCGCCCGGATTAAATCCGCCCGGGCCGAACTCTGCGCCCGGACGATAGGGCATACCAGCGCCCATGCCGTCCATTGCCATCCCACCCATCTGCGGCTGATATCCGCCACCAGTCGGCATCCCCGAGCCGGGGTTTTGCTGCGCGTTCATCGCCGCCTGAAATGCTGTCTTGATTTCCTGCATCCGCTGCGCGTCCTCCTTGATCGGACTGGCGGCGGTGATCACGGCTTTCTCGATCTTGTATTCCATGTGCGGTGAAGCGGGATTCGGCGCGATCTTCATGAGTTGATCAACGAACTCCTTCTGAACAAAATCGACACCGTTGACATATTTATTGTCCTTGCCCGGCCCGCGGAAAGGCGTAGTGCAGCGCAGTGTGACCAGATACGCGCGGGGCGCGTCGGGATTACCACCGGCCGAAGGGTCAGTCGGTGGGGGCGTCATCATGCCTCCGCCCATCGATTCCATTCCCATGGCTCCCATGCCACCCATTCCGGGCATGCCACCACCGCCCGGAAACCCACCCATGGAGCCCGGTGAGAATCCACCGCCTCCACCAGTACTGCCAGGCGTTCCGCCGGTGAAAGTGCGGAGGTCGGTCTTGGGATCGATCGCGGTGGTGGCATCGGGGAGATATTCGAATGTCAGCGCGTCGATGACGACGGACTTTCGCTCGCCCCGGGCAATCTGTTTCATGGCGGCGGGGTCGATCGACTTGAGCTGCGGCTGCTCCTTGAGCACTTCCGGCCGCGCCTGGGGTACGGTGTTGGCGATGGTCGCCACCAGCTTCGGCCAGAAGGCGCGATACTGCTGCAGGCTCAGGATATTCTGAATGATCGTCTTTTCAGATGCGTTGGAAGTCGCGAGCTCTTCCCATGCCGCATCCTTTGTCTTTGCGTCGCTGATGACTTGATCGTTATGCGCCTGCTCGGACTGTGAATTGGCGAAGCTGGTGCTCTGCAGGAACCACGACCCGAATCCGATTCCCGACCCAACCACAAACAAAGCGGCGGCAGCACCGAACCACTTGGTCTTTTCCTTCCACATCTTCTCACGACGGATCTTCTCGGGAAGCAGAGATGAGGTCACTTTCCCGGCACCCATCGCCTGCAATGCCAGGCCATACGCGCTGATCAGCGACAGGACATTCTCACTGAACGCCGGCGCGACCTTGCTGTCAGCAGATGGCGCGGCGGCGATGGTGTCCAGACGCTCAACATCCAGCGCCAGATTCTGCTGAAGATATTTTTGCAGGCCCGGGAGTTTGAATGTCGCGCCCAACGCCAGCACCCGCCCGATGCGCGAATCGCGATGCACCGATGCGTAGAAACCGACGGACCGCTGAATCTCTGCGACCAGATCCGCAAACACCGGACGCATGGCCTGAAAAATCTGCCGGGCGTATTTGCTGGTGGCCGCGTTGCGTTTGAGATCTTCAGCCTTGCGGAAATCCAGCTTGAAAGCCTTCATCAACACTTCGGTGAAGCTGTTCCCCCCAATCGGGATCGAGCGCAGCCAGATGGTTTCATTGTCGGCGATGATCAAGTCGGTGTTCTCGGCGCCCAGGTCGATCAGCATCGTCGTGCCGTCAAAGCGCCCCTCGAAGTGCATCGCGTTGTAAACCGCCAGCGGGTTCATCTGCACGACCTGCACGTTCATGTCAACATCGGTGAAAAACTTGATGTGGTTGGAGACCAACTCCTTGCGCATCGCGAAGATGCCGACTTCGACATCTGGATTCTCCGGTGCCTGGAAAAGCTGATAGCTCCATTCGACATCATCCAGCGGAAACGGGATCTGCTGGATCGCTTCAAACCGCACGATCTCAGGAATCTTTTTTGGCTCGACCGGTGGAAGTTTGATGAAGCGTGCGAAACTGCTTTGACCGGACACGCCCACCGCGACGGATGCGCCTTTGATGCTGTGATTCTGAACAAAGTTGGCAAGGGCGCTCTTGATCAGCTCTTCGCGGTTGTCACCGGCATTGGAAAGCACGGTTTCGTGCTCGATGCAGGCAAAATCGTCCACCCGGATCTGCTCGCCGTCACGAATCAGTTTGACGGCCTTCAAAGCGCGGTTGCCAACGTCAATTCCCCACGCGGTGTTCACAGCCATGATGTCTCCTCAAAGAAGCGTCGCAGCAATCGGGCGACAGAGGTCAAGGTGTAACCTTTTCGGGCATTCAGAGCAACTTTCAAGACGTCAGTCTACAGTGGTCAGTCGTCATCAAATCCTCTTCTTTCGCACTGTATGACTGTCTACTGTTGACTGTCGACTGACAGGCCACCTTGTCTGCGACGCCCGGATGACGATAAAGTTCCCGGAAATCCATGCGAACGTTTTCAATACAAACCCTCGGGTGCAAGGTCAATCAATATGAAAGCGACCAGATCGCCACGGTTCTTCGCGCTCATGGCCTGTCGCGGGTGATGACGGGGCAGGCGGACCTTGAGATCATCAACACCTGCTCTGTGACGATGCACGCCGCCAAGGACAGCCGTGCGATGACGCGCAAGGCGATCAGGCCGGGCGTCAAGACCATCGTCACCGGCTGCTGGGCCACAAGCGACAAGTCGACCGCCGAGGCCTTGGGCGCGGATGCGGTGTTGACGCACCATGATAATGTCGCCCAACAGCTTTCAGCTCTCGTCGGAAAGTGGACAACACCGTCCGGCATTCATCCTATTGATACGTCAGAAGAAGCACCGCAAATTGACTTTGAGTTGCCGCTCGTGACCGATCCCCGCGCTTCAGCTCCTTCCATCAGGGTAAGCCCGGTCGATAGAATCGGCACACACCATCTTCCGTTGCTCAATGAGCGGCAGTCCGGGCATCAGCGGGCGTTTCTTAAGATTCAGGATGGGTGCGATGCGCACTGCACTTATTGCATCATTCCAAAACTTCGTCCGGGATTGTGGAGCAAGCCGATCGACGATGTCGTTCAAGAGGCAAGGCAACTGGTTGACGCCGGACATCAGGAATTGATTCTCACGGGGATTTTTCTCGGGGCCTACAACCAGCCCACCGCGCTCCGCCGCCGTCAAACGGTTGACACCGAAAAACCGATCGGACGGTTGATCGACGCCGTCTGCACGCGTGTCCCCAATCTCCGGCGTTTACGGCTTAGCTCGCTTGAGCCGGGTGATCTGAATGCAGAACTGATCGCAATTCTCAAGTCTCATCCCCAGGTGGTTCCGCATTTCCATCTGCCTTTGCAAAGCGGATCGGACTTGCTGCTTCGGCGAATGAACCGGCAGTACACCCGCGATGATTTCATGCGGATGGTCGATGAAGTGAACGCGGCGTTTGATCGTCCCGCAATCACCACCGACATCATCGCTGGCTTTCCGGGAGAATCTTCCGCTGAATTTGAACGCACGCTCGAAGTGGTCGATCATGCGAAGTTCATTCACATCCACGCGTTCAGCTTTTCCGCCCGTCCGGGAACGGCGGCGGCGCGATGGACGGGGGATTTTGTTCACGGCGAGGTCGTGAAAGAACGCATCGCGATCCTCAATGACCGCGCGCGGAACTCCAGCGAGCGCTATCGCAATGCCTTTCTCGGTGAGACTGTTGAGGTGCTTGTCGAAGCGCAAGAAGCAAGCGGGGATCTGCGGCACGGGCGGTGCGAGCGGTATTTTGACGTGCATTTTCAATCGGATGAACATGGCGCGGGTGAAGCGGTGAAACTTCGCATCAACCGCGTGACTTCCACGCGGAGCTTTGGGGTGCCGGTGCGACGATCATTGCGTGTGGTAGTTTGAGGCAGTTGTGTGTGAGGAGGGGGTCGAACTGTCGGAATGAAAAATGAAAAATGCGGGACTGGGAATGGGAACTTAAGAGGGAAATGATCCAGGCGTTTCTCACTTTTCGGTCTATATCATCCGCATGTACTCGGCGAACTGCGGAATGCTTTGCTCGGGATCGGGCGCGCTCTCCATCCAGCGTTTTTCAGTCTCCAGGCAGTACCAGCCGTCATAGTTGATTGATCGAAGCGCCTTGACACACTCGTCAATCGGAAGCTGTCCTTCGCCAAGCAGGACATTTTGCCGGGTATCACGCGAGAAGTTTATATCCTTAACATGCACGTGCGCGAGATGTCCTTTGAGCGCGCTCACAGTGTCGGCCGGTGCTTCGCCGGCGCGGATGGTGTGTTCAATGTCCCATAGGACACCCACATCATCCGGCGAGAATTCCTGCACTAATGTCTGCACCTCCTGGAACGTCCGCCAATCGTCATGAGTTTCAAGCAGCGGTCGCAGCCCGGCGGGTTTGCAGATTTTCACGAGTTGCCGCAGGTGTCGCGTGCCGAGATTGATCGACTCCTCCCGCGTCAGTTCTTTGGGAATGCCGCCGCCGAAGACACGCATGCAGAGGGTGCCGGTTTTTCCGGACAGCTTCGCGATGCGATGGGCTTCATCGAGCATCTGCTGCCAGCGGTCGGCGGCGGGGGTGATGAGCGAGATCGAAGAGTTGAAACACGGGATTGAAATGTCGAGCGCCCGCAACGACTTAATTGTGTCGTTGAGTTGTTCGGTGAACTCCGCCGACAGGGTGGTGTCGATCTGCGTCTGAATGCCGCGGAAATCGATTCCGCCGATGCGGGATGACTTGCAGGCTGCGATCATGTGTTGCACAGACCATGTCGGACAAGCGAGCGTCGAAAAGCACAGCTTCATCGGTGGAAAGCTACGCAACATTCCACGCAGGTCAACAGCAGGTGAATTTCAACGGGCTCAGACAATCCGCGCGCCTGCGCCGGCGCTGCCGCCAATGAACGGGCAAGTGTCGATCACCGTGGCTTCTGCGAAGACTTCTCGATATCGCCGGAGCATCGTTACCGGCGGTAAGAGCGTTACGGCTTTTGTGCGTGCGGCGTCAGACGTGTTTGGTCGCGCGCCGGTGCTGTCGATCAGGTCGAGGATCCTCTGTGCGAGGACGCGCGGCTTGCCGCTGTCCACGATGGTCGCAGCCGGATGAGCGCCAAGCATCTCGCGCACCGTTGAAGAATCTGTCGCGATGATCGGCACGCCGCAAGCCATCGCGATCCGCAGCGGCAGCGTGGACACCGGACCCGATGCTGTAACGATGACGCTGTCGGCGGCGGTGATGAGCTCTTCGAAACCAACCTTGCGTCGCAATTTGTGTTCGGCGTTGACCAGCAGTTTCGGACGCAGTCCCTTGGCGTTGAGATTGGCGAGTGTCACCGCGCAGCTGCCGCGTCCCCAGATCAGAAAACGGAACTTCGGATCAAGTTCGTGAAGGATCGAAGTGGTCCAGAGCGCCAGATCATGCCCGGCCGAGTGCGTGGATTCGCCGCACGGGAGCATCACATGCTCGACAAGTGCAAAGCCAAGCAACGCGCGAAGCTCATCGCGCCCGCAACGGCCCGGTTTCGATACGACCGACGGCGGCACAAAATGGCATCGCCACGCCTTCAGTCCATGTGAAATGAACGCATGCCGCATCCGTTGGGTCGGACACACGACGTGAACGTCGCGGATGCTCATGATCACGCCAAGCCAACGTGCATCCGTCGCGGTTGGAAACCGCGCGGGAGAGTATATGATCCTCACATCCAGCGCCGCCGCTGCCATGAGCGCCCGTGATGAAAACGCGTGAGCGACATCATAATTTTTGCGAATCTTCCTCAGGCGTGCAATCGCGCTGATCATGCCCGCCGGATTGTCGCGAATGCGATGCCGATCCACTTGATAGTCTCCGCCCAGCCCGTCGCGCAGCACATCTGCAATTGATTCATTTTCGAAATCGGCGTGAAATTCGAGGAGTTGAAGAATCCGGATCATTCGCGGAAGTACGTTAAGTAAAAGATCCTCCGACGCAATACGCATCCATGCACCAGCCGAGCTCTGTTGAAACCACGGAGACACGGAAAAAAAACTGTTTCTTGAATTGTCTTCTCCGTGTCTCCGTGTCTCCGTGGTTGCAACGCATGCATGGATACTTGAGAGTTGACGCGTTCCTCAAACGTTCTACCATCGCAATGCCATGTTGATTCCGATTCATCAGCTTTCATCCGACCGGGAAAAGATCGAGACGCTTCTGAGAAATTTGCGTCTGGACCCCGTCGATTTCGCCCTCAATCGCGGCGATCTTGCGGCGAAGGACGCCATCGTGCGCGGCATTCTCGCGGATGTCGCCAATCGCGGCGACGAGGCAGTTGCAGACGTCTCCCGGAAGTTTGACGATCCTGGTTTTGACGTGACACAGATCCGCATTCACCCTGATGAGATGCGCGATGCGGCGAGGCGAGTCCCCGGAGATCAGTTGAAAGCCATTCGACATGCGATCAGGCAGGTGCGTGAATATCAGACGCACATGATGCCGCCGGTTCCACCGACGTTGACGCGCGAAGGGGTGGAACTGGGGATGCGGTACACGCCGATTGATTCAGTGGGGCTGCACATCCCGGGCGGGAAGGCGGCGTATCCTTCGTCGGTCATCATGCTGGCGATTCCCGCGCAGGTGGCCGGGGTGAAACGGCTGGTTGTGTGCTCGCCGCCGTCGAAGTTTGGCAGGAGCGATCTGGTGCTGGCGACTTATCTCGAGTTGGGCCTGAGCGACGTGTTCCGCGCTGGTGGCGCGGCGGCGATTGCGGCGATGGCGTTTGGCACCGAAACAATCCCTGCGGTGGATAAGATCCTGGGCCCGGGCAATCTCTATACGCAACTCGCTAAACGCGCGCTCGCAGGCTGCGTGGGCGTGGATGGATTTCTCGGCCCGAGCGAGATTCTCACGCTCGCGGATGAATCAGGAAATCCCGCGTTTATCGCGTCGGATTTGCTTGCGCAGGCTGAACATGATCCGGGAAGCTGTTTCCTTTTGACAACATCGCGAGCTCTGGCTGATGCAGTGGTGAATCAGATTGCCACGCAGTCAAACACGCTCAGCCGAAATGCGGCGATTGCGCAGTCACTCAAGACCACCAGCGCGATCATCAATGATCCTTCGATGGATCGTCTCATTGATCTCGCCAACCGCGTCGCCGCTGAACATGTGAACCTGCAAGTGCGCGAACCAGACGCCGTGATGCGAAAGCTGGTGCATGGGGGTGCATTCTTCATCGGGCCTCATTCTCCCGTCGCCGCGGGGGATTATGTCGCCGGGCCGAGCCACTGCCTGCCCACCAACACCACCGCGCGGTTCAGCAGCGGCGTGAGCGTGTACGAATTCCTCAAGCGCAGCAGCATCGAAAAATACGATCGTGCAGGTCTTGCCGCGGACGCCATGTCTATTGTAACGCTTGCAAATGCGGAGGGACTCGATGCGCACGCGGAGTCGGTCAAGGTCAGAATGGACGATGCGGGAATGAAAGAGAATGAAAAATGAAAAATGACGAATGCTGAATGGAAACTGACGAGTTCGGAATGAGGAATGAATCACCGCCGCTTCAGCAGCACCCTTTCGTTTTTTCTTTCTTCACACGGTCTTTCATCTTTCATCACTTCCCGTATCACACCACTTCACGCTATCATTATGTTATGGCTCCGAAATTTGTGCGTCCCAACGTCCGGCAGATGGATGGCTACACGCCTGGCGAGCAGCCCGCACCGGGGGAACGGGTTGTAAAGCTCAACACCAATGAAAACCCGTTTCCACCCTCACCGAAAGTGTCGGCGGCGATTCGGGAGATCGAGCCGGAATCGCTTCGCCGGTATCCGCATCCCGCCGGCGATCTGTTTCGAGAGGCGGCTGCGAAGATTCTCGGTGTGTCCGCCGACATGATTATCTGCGGCAACGGATCCGATGACATCCTCACCATCGCCACGCGAACATTCATCGCGCCGGGTGCGACGCTTGCCGTGCCTGATCCGACGTATTCGCTTTATCCCGTGCTGGCGAAGCTGGAGGATGCGAAGATTGAAACCGTTCCATGGGGTATGGATTGGTCACTTCCGATCGACGATCTTCTGGCGACCAAGGCCGATGCAATTTATCTCGCGAACCCGAACGCGCCCAGCGGGACATTCGTTCCGCCGCAACAGGTTGGCGAACTTGCATCAAAGTTCGATGGTCTGCTGCTGGTGGATGAAGCCTATGCGGATTTCGCCGAGCAGAACTGCATCGGACTTCTGAGTGAATTCAAGAACGTCGTGATCTCGCGCACCATGAGCAAGGCATACAGCCTCGCCGGGATGCGATTTGGTTTCGCGATCGCACAACCCGAAGTGATCGCCGAGATGATGAAGGTGAAGGATTCTTACAATTGCGATGCCCTCAGCGTCATTGCTGCGACGGCGGCGATTCTGGATCAGGATTACGCGAAGCGCACCTGGGATCATGTGAAGGCCGAGCGGCAACGGCTGACATCAGAATTGCAGCAGATGGGATGGTCGGTTCTCCCGAGCCACGGGAATTTCGTCCTCGCGACAGTCCCGAATGGCCGGGGAAAGTCGGCGTATCTCAAGCTCAAGGAGCAGGGCATTCTGGTCCGGTTCTTCGACAAGGCCGGCCTGAATGACAAGATCAGAATCACCGTCGGCACCAGTCAGGAGAACAACGCACTGCTGGCCGGAATCCGCGGAATCTCCGTCACTGAGAAAGCTGCTTGATTGACGTTTCACTCGCAGAATGAACGAGAAGCGAATGATCCACAGATTTCACCGATTGCACAGATTTAGTTTTTGAGCTGTGAGAATCTGCAGTTTGTGGATGATCAATTTGTCGTAAGTGCGACGTCCGAGCCTTTGCACTGCCAACGCATCAGATCAGGAAAATACTATGTCAAGGGCCGCTGAAATCTCCCGCTCGACCAAGGAAACCAAGATCCGCGTCTCGATCAATCTTGACGGAACGGGCAATGCTTCGATCCGCACGGGAGTCGGCTTCTTCGATCACATGCTTGATCTTCTCTCGCGGCATTCGCTGATCGACATGACCATTGAGGCCGCTGGCGATCTCCACATCGACGCTCACCACACTGTTGAAGACGTCGGCATCGTGCTGGGTCAATGCATCGAGAAAGCACTGGGCGACAAGAAGGGCATTCACCGCTACGGCTGGAGCATGGTGCCGATGGATGAGACGCTGGCGCAGGTGGCGGTCGATCTGTCCGGCCGTCCTGCATTCATCTACAACGCTCAATACCGCGGCGCACTGATCGGCGACTTCGCGGTCGAACTCGTCGAGGAATTCTTTAAGAGCGTCGCGACCAATGCGAAGATGAATCTTCACATCAACGTCCCTTACGGAACAAACAATCATCATGTCGCAGAGGCGATCTTCAAAAGCTTTGCAATGGCGCTGCGTCATGCGACTGAGCATGATCCGCGGAATGATCGCGTCCCGAGTACGAAGGAATCGTTGAATGGATGACCGGACATCATGAAGTATCGAACCCTCGGAAAAACCGGCTACCAGGTTTCAGAAATATCCTTCGGCGCCTGGGCGATAGGCGGATCGTGGGGGGCGGTGGATGATGAGACATCGCTTGACGCCTTGCGTCGGGCGCTTGATCTCGGCTGCAACTTCATCGACACGGCGGACGTGTACGGCGACGGGCGGAGTGAGCGGTTGATCGCACAGATCGCAAAGGAACGGCCCGGGCAATTCAAAGTCGCCACCAAAGCCGGCCGACGTCTCAACCCGCATGTGACGGAAGGATACAACTTCGACAATCTCAGCGCGTTCGTCGATCGAAGTTTGAAAAACCTTGGCTCGGATTGTCTCGATTTGGTGCAGCTCCACTGTCCGCCGACCGATGCGTATTACTCGCCACAGGTGTTTGATGCGCTGGAGCGAATCCAAAAGTCCGGCAAGGTTCGCTTTTGGGGTGTGAGCGTTGAGAAAGTCGAGGAAGCACTCAAAGCGATTGAGTATCCGTGTGTCTGCACGGTGCAGATCATCTTCAATGCATTCCGATATCGCCCGACTGAATTGTTCTTCGAACAGGCAAAGAAACGGAACATCGGCGTCCTCGCTCGTGTCCCGCTTGCCAGCGGATTGCTTACCGGCAGGCTTAAAGCGGAGACTCAGTATCAGGCCGATGACCACCGCAATTTCAACCGCCTCGGCGAAGCCTTCGACGCCGGCGAAACCTTCAGCGGCCTGGGTAATTCACTGTCTGATGCGTTCAAAGCGGTGGAAGAATTCCGATCAATCGTCCCAGCCGGGATGTCGATGACGCAGTTCGCGCTGCGATGGATTCTGATGTTCGACGCGATCACCTGCGCGATTCCCGGGGCGAAGAATCCGAAGCAGGCCGAGGACAACTTTGCGGCGTCTGAGTTGCCGGCGCTCAGTGATTCACAGATGAAGCAGATTCGTGGTATTTACGATAGTCACATTGCACGACACGTTCATCATCGGTGGTGATCAGTCAAAAGACCCAAAAATGGGCAACTTACAACCGCGAAAACAAGGCTCAACCTAGCAAGCCAGCGTGACACGCCGTGATGCGCGTTGACGGTTCTCAGCGCAGTCGGTATTCGCGGTTCGGTCAGGGATGAGCTCCCCAAAATAAGGTCACTCAAACACGCCCGTCACCGGCAACGGCCCGACCAACGGGCTAGCATA
>Ga0163144_10011238_pt1 | contig 18962 bp, 18 predicted proteins | sample OliLak19BULKMAT1_FD_123175 | JGI IMG/M metagenome (GOLD analysis project Ga0163144, IMG submission 123175) | Freshwater microbial mat bacterial communities from Lake Vanda, McMurdo Dry Valleys, Antarctica - Oligotrophic Lake LV.19.BULKMAT1 | ecosystem: Environmental > Aquatic > Freshwater >... | reverse complement strand
GGAAGCGTAAACGCCGAATTTGAAGTTTGCTGAATATACTGAAAGGTTCTGTCATAAGACAGTTTTATGGCGGTATTTTTATTCAAACTATAATTTGCACTTACCCTTGGTTCAAAGCCAACATAGGTATTGTAGATAGAATTCTTTTTATAGGTGAGGGTATCTGTTACAATGGGTTCAGCACCTGCGCTGTCATAATAAAATTTATATTCCTTGCTACTACCAAGATTATTAAATATGGAATACCGAATGCCGTATTTTACTTTAAGACGAGGGTTAAATTTATGCTCATGTTCTGCATACAAAGCACTTTCTAAAGCTTTGCGCCTATCTATGTAAATGGGTTCTTTTAGTATGGATTGAGAACCAAGGGGTTTGATTTCTCCAGGATTAAAATTGTGAAGTATAATAGAGCCACCAAAATTAATTCTGTTGTTAGGATTATAAAAGTATGTAAAATCAGATTTGTAGGTCCAATCTTTTATACCCTGCTTAAATTCAATGTTATTCGCCTCCGAGAGATTGAATTTGAAGTAGAAATCGAAATCGCTGTATATAAGCGTTTGATTAGAGAACATTTTCTTGTTAAACAGGTGATTCCATCGGGCGGTAGCCGTTTTGTTGCCCCAACTATTTCCAAATATGGTAGAAAAATTAAAGACATCCCTTCCAAAGTAACCCGATATAAACAATTTATCTTTATCACTGATACGATAGTTAATCTTCGCATTAAAATCATAAAAATAAAGCTGACTATTTTTAGCTTCCTCAACAGGCGCTAAGGGTAAAAAAATATCCGCGTATGATCTTCTACCCGACACAATAAAGGATGCCTTATTCTTTATAATGGGGCCTTCTAAAGTTAATCTGCTGGATAAAAGTCCGATACCTCCTGTTCCTGCAAATTTTTTATTGTTACCATCCCGCATTCTGATATCGATTAATGAGGATAAGCGGCCACCATATTGTGCCGGAATGCCGCCCTTATAAACGTCTAAATCACGAATTGCATCTCCATTAAATACCGAAAAGAAGCCTAAAAGATGCGATACATTATAAACAGTAGCCTCATCCAAAAGTATTAAATTCTGATCTTGGGTTCCTCCTCTTACACTAAATCCAGCATTTCCTTCGCCTGCACTGATAATACCGGGAAGCATGGTTACGGTTTTTAAAACATCTACTTCACCAAACACTACTGGAATGCGTTTAATGGTTTTCATATCCAACTTGATCACGCTGATTTGCTTGTTTTCTACCTTTTCTTCTTCAGCTTTTGCCGTAACAGTAACTTCGTCAATTTCTCTAGATTTCTCCTTTAATTCCACATTGATGGTTGTGTTTTTAGAAAGTGACACAGATTTTTCAATATCTTCATACCCAAGAAACCGAAAAACTATTTTGTAATCTCCCTTTGCAAGGGTTAAAGAATAGAAGCCATAAGAATTAGTAGCAACGCCGATTGTGGTACCTGGCACTAAAACAGTAGCCCCTACTAAATCTTCTCCACTTTTTGCTTCTGAAATCCTACCACTTATGGTAAAATTTTGCCCAAATAGCGTAGAACTAAAAAGAATGAGAAAGAAACAAAAGATTGATTTGTACATTTTATTATTTAAGATTGCAAAAGTATTTCTATATTTATTACCGAAGTAGTTCCTTAGACTATATTAATGTAAAATCTGTTTAAAGGGAAAATTGTTTGGTTTGGGAGGTAAATAATTGGGAAGGGGTGGGGGATTTGGGGTTGGAATGAGGGGATAGCTTGAAAACCAAGTGATTCCAAATCATGCAGCCATAATCGGGTTTGTCTAATCGCATTAAGTTTGAGCTTGGAAAGAGAAATTCTTTTTGGTCACAGTTAAGTTAGCTTAGAATTAAAGACTTAGCCTTTTTTAGATTTTTTGTTAAGCAATTGGTAGTTAATAAATTAAACTACATTTGGACACTTTATAACTATATTTTCTGTATGCTTTTGACTTAAAATATTAACGAAACAATTATTGATGTACTTCATTAAATTTATTTTCCCTTGTTTTCATAAATTTGTAAAACTAATTTCAATTTACTTTTTCCTTCTAATAAATTATGGTTGTGAAATTAAACAAAGCAAGCATAAAAGCGATAATTTAGTGGCTTCTGAAAGCAAAATAAGTACAAATAATCTATCTAAAGAACCACTTGAAAATATTATTTTAAGAAAAAGTGTTTCTAAATCATATTCTTTAGATTCTCTAATTGGATTTAGAAACCTTTATTTAGGTTCACAAATATACATATATGATTTTTCTAATTGGGAAATAGATACAATTCATGGCTATAAGGAAACTCCATTAATATTTAGTAAAAAATTCAATTCATTTAGTATTGACTATTTTAATGTCAATGATATTTCTATTATAACAATAAATGGAATTGTTTCAACAATTGATATATCGTTTGGCTATTCTCGAACTCCGCAGGTAAAAGCAGAAGAAATTGAATCTTCTATGGATTTTACGAATATGACAACTAATTTAGATGGTGTATATGGAGAACATATTTCGCGAACATTAATTCCTAGATATTTTGAAAAATACCATGCTCCAATTTGGCCCCCCCCCAAAACCTTAAATGGATTGGTAAACAAGTAGCAAGTCAAAATAGAATTGTAGAATGGATTGGTAACCAAACAAGAGTAATATACGGAGAAACTGTTTCTGCCTTTCCTGTCCATAACGAATTAAATAGCTCAGTTCCAATCTACTATAGAATATCGACTTTTTCTAGACTAATTTATTCAAAAATTGATAGTGAGAAAATCTTTAAGAAGTGCTTCAATGAGTCAATTGAAATTATAGACAGGTCAAAAAAAAACAAGTTTAAAAATAATTTTTGACCAAGTGAAGAAGGTGTTAGGGACAAATGGTATAATCATGATTGGCTTGATTTTTGGCTAAGAATCTTTTTTTAAACTACTTTTTTGTTGGGTCAATGTTTTCTGGCACCGTTGTTAATAGTTTCTAATTACTCAAACCTAAGTCAATAGTTAAAAACCAAAAAAAAAATAAAATATGGCTTCATCAACAGACGCTCCTAAAGTTTTCATTTCTTATAGCTGGAAACCCTTAGTCAACAAACAAAAATCAATTGCATTAGCAGAAAGACTCGAGAATGAAGGAGTAAAGGTCTTAATTGACGAATGGGATTTAGCCGAGGGACAGGATAAATATCAATTTATGGAGCAGATGGTGAACAACCCTGAAGTGAAAAAGGTTTTGATAATCTGTAACAAAGATTATGCTGATAAGGCAAATAGCAAGTCTGGTGGTGTAGGAATAGAAAGTCTAATTATTTCGGATGAAGTCTATAGCAAAGTTGACCAAACAAAATTTATTCCTATAATATTTGAAAGAAATTCTGATGGAAATGAATTTGTTCCAACATTTATTAAATCAAGAATATATATTGACTTAAGTGATGATGAGATTTTTGAAGAAGAATATGAGAAATTAATGCGTAATATCTTTGATAAGCCTGCGAGCAAGAGACCACCTAGAGGAATTCCTCCATCGTACATTCTTCAAGATGATTCAACTTTTTTAAGGACATTGCATAAAGTACAGACAATACGAGGTGCATTAGTTAATGAAAAGAAAAATGCACAAGTATTCATTGATGATTACTATTCCACATTTATTGAAGCTTTAGTGGACTTTGAAATCAATACTGAAAGTTTAAAAGAGGGGCTCAATATTGATGACATAGTAATTTCTAAAATTGATGAAATTAAAATATTGCGAAATGACTTCGTGGCCTTTTTAGAAATAATTCTCACATATTCAGATGTAATTAACGTTGACAAACTAATTTCATTTTTAGAAAAATTAGTGGAATTTATTATTAAAAGGGATTTTACCGATTACCCTGAAGGAAGCAGAGGAAGATATATGTCAGACCAATATAAATTTTTCTTCTACGAACTTTTTCTATACTTGACTGCAGTGATGATTGATAAAGAAAAATTCAAGGAACTTGGTGAAATATTAAATAGCCAATTCGTCATTTTCAACCAAAGAGTTCTCAAAACTGAGTCATACGATTTTTTTTTATTCAACCAAGATGTTGAATCACTCAATAATTTGAGAAATGAAAGACTACAAATGAGACGTTTAAATCTTACTGCTGATATAATAAAACAAAGAGCAGACTTGTCGAAATACAACTTTGAAAAATTAAGAGAATGTGATGTTTTACTTTATTTCATTAGCTTGATACAAAACGAATCAGAGGTTCAATTGAAATGGAAAGGGTGGATCCCTCATTCAACTGCCTATAATATTTTTAATTTACCATTATTAGAACGACTAATATCTAAACGACATTTTGAAAAACTAAAATATCTGTTTGCAGTAACTACTGTCGAGGAGCTTAAATTAAAGGTAGAAAGGATAAATCAAATTGGAGCGGACAAAATTGAACGCGTTGACTACAATTTCCCAAATATTAATCGGGCATTTAATGTTAAAACAATAGGAACAATTAGTTAATAATCAGTTAAAGGCAGCAAATAACATGGTTTAAAAATCTTGGTAGGGTAGATGGTTTGGCAAAGTCTTTTCTTCAAACTACTTTTGTTCAATCTTGAACTTTCAATGGCTCCGAAGACTACATGCATATTTATACCGAACCTCCATTATCAAGAAATGAATTCATAAATAATGACAAAAGAAAAATTAACACTTTCACAACACGAACAATATTTATCTAAAGCATCTTGGCTTCTGAAAGGTCCTGTAGATGCTTCAGATTTTAAAGTGTACATATTTCCGCTGTTATTTTTCAAACGACTTTCAGATGTGTATGATGAAGAATATCAACAGGCTTTGGAAGAGTCGAAGGGAGATAAGGAATACGCATCTTTGCCGGAGTTTCATCGTTTTGAAATCCCAAAAGATTGTCATTGGAATAATGTGCATGAAACAACAACCAATGTAGGACAAGCTATTGAAAAAGCTTTCCGTGGGATTGAACAAGGCAATCAGGAATTATTGTATGGTATTTTTGGTGATGCCCAATGGAGCAATAAAAACAAACTTTCAGATCGAATATTAATAGATTTAATCGAGCATTTTTCTCAATACAGTTTATCCAACTCTATGGTTGATCCTGATATTCTTGGGCAAGCTTATGAATATTTGATTAAACATTTTGCCGATTTAACCAATAAAAAAGCGGGTGAATTTTATACACCCCGTTCGGTGGTTCATTTATTGGGAAAGATACTCGACCCACATGAAGGCGAAAGTGTGTATGACCCTGCCTGCGGCACTGAAAGTATGCTTTTAGAATGTGTAAATCACCTACAAGCAAGCAATGAAGATTACAGAACATTAACTTTTTATGGGCAGGAAAAGAATTTGACATCTAGTTCTATTGCCCGAATGAATATGTTTTTACATGGAATTGAAGACTTCAGCATTGTAAGAGGAGATACCCTGCGTAACCCAGCTTTTTTCGCTGCAAATGAATTGAAAACTTTTGATTGCGTGATTGCCAATCCTCCTTTTTTATTGGATGATTGGGGAATTGAAAACTGGGCCAATGACCCTTATTGTAGAAACATTGCTGGAGTGCCACCAAAAGGAAATGGAGACATGGCTTGGGTTTAGCACATGATTAAATCCATGAACAGCACTGGAAGAATGACATTCGTTTTACCTCATGATGCCTTGTTCAGAAAAGGTGCCGAAGGAAAAATTCGCGAAGCGTTATTAAAACTAGATTTACTGGAAGCCGTTATTGGTTTGGGCTCAAATATTTTTTATGGAACCCAATTAGCAGCCTGTGTTATGGCATTTAAACAAAATAAATCGGCCGATAAAAAAGGTAAAGTATTGTTTATAGATGGCTCCACCAAAGTGCGTGTTGGTCGTGCTAAAAATTTCTTAGAGCCAAATCATGTAAAGCAATTGTTTGATTGGTACATTGATTTTAAGTCAGTTGAGAATTATACCAAAGTGGCAACTCTACAAGACATTGCCGAAAACGATTGCAATCTGAATATCCCGTTGTTTGTAGAAAAAGTTATTGAGGATAATCTGCCATCTGTAGAAGTGGCTCTGGCAGATTTGAAGAATGCTTGGGAGGAAAGTTTAATAGCTGAGGAAAGATTTGTATCAATTTTATCTAAATTTACCAGCCAATCATAATGATTTAAAGTATCGCATAAATACATTGTTAAGCAAAAAAGAAATAATAAGTATTGTAGAAAGCGGAGAAGGCTATAACGCTGAATTCAAAGTGCGCGTTCCTAATAAACTCAAAGAGTTATCAGAAGAAATTTGTGCTTTTGCTAATGCCGCTGGTGGCATACTGCTGCTTGGCGTAAGCGACAACAATGTTATTGTTGGAGAATCTATCAACAATACCAAACAATCTGCGATTCAAAATGCTCTAAACGAAATCAATCCTCACCTGCCTTTTGACTTGTATAAAGTAGAGGTAAATGAGAAGGAGATATGGGTAATTGAAGTTAACTCAGGCGCGCAAAAACCTTATGCTTTGTCGGGAGCAATCTATGTTCGTCAAGGTCCTAATTCACAAAAATTGACCCATGTGGAACAAATGCGAGGCTTTTTTCAACAGGCCGAACGCATATACTTTGATGAAGCGTCTTGCGAGGCCTTTAGTACTTCTTCGGACATAGATATTGAATGGTTTGAAGAGTTCAGAATAGAAGCCGGCTTGTCAAAAGCGATTAGCCAAGATCAAATTATTCAAAATTTAAAACTGTTGGTGCCAGATGGATTTATGAAGCAGGGGGGTGTTTTATTTTTCGGTCAAAAACCAGAAATATTTATAGAAACCGCAAGTATACGTTGTGTAGCTTTTGAAGGCATAAACAAAACCAGAATAATTGACGACAAACTCTTTGGTGGTCCTTTGTTTAGGCAATATCAGCAAACCATGCAATGGCTTAGAGGGAAATTAAATGTGCGATACGAGATAGATGGCGCGGGGCCACGCAAAGAACATTGGGAAATACCACAAACTGTTTTCAAAGAAGCCATTATTAATGCGCTTTCTCATCGCGACTACTATGATAAAGGCGCTAAAATAACGATTGAATTATTTGATAATCGTGTAGAAATTAGCAATCCGGGAGGATTAACAAGTGCTATTGAACCCATTGAATTTGGCACAAAAAGCCATAGCAGAAATCCGCTTGTATTTGGTTTATTCGACAAAATTAACTTGGTAGAACAAGTGGGTTCTGGCATAAGCAGGATGAGAGACACCATGCTTTCAGTAAAGCTTCCAGTGCCAGCTTTTAAAACCGAAGGCATGTTTACGGTCGTTTTAAAACGAATTAAAAGTTCGGGAATAAGTTCGGGAATGAGTTCGGGGAAAAGTTCGGGTGAGAACTGGAAGGTAGCCAAAGGAAAAATCATGTTAAAATCTACCATCAAGCTAAGCAAAAACGCATTAAGAATACTGGAACTGATTTTTTATACTTCGGAAACAACCATCCCCGAAATAGCCCAAAAAATAAATATCACCGAAAGAGCCATTGAAAAAAATATTCAACGATTAAAAGAAGCCCAATTGCTTGAAAGAAAAGAAGGTAACCGAGGTGGATATTGGAAGTTAATCGCAGATTGAAAAACTAAATAATTAAATGACCCAACAAGAACTGTTAGATGCCGATGTTATTGAAGATATTTTTAATAGCCCCGATCCAAAGAATGCGAAGAAACTCACTAAAATTTTAATCAATCGTTTTAAAAAATTTGGAGATTATCCTAAATTTAAAAAGCTAAGTGAACTTTTAGAGGAATTGAGAGACAGAGCCGAAAAGGGTTTAATCACCTCCATTGAATTTGTTAAGGAACTCTGCAAAATAGCCAAAGAAACGGTTCAGGCTGAAAAGGATTTAGAGCTAGAGATTCAAGAGAAATCGCCTAAAGCAACTTTAACAGAATTGTTTATTGAATTAAAAACTGACCAAACCCCTGCGGTTGTTGAACGCATCGTAGCAGACATTGACGGAATTGTTCGTGTAATTAGTTTCCCTAGGTGGAAGAAAACGACATCAGGAGAGCGCGAAGTTCAACAATCATTGCGTAAGGCACTGCTGAAATATCAGTTGCATAAAGACCAGGTATTGTTTGATAGGGCTTATAGCCATATTAAGGAGTATTATTAAAGAGTCGTTGTTCAGGGTAAAAGGCTAGTTCATTAACAAGTAAATTTTTTAGTACTAGCAGCAAAAAATACAATTCCTTTTAATCAAAAAACACAGACATAATAAATAACATTAAACAATAAGTAATGACAGAAAACGAAGATTCATTTAAAAAGGGAAAAGCTTTCGAGGACTTTGTAGAAAATAATATTTTTACAAAGGAACATTACACGATTCATCATAAAACCCATGGCTTTGAGCAAAATTCTAAACGATTTGTTGAAGACTCTAAGTATCCAGATTTTACTTTTAGGGTTTTGAAGAATAACCAACTTTTTAATGTAGAAGCTAAATATCGATCTGGATTTAATAGTTTTGATAAAATTGAAGTTTTTTCAAATCCAAATCAATATATATTTTTTAAAGAGATTGATTCTTCGGAGAAGCCCATATTTATATTGTTGGGTTGTGGAGATACTGCTTCAAATCCTGATGAATTGAGTCTTATTCCATTTGCTGAAATTAAATATACCAGTATTTATCGATCTCTTTTTAAGAAGTATAAAATTGACAAAAAATTCATCGCTAATGATGATATAATAAAATTATTACCAACTAATATTGAAAATAACCCAAAGTTCATTCTAAATGAGCCAACAGTAGTTTATAATACACAAAAGCCACCGACTCAGAATAGATTTAAAAAACCACTAATTTTTGGCAGTATTTTAACAGTAACATTGTTGGGGCTTTTTTTTTATTTTAATGTTAATAAAGGCTCTGAAGTATCTCCAAAAACCATCAAAAAACTTAAAGAACGCGTATCTGGCTATTATAATGCCATAACAAAAGGCAATGTAGATTTACTTGACTACTACGTTAATGATCATTTAGATACTTGGTATGACGCGAAAAATGTTAACCTTTCTTACGTAAAAGAAAGTTCAACTAAATATTTTAGGAGCCATCCAGTTAGAAGTGCTGAAATTAAATGGGAGACCTTTAACGTAGAACGCTTGCCTAACGGTGATTATAGTGTTAATTATGAAATGACCTATAGGGTTAAAAAGAGAAATGAAAAAATGTATAAAAAATACAATTTGATAATTTTATCAATATGGAATAAGAATTACAAGTTAAATAGCCTGCATGAGGAGATACTGAATGAATGATTTATATTAGAGTTCCTTCCTTTCGCAGTAATTGACTTTGACCAACAATCTAAAAATGATTAAATTTGTATCAAACCTTCTAATTATTAACTATGCAGGATAAAGATTTCGAAAACACCAACAATGCCAGACAACTAGAAATAGATAATTTAAAATTCCAGCTTAATCCGCATACCTTCAAAAATATTTTACAACAGATTCAATCTTTGTCATTAAGCACAAACAGGGCCATTGAAAATCTTATGTATATACTGAATTATATGCTTTATGATACAGAAAGTGAGTTTGTATCACTTCAGCTAGAGGTGGAATTTATTGAAGCCTATAAAAAAATGCAACAAGCCATAGTTCCTGGATTTGTTGATATAGTTTTAGAAAATCAACTTGACGAAGATTTTGTCTCGAGAAAAATGTTGGCCCCTATGTTAACGGTAGGATTTTTAGAAAATGCATTCAAACATTCAGATACGAGCTCTAAAAATTGCTATATCCGTATTACACTTGAAAATGAAGGCGATGACACCTTTGTTTATTCAGTTGAGAATAATTGGGATGCGAATAGACCTTTAAAGCCACAATCAGGAATTGGTTACAAAAATTTACGTAGACGATTGGATTTGCTTTACAAAGACGAGTATGACATTAGTTCAGGAATTGATGACGGGATATTTAAAGCAGTTTTAAAAATTAATTTAAAAGACAATGAAAATTAATTGCATCATCGTTGACGATGAACCGGAAAATCTGAAATATTTGCAACAAATTATTGAGGATATTGATGATGTAGAAATTGTGAAATCATTTACAGATGGATCTTCCTTCTTAGAAAGCATACCAAACATTAAATTTGATATGTGTATATTAGACAATAGATTGCCGGATATCAATGGTGTTGATTGTGCTAAAAAATTAAGAGGGAAAAAAATAATTTTCGTTTCAGCACATGATATTGCTGCACATGATGCCTTTGAAGTAAATGCAATCGATGTTCTTAAGAAACCTGTTTCTAAAAGTAGATTAGAGGCGGCTGTAAAAAAATGCAGAAATTTAATAATCAATGAAAAGGGGTATGTTTTTATTAAAACCAATACCCATGGAAAAATGAGATTTAAATTAGATGACATAATATATATCACCTCTGACGAAAATAATCAATACAAAAAAATCATAACCAAAGAAGGTGAACAAATTAAAACCTTAAAAACCTCTTTGGAAGAACTCATAATCAAATTGCCTAACGATAAATTCTGCATTATCAATAAAAGGGAAATATTAAACACCTACTATTTTAAATCCTTTATTGGGAAATACTGTGTTAAAATAAATATTTCATCTTTTGATAATAAAAAAAGTAATAATGAACTAAAAGTTAGAGATAAAAATAGACCAGATGATTTAGCTATTGGTGAAAAATATTTGCCTGATTTGCTTAAAATAATTGGAGAGGACGAAGTATAATATTACCCAATTGTAGGATTTTGTTATCCATTATTACCCTTTTGAGGTCTCCCTTCAAAAGGGCTTTTTATTTTTATGAATTTTGAATAGAAATTTAAAAAATATATAAATGAAAGAACAAGTTTTAGAATTTAAGAAGTCTGATCATTTCCTTTACAGTCAATGGAGTCGTAAGATTTCGGATCAGTTATTACGCAATGTTTTATCTTCGGTGGAAGTCCAAAGCAAAAACAAAAAAACGATTATTGTTTTCCCATCTTATTTAAAGAAATTAAAATCAGAACCACGAGAAACGGACTGCCTTATTTTAATTTTTAAAGAGAAAATATTGGTTACAGGATATTGGTGCGACCGACCCAATTACTTATTTAGTCTTAAGGAACAAACCAGTTATCACCTTATTTATTAAGCATATGAAAAAATTCAATTTTATTGTTATTGAAGGTTATGATGGTTCCGGTAAATCAACCATCGCTAAGAAGCTTTGTAGAAGATTAAAATATTCTTATGCTAAGAAACCTGAAGGGCTTTTTCAGAAGGCTCGCGATATATTTGACTGTATTGATACTCCCTTAATTGAAAGAATGTCATTCTATCTTGGAGATTGCATTAGAATCTCTAGTCAAACAACTAAAGGGAATGTGAAAAATATTATTCTTGACAGATATTTTTACTCAACAATTGCTCATCACAAAGGAATTGATGATTCAGCAGTAAACCTTTTTTCACCCTTTTTTCAATTATTAAAAAAACCTGAAGTAGTCATTCTTGTTAATCCTGATTTTGAAACTTCATTAAAACGAATGACTCATAGGGGTATCAGTAAAAATGATAGTCTGATTAATGATAAAAATAAATTTACTCAAATCTACAATAATTATAGAGCCAGGATTGACGTACCTATTGTAGAGGTTTTGAATTCCGGAAGCCTTGATGAGAGTATTTAATTTATTATTAAAAAATTGAATTCATTATGAATAGGGTTCTATTAATTTCATTCGACCTTTTGAGAGATGGAGAGCCTCCTAAAAGCTATGCCGTTTCACATATTGTTTCTTATGCCAAGTCTCAACCCAATAACAATATAGATTTCACAATAGAACATTTAACATTAGATATGACATCATTCATTGAAAAAAATCAATTTGAAATTATCAATGAATGTTTAACTAAGTTTAACCCTAGAGAATTTGACATAATTGCTATTTCTGCTTATGTATGGAATGAATTTATAATTAGTCCTCTAATAGGTAAAATAAAGGATAATAGCTTCAAAGGTAATATTGTGCTAGGTGGTTATCAAATAACTTATACTTCTGGTGCAGCAAAACTTAAAGATTTGTATCCACAAGCCGATTCTTTTATCCTCGGTTATGCTGAACAATCATTTCATGAGTTAATTAGTTCTGAAAAATTTAAAACAGATTACCATTCAAACGTTTCTGACTTTACTCATTTAAATTCACCCTATTTAAGCAAGCAAATTCATATAGAACAAAAGCAGCAGAAAATAAGATGGGAAACAAAACGTGGATGTCTTTATAGTTGTAAATTTTGTGCCCATAAAGAAATTGGCGAATTAGGAACTAAAACATCGGTTATACAGCATCAACTTGAAAAGGTAGACAATGAATTGGACTTATTTAAAAGCAAATCGGTAAAGCGAATTAATGTCTTGGACCCACTTTTCAATGTTGGACGTTCCTATTTAGAAGTATTAAAGAAAATAATTGAAAAAGAAATGACTTCTGAATTTACATTTCAGATTAGGTTGGAAAATATAAAAACCATTAATGGGGATAGGGAAATGTTTATTGAATATTCAAAATCTATTAATTGTATATTAGAAATTGGGATACAGACTTTGCAAGAAAATGAATGGGAGGTTATTGGAAGAAATAATAACATAGGGCTAATTAGATCGAACCTTGAAATATTTAATAAAAATAATATCAACTATGAGGCGAGTTTAATTTATGGTTTACCAAATCAAACCGTTAAATCATTTAAAGATAGTATATCGAAATTAAAAGATTTGGGTTGTAAAAAAATAACGGCGTGGCCATTAATGTTGCTTCGAGGGACAGATATCTATCATCAAAAAGAAACCCTTAATCTAAATGAAAAAATATTAGGCGACTATAATATCCCAACGGTTATAAGTTCAAATAGCTATACTTATGATGATTGGTTGGAAATGCAATCAATTGCAATTGACCTTACCACTAATCCACGTTTTTAATTATTTATCAGTTCACCCCGAAGTACTTGTAAACGCAGGGTGCGGCAGCCGAAAAGCGAAAGAGTAGGTATAAAATTAATAGAATAAAAAAATGGCAAAACCATTAAATTTACCAAAACCACCTAATGCTCCTAGTAAAACAGGAAATCCATCAGGTCAAAAAAGAGGAAACAATCCTCCAAAACCTAAGAAGTAAACAAACGGGGGACAGTGTTCCCCGTTTTGCTTTAAAGTCTAATAATTTTTATTCACCCAAAACATTAATTAATATCAATGTTGTCCGATAAAAATTTAAAAGCAGGAAGTTTTTAAACTTCCTGCTTTATTGTAGTATTGATTTCGCTAAAAAACAACAAACTACTATGGAGAAAACTAAGCATTTTTTTTGGAAATTCCGTTTTCGGACAGATGATTTCATTAATAGATAGTACTTTCATTTCTTCTTCTGCAAAGGAATGTAATTCTGATTGCTACATAAAGAAGTTTACCACCAAGGATCACCTCATTAGTATGTTATTTTGTTCATATGCAAAATGTACTTCTCTGCGCGAGGTTTGTGGTGCAATGCTAGGTTTATCAGGGAAAACAAAACATTTTCAACTTAATCACATTCCCAGAAGAAGCACCTTAGGAGATGCAAATCAAAGACGAGATGTGGAAGTATTTGGAAAAATCTATCAAAAGCTGTTGGTTAAATATAATCACGTTTTCTCGGACAGCCGAGTAAAAGATGTCATTGGCAAGCAAATAGAGATTTTTGATAGTACTACTATCAGCCTGTTTAAAGATATTTTAAAATGCGTTGGACGACATGCGGAAAACGGGAAAAAGAAGGGTGGGATTAAAGCACATACAGTAATTAATGTTGATGAATCTGTTCCAAAGCTAGTATGGTTTACAGAAGCATCCAAAAATGACCATATATTATTGCATAAATTAAAAATGGATGCCAATACTATTTATGTATTTGAGAAAAGTTATAATGATTACAAGGCATTTAAGCTGTTTTGTGAAAACAAAACGGGCTTTGTAACTCGCATAAAAGATAATGCAGCATACGAATCTATTGAAAAAAAAGATATTGAAGACCATATACATTCGGGCGTACTTCAAGACGAAATCATTGAAATTACAGTAAAAGATAAAAATGAGACGAGTAAATTAAAGCTACGCAAGATTCGATTTTATGACCGTGCTTTAAAACGTGAATTTGAGTTTTTAACTAACCTGTTTGAAATGAGACCTGATTTAGTTGCTGCAATCTATAAACTTCAATGGCAAATTGAGTTACTATTTAAGCAATTGAAACAAAACTTTCCATTGAAATACTTTCTAGGAGATAATGAAAATGCAATAAAAATACAGATATACTGCGCACTAATATCTAATTTATTAATGACGGTAGTTCAAAAAACATTAAGAAAATCATGATCGTTTTCGAATCTAGTAAGCTTCTGTAAAATTCATTTATTCAACTATATTCATCTGTTACTATTTTTAGAAAATCCAGATAAAGATTGGCAAAAGCAAGAGCAAAAGCAAAATACTTGGCAGTATAATTTGTTTTAGGGGGCTTACTATTAAAAAAAAATAAAAACAAGAAACTAAAACATTGATTATTAATTTTTTATAAAAATTATAAACGGTTTTAAAATTTTTATCGGACTATAGTGTTTCAAAATGAAACAAATATTGCATTTGCCACATACCAACTATCAAAAAATATTCACTTTGATTGAACAAAAGGAGAAAACTTATTTTGTTTAATTTCGAAATAACTGAGATAACAAAGTTAAGTTTGCGTTTGTCAAAAGAGTCAGGTTTTGGGTTCATTTCAATCGTAGCTTAGAGTTATAAATTTATCCTTTTGCTTTTTTAAATATGTTAAGCATCAATGCCTTTCACGCTAAGAAAAGTCTAAAGACTCTACAGCAATTAGGAAATAAAACAAGAGAACATTCAAGCAAGAGATTAAAATAATTAAATGGAAAATAAACAAGACAATCCCAAAATTCTTAAAAATAGATATATTCCAACTGCCGAATTTTTTAGCCAAATAATTGATAGCCTGCAAGACTATTCAATTTTTACTTTGGACAAAACATTGAACATCAACAGTTGGAGTTCTGGCTCAACAAAAATATTTGGCTATGAAACACAGGAAGTTATAGGAGAACCTTTCGATTTAATATTTACAAAGGAGGATTTAAAAAATAATATTCCGGGAAAAGAAATTGAAACTGCCTTAAAGGACGGCAGAGCCACAGATAATAGATGGCATATTGCCAAAGACAAGAGTCTTTTTTATGCCTATGGATTGGTTTTTCCACTTATTGGTTTAGATGGTGAAATGTTAGGTTACGTTAAAATCTTGCGCGACCTGACAGACAGAAAACAATCAGAAGATGCTATAAAAAAATATGTGAGAGAACTTGAAGAACTGAATACGCACAAAGAGAGTGTTCTTGCCATACTTTCACACGATCTAAGAAGCCCATTATCAGCAATTATTGGAACTGCAAAATATTTAAAAGAAAATTTCCATAAAATGAAGCCCGATGCCGTTCAGGAAATGCTTGACTTACTTTACAAATCATCAATAGATGAATTAGAAATGTTAGATTATTTGGTAGAATGGGCAAGAATAAAGTATGCGTCAGACACTTTTTCTCCAACAAAAATAAAGCTAACCGAATACGTAGATAAAGTATTTGAAAATTTAAACGAATCTGCTTCAATAAACATAATAAATCTTCATCATGAAATTGGAGAGAATATCTCGGTGTTTGCAGATGGTAAAATGTTGATTTCTATCATTCAGAATATCGTTTCAAATGCAATAAAACATACAGAAAAGGGTGGATCAATAACAGTTTCGGCGAAATGTATAGATGACAAAATTACTGTTCAGGTTAAGGACACAGGAGTTGGAATGTCCAAAGAAATAATGGAAAAGCTTTTTACACCCCAAATGAAAAGCCTTTCAGAAAAAAGAAAAAAGAATAAAGGGGCTGGTATTGGATTATTATTGGTTAAAGGATTTTTGGAAAAAAATGGCGGTGAAATATGGGTAGAAAGTATTGAAGGAGAAGGCTCATCTTTTTACTTTATATTACCCATCGAAAAACCTTTATATAAAATAGGCAGTTCAGATGAAATTATGTTTGATGAAAGTGCATAATACAAAGACTTGCAAAAAATAATTCTATGAACAAATCTGACCTTTGATGTAAGTCGTCAGCTTAGCTAAGGTTCAAATGGTTGTTCATAAATATTTTGGAAACTTTTTTATGGATGAGTAGAAGGGTTTCCTAACATAAGAATAAAGTATGTGAATTATTCCTGAACATGTTTGATGTTTAAATCTAAAATCAGATTAATAAATTAAGCCAATTTACTAGGCCAGAAAGCTTTAAAAATTCAATAACTCCAAATTAGAACTCCCTCTGGAAACGAATAATTTCAATGTGCAAAAAAAAGTATTATTCCGCATTAATCTGTAATAGATAGAATTGCGGAAAGCTCTAATTTAGCGGATTAATTTTTAAATACATGAGCAGTGAAAAAATCCTGATAATAGGCGCATGCGGCCAAGTAGGTACCGAACTTACGGAGGCTCTGCGCTCAATTTATGGAATCAATAATGTTATAGCTTCAGATATAAAGCAACCCAACAGTCCTTTTTGGAAGGAAGGTCCATTCGAGCAAATGGATGTTTTGGAGCAACAAAAGGTGAAAGATTTATTGAATAAACATAAACCAACACAGATTTACCATCTTGCAGCTCTTTTATCGGCTTCTGCAGAGAAAAACCCAAGCTTGGGCTGGCGGCTCAATATGGATGGCCTGTTTTATGTTTTTGATGCTGCCCTCACGATGGGCGTAAAACGCGTGTTTTGGCCAAGTTCTATAGCGGTTTTTGGTCCACATACACCAAGAGAAAATACTCCTCAACACTGTACAATGGATCCAAATACCGTTTACGGAATAACCAAACAAACTGGAGAAAGATTGTGTGAATATTATCAAAAACACTTTGGCTTGGATGTAAGAAGTATTCGTTATCCTGGACTCATTGGTTATAAAGCCGATGCCGGTGGAGGAACAACTGATTATGCCGTTGAAATATTTCATGAAGCTTTAAAACATGGAAAGTATGAATGTTATTTAAGTGAAAACACCAGCTTGCCAATGCTCTACATGCCAGATGCCATTAAGGCAACCCTTGATATTACCCATGCACCGGCTGAAAAGGTGTTAATACGCTCTTCCTACAATATTGCCGGATTCAGTTTTACGCCGGCTATCCTTGCCGAAAAAATAAGAAAACACATTCCTTCCTTTGAAATCACTTACCGAAAAGATCCTCGTCAAGCCTTTGCTGACTCGTGGCCTAAAAGCATTTCGGATACCGAGGCAAGGACTCAATGGGGTTGGAAAAATGATTATGATTTAGATGCCATGGTTGAGGACATGCTAAAAAATTTAAAACCACGTTATGCTTAGGCAGTACAACAAAGAACAAGAATTCATGCATGTTTTTAAGTTAACATGCTTAAAGCATAGCCTAGTTGCATTATCTCACAAAAATATTTTAATCATAAATCAATCCTATACATGCAAAAAATAAATTTATTCGGTGTTGTTTTAAGCGCCATCTTCATATCATCATGCGGTAATTCAAGCAAAATTTTTTCAACTGCTAACGACATTTTAAAAAACGCAAACTCAGGAATAACGGAAGATGAGGCAGGCAAAGGAATTAAAGAAGCACTAAATAACGGAATTGCCACGGGCACGGACTTTTTATCAAAAACAGACGGCTTCTTTAAAAACCCAAGCTATAAAATACTTTTTCCACCCGAAGCATTAAAAATGGAGAATGCCCTAAGAAACCATGGTTTTGGAGGACAATGTGACAAAGTAATTGAGAGCCTTAATCGCGGCGCTGAAATAGCGGCTTCTGAAGCCAAACCTGTCTTTATAGCTGCTATAAATCAGCTTACAATCAATGATGCCATTAGTATTGTAACGGGTGGAGACGGTGCCGCAACTTCCTACTTAAAAACCACGACAACAAGTACGCTTACTGCTAAATTTCAACCCCTTATTAAACAATCTCTTGATAAGGTGCAAGCCACCAAATACTGGAGTGATATCATGGTGAATTACAACAGACTTCCGGGGGTTCAAAAAATAAATCCGGATTTAAATGCCTTTGTAACAGAAAAAGCCCTGCAGGCACTCTTTAGTCAAATTGAAATTGAGGAAAATAAAATTCGTCAAAATCCTTTGAGCAGAACCACCGAATTATTGAAAAAGGTATTCAATTACGCAGATCTGAAAAAAGCAAAATAATACCCTGTTCATGCTGATATAAAAAGTTAAGTAAAAAAATTCAGGCAATGAAATGAAACTTTCAATCCGATTAACGACACTATTTATACTTTTGGGAGTCTTCGTAAATGCGCAAAAGCGTACCAAAATTGGTGAATAAAAGGAAATTGATTTTAAATATAGGTTCACATTCTACGGTTTATCACAACAAGATACTATCAAAATTTATTCTGATATTGTAACACCTGATATGCAAAACAACAATATTCCTGTAACTGGATACAGCGAAGGCTATCCTTCCAATATCGGAAATACTTTTTATCTTGGATTAGCTTCCAAAAATAAATGGTTTACAAAGTCGAAAGAGCTGACCCGAGATTAAATACTTATCCTTATATCATCTTGCTCATAAATAAAAAAAGTTCCTTTTCTTCTCTGCATCTAAAGTTATTTTTAGGCATAAAATATAATTGAACCTGTGAATACAATCTATTTCTTGAATGTGCTTTCGGGGGAAGCTATTATCCTGATGGGTTATCAAGAAAAAATATGGTTTTACCCCTAAGTCAGATAATTTAAGTCAGAT
>Ga0163144_10011237_pt1 | contig 18964 bp, 13 predicted proteins | sample OliLak19BULKMAT1_FD_123175 | JGI IMG/M metagenome (GOLD analysis project Ga0163144, IMG submission 123175) | Freshwater microbial mat bacterial communities from Lake Vanda, McMurdo Dry Valleys, Antarctica - Oligotrophic Lake LV.19.BULKMAT1 | ecosystem: Environmental > Aquatic > Freshwater >... | reverse complement strand
TCGCCTCGAGCCAGTGTCGCCTTGAGCCAGTGTCGCCTCGAGCCAGTGTCGCCTCGAGCCAGTGCGGAAACGTCACCCCGCTCGAAAGCGGATCGTTCCGGCCTGATCGAATCTCGACACCGACAACTAAGGGCCCCGGCCCGTCCACGCGATCGGTCGGGGCCTTCTTCATGTCCGACCCGCGCCCAGGCGCTGCGCTCACGATCGCCGCCCCGCCTGGGCCGTCGGCCAAGGTGGTCGCACGGCGCGTGCCTGCGTGATCGTCGCTGGCCACCCGGGGTGCTCCCCGGCCGCGATTGACTCCGACCGGGTCCGCGGTCCCCTCGGCCTGCCGCGCCGCGCCTGCGGCCAGCGGAGGGCTCCGGTGTGACCGCTGCCAGCGTCGATCGACTACGACCCCAGGAACTCGTTGAGCCGCGCGGCGATCTTGGCGCGGCGTGCTGCGAGGAACGCCTTGTAGTTATCGACGGCGAGCAGCGCGGCGTCGGTCGGGATGCACTGCGCCTCGAACACTGCCGCGCCCGCTTTTTCCTGGATCGCGGGGAAGTACTGAACGGGCGACTTGTCGCTGATTTGCCGATTGGTCTTCCCGCCGATGAAGCACAGGTTGGCGATGTCGTCGGCCTCGCGCCGGTTGTAGCTCGCCTTGAGCAGCGCTTTCGGGAAGACGTGATGGAACTGGAGCTTGTGCTGGCTACTGGAGTGGCTGAGCGCGATCGCGACCTGCGAGCGCCAGTCCTTCGCCCCGGCCGCGCGGAACGCGAGGAACATGGTCTTGAAGAGGGCGCTCCGCTGGTTCCGCCCCTCCAACTCCTCGGGCTCGATGTCGAGGCGGCCGAGCTGTTGGCGGAGCCGGTCGATCAGGTCCTTTGGTCCGCCGCCGGAGCGCAACGTCGCGAGGTCCTGGTCGAGGATGGTCTCGCTCGACCCGCGCGAGTAGCGCCCCTTCGCGTTCGCGGCCAGCACCCAGCACCGGAGCCGAGAGGAGTCCTCGGCGCTGAGCTCGTAGCCTCGCTTGTGGCCCAGGTATCCCAGGGCAATGAGAAGAAACGGCGACGACAGCAGCGCCGGGCTTTCGATGCCTGCGTTGCTCTTCACGAAGTTGAGCGCGAACTCCATCCCTTCGCAGCATTCGGACCACCCCTCCTTGAGCCTCTCGACTGCGAGGCCGCCGACCGTCGCGAACCGCGACTGACCCGTGGCGAACGCGACGAGGTTCTTGAGGTGGACGCCGAGGTCCAGGTCAAAGCCCGCCTTGGCGCACTGCGCTCGAAACGCCTGGAAGTTCTTGAGGGAGTTCCGCCACTTCGCCGTGATCTGGGCGAGGGCGAGGTCGGAGCTGCGCAGCTTCGCGCCGCGCGAGTTCACACGGACGAAAATTTCCGTCACCTCGTCGTACGAGAGTCCGCGCTCAAGCACGTCCATCCTGTACGTGTACTTTCGGATGGAGCGCAGCCTCGCGAGGCGTTGGGAGTAGCGCTCGTAGTTCGGGTCGTCGAATCCCGACACCCCGGCCTTCTTGAGAAAGCTCGACGGGTTGTCGCTCTTGAAGACCTCGGAGACTCTCACCCACTGCGGGAGCTGCTCCAACTTCTTGTCCGCGACGACGAAGGTCATGCGGTTGAAGCGCTGTTGAAGCTCGTCCTCGGTCGAGTCTGCCTCGTCCTCGATCAACTCGTCATCATCTTCGTCCTCGCCGCCGTCATCATTGACCTCGGTGACGACCGAGAGAGCCTCTGGGTAATCGAGGTTGAAGAGCATCTCGACGGGCTTCTTGCTGTTGCGCACGGTCACGGGTTCGCCCCGAATGACTGCGGACAACGAGGTAAGGCGTTGCTGACCGTCGAGCAAGAGTCGCGTGCTCTTGTACGGGTTCGCCTGCTGGCTGACGGCCATGTCCTAGAGCGGCACGGCCTCGTCGGTGTCCCAAACGAGAATTGCCCCCGACGGGTAGCCTCGGTAGAGCGAGTCGAGTAGGTCGCGGACCTGCGTCCGTTTCCAGACGTAGCGCCGCTGCATCTCGGGCAACCGCAGCTCGCCGCGCTCGATCATCCCGACCAATTCCTCGACCGTTGCTTCCGCCTTCGCCATTGGCCTAGTGTTCTGTCGGGCTCCATCACGATCCAGAAACCATCCGCCCGCGTCGCGCGAGAAGTCGCCAGGAGCCCGCGCGCGACTTCCGGCTGGGCCTGGCACTTGCCGGGGCCTCGGACCCCTAGGAAGTCGCTCTGTGCGGCCTGGCGCGCGCTCGGTTCGACGGCGCGCGCTCGGTTCGACGGGGCGCGGCCGGTAGGATCCGGGACGCTGGGCAGGCCCTCGACGGGCTGTTCGACATTCGTTAGGGTCCACCCATGCCGCTTCCCTCTCTCGCCCTCCTCGCCGACGTGGACACCACGCGCGAGAGGACCAACGCTGCCCTCGACGAGGCCACCCGGGCCTCCTTAGGCCAGTTCATGACCCCCGGGGTCGTGGCCTCGTTCATGGCGTCCATGTTCCGAGATCTGGGCCCCGAGGTCCGGCTCCTCGACGCGGGCGCGGGGGTCGGATCCCTGACGGCCGCCGTCGTCCACGAAGCGCTCGCGCGGTCCCCGAGGCCCAAAGTCATCGAGGCCACCGCCTACGAGGTGGACCACGTGATGCTCTCGGGCCTCCGCGACGTGTTCGGCTCGTGCGAGGTCGCCGCGCGAAGCGCGCGCGCCCGATTCGTGGGGCGCGTGGTCGAGCGCGACTTCATCGAGGACGGTGCATCGTTCCTCAACGTGGGCCTCTTCCGCGAGGGCACCGCCCCGCGCTTCAACGCGGCGATCCTGAACCCGCCCTATCGGAAGATCAGCAGCCAGTCTCGCGAGCGGCTCCAACTTCGAGCAGCGGGGATCGAGACGAGCAACCTGTACGCGGCGTTCGTCGGGCTCGCGCTCAAGCTCCTGGAGCCCGGCGGAGAGCTGGTCGCGATCACGCCCCGGAGCTTCTGCAACGGGCCGTACTTCCGACCGTTCCGACGCCTCCTCCTCGACGAGGCGGCGTTGCTTCGAGTCCACGTCTTCGAGAGCCGCAATCGCGCGTTCCGGCACGATGACGTGCTTCAGGAGAACATCATCTTCCACGCGCGGAAGGGAGCCCCGCGCGGCAACGTCGTGCTGTCAACGAGCAGCGCCCCCGGAGAGCCAATCACGGAGCGCTTGGTGGCCCACTCGGTCGTCGTCGATCCGAAGGATCCCAACGCCTTCATCCACCTCGCGACCTCGAACGAGGACACCGAGGTAGCCGAGAGGATGGCATCGCTCCCCTGTGGCCTCAACGAGTTGGGCATCACGGTCTCGACCGGCCGCGTCGTCGACTTCCGGGCTCGCGACTTCCTGCGCCACGACCCAGCTCCGAACACCGTCCCGCTGATCTACTCGACCCACTTCAGCGGAGGATACGTCGCGTGGCCGAAGCTCGGTGGGCGCAAGCCCAACGCGCTCGCGGACGAGGACGCAACGCAGGCGTTGATGGTGCCCAACGAGACCTACGTTCTGACCAAGCGCTTCACCTCGAAGGAGGAGCGCCGCCGCGTCGTCGCCGTGGTGTGCGACCCGACGCGGCTCCCGGCTGACGTCGCGCAGCTCGGCATCGAGAACCACGTCAACTACTTCCACGCGAACGGTGGCGGATTGCCCAAAGGGCTCGCGCGAGGACTCGCCGCTTACCTGAACAGCTCGCTCGTCGATCGGTACTTCCGACAGTTCAACGGACACACGCAGGTCAATGCGACCGACCTGCGGAGCCTCCGCTACCCGACCCTCGACGCGCTCAAGGCGATGGGCAAGCGCATCGGCAAGGCATTCCCCGATCAGGTCGGGATCGACGCCATCGTGGACGGCGCGCTCGCCTAGACCGGGAAGGACTCCGCGAGGAAGTGCTTGGCGGCGTCCTCGCGAATCCAGATGTAGGTGCCCGGCGCGACGTTCTTGTGCCGACCTTGCCGCTGCGCCGCGACCTTCCATGTCGGGTACGCCGTAGTGAAGCCGACAGTGGACTTGCCGTTGCGCTCGGCGAACGCGCGGACCTGATCGACCTTGTGGTGATCGACCTCGCCGTCACTTGTCACCGCCTCGATGATCCACAGCGCGTCCGTTTCCCGGTTCCAGAGCAGCACGTCGGGCATCGCGTCGTCGAGGGTGATCTCGATGCCCGATCCATAGAGCCGCTCGCGTTCGGGCTCGGAGACGCGGTCGCCGTCGGCGTCGTCCACGTACAAGACCTCGTAGCCGGGCAGGAAGCGAGGCGCGTACACTTCGCGGCACGCGCGAATCAGGTCCACGTGGGCAGTGTCCGTCACCGCGCGCGTTGCCTCCGCCTGCTCTGCCTGGAAGAGGAGCCGCGCGCGCTTCACGTCCTCGCTGCTCCAGGCATCGAGCTTCCCTCGCCACTCGCTCTCGGCGCTGCGCAGGATATCGACGAAACCGCCATCGAGGCGGTACGCGGAGTTCCCGGACTTTGCCTTGGGGTGGCCAGTCAGGAACCTCTTGCCCTTCGAGTCGAGGTAGATCGGCTCGATGGCGCCGATCTGGCGCAAGGGCTTGATCCAATAGTCGCGCCCCTCGCGGTCCAACTTGGACTTGCCGCGCTGGAGAATCCCGACATGACAACCGACGTGGGCAACGGTGGCCCCTGCGGAGAACGTCACGTCATCGGGGAGGGTCGTGAACCAGGAGCGGCGCTCGCTGTCGAGCAGCGCGAATACTGCATCGACCTGATCCGTCGTCTCTAGGTCGAGGGCCCGGAGCACCTCGGCGATCCGGTCCTTGGTGACGCCCTGGAGTACGTCAGCGACCGGGGCGACGCCCCGGGCGATGGCCTCTTCGCGCATGGCCAGGATCTTGTCGGCGAGTTGCATGGGAGCAGCACACCCTATGCCCACGGACGGGCGGGATCCAGCGTAGGCGGGCCGCTATCCCCGCTCGCGCTGTGCCCGCATCCGGGCGACCTCATCCGGGTTCTGCTTCGTCACGCCCCAGCCGAGGAGGTACTTCATGTACAGCTTGGTCGCCGCGAGGAAGGCATCGACCGCCTCGACGTAGATTGCCTCGGGCCACTCGTGGTCAGCAGCCCCGATCTTGATGCCCACGGTCCGGTCGTCGCTTTCGATGTCTGTGAAGGTCTGGAACAGGTGCTTGCTCGACAGATGGACGTAGCCCGAAGTCTCGCCGTACACCCGAGAGATCCACTCGCAGCCATCCTCCCGCGACAGTCGCTCGACAAGGTAGAAGTCCTGGAGCCGCTTGCCGTCGCGGTCCTTGAGCTTGTCCACACGCGTCCCCTTGAGAACCTCGCGCAGCGAATCCGTGGCAGTCCTCCACAAGCCAGGCCGCGTAAAAGCGCAGTGCTGTGTCGAGTTGCATCCGTAGCAAGGAACCCGCGCAGACTAGGTTCTGTTCCTCGATCATTCGGCGGAACCCAACCGAGAGAGCCATCGCCCGGTTACTCGCGCCGTTCGCGAGCAGGTCCATCGGGTAGACCGCCCCGTTGTCGGCCTGAAGGCACTTCATTGCCAGATCGAGGAGGGAGGCCTCCAGCGCCTCCAGCTCGCCCAGCCGTTCGGGAAGGACATCGAAGCTCATCGCCCCGGATCCTGTACGTCGGAGGATCCCGGTCCGCGCACAGGCGCGGGGTAGTGCCCCCTCCGACGGCCCGTTACCCTACGGCTCGAAGCGCCCGTAACTCAGCTGGATAGAGTAGCCGCCTTCTAAGCGGCAGGTCGCAGGTTCGAGTCCTGCCGGGCGCGCCATCCGGACCCTTACGCCGACCTTCCGCGCGCGGACTCCACCCCACCCTAGCATGGCGGGGACAGGGTTTCGGGCGCTAGAGCGCTCGCCTTCTAAGCGAGTGGTCGCTGGTTCGAATCCAGCCGGGCGTGCCATCCACCGCACCGATCCCGCGCGCAACACCGCGTATCCCCCGGTCAGCGCACCAACTCGAACGCGACCGTCACCGTCGTCGCGACCTCGACCTCGGCCCCTATGCCAGTCCAGGTGGTGCTGGAGGGCGCGGATTCGATCGACACGACCTTGCCGACAGCGCGACCGCCCAAGGACGCGAGGCGCTCGGCGCGGGTGCGAGCCTCGGCAAACGCGTTCTGCTCGGCCGCGACGAGCGCGCCCGTGCGTTGCTCCGCGGCCAGGTCGAAGGCAAGGACCGTCAAGGTCTCAACCGTGCTCAAATGGGATACGAAGCCGAACGGGTCGACGGAATCGCTGAGCACTAGGCCCAGCTCTTTGGCCGTGTCCTGGGCGAGGCTCGCGAGCTCCGCAAGCGCAGCCGGGTCCTCGAGAGGCGCGAGGTAGTACACGACCCGCTGCCGGCAACGGAACTTCGTGTCCTTCTTGTCGCCCCCCTGCACCATCTCGCCGTTGACGATTATGAAGTCATTGAACCCCTGATTCGGGTTGGCGGGCTCCGGCTCCACGACGAGCCCGTCCGCGACCGAGAGCACCACCTCGACTCCCGCGGCGCGCATGCCATCGAGCGCGCGGCTCCGCGCTTGGACGTGGTCCTTCAACGCGGCGCTCGCGGTCGCCGCGCTCGTCTGCACGACCGCGCGGATCCCGACCAGGGTCGGCGCCACGCGGGCGCGTCCCTCGGCCGTGATCGTGATGCGCGCGTCGCTCTCGCGCGGCGCGTCCTGCGCCTCACGTTCGAGCGGACCCGCGACACCCAAATGCGCGCGGCCGAGGCCCAACAAGAGGAGGCCAACAGGAAGGAGTGCCAGGACGGACGACGTGCTCGTGTGGATCATGGAAGGCATCGCTCCAGAAGGATCGCTGGAAGAGGATCGCTGGAAGAGGATCGCTGGAAGAGGATCGCTGTAGAGAAGTAAACCGAACAGCGCGCGTGACCACACACTTCAGCCCGCATGGTAGTCCGAGGTCGAGAGCGCTCAACGCGCAGCACGCGGCTCCGGCATCGGTCGCAGAATCCAATCGGCATAGAACGAAGGGTCCTGACTGTCCCCGAAGTCCAACCGCAGCGCGTGACCCTGTTCGAGGGTGAACTCCCCCACCACCACCGAGCGCAGTCGCAACGCGCCCTGCTCGACCGCGAGCAGCTCCACGTCCAACCGATTCTCGTCGTCCACCATGAGTCGACCGACCGGACCGCGCGTGTCCGCGAGCCGCGGGACGACGGTGCCGCGCACCGCACCCTCGAGCGGAACGTCGTCCGCGTCGAGCCAGACGAGCGCTGCAACGCCCCGGAGTGGAACGTGGCGCAGCACCGCTTCACCCTCGTCGTCGACCGCCCGCGTCGCGATGGCGACGCCCAATTCGGCCGACCAACCCGCGAGCTCGACCCGCAGGAAGTCGCCGTTGCGAGCCACGAGCAAGTGACTCGGAGGTCGACTCTTGTCCTTGCGCGGGAGCGCGAGCGCGAGCTCGAGACTCTCCTTGCGAAACGGCAGCTCGAATCGCCGCCGGCTCGCGGACTGCGGTCCGCCTCTCCTATGCACCACGATCCGTCCGTCCAGAGCCCCCGGCTCGGAGGGCGGCGCCGCGCTGAACCGCCCGCGCAGCTCCGTGGCCTGCGCCAGATCGACCTCGACCGCCTTGATCCACTGCACCGGCCACCGCTGCTCGCCTCCGAACGGCGTCTCGGCGACCACCTCGATCGGATCGATCGCCGTGACCTGCGCGCGCAGTGACTCACCGGAGCGCAGGTGCACGAGATGGGGAAAGCGGCTCGTCGGCGCGAAGAACAGGGACTTCTCGGCGAGCACCATCGAATCGACGCCGTCGAGCGCGACGGTGACGGTCGTCTTGGCGACCGCTGGTAGGAACTGCAACCCCCCGCTCGCGTCGAGCCCTTCCAGCGTCCCGGACAACTTGCGCCCGGCGCTCGCGAGGTGCGACTCCGGTACGCTCCGAAAACGCCGCCGGTCAGCCGGGTGTTGTTGCACCGCGATCCGCTCGAGGCCTTGGCTCGTGCATGCGATGGGTTCCTCGGACCAAGGGACCTCCAAGACCCAGCGCCCGTCCGCCTCGAGCCCGAGCCAGCGCCCGGTGACCACGGTCTGTGTGCCGTGTGTCAGCCGCAGCGCGAGCGTGCCGTCCTGCGCGGCGAAGACGAACGGCGCAGGCCCGGTCGACCCGCTCGCTGAAAGGTTGTCCCGCGTGAGCTGCGCGACCCGCGAGCTCGGTACGGTGCCCGCGTTCGTGATAAAGCTGGACGACGCGGCATCGAAGCCCGTCACGTCGCTGATGCGCAAGACCTCCGAGCCGAGCGCGGCCTCCTGGGCGCCGATGCTGAGGCGCCGCACCTCCAGACCGAGACCGTCGCAGACGAACCCTAGTTTGTCCCCGCGACCGACCCTGCCGCGCGAGACCTGCCCGAGGCTCTCCCCCTCGCGGTCGAAGAACTGCACGGCGTCCGCGTCGATCCGCAGGAAGAGCTCGATCTCCTCGAGCTCGCCCAAGTCGTAGGGCAGCCGCAGCACCTCGAGGTGTCGCTCCTGCACGCGCCACGCGACGAGCTGCTGGCCCCAGACCTCCAACGTCACGCTCTCTTCGATTTCGCGCGCGAAGCCGAGCCCGACGCGAAACAGGGGCTCTCCGCGCCAACCGAGCGTCAGCTGGATCGGCCGCGACTGCAACCCCGAGAATTCGCGCACGAGCGTCGCGCGCGCGCCAGTCGCCGCCAAGCCACGCGCGCCCATGGTCCAACCATTCCGCCGCCCGGATTCGGTCCAGCCCACGAGCCCGTCGATGGCATGGAACAGCACGCTGTCGCGCCCACCCTGGTCCGTGCGCCGGATCGCGCGCGCGGGGATCCGGACCTCACCGAGCGCGCTACTGTCGATGTGCCACACGTCGTTTTCGATGGCGAGCACGCGTCCTTCGACACGCGCGCCGTCGGTCAACTCGAAGAGGAAGCGCTGGCGGTCGGTGAGCGGTTCGCGCGCGGGGAACTCGATCCAATCGAGGGTCCGCAGATCGACCGCGAAGGGCTCTTCGTACTGCGGGGCGCGGATCCACAGCGACCCATTGGGTCCAGGCGCGAGCTCGCCCTCGAACGTATTGCCGGCGACGAGGCCCAGCGCCGCCTTGCGCCAGACCTGCGCCGGCGCCGCGACGGGTGTGTCGCCGTCACGCTCGACTGGGTCCGACGGCGCCGCCTCCTGTCCGAACGCACCGAGCGCGACCGTCGCGGAGAGGACACTCCAGTGCAGCGCTTGGCGCGCGAGCGCGACCCATCCGCGAGCCCCTTGTTCGATCACTTGCGCCGACCTCATCGCTCGTAGATCGGCAAGAAACAGTAGTTCAACGCCGCCGACAGGAGCGCCATGCCCGTCTGGTACTCGGGGCCCTGCCACGCGCCCTCGATCAGGATCGAGCCATCGGACTGCTGGCCCTCGGCCAGCCGCTGGGTGTTCTCGCGGGTCCAGCGGCGCCAGAGCGGGTAGTTCCCCTGGAACAGCGCCTGCGCGAGGTAATAACCACGGTACTCGGGCCAGGCCATCGAGACCTCGTCGGCGGTCTTCGACACGTAATCGAGCGCCGCGAGGTAGGCGTCCGACTCCTTGCGTTTCGCGATCGCGAAGACGAGCGCGCAGATCGCCGAGCGCGCGTGGGAGTCACCGTGCCCCATCGGCCCCGAGTAACCGACGATGCCGCTGCGCATCGTCATGCCCTGGTAGTACTGCAGCGCCTTCTCGAGCGCCTCGTCGGGGACGGCGATGCCGGCGTTGCGCGCGCTGAAGAGCCCCATGAGGACCGCCCCCGCCGCGGACGTGTCCGCCTCCTTGGTGCGCGGGTCGTAGCGCCACGCGCCGTGCGGGTTCTGCTCTTGTGACGTCACGGCGCAACGCACTGCGAGCTCGAGGGTCTCGCCGAGCGAGCGCACATTCCGCTTCTCGCCAAGCCACAGCAGACGCTCGTCGATGACGCCGTAACACTCGCCGATAGCCAGCATCGCGAAGCCGTGTTCGTACATCGTCGACGGGATGTAACCGGTGCGCGTGTCCTGGGCCCGCACCAAGTAGCGCAGCGCGTTCCGCACCGCTTCGGCGTAGCGCCCGAAATTCGGGTCCTCCCCCGAAGCGATCAGCGCCATCAGGCAGATCGCAGTGACACCGGTGCCCTCGCCGATGGAGCCGTTGCGCTGCTGGCGCGCCACGAGGTAACCGAGCCCGCGTTCGTTCATCGTGCGCTGCACGGGCGGGACGGGGAGGCCGTGGCGCGCGCCGCCCTCGTCCTGCAACAGCGCGATCGGGGCGGGCTCGGCCGTGACCACCGGCTCGCGGCCAGAGGAGGCCAGAGAGGCCAGGGAGGCCAGAGAAGACGCGGAAGACGCGGAAGACACCACGAGCGGCAGCAGCGCGCCACCGAGGAGCGCGGCCCAACCAAAGGTTCGCATGGGCAACCTCATCGGAGCGCGAGCTCCTTCTGTGCAGCCGTCAAGAGGCCGTGCACGTCGGCGATCACCTCGAGCACCTCGGGCGGCGCAGGTTCGGCCCCCGGCACACTCGGCTCGAGCCAACCATCGAAGCGCAGCCCGAGCACACGCGGCAGCTCGAGGCCAAAGAGGTCCAGGTCCGCGGCGCCGTACTTCTCCAAGCCGACGAAGCGCTCCACGAGGGGTCGCAGTCGATCGACTTGGGCCGCCGACAAGAGCGCGACCTCATCGATCGCCGCCAGTAGGAACTCGATCCGCGCCGCGACCAAGGCGTCGAGGGAGCGCGACGGCGGCGCTTCGAGCTCACTCTGATCGTCCACGCCGAGCACGCCGCGCACGCCGAGGGCCCAACGCTCGATGTCGCCGAGCCGCGTCACGGGCGCCAACGGGCCGTTGACGCTCGAGCGTTTTTGCGCGACGAGGTCCCGCGCGATGAGCGTCTTGCCGAGCCCCGTCAGCAGCGCTCGAGCCTCGTCCCCACCACCGTATGTGACGCAGAAGAACTCGATCTCGCAGGCGACGTCATGCTCGACACGTCGCCGCTGGCCCACCAACGCTGCGAGTTGCCCACGACGCACTTGACTGAGCTCCACCCGGGATCCGAGCCGGAGGCGCTCGAAGAGAGGGTCCGCGAACGGGGCCTCGAAAGGCGAGCGCCACGCGGAGATGTGAGCGATGTCGAGTGTGTCCGTAGCCAGCTCAGCGGCGAGCCCCACCAGGACCGGTCGGAGTGTGGCGCGTTCGCTCTTCGCGAGCGCGAGGCCGAACGCGAGGCGCTCTTCCATCAGCGCGGCGAGGTCCGCGACCCACACGCGCTCGCGCCGCGCAAAGGCCTCGTCCAGGGCGCCGCGGACCGCGTCGTCGAGATGCTCCACGCTCAACCGTCGCCAGGCGTCGGTGGCCAGCCACCGACGGTGCGTCGGGTGCACGACGGTGCCCTCGAGGCGCTCCTTGACGATCGGCGGCGACGAATCGCTTTGCAACGGGAGCGCGAGGTTGTCCCCGGGCCCAACGAGCGCGCCTCGCCAACCACCGTGGACCTCGCGCCGGAACTCGATTGGCTCCTGCGCGAGAAACTCGCTCAACGAAGACTGGAGCGCCGCCTCGAACGCGCCGCGCTCCGGCGCAACCGGGCCAGCCGCGGCGTCGACCTCGCGCAACGCCAGGCGCGTGCGCGCGACGAAGAGCTCGACCACACGCTGGCGCACGAGGCGCAAATCCGGGAGACCCGAGTCAGGGCTTCCCTGCGGCGCGGCCTCGTTCGTGGCTTCGCTGCTCTGTGCCCAGACCGATGGGGGCGACCCCGCCGCAGCCTTGCCACATAGAACGAGGACCGCGATGAGCCCACCCACGACCCCTCTTGCGAGCCCTCTTGCGAGCCCTCTTGCGAGCCCTCTTGCGAGCCCTCTTGCGAGCCCTCTTGCGAGCCCACTCGCAAGCCAGCGCGCGACGGCGACGCGGGCGACCATCTACGGCCGACCCCCGAGCTTCTCGAAGTACCGATCGAGGCTCGCGCGGAGCTCTTCGGGCACCTCTTGCGTGGGGCGCGCGGTCGCCGCGTTCGAGCCGCGCGGCGCGACCTCGGCGCCGACCTCCTCCGCGCGACCGGCGAGGGCCAGCGCGCTCGCCTCGGCCACGGCCTCGGTTGCGCCGCCGCCACCCGGTGAGCCGCCGCCGCCCCCGCCTCCACCACCACCGCGGCGCGCGCGCAAGAGCGCTTCGATGGCCGCGGTCTCCGCGGCCACCGTCGGGCCCATCGTCGCGGGTTTGCGCAAGAGGCGCTCCGCGTCGACCATCGCGCCGCGGGCCTCCTCGAGCGTCGCGAGCTCCTTACCAAAGTCTGTTTCGCCTTCCGGCAGCTCGCTGATGGCGTCGATTACGCCGTCGGTGCGCCCGACCAGATCGGTCTGGGCGACCTCGAGCAGCTTCGAGCGCTCGCCGTAGGCCTCGCGCGGCAACAACGGCCGCGCAGTTTCGACCTCACGCGTGCGATCGCGGAGATCCATCTCCGCTTCGGTGATGCGCAGGACTTCCAAGATGAGGGACGGAGGCAAACTGCCCCGTTGGGACGAACCCTTTCATGTCGCGCCTTTTCACCCGGGGCCGACGATCTCCTCGGCCCAGCGGTCGAGGGTGTCGGCGAGCGCCTCCGCGCTGGTCAGGGCTTCACCCGAGCGGCGCACTCGCGCCAGGTCCTCGATCGCGACCATCTCGAGGGCCACGCCGTAATCAACCATCTCACGCACGACCGTCTCGTAACCGCCGGTCTCGGCGCCGGTCGAACGTAGGCGCTCGACAAACGCGCTGAGATCCGAACGGATCTCGGCGGCCTCGCGCCCAGCCGAGTCCTGTACTGCCGCGACCGCGGTCGCTTCGGGCGTGATGGTGTCGCGCTGCGTCGCGCGATGCCCGAGCTCGGTGTAGACCACTGCGCCGAGGGTGTCGGCCACGCCGGTCTCCACGCGCGAGAGCGCCTTGAGGCGCTTGACGAAGGTGCTGCCTTCTAGAGCCGCGAGCACCGCCTGGATCTCGCCGGTGATGCGCTGCAGCTCCTCCATGAGGGCCCGCTGCTTTTGCACGGCGTCGGCGAGGGCCTCGCGTGTCGGTGACTCCTCAGGCGCGCTCTCCTCGGGCGTCTCCTCGTCGTGCGCGGGACCGTCACCGTCCGGCGGCGGCGCGCTGCCGAGCGTCGTATTCAGGAGCGAGAGGCTCGGCGCCGGGGGCAGACCTGCTGGCGCGGCACCTTCGTCTGGCTTCGCGGGCGCGGGCGCGGCGCCGAGGCTCGACTCGCGGTCCTCGAGCGGCGGCAGAGGCGGCACGTCCGGCGGAGGCGCTCCCGCGCCGGCGGACGCGACCTCTTCGGGTTTCTTCCCGGGCTCGCCAGGCGGAGGGCTGCCCTCACCCGCGGGCGACGAGGACGCGGACGGCGGCGACTCGGCCTCGTCCGGTTTCGAAGGCGTGTCGCCTTGCGAGCCCTGCGCGCCCTTCGCGCTTGGGCCCGCCTTGTCCGAGGGCTTCCGCGGCGCGGACGCCGCAGCCTTCGCGAGCGCGCGCGCCTCGGCGGCGTCCGCGAGTCGCTCGGCGACCTCGGGCATGCCCGCGTCGGCGAGGCGCTCGAGGTCCCGCATCGACTCCGCCCATTCGTCGAGGACGTTCGCGTTGAACTCGCTGTTGCGCGCGGCCTCGGTCAAGAGCTCGCGCCCGTCGTCGACGACCCGCTCGAGCCGCCGCGCGTTCGCGCGCTCGAGGGACGCTTGTTCGCGCAGCTTGCCGCGCGCCTCGCTGCCTTCGAGGTCCGCGTCGGGGAGCGCCAAGAGCGCTTCGTTCGCCTGCAAGAGCGCCGCCTCCGTGTCGCGCACTTCGCGCGCGCGGTCGGTCCATGCGGACAGCTGGCGCGTGACCCAGCGCATGTGCTCGTCAGCGGACATCACCAGCAACACGACCGGCGCGGAGTGCACACGCCCGCGGCCAGGCAAGCTGTCTTCCGCCCAAGCGCGCAGCCGCACGAATCCCGGCGCCAGCCCGTCCGCGCTCGGCGACAGCGTCGCGTCGAGGGCGAGCTGCTGCGCGTCAGGTGCGCCGCTGCCGAGGACTCGCTCCGCGACTTTGCTCCACGCGGCCTCACGCTCCGCGTCGCTCGCCTGCTCGAATTCGAGCCCGAGGCGCCGCAAGCCAAAGTCGTCGTTGCCGCGCACTTGGAACTTCAGCGCGACGCCCTCGAGCAGCGGTCGCTCTGGGTCGAGGCCGTCGAGGAGCACTGTCGGCGCGCCGTCGGCGCGCAACACAACTCCGAGGTGGAACGGCGCCGCGGGCGCGAGGCCGTGCACATCGCGCCACGTGAGCGCGACGGTGCCGGAAGCCTCCGGGGTGAAGGCCGCAGTTTCGAAACGCGCGCCCTCGGTGATCGCGGCGTGGGTGACGCCGTCGCGCTCGAGCATCGCGGACGCTAGCTCCCGCGAGATCTCGCCGACGAGCCGGAGCTGGCTGCCCTCGACCGCGCCGAAACGGCCGCTGCGTGCGTCTCGCTGCAGCGGTTCGGGCAGCTCGAGGTACGCGGGGAGGCGCACCTCGGCAGTGAGCGCGAGCACCTCGGGCCGATCGAGCGGCTCGACGGTGACGCGCTCGAAGGCGTCGCCAACTGCGAGGGTCAACTCTGTCGCCGCGAGGACGCCCGGCAGCTCGAACCGGTAACGATCACCCTCGCGCGTGGCGTCGAGCGGACGGAGCGGGGCCCGTCCGGTGAGGCGCGCCCTCTCGGGCGTGCGCCGGGTCGTGGATGCGAGCTGGAACTCGAGCATGAACGGCTCGTCGCGCGCCACGATCGGGTGTTCGACGTACGGCGCGACCTGGGTGAATGTGTAGCGCTCGACCGCGCCGAACGGCGCGAGGTAGCGCAAGAGGCTGCTCCATGCCGCCGCCGGCGACACACACACGAGCGCGATCACCGCCGCGAGCGCGACAGCGGCGAGCGACGTGAGCCCCTGGTGCCGCGAGCGCGGCGCGACATGTTCGAGCGATCCGCCCGCGAGATCGCGGTCGGCGGCCGCGACTGCGGCCCGAGTCAGCTCGGGTGAGCGGCGCAACTCCTCGGTGTTCGTGCACAGCTCGAGCACGCCGAGCACGCGGTCGCCCGCGCCCGGATCGATCAACGCCGCGCGCCGCGCGACGGCGAGCGGCGTGCGGAAGGCGCGCACCCAGCGCAAGTACGCCAACGGCACGAGGACCGCGCCGACGATCAGCCCGAGCGTGAGCGCGACGAGCCGCGCGGCGCCCGGCGTGTCGAACCAACGATCGACGGTGTAGACCGCGAGGTATCCCGCGGTGAACGCGAGGACGCCGGCCGCAGCGGCCTCGCGGAGCTTCGTGCGCGCCATGACCGCGCGCAGCGCAGCGAGCTGCGCGGCGAGCGATGCGGGCAGGGTCAGCCCTGCAGCCGCGGCCGCCGAACGGGGCACGGGGTTGGAATCGAACAATGTGGGCGGCGGCGCAGGTTCGAGCATGGTTAGAAACGATCGACGAGCTGGCGACCGATCCAGAAGAGCGTCAGAAGGCAGAGTACAAGCCCCCCGAACACCGGATGGCTGTAGATCCGAATTCGCGCAGGAGCTGGCTCAGGGCGCCCTGCGCGCGCCAGCCCGGCCCCCAGGGAGACGAGCCCGCTCGACTCGATCTACCGCGTTCCGAGGGACTGACCGCGGGTGACGCGCGCGAGCTCCGCGAGCACGTCGAGGCGCGCAGGCCATCCGACGGGCTCGAGTGCAACCCCGGTGACCGCGACCTCCGCCGCCTTAGGCGCTGGCTCGTCGCAAGGCGCACGCGATCCGGGGGGCCGTCATGGTGCGCAATCGTTGGCTCTGCCCGCCACGACTTGTGGTTGTTCCGAAACTCTTCGTCGCTGGAAACGAGGCTTCGTGTGCGGCACGGTTTCTGGTGTGCGGCGCTGTTCTTCTGCTTCTCGTTCGGCGCTCGACGACGCCGCGTGTCGCGTGAGCGCCGCCTCAGCCCGAACTCACGACGCTACGACCCACTTCGACTAGGCTGCTCGGAACGGGCCACTGGAGACGGGCTTTCCGGCGCGCACGACCCACCCACGGGTCACGCGCCGGAGCTCCGACGATGGCGGCCCGGGCGCGCACCCTGTCCCTCCCTCACCTGACCTAAAACATGAACTCCCGCATTCTCGCCATCATTCTGCTCGTCGCTGGCCTCGCGCTTCTCGGCTTCGGCCTCAACGCGACCGATTCGGTCAGCGAGTCCGTCACTGAGGGCCTCACGGGCAAGTTCACCGACAAGACGACCCTCTACCTCGTCGGCGGCGGCGCCCTCGCTGTCGCCGGTGTCGTGATGCTATTCACCGGCTCACGCCGCGGTTAAGCGGGCACCGGGGGTGTGGCAGCTCTCCGACCCTAGCCGTGTCCGCGCTCGCACGTTGCGCGCCGCCTCCCGGTCAGGTGCGACACCCTCGGGTACGGACGATCAGCGCGCGCGCCGGAGCATCACCAGGCGGAGCTCCCCCGCGCCGAAGCGAGTCGAAACTCCAAGCTGCCGATTCTGAATGTCGGCTTTCGATGTGGTGGATGACTCTGCCCCCTCAGGGGCTTAAGGGGCCCCCTCAGGGGCCTAAGGGCCCGCGCCCGGGTAGGAGCGTGTGGTCGATCGACACGACCCGACTCCTTTGGGGCGGGTGCGCCAGCGTCTCACCCTGATTCGGATAGCAGCACTATTCGAGGTTTCAATTCTGGCTGCGCAGATCCTGAACGCTGAACAGGCCAGCCCGGTCGCGCCACACATGCGCCAGCGTCCAGCCAGCCCTCTGCGCCAGCGCGGCAAATGCCTCCGGCGCGTATTTGTGCGAATTCTCCGTATGGATGCTTTCGCCCGCCCGGAAGGCAAAGGCGCGCCTTGCTATGGTTACCGATTGATCGCGCATGCTGACCAGATGCATCTCGATGCGGCTCAGTCTTTCATTCCACACAGCTGTATGGCGGAAGGCGTCCACCTCGATATCTGCTGACAGTTCGCGATTGATACGCGTCAGCAAATTGAGATTGAAGGCGGCTGTTACGCCCCGCGCATCGTTGTAGGTGGGCAGCAAAATCGACGCTGGCTTTTTGAGATCGACCCCCACGATCAAGCGCGCATCCGAGCCCAGCGTGCGGCGGAAATGCCCCAGTAACTGGCTCGCCGCCGCGGGTTCAAAATTTCCGATGGTCGAGCCGGGGAAAAAGCCCAGCGCGGACTGGCCCGTCATATGCGGATCAAGCGTCACCGGCTGGGTGAAATCGGATTCCAGGATTTCAATCGCCAATTTTGGATAGACGGCGCGCAACCGCGCCCGCGCCGCTTCCAGCGCCGACCAGGACACATCGATTGCGAGGTAGCCGCCCAGCTGCGGCATGGCATCGAGCAGCACTTGCGTCTTAGTGCTGGAGCCCGAACCAAACTCGATCATCCACGAACCTGGTTCAACACCGACCGCTATCTCGCTCGCATGCGCTTTGAGAATTTTAGCCTCAGTGCGTGTTGGGTAATATTCGTCCAGCTCCGTGATCTGCTCGAATAACTCGCTGCCGCGTGCGTCATAGAAATATTGGCAGGGCAAAGTCTTCTGCGGCTGCGAAAGACCGCTGAGCACCGCCTGCTGAAACACCTGCGTTTCATCTTCAGAGGACGAGCGCGCCCGCACGGGTGCGGACATAGCCTTCGCTCTCGTGTCAGAATGGTTCATGATGCGTCCTCCGCCAGACGCAGGCCGGTAAATTGCCACCGCTGGTGCGGGTAAAAGAAGTTGCGATAGGTCGCGCGCGCGTGGCCCGCAGGCGTCACGCAGGAGGAGCCACGCAGCACATGCTGGTTGACCATGAACTTGCCATTGTATTCACCCACAGCGTCTCTAACGGGACGAAAGCCGGGATAGGGCAGATAGGCACTGGCAGTCCATTGCCAGACATGGCTGAACATTTGCGCGAGCACGCCGTGTTCGCGCAGAGGCGCGGGCGCAAAGCGAACGCTTTCTTTTTCATGGCCGCAATAGCCGATGTGAGACGCCGCATATTCCCATTCGAATTCGGTTGGCAGACGCTGACCCGCCCAGCGCGCAAAGGCGTCGGCCTCATAATAGCTGATGTGAGAAACTGGCGCGCGAGGGTCAACCGGACGCAGGCCATACAAACTCATCTGCATCCATTGACTGCCGCCCTGATCCTCAGGTCGCTCCCAATAAAGCGGCGCTTTCCAGTCCTCGCGCTTCACAAGCGCCCAACCATCTGCCAACCACAGGATCGGATCGCCATATCCGCCATCGGCCATGAAGGCAAGCCACTGCTCGTTGGTCACCAGCGCATTAGCGATACGGAACGGATGGACCAGCGCGTCATGCTGCGGCCCTTCATTATCAAACGCAAAGTCCTGTCCTTTCTGGAGCTCCGGGCTCGCATGACCGGCACGAAAGACGCCGCCCTCAAAGTAACTCCAGCTTGCTGCATCATCGGCACGTGCAATACCTTTTTGCGTCTGCCCTTCCACCTGCGCATCCGCCGTTTCGTTGTTTTTATAAGCCGGACGCAAAGGATTGGCGGCAAAGAGCGCGAGAATGTCCGTCAGCAACAACTCCTGATGTTGCTGCTCATGATTCAATCCCAGCTCCAGCAGCGCCTGCGCGTCTGCTTCGGAAGCGCGCGCGCTGACCGCGAACGCTTCCAGCGCTTCGTCCACATGCGCGCGATAGGCATGTACCTGCTCGTGTGAAGGACGCGTCAGCAATCCGCGATTGTGTCTTGGATGGCGCGGACCCTCGGACTCATAATATGAATTAAAGCAATAGTGAAAGCTGTCATCGCAAATACGATAACCCGACGCCATGGGAGCCAGCACGAAAGTTTCAAAGAACCACGTTGTATGCGCCAGATGCCATTTAGTGGGGCTGGCGTCATCCATTGCCTGCACACACTGATCTTCCGCCGTGAGCGGCGCTGACAGCGCAAGTGAATGGCGGCGCATTTCCGTCAGACGTGCGGCAAGGTGCTTGTGGCCTATT
>Ga0163144_10011235_pt1 | contig 18966 bp, 21 predicted proteins | sample OliLak19BULKMAT1_FD_123175 | JGI IMG/M metagenome (GOLD analysis project Ga0163144, IMG submission 123175) | Freshwater microbial mat bacterial communities from Lake Vanda, McMurdo Dry Valleys, Antarctica - Oligotrophic Lake LV.19.BULKMAT1 | ecosystem: Environmental > Aquatic > Freshwater >... | reverse complement strand
TGGCGTCCTGCGCCTCGTCGAAGATCCGGCCGAGGTTCTTCTCGGTCTCGCCGACCCACTTCGAGACCACCTGCGAGAGATCGATGCGCATCAGCTCGAGGCCGAGCTCGGACGCGATCACGCTCGCGGCCATCGTCTTGCCGGTGCCGGGCTCGCCGGAGAACAGCGCGGACACGCCGCGCGAGATCCCGAGGTGGCGCTGGTAGCCCCAGCGCTCGAGGATCTGCGCGCGCTTGCCGACCATCGCGATCATGTCCTTGAGCGTCTCGACGACCTCCTCGGGCAGGACCATCTCCTCGAACCGCGCCTTGCGCGCGACGAGCGACGCGTAGTGCCCGAGGTGGATGCTGAGCCGGCGGCTCACCGCCTCCTCGAGCAGCGTGCCGTCGACGGGCCGGCCGGCGGCGCGCGCGAACGCCCGCGCCTCGGCGACGACCTCGGCGATCGCGCCGGCGCCGATCACGTAGCGGCCGCCGAGCTCGGCGGCGGCGGCCTCGAGGCCCTCGATGCCCACGAGCGCGGCGGCCCACGCGTGCTCGCGATCCTCGAGATCGGCGCGCGGCATGCGGATCAGGTGGAACGGCCGCTGGAACGGCATCGACACGCCGCCCTTGCCGCCGGTGGCGACGATCACGACGTCGCCGTACGCGGACAGCGCCGCGACCGCGCCGCGATCGAGCTCGCGGCCGTCGGCGACCAGCGCCTCGACGGCCGGCAGGTACGGCACCGCGCCGCGCAGCCGCGCCTCGATCAGCGCGGCGTGGACCAGGCCGGCGCTGCGGGTCTGCTTCTGCACCTCGGCGACGGCGTCGAGCGGCGCGGTCAGCATCGGCCGGCCGAGCGCACGCGCGATCGCCTGCGCGACCGCCTTGCGGCCGGCGCCGCGCGCGCCCTGCACCACCACCATCGGCGCGGGCTCGCCCAGCTTCCGCGGGCGCACCAGCAGCTCGGCGAGCTGCGCGATCCGGTCCTTCACGGCGGGCGCGAGCCAGATCCCGTCGTCGTGGTCGGCCGCGGTGATCTTCGCGACCGACGCGACCGCGTCGGCGAGGCGATCGTCGCCGGCGAGCCAGTCGAGCAGCCGCCGCGTCGGCGCCACCGTCGCGGACGCGCCATCGCCGATCAGCTCGATCAGCCCACCGGCGCGTAGCGCGCCCGCCGGGTGCAGCGCCGAGTGCGTCGCGAGCGGCGCGTCGAGCTCCGGCATCAGCTCGCCCAGCACGTCGGCGCCGAGCCCGTCGCGGCGGCGGCGCGGCTGGATCGCCGCGCACAGGTCGCGCACGTCGGCGTCGAGCTCGTGCGCGACCGCCACCGCGAGCACCGCGCGCTCGCGCGGCCCGAGCGCGAACCGCGCCGCGACCACGTCGATCGGCGAGGCCGCCTTGGCGGCGACGGCCTCGGCGGCGGCGAGCGCGACCGCGAGCTCCTCGGCCTGCTTCTTGTGCGTGTCGCGCGGCTCGAGCTTGCCGCGGCCGAGCCGCGCGCGCGCGCCCGACTCGCGCACGAACACCTGGCCCGGCAGCTTCGGATCCGCGAACCCGTGGCCGGCGTTGAGCCGCCGCAGCAGCGCGGCCTCGGCGCGTAGCCGGATCACCGCGATCGCCGGCCCCACGTCGCCTCTCACGGGACGATGCTCACTTGTCCCCGTCGTAAGCCGTCGAGGGCCGCGTCGGCTGGGCGACCGCGGGGTCCCCGGGCTTGCCGGCGAGCGTCGACGGCCGCGCCGGCTGGCCCGGCTCGGGCACCGACTCCACGGGCTTGGCCTTGGCGCGCTGCTCCTTCGCCTTGCGCTCCTTCTCGGCGGCGGTCTCGTCGTCGTCGTCGTCGTCGGTGTCGCCGCCCTCGCCCTGCTCGACCACGCGATCCTGCGCGAACATCTCCTCCTGCGCGTCCTCCTTGCTGAGCAGCAGGTCGCGCAGCGCGGTCACCTCGTCGACGAGCGTGTCGTAGGAGTCGCGCACGTCGGCGAGCTCGGGCGCGAGGCCCATCGCCAGCGTCGGCTGGAGCACCGCGAGCGCCTGGTTCAACATCGACAGGCGCTGCTCCGCGTAGATCATGTCGCCCTCGTCCTCGAGCTCGGTCCCGCGCACGGCCTCGGCGAGCACGCGCATCGCCGCCTTCTCGTCGCCGGACAGGCCCGCGAGCGCCTCGACGTCCACCTCGTTGCCGCGGAAGATCCCGTGGATCTGCCCGAGCACGTCGCGGTAGTGCCCGGCGCGCTGCTCCACCTCGACGCCCTCCTCGAAGTCGGACTCGGCGTCGTCCTCGTTCCGCTCCTCGTCCGCGAGCTGCTGAGCGTGATCCTCACGCTCCTGATCGGCCGCCTCTTGCGGCTCGAGCAGGCGCTCGTCGTCGTCGTCCGCCGGGTTCATGGAACGCTAGTCCTGCTTCTCCCACCACTGACACCACCACTCGCCGCCGACCAGGATCCGCAGCTTGGGGTGCCAGCAGTACGCGAGCTTCGCGTCCGGCTCCAGGTAGTAGAGGCAGTTGGCGCACTTCTCGTCGCCGTACGGCACGCCCTTGAGGACGGCGTCCTCGGCCATGTGACGGAGCTGGAGCGCCAGCTTCTCGTCGACTTCTTTGGGCTCGGGCTTGGGCAGGTCGTCGTCGGCCATCGCCGGCGACTATACCTCTAGACGCGCTACTCCACCTCGATCCGGTACACCGCGCCGGACTGGAGGGCCGCGACGTAGAGCTCGCCGTAGCCGTCGGTGCCGAACGACGAGATCCGCCCGTACAGCAGGCCCGTCGGATCGACGTCGTCGGTGTGGTTCGTGGTCGCGCTGTACGCGATCGTGTTCGCCGTCGCCGGGAACGACGAGACCTCGCCGGAGCAGTAGTCGCCGAAGAAGAACTGGCCGACGTAGTCCGGCATGCACGTGCCGCGGTAGACGCCGCCCGCGACCACGGTGCACTGGCCGGTCTCGACCCGGTAGTACGCCAGCACCGCGTCGTCGTAGTCGCCGGGGTTGTTGCAGTTGAGGTTGCCGCTGTCGTCCTCGGTGAAGCAGTCCGGGCCCTCGAACACCGGCCAGCCGAAGTTCTGGCCGCTCGAGCCGTTGCGGACGACGTTGATCTCCTCGTAGGTGCCCTGCCCGACGTCACCGATCCACATGTCGCCGTTCGAGCTGTCGAACGAGATCTTCCACGGGTTGCGCAGGCCCCACACGAACATCTCGCCGACGCCGCCGCCGCTCGACCACGGGTTCGACGACGGCACGTCGTAGGGGTCGCCGCTGTCGACGTCGATCCGCAGCACCTTGGCCAGCCGGGTGTCCGGGTTCTGGCCGTTGCCGAAGTAGTCGTTGGCGGCGCCGCCGTCGCCGTACGAGAGAAACAGGTGGCCGTCGGGGCTGAACGCGAGCGTGCCGCCGTTGTGGTTGTCGGCCGGGTGGTCGACGTCGAGGATCACCTTCTCGGTGGTCTCCGCGGTGTTGCCGGTCGCGTGGTACTCGGCGACCCGCAGGTTGTTGCCGCCGGGCCGCGTGTAGAACACGAACAGCCGGCCGTTGGTCGCGTAGTCCGGATGGAACGCGAGACCGAGCAGCCCCTGCTCGTCGCCGAGGTCGTTGACGTCGACGGTCAAGAACGGCGTCGGCAGCAGCAGGCCGTCCTCGACGATCCGGATCGTGCCGCGCTGCTCGGCGATGAACAGACGGCCATCGGCCGCGGGCGCGGTGATCGCGACCGGGCGGCTGAGCTGATCGCTGATGAGCTGCAGGCGCAGGTTCGTGCCCGACCTCGGCTCGCAGTACGGCGCCGGTGACGCGTCCGGGTTGGGGATCGACGTGTCGGCGTCGGGCGGGTTCGCGGAGGTGTCGTCACCGCCGCAGGCGGCGAGCAGCGTGAGAGCAAGCAGGCGAGCGCGCATGGTGCGGCCATCGTAACGGCTCGCGGCTGCGGGGGAAACCGTCTAACCTGGCCGCAGGGGGAAAGATGACCTGTCCGCGTTGCAACACGATCAACCCGACTGGAAGTGTGGCCTGCGTCTCGTGCGGAACACCGCTCCAGATGCCGATGGGCGCCTATCCGCCGCCGCCAGGTGCCTATCCGCCGCCGCCAGGTGCCTATCCGCCGCCGCCGCCAGGTGCCTATCCGCCGCCGCCGCCAGGTGCGTATGGCGGTCAGTACATGATGATGCCGGTCCAGACGCGGACCTCCGGCATGGCGATCGCGGGGTTCGTCCTGTCGTTCCTGTGCGGGCTGCTCGGCCTGATCTTCTCCGTGATCGGCCACAACGAGGTGAAGAACTCCAACGGGACCATCACCGGCGGCGGCCTCGCGATGGCCGGGATCATCATCTCGATCTGCAGCATGGTGCTCGGGCTGATGATCGCCGTCGGCAACAACTGACGTAGATGCCGCGGTGGCTCCCTCGCGCAGCCGGCGCCCTCGCGCTCGGGAGCCTGCTCGTGGTCCTCGCGATCGGCGCGTTCGGCTCGCCCTCGCTGCGCGCGAGCGTCGCCGAGGACGGCCCGGCCTGTCCGATCCGCGAGGCCACCGGTCACCCGTGCGCGTTCTGCGGCATGACCCACGCGACGCTCGCGCTCGGGCACGGGGATCTCCAGGCGGCGCTGGACGCGCACCCGCTCGCGCCGCTGGTGCTCGCCGGCACGATCGCGATCTTCGCGCTCGCCGCCGCCGGCCGCGCCGACGTGCTCACGAAGCGGCGCGCCCCCGCGCTGATCCTCGCGGCGATCGCGGTGATCTGGGCGGTGAAGCTCCTCTAGCCCGGCCAGTCCGGACAGGTCAGCGCGCGCGCTTGCGGTGCTTGTCGGCGAACCACGCGACCGTCTCGGTCATGCCCTCGGCGATCGTGTGCGTGGGCTCGTAGCCGAACGCGGCGCCGATCTTCTCGATCGACGCCTGCGAGTGCGCGACGTCGCCGGGGCGCGGGGACTCGTGCGTCGGCTCGAGCTTGGCGACGTCGGGGAAGTCGCGCGCGAGGGCGTCGCGGATCAGCGCGTGGAGCTCGACGAGATCCGTGCGGCCGTTGCAGCCGACGTTGTAGACCGTGCCGGTCTCGTCGGCCGAGCCGGTCGCGGCGAGGAGGTTCGCCTGCACGACGTTGTCGACGTAGCAGAAGTCGCGGCTGCTGGTGCCGTCGCCGAAGATCACGCACGGCTTGCCGGCCAGCATCAGCTCGATCCATCGCGGGATCACCGCGGCGTACGGGCCGTTGGGATCCTGCCGGCGCCCGAACACGTTGAAGTAGCGGAGCCCGGCGATCTCCATCGCGTAGGTGTCGTGGAACACCTGGGCGTAGAGCTCGTCGGCGCGCTTGGTCACCGCGTACGGCGACAGCAGCCGCCCGAGGCGGTCCTCGATCTTGGGCAGGCCGGGGTGGTCGCCGTAGACCGAGCTCGAGCTCGCGTAGACCATCCGCTTGATCCCGGCGTCGCGCGCGGCGACGAGCAGGTTCAGGAACGCGTCCACGTTGTGGGCGTGGCTGGCCTGCGGATCCTTGATCGACCGCGGCACCGAGCCGAGCGCCGCCTCGTGCAGCACGACGTCGACGTCCTGGCAGACGTCCCGGCAGACGTCGGGATCGCGCAGATCGCCCTCGACGAACCGGAACTGCAGCTTCTGGTCGGGGTTGATCGCGAGGACGGAGTCGAGGTTGTGGCGATGCCCGGTCAGGAAGTTGTCGACGCCGACGACGATCTGGCCGAGATCGAGCAGGCGCTCGAGCAGCGCCGACCCGATGAACCCCGCCACCCCGGTGACCAGCCAGCGCTTCGGCTCGTTGACCAGCGCGTCGCAGAGGACGTCGTAGCGCGTCGCCTTGCTCACAGGCTCCAGTAGCGGAGATCGCGACCGGCGACCCGCGGGTCCTTGGGATCGATGATGCTCTTGACGTCGATCAGCACGCCGCCCGGACGCACGCGCGCGAGCACGTTGTCGAGATCGGACATGTACTCCTGGTGCGAGACCGCGACGACCAGCGCGTCGAGGTCGGTCAGCTTGTCGAGCGGCGACAGCTTGATGCCGTACTCGTGCAGCGCCTCCTCGGCGGAGCCGAGCGGATCGTGGACCATCGCCTCGATGCCGTACTGGCCGAGCTCCTTGACGATGTCCGGGATCTTCGAGTTGCGGAGGTCCGGGACGTTCTCCTTGAAGGTCAGGCCGAGGATGCCGACCCGCGCCTTGCGCAGCGCCTTGTCGTCCTGCGACAGCAGCTGCACGCAGCGCTGCGCGATGAACGGGCCGACGTTGTTGTTGATCCGGCGGCCGGCGAGGATCACCTCGGGCGTGTACCCGAGCGCCTGCGCCTTGGTGGTCAGGTAGTACGGATCGACGCCGATGCAGTGACCGCCGACCAGGCCGGGGGTGAACCGCAGGAAGTTCCACTTCGTGCCCGCGGCCTCGAGCACGTCCGCGGTGCGGATGCCCATGCGATCGAAGATCAGCGCGAGCTCGTTCATCAGCGCGATGTTGAGATCGCGCTGCGTGTTCTCGATCACCTTCGCGGCCTCGGCCACCTTGATCGACGGCGCGCGATGCACGCCGGCGGTCACCACCATCGAGTAGACCTTGGCGACGCGATCGAGCGACGCGGCGTCCTGGCCGGACACCACCTTCACGATCCGCTCGAAGGTGTGCTCCTTGTCGCCGGGGTTGATGCGCTCGGGCGAGTAGCCGAGGAAGAAGTCCTTGCCGGACTTGAGACCCGACTTCTCCTCGAGGATCGGCCCGCAGATGTCCTCGGTGACGCCCGGGTAGACCGTCGACTCGTAGACGACGATGTCGCCCTTCTTGAGGTGCGGACCGACGGTGCGCGACGCCGCGATCATCGGCGTGAGGTCGGGGCGGTTCTCGCCGTCGATCGGCGTGGGGACCGCGACGATGAAGAACGTGCAGCTCGCGAGCCGCGCGGGATCGGCCGTGAGCTCGAAGTGCGGCAGCACCGCCTTGAGCTGCTCGGTCGTGACCTCGGCGGTCTCGTCGTGGCCCTGGTTGAGCTCGTCGATCCGCCGCTGGCGGATGTCGAACCCGACCGTGGGCACCTTGCGCGCGAACGCGACAGCGACCGGGAGGCCGACGTAGCCCAGCCCGATGACGGCGATCTTCTCCTGCGAGCTCATGAGATCGAGGACATAAGCACGTCCACCCTCAGCCGATCAAGAGAACTCCCATGAACCGCTCCGCGGGCATCGAGCTGCGGAGCGCGAGCAGCTCGTCCTCGTGGGTGCGGTGGGCGCGCGCGAGGACGATCACGCCGTCCATGCACGCGGCGGCGCTGGCGTGCTCGCCGAGCAGCTCGAGGCCGGTGAGATCGCACAGCACGTGCTCGAACAGGTCGACGCCGTCGAGGAGGAGGCGCGCCAGCTGCGGCACGATCTCGCCGGCGCGCTCGGCCCGAGGCGGCGTCAAGAGGGCGAGCGATCCGCGCAGCCACCGCGTGCTGTAGACGGTGTCGTCGTGATCGGCGTGGGCCTCGCGCGCGAGCTGCGACAATCCCGGATAGCGCACGTTGGCGTCGACCACGGCGACGGTCGCGCCGGTGATCTCGCACAGCGCGTAACCCACCTGGATCGCGACCGGCGGGACCGCGACCAGCGGATCGGCCGGCACGAACCCGATGATCTTGGTCTTCGCCGCGTGGAGGCGCCGCGCGATCCGCGTGCACTCGGCGCGCACCGCCGGCAGGGCGTTGCCGACCGCGAGCTCGATGCCGATCGATTCGAGCAGGGCGGCGTCTTCGTCCACGACTTGAAGATACCCCGCCAGCGCGGTACAGGACGCGCGTGTCGCGCTCCCTGGTCCACGTGCTGTCGTCGTTCGGCGTGGGCGGCCAGGAGCGCGTGGCGCTCGACCTCGCGGACGGGCAGCGCCGCCGCGGCCATCGGGTCGCCGTGATCTCGCTGGCGCCGCCGCCGGACGGGCCGCTCGCCGCCGAGTTCCGCGACGCCGGCATCGGCACCTACACGATCGCCAAGGGCCCCGGCCTCGATCCGACGCTGACCCTGCGCCTGGCCTGGCGGCTCCGCCGGCTCGGCGCCGAGGTGGTGCACACCCACAACCCGCTGCCCCTCATCTATGCGGCGCCCGCGGCGCGGCTGGTCCGGGCGGTCGCGATCCACACCAAGCACGGCCAGAACCCGAGCTCGCGCGGGCAGATCCTGCTGCGGCAGGCGGCCGCGCGGCTGGTGAGCGCGTTCGTCGCGGTGTCGCCCGGCACCGCCGAGCAGGCGCGCAAGCAGGGCGACTGCCCGAAGGATCGCCTGGTGGTCGTGCCCAACGGGATCCGCCTCGAGCGGTTCCGGCCCGACGCCGCGGTGCGCGCCGCGACCCGCGCCGAGCTGGGCATCCCCGACGACGCGTGGGTGGTGGGGACGATCGGCCGGGTCGACGAGAACAAGAACCAGCCGATGCTGGTCCGCGCGATCGCGCCGCTCCTCGGCGAGCGGGGCCACCTGGTGGTGATCGGCGACGGCCCGGCGCGCGCGGCGCTCGACGAGGCGATCGCGAAGCTGCCGGCCGGTCGCGGCCACGTGCTCGGCCGGCGCATGGACGTCGATCGCCTGCTGCCCGCGCTCGACGTGTTCGCGCTGTCGAGCGTCAGCGAGGGCCTGCCGCTGGTCGTCCCCGAGGCGATGGCCGCCGGGCTGCCGGTCGTCTCGACGCGGGTCGGCGGGCTGCCCGACGTGATCGAGCACGGCGTCACGGGCTTGCTGTGCGACGTCGACGAGGTCGCGCTCCGCGCCTGCCTCGCGACGCTCGCCGCGGCGCCGACCCTCGCCCGCGAGATGGGCGCGCGCGGGCGCGCGGTCGCGCTGTCCCGCTACTCGGCCGAGCGCATGCTCGACGACTACCTGGCGATCTACGAGCGCGCGATCGAGGCGCGCCGATCGTGAACCACGTCGTCGTCGGCGCGTGCTTGCCGCTGGTGGTGTGCGCGGTGATCTACGCGCGCGCGGGCGGCCGCGCCGGGCCGCGCCTGCTCGTGCTCGGCCCGCTCGCGATGCTGATCTCCGGCGGGTGGGCGATCGTCCCCGATCTGCCGCGCCTCGTCGGGCAGATGGAGCGCTACGTCGCCTGGCACCACACCTCGTACTGCGACGTGTTCTGGGGCCACTGCTGGATCGACGCGCACCCGGGGTTCGAGGACTGGCCGTACTACCCGGTCGTCGCGATGGCGCTCGGCGCGCTCGTGTTCGCCGCCGCGTGGCGCGAGCTCCGCAAGCTGGAGCGATCCTAGGTGGCGCACGCCAACCTGCACCTCGCCACGGGCCTCCTGATCGGCAGCAGCGTGACGATCGCGCCGCTGATCCGCGCGTGGGTCGTCGGGCGGCCGGTCGCGTTGCCGATCCTGCGCAGCCTCGTCGTGTCGTTCACGCTCGCGGCCTGGGCGATCGTCCCCAATCTCCTCACCACCATCGGCGCGCCGTCGAGCGTCCACACGTCGTGGTGGTCGAACCTGTTCCTCGGCCACGCCGCGCTCGACCGCCGCACCGAGGGCGGGCTGCTGATCGGCGAGCTCGTGATCGCCGGGTACATGACCGTCGTCTACCTCGTGGTGCTGCTCGCGATCCGTCGCGCACACCGCCGTGGGGCGGAGTAGGCTCGCGGCATGCGCCGCTGCCTGCCGCTGTTGCTCCTCGCCGCGTGTGGCTCGCCTTCCGGTGACGGTTCCGACGCGGGCGCCGCCGACGCGCAGGTCGAGCCCGACGCCGCCACCTGCACGACGCCCGCGGCGTGCGACTGGATCGAGGCCTACCTGCGCGAGATCGTCGGCAAGCTGTCGGGCGAGACCGAGATCGCGCCGGGCGTGACGCTCACGGCGCGCGAGTCGGTCGCCGAGCGCGACGCCGTCCGCGACTACATCGACGACGAGCTCACCCGCCTCGGCTACGCGCCGGTCCGGCAAGACTTCGTCACCGGCGCGAACGTGATCGCGACCCGCCCCGGCACCGGCGCGCTGCTCGTCGTCGGCGCGCACTTCGACGGGGTCGCGGACTCGCCGGCGGCCGCCGACGACGGCACCGGCACCGCGGTCGTGCTCGCCGCCGCCCGGTACTTTCGCGCGGTCGCGCACGATCGGCCGATCGCGTTCGCGCTGTTCGACTCCGAGGAGGTGGGCCTGGTGGGCAGCACCAAGTACGCCGACCAGCTCGTCGTCGACGGCACCGACGTCCTCGCCGCGCACTGCTACGACATGATCAGCTTCGACGGCGACGGCGACCGCGCGATCGAGCTGTGGTCACCGTCCCCGTCGCTGGTGACGCTCTACACCGACCACGCCACGCCGCTCGGCATCCCGGTCCGCACCGTGACGTTCGCGTCGAGCGACCACCAGTCGTTCCTCGCCGACGGCTTCGTCGCCACCGGCATCGGCGAGGAGTTCGTGTCCGGCGACCACACGCCGCACTACCACCAGCCCACCGACACCTACGACAAGATCGACTTCACGTACCTCACCGACATGACCGAGCTCGCCTTCGAGGTCCTGCAGGACCAGGCGACGGACTGACAGACCCAGATTTTTAGCCGCCAAGGACGCCAAGGACGCCAAGCTGAGATTCAGATGGTTTTCGGCCGTCTGATACAGCGAGGGAGCGGTCGCTCTCCCTCTGTGCATCAGACGGCAGAGAACCCTCTGAATCTCAGCTTGGCGTCCTTGGCGTTCTTGGCGGCTAACCCCTCTGGGGTCAGCTCGGGCGCCACCAGGCGATCTTCCACTCGACGTCGCCGAACTTGAAGCTGTCCTTGCCGTCGAGCTTCACGGCGTTCAGCGCGGGCTCGACGACGCGGGACGACGGCCCGAAGTACGAGACGGCGCACGCGCGGCCGAGCCGCGACATCGCGGTCAACATCTTCGGGATGTCCTTGAGGTAGTAGAGGACCTCGAAGGCGGTGACGACGTCGTAGCGGCCGCGCTCGCCCGCCCACGGCTGCTCGTGCAGATCGCCGGCGTACAGCGTCGCGGTGGGCAGGCGCTGGCGCGCGCGATCGATCGCCGTCGGCGAGACGTCGATGCCGCTCATCCGCTCGCACAGCCTCGCGAGGTGCTCGGTCTGGTGGCCCTCGCCGGTGCCGATCTCGAGGATCGACCCGGTGCGCGCGGCGGGCGCGATCAACGCACGGTGCACGATCCGGTTGGTCTCGGTGAACCGGAACTGCTCCTGCGCGCTCTCCATCTTCCACGGATCGCGGACCTTGTAGGCGAGATCGAGGCGGCGGTGCGCGTCGGCCTGGCTGACGCCGCGCAGCGCGTACTTCATCCACGTGCGGCGGACGACCGTCTCGGCGCGTTGCCGCAGATCTCCGAGCCTCGGCAGCTTCATCGCGGACCTTCGTGGTTGGGAGATCGATAGCCGAGCTGCGGGATCGCGAGCTGGCCGAGCAGGAACTCGTCCGAGAGCTCGCGATCCATCGCGAGCCGGCCGACGTCGAGCGCGTCGACGCGCCGGCGCATCCAGGTCGCGCCGCTCGCGTTCGTGAACCCGACGCGGTAGCCCGCCCGCAGCACGGCGTCGCGGATCTTCTGATCGCGCGCGATCGACCGGCCGACCGGGTACGCGACCGTGCGCGGCGCCTGGCCGAGCTCGCGGCGGAGATCGGCGCGCGAGCCCGCGAGCTCGTCGTCGAGCCCGGCGTCGTCGAGCGTCTGCAGCACGCGGTGGCCGCGCGTGTGCGACTCGATGTCCATGCCGGCGCCGCCGAGCTGGCGGATCTCCGGCCACGTCATCAGCAGGGAGTCGGTGAGCCCGCGCTCGAGCTCGGGGCCCCACGCGACCCGGAGCGCGGCGGTGACCTCGTCGAGGAACCGCGGGATGTCGAGGCCGGGCGTGTTCTTGACGATCTTGACCAGGCCCGCGGCGCAGCCCGGGTGCGCGGGGTCGAGCTCCTGCGCTCGCGGATACGAGATCGTCCCGCGGCCGGTGCCGGCGCGGCGCGCGGCGTTGCACACGTAGGCGAGGCGCTCCCACCAGAACAGCCGGCGCTCGGACACGAACGAGGTCGGGATGAAGAACACCGCGCGCAGCTTGGCGTCGTCGAGGGCGGGCAGCGCGACGTCGAGGCACGACCGGTAGCCGTCGTCGAACGTGATCATCGCCGGGTTGGGCGGGAGGTCGCCGCCGTCGAGCGCGTCGCACAGCGCGTCGACGCCGATCACCGAGAAGTGCTTGCGCAGGACGTCGAGGTGGCGACGGAACTGCGCCGGCGTCACGTCCGCCACGCCGGGATCGAACGCGTAGTCCGGGCCGGGATCGGCGACGTGGTGGTACGTGAGGATCGTCAAGTACGGGACGCGCGCCGCCGCGCGCAGCTTGAGCGCCGCGTCGAGCACGCCGGCGCCGGCGAGCAGGCGGGCGATCCGTTCGCGGGCGGCCATCGACGCGAGCTTATCAGGAACCGAGGATCCGTCGACGCGCGCGGACGCCGAGGCCCTTCGCGAAGTAGACGCCGAGCGCGCCGAGGATGCGGGCGTCGCCGCGGCCGCGCCCCCGGGCGACGCTGCGGGCCGCGTACCGGAGCGCGTCGACGACCTCGCCGTCGTAGAGCAGGCCGCGGGCGTTGAGCGCGTAGGCGCGGAGCAACGCGGCGTCGCGATCGCGCGGCGCGATCTGGTCGCCGTGCTGATCGACGAACCGCTCGACCACGGCGAGGTAGTCGCGATAGGTGCGACCGAGCGCGGACAGGCCGTCGTGACCGCGCATCGCGCGCGTCAGCGGCTCCGCGATCACGCCGATCGGCCAGCGCAGCGCGACCCGCAGGTGGTAGTCGAGATCTTCGGCGGTGCGCAGCGAGACGTCGAACCCGCCGACGCTGTCGTAGGCCGCGCGGGTCAGCATCGCGGACGCCGGCGCGAGCGACGGGTTGCGCAGCACGCGGGGCAGGTTCCAGCCGTCCTCGGGGAGCTGGTCGCGGCGGCGGAACACGTCGTGCGCCTGCCGATCCGGGTTCATCCGCTCGACGTCGGTGATCACCATGCCGAACGTCGGGTGACGCTCGAGGAACTCGACCTGACGCGCGATCTTGGTGGGACGCCACTCGTCGTCGGAGTCGAGCAGCGCGAGGTACGCGCCGTTCGCCGCGGCGAGGCCGTGGTTCCGCGCCGAGCTGACGCCGCCGTTGGTCTTGCGCAGCAGCCTGACCCGCTCGCCGAAGCGCCCGGTCAGCGCGGCGGCGGTGTCGTCGGTGCCGCCGTCGTCGACCACGACGATCTCGAGCGACGCCGCGGGGTAGGTCTGGTCGATCACGGTCTGGACCGCGATCACCACGTCGTCGCGGCGGTTGAACGTGGGGATGATCGCGCTGACCAGCGGGCGGGACACGGCGCCATGCTACAAGCAACGCGTGCGGCCGGCTCCGTTGATCAAGCGCGCGTTGCACGCCTCGGGCGTCCTCGCGGCCTGGCACCGGCGACGCAACCGCGATCGCCTGACGGTGATCATGTTCCACCGCGTGCTCGCGCGGACCGACCCGCGGTGGCCGACCAGCGATCCCGAGTACACGCTGCCCGACGACCTGTTCGAGGCCAGCCTCGAGTTCTTCCGCGCGCACTACAACGTCGTCGCGCTCGACGACGTCCTGGCCGCGCGCGCTGGTGAGCGCGCCCTGCCCGAGCGCCCGCTGCTGATCACGTTCGACGACGGCTGGTCCGACAACGAGGAGTACGCGCTGCCGCGGCTCCGCGCGCTCGGCCTGCCCGCGACGATCTTCGTCGTGTCCGACGCGGTCGGGCGCAGCCAGCCGTTCTGGCAGGAGCAGCTGATCACGGCGTGGCGGTCGGGTCGGCTCGATCGCGCGCGCGCCGACGCGGTGTGGCGCGAGGTCACCGGCGCCGAGGACGCGGGCCCGTTCGCGATGGTCGGCCCCGACGAGCTGTGGGCGATCCGCACGCTGATCGAGCACCTCGAGCGCCTCGACGGCGCGGCGCGCGCCCGCTTCCTGACGCCGCTCGCCGCCGTCCTCGACGACGGCGTCCGTCACATGATCACCGCCGACCAGCTCCGCGCCCTGGCCCGGGGACGCGTCGCGATCGGCGCCCACGGTCAGACCCACAGCCCGCTCACCGAGGTCGACGCCGGCGACGAGGTCCGCGCCGCCCGCCGCATCCTCGAGGGCCACCTCGCCGGCGCGCCCGTCACCACCCTCTCCTTCCCGCACGGCAAGCACTCCGACGACGTGATCGCGAACGTCCGCGCCGCCGGCTACCGCCTGCTGTTCACCAGCGTCCCCGAGCTCCCCTCCACGCACGGCACCTCCCCCGTCCTCGGCCGCGTCGGCTTCACCGCCGAGACCATCACCGACTCGGCGGGAAGGTTCGCCCCCGAGAAGCTCGCGCTGCACCTGTTCCGCAAGCCGCACTCGCCGGGATCGGACTAACGCCAAGGACGCCAAGCCTGGCGTCCTTGGCGCTAGTCCGATCCCGGCGAGCTACGTGTCGTGGTTCCGCACCTGCACCAGCTCGCGGTCCTCGAGTCTGACGGCGGACAGCTTGCCGCCCCAGACGCAGCCTGAGTCGAGACCGAGGTGGCGCGGACCGAGGGACAGGCCCATCGCGGCCCAGTGGCCGAACACGACGGTGTGATCGGCCCAGGCGGGGCCGGGCAGCGCGAACCACGGGTGCCGACCCCGGGGCGCCTCGTCGGGTGCGCCGTCGAACGCGGGATCGGGCACGCCGTGCTCGTCGCAGGTGCGGACGCGGACGAGGAAGCCGAGCATCGCGCGGATGCGATCGGTGCCGGTGAGCTCGTCGCGCCAGGGCGGCGCCTTGCCGGGGACCTGCGCGATCCACGACCTCCAGGTGTCGGACCGCAGGCCGACCTCGATCTCGGCGGCCAGCTCGCGCGCGCGGGCCGCGGTCCACCGCGGGTGCAGGCCGGCGTGGACGAGCACGAACCCTTGCTCGACGTGGACCAACGGCCGCCAGCGCAGCCACTCGATCAGCTCGGGAAGATCGGGCGCGCCGAGCACGTCCTCGAGCGTGTCGCGCTTCTTCGCCTCGGCGGCGCCGGCCGCTCGCGCCAGCAGGTGGAGATCGTGGTTGCCGAGCACCGCGACCACGGCGTCGCCGAGGTCGCGTGCCCACCGCAGCACCTCGACCGAGCGCGGCCCGCGGTTGACCAGATCGCCGACCAGCCAGATCCGGTCGCGCGCCGGGTCGAAGTCGAGCCGCTCGATCAGCTTGTCGAGGCTGCGCCGGCAACCCTGGATGTCGCCGATCGCCCAGGTCGCCATCAGGCCACGTCGACCAGCGACGGATCGAGCGTGCCCTTCCGCGCGGTCTGCCGGAAGTAGCGGAGGAACTTGGTCACCTTCGCGTTCGGATCGTCGAGATCGAGCATCGCGCGGTGTTTGCCGGCGTTGGGCATCAGCAGGTTGCGCGTGCACCACGCGTCGATCGCCACCGGATCGGCGCCGGCCACGATCGTCTTCGCGCTGACGCGACACGCGGCGTGCTGCCGCATGTCGTCCTCCTCCTCGGGGTATCCCCCCGCGGGGGTGATCGCCAGCCACTCGGCGACGGTCAGGTACAGGTCCGGCTTGCGGACGTGCTCCGCGAAGTACGCCAGCGGACCCGCCATCCGCCAGGTCGGCGAGCGCTCGCCCGACATCTCGGGCAGCCGGCCGAAGTAGTGGATCGACGTGTAGTCGCGGACCCGCGGGTGGCTGCCGAGCACGCCCGCGCTCATGTCGACGACGCCCATCGCCGACTTGCACGCGCCGGTCATGCCGGTCGAGCCGTGCTCGTTGCAGGTCGTGAGGTTGAGCCACCGGAGGTTGCGCCCATCGGCGACGAGCTGACCGCCGCTGCGGCGCATCACGCCGTCGCGGAGGTCGACGACGGTGCCGGTCCGCGGCGACGTGAACCGCGGCCACGTCAGCGGCGTCTGCGCGTCCATCACCCAGCTCTTCTTGAGCCGGAACGTCTTGCTGAAGTCCCAGTGGTAGCCGTCGCGCGCGTCGCCCGGCTCGATCGGCCCGCGGTTGTCGCCGCCGTAGACGCCGTGCGCGTGCGCGGGGTCGTACCAGGGATCGCCCGACAGCTCGCTCGGGCCCGCGTCGATCAGGCCGACGAAGCTCACCGGCGCGTTCATCGCGGCGAAGTGCGCGCGCAGATCGCCGAGCGAGGTCCAGCCCGGGACGTCGACGTTCCACGCGCTCGGGTGGGTCCACGCGCGGGTCAGGCCGGTCGACGGATCGTCGCTCGCGCCGCCCTCGACCCGGAAGTGGGTGTTCTCGAACACGATGATCTCGCCGCGGAACGCCGACCCGTGCAGCTCGAGGATCGCCTCGATCGTGCGCTTGGCCGCCGCGACGTTGGTCATCCCGGTGTTCCACCACTGGGCCGAGACCTTGATGATCACGACGTCGTCGACGCCGATCAGCGACCTCAGGCCGGCGCGCGCCAGCACGTCGTCGACGTTGACCGCCGGGGTGCCGCCCTGGGCGACGTGGATCGTCGCGCGGTCGGCGACCGGATCGTGCGGGACCAGCGGCGGGATCGCGGCGAACGCGTCGTCGCGGGTCCAGCGATCGATCCGCTGCTTGATCTTGCGGCGAAACGCGAACGCGGCACCGCCGAGCACCGCGGCCGCCGAACCCCCGACGATCAGCTTCCTGCGAGAGATCACGGGCGCACTATAGCCGCGGCCAGGACCTCGTGCAGGGCCGCGGCGCTCGCGTCCCACCCGCCGCGCGCGCCCCGCGCCGCGACGTCCGCAGGGTCGTAGCGCCACCCGGCCGCCAGATCGAGCGCCGCGGTCAGCGCCGGGACGTCGCGCGCCGGGACGAGCACGCCGAGCTCCGGGCCGGTGATCAGGTCCGGGACGCCGCCGACGTTGGTCGCGACCACGCGGCGCCCGCACGCCAGCGCCTCGAGCACCACGTTCGGGGTGCCCTCGGCCCAGCTGGGCAGGACCAGCGCGTCGCACGCCGCGAGCCACGCGGGGATCGACTCGAGCGGCTGCGGCCCCACGACGCGCAGCCGTCCTCCCAGCCGCGCCGCCGCCGCGTCGAGCGCGCCGCGCGCCTCGCCGCCGCCGACGATCGCGAGCTGCAGGTCAGGGCGCGCCGCCTCGAACGCGGCGACGAGATCGAGCACGCCCTTGCTCTCCTTGAGGTTGCCCACGTAGAGGAGCAACGGCCCGCCGGGCAGGCCGAGCGCCGCGCGCGCCGCCGCGCGGTCGCGGACCTGGAACCGCTCGCCGTCGACACCGTTCATGACCAGCGCGATCCGCTCGCGCGCCACGCCGAGCGCGGCGACCTCGTCGGCGAGCGCGCGGCTGACCGCGATCACGCGGCGCGCGTGCGGCAGCGCGCGCGCCATCAGCCGGCGCGGTCCGGGCAGCCTCGCGATCACGTTGATGTCCGAGCCGTGGACCTTCACGACCGACGGGACGCCGAGCGCGCGCGCCAGCAGGATCGCGGCGTACCCGTCGGGGTACGCCCAGGATCCGAGGACGACGTCGACCTTACCGCGCCACCGCACCGCCTCGAGCGCGAGCGACGCCGCGTACATCGGCCCCCACAGGCCGTGGCCGACCCGCGGCAGGAACAGCGTGCGCGGGTGGCGGACGTCCAGGCCCGCGATCGTCTCGCGGCGCGGCACCGACGCGAGCTTGCCCGCGCTCGACCACCGCGCCATCAGGCCCGCGCCCGGGTACCACGGGATCGTGGCGAGGACGTGGACCTCGCATCGCCTCGCCAGCGCGCTGAACTGCTGCCGGTTGAACGGCGCCGAGGTCGGCTCGGCGGCGTTGGGGAAGATCTTGGTGACGACGAGGACCCGCATCGGGCCTCGCTACATCGAGAAGACTTTGTCCATCCGCAGCAGCTTGAAGATCGCGAGCGGCTGGTCGCGCGCCCCGACGACCGTGACCTGACCGCCGACCGCGCGGATCCGCTTGTACAGCGCGACCAGCGCGGCGACGCCGGAGCTGTCGATGATGTCGAGCCCGGCGAGGTTGACGGTGACGCGCGACCGCCGCTCCTCGACCAGCTTGTCGATCGTCGGCATCAGCTCGGGCGCGGTGAGCACGTCGAGCGAGCCGCCGATCGAGAGCGTGGTGGCGTCGGCGTGTTCGGTTCGCTGGAACTGGATCGGCACTGGGTACCTGCGGAGTGAGAGTTAGCGCGCCGTGCTCGCGGCGGACGTGACGATGCGGTGACGCTTGGTCAACCGCCAGAGGTTGGGTGGGCCGGCCTCGTACGAGACCTCGTCGAGCAGGGCGCGCGCGATGTGGATCCCCATGCCGCCCTCGGGCAGCGAGTCGAGGTCGGGGCGCGCGACCGTGGCCAGATCGAACGACGCGCCGTGATCGCGGATCTCGACGGTCAGCGTGTCAGGCTCGACGGTGATCGTCAGCTCGACGTCGCCGCCGCCCCGCCGGTTGTACGCGTGGATCGCGATGTTGTTGAAGATCTCGGCGAACGCGGACACGAACTCGGCGTCGAACGGATCGCGCAGGTCGTAGCCGGTGCTCTGATCGATCGACACGCCCTCGGCCGGCGGGGGCGCGGTGATCATCCGGCACGCCTCGGACACGAGGCGCACCGCCACGCCCCGGTACGCGAGCGTGCCGGGGATGGAGAGCCGGATGCTGGGAGCGGCCGCCATCGCGTCAGGCAGCATACCAGCACGCGGAGGGCCCATGGTAGCGTGGCATCGTGCTACCCAGCGTCGCCTTCACCAAGCGCGCGATCGACGTCGTCGGTTCGCTGGTGGGGTTGGCGCTGTTCGCGCCGATGATGCCGGTGATCGCCGCGGCGATCTACGTCGACTCGCCCGGGCCGATCTTCTACCGGCAGCGGCGCGCGGGGCGCCTCGAGAGCACGACCGTCGAGAACGGCCGGCGCCGGTTCCGGTTCCACGAGTTCTCGATGACGAAGTTCCGCACGATGAAGACCGACGCCGAGGCCGGCACCGGCGCGGTGATCGCCGGCAAGGACGATCCGCGGGTCACGCGGGTCGGGAAGTTCCTGAGGAAGTCGCGGCTCGACGAGGTG
>Ga0163144_10011234_pt1 | contig 18967 bp, 16 predicted proteins | sample OliLak19BULKMAT1_FD_123175 | JGI IMG/M metagenome (GOLD analysis project Ga0163144, IMG submission 123175) | Freshwater microbial mat bacterial communities from Lake Vanda, McMurdo Dry Valleys, Antarctica - Oligotrophic Lake LV.19.BULKMAT1 | ecosystem: Environmental > Aquatic > Freshwater >... | reverse complement strand
GTCCGGCGGTCTGGTGCACAGCGATGGCCGGGCATTGTGTTTTTGTCGTAGGGCACAACCAACAACTGCTTAGACTCCGCGAAGAGCAACAAATCTCTATCGGATGTTCCCGCGCGCGGCACCCAATCATCAACCCCGACCGTTCCAAGTTTTGTCGTGGCTCAGCGTTTAAACGGCTCGGGCGACCGCACGCGGAACGTGCTCGTCCAAAAGAAACGCAACTCGATTCACACCGCACGCTCCGGAACACCGCATACTGTTTCGGACTCATTTAAATCGGCGATATCTTTTGCCTCGCGTTCCAACAGTCGTCGAAAAGAATCCGAACCGAATTCGCCGTCCGAGAAGGGACCACCGTCCATAAGACGCTGCTTCAAGTCGCGTAACCTTGTGCCGACGGTTGCAGGTGGCCGCGCTTCGTGGTCTCGACGCAGACGATCGGCTTCCAACCCTCGACGTTGCAGATAGTCGTCGACCGCGACCGGGTTCAGCAGGTAATAAGTTACGGCAGCGTAGGCTTGTTCGATCGCGATAGGCGAAGCAAACGATCCGGCAATCTGCGTGGGCGACAAGTCGAGCCGATACAGTTCGATCACGTCATCAAGGTCGATCCGAGTTCCCCGAAGACGAATCGATTGCGGCGGATCGCCTTCGATGTCGAAGCAGTCTTCCAGCACCATAACACACCTCAGTTCGACTGCATCCCAGCAAACAAATCGTCCGCCTTTTCATGGGTCACATTCATTACGTGCTTGTCGTTGACCAGCACCGCCGGGGCGCCGTCGCAGGCACCGATACACTCGGCGAACTCCAACGTAATCCGACCGTCGGCGGTACGGCCGCCGCAACGGACGTGCAACTTCTCTTCGCAGTGCTCGAGCAACTCGTACGCCCCACGCAGCATGCACGCCAAGCCGCGACAAACCCAGACGCGGTCTTTGCCGAGCTTGTTCGCCTCGGACTCGCGGAAGAAGGCGTAGAAGGTCATCGTATCCTGCACCTCGGCCGGGTGCAGTTCCAGGAGTTCCGCAATCTCGACGACAGCCTCCGGCGATACAAAGCGGTATTCGTCGTGCACCAAATGCAATGCCGGCAACGTCACGGCCTGCTTGCGGGGGTAACGCGGCAGCAGACCGCGGATTGCATCTTTGATTTCTTGGCTGATCGCACTCATTCGGACCTCAGCTGCGGGCTGTGAGCATCGAGAAAAACAATCGACTGAAACTGAATGTCTGGAGCAAACCGGAGAGCACTTCAGCTCATCGCTCTGCTAACGATCCAATTCCGCCGCGATGATGTTCAGACTTCCCAAAACTGCCGGCACGTCCGAAATCTGATGGCCTTCGATCAGATGAGGGAAGCAGGCGAAGTGGATGAAGCTTGGCGGCCGGGTGCGGGCGCGGAAGGCCTTGCCGCCGCCGTCGGCGACGATGTAGAAGCCGAGTTCGCCGTTGGCGGTCTCGTTGGCTCCGTAGACTTCCTCGATCGGCGTCGGGAAGCGGCGATTCCACATGAACAACTCGAAGTGCTGGATCAGCCCTTCGATGCTGCGATACGTCGAGGACTTGTCCGGGATCGTCAGCTTGTCGTCCAAGGCGACGTTGACCGGGCCCGAAGGAATGTTTTCGATCGCGGCGGCGATGATCTTCGCACTTTCCAGCATCTCGTCCATTCGGACCAAGTAGCGGCTGAAGCAGTCGCCGCCCTTGGCACAGACGATCTTGAACGAGCCGGAAAGCTCGCCGTAGGCAAGATAAGGCTCATCCTTGCGGAGATCGCGGACCACACCGGCGGCACGGGCAACCGGGCCGGTGCAGCTGCGGTCGATCGCTTCTTCCTTGGTCAGAACGCCGACACCCTTGGTGCGGTCGACGAAGATCTTGTTGCGGTTGAGCATCCGCACGACATCAGCATGGACCTTCTGAAAACTCTTCGCGAAATCGCGGACCTGGGTCACGAACGTCTCGTTCACGTCCGCCAGCAGCCCACCGACGCGCGTGTAGCTGGGGTGAAAGCGTTGCCCCGAGGCGTTTTCGATAATGTTGTAGACCTTCTCGCGCTCGTTGAAGGCATACAGAAACGCCGTCAGGCCGCCGAGATCCAGCGCGGCAGCTCCCACGCACAGCAGGTGATCGCTGATGCGGGCCAATTCCGCCAGGATGGTGCGGATGTATTTGCATCGAGGAGTAATCTCGATGCCGAGCAGTTTCTCAACCGTGTGGTGCCATGCGATTTCATTGGCCACGGGCGAGATGTAGTTCATCCGGTCGACGATGGTCACATACTGATTGAAATCGAGGTCTTCACCCAGTTTCTCGAAGCCCGAATGCAGGAAACCGATATCCGGCACGGCATTGACGATCCGTTCGCCGTCGAGCGTCAGGATCAGACGCAGCGTCGTGTGCGTGGCAGGGTGCTGCGGGCCATAGTTGAGAGTATAGAGATACTCCGACTCGGTCCCCGTCTCATCGCGACTCGCAACAGCTTCAAGAGGCATAGGTGGCACCAAAAAAGTATATTCACCACGAAGACCGCAAAGACCACAACGTAAGTACTAGGTTAAGTCGCCGTTTGCAACTTTTTTGAATCCTACCGCCATCCTCTTCTCCTCTACCCCTCCGCTCGAGTCAGAATCGGGAAGTTGTGCCGTTCGCCATAGCCCCGAAGCGGGTAGTCTTTCCGCAGCGGATGGCTCGTGAATTCGCTGGGCAGAAGGATGCGCCGGAGGTCGGGATGGCCGGGGAAATCGATGCCGAAGAGGTCGTAGACTTCGCGCTCCATCCAGTCCGCCGCCATCCAAAGGGGTGTCACCGAGGGCAGGCTCGGCTCGGGGTCGTTGGTGTAGGCCTTGACGAACAGACGTTCACCGCTGGTCGTGTTGGTGAGGGCGTAAACGACCGCGTATCTATCGGTGGCGTTCGGGTAGTTCAGGTAATCGATGCCGGCAAGATCGCAGAGCATGTCGAAGCCGTGCTGATTCTTCAGAAGCGTCAGCAGATCGTAGACGAATCGCTCGGCGAAGGCACCGGCAAGAATCAGCCGCTTGTTGTCCTTGAATTCCTCGAAGCGGACGGCGTCCGTCGGATACTTCGCGGTGACCGCTTCAAGCCAGGTTGCCATAGATGTTCCTTACTTCAGCGAGATGCGGGAGCCGGTCCGGTAGTCGCCGGGCGCGACGACAAGTTCGCCCGCTTCCAACTCGGCTGCCAATGGTCCTGGTCCTTCGTAAGTCGTCCGCTTGGCGAACTCGCGGGCGTTGATCGTACCCGTCTTCTGGATCTTTTCCTGTAGATCCAGCACGGCGCGAATCAGCTGCTCCGGCCGCGGCGGACAACCGGGCACGTAGACATCGACGGGAATGAAGCGGTCGATCCCCTGCACCACGGCATAGGTGTCGAATACGCCACCGGAAGACGCACACGCCCCCATGCTGATGCACCACTTCGGCTCGGACATCTGCTGCCAGATCCGCTGCATAACCGGCACCATTTTCATCGCCACCCGGCCGGCAACGATCATGACATCGCATTGCCGTGGGCTGAATCGCATCGCCTCGGAACCGAAGCGGGCAATGTCGTAGCGCGAGCTTGCCGTGGCCATCAGTTCGATGCCGCAGCACGCGGTTGCGAACGGCATCGGCCACAGAGAATGCTTCCGCACCCACGAGGCCAAGCCGTCGAGTTGGGCCACAAAAATATTGTCGTCGAGCTTCAACGCCATTGGAACACTCCTTTGCGCCAGGCATACACGTAGGCGATGGCGAGCGTGGCGAGAAAAATCAGAATCTCGATGAACACGACACTGCCGAAGGCGAGTTTGAAGGTCGCATCGGCTGCTTCGCCGTAAGCGGTCACCGCCCACGGGTACAGGAATAGTAGTTCGACGTCGAACACCAGAAACAGAATCGCGATGAGATAGAACTTGACGTCGAACTGCATGTGGGCGTTGCCGATCGGGTCCATGCCCGATTCGTAGGTCATCTGTTTGACGCGGGTTAATTTCCGCGGCTTCAAAAACGGCATGTGCGACGCCGCCACGATACCGACCGCCATGCCGACCACGGCCACCGCGTAAAGCATCGCCGGATAGTAGCTCGCCAGATCGAACGACGGCTCCAAGCCGGCAGGCGTCGTCACGGGTAAGATCGGGTTGGCGGTCACGTTGGGTCCATTCCCCGACTGCTCGTGAAAGTTTTCACAAGGGCCGACAAAAACAAGCCTCGACCGGTCGTCGAGGCACATTGCCTACTCTAGGATTCTATTGACCGCACCACTGCCGCGTCAAGCAACTCCGAGTTGGAGGGTAACCAGCTCCGTCGAGTTGTTGACCCCGGAGACCATCAACGTTGAGGCGATCAAGGCCATCTACGAACAGGCCTACATGGACGTCTCCATGAAGGGTGGCATCACCAAGAAGTCGATCGTTCCGGCGACGCGGATTTTTCTGATGCTCGTTCCCAAGGCGGTCAACGAGTGCGACGAGGACAGCATCATCGAGTAGCATGCTTCCAGCTTGCCGCTTCCTCGCCGTCGAGCCGGAGCGTCAGGCATTTGGAACTCCCGCCGGCTTTGAGGAACTCGTCGAGTTCCACTTCCATCGACGCGAACCCGGCCACACTCAGGTCCGCCGCGAGTTGCGCACAGCCGGCGTTGTGCACCACCATCTTGCCGACCACGACCGCATTGCAGCCGAAGCGGTGCGCTTCCGATTCGATGACCGGAATCAGCTTCGGCACATGGGTCGCCAACACCCGCCGGCCGTAGTCGTCGAACGCTTGGGGGAAGTAGAGGGCCGTATCCGGCGCGAGTGGGCAAAAACAGGTATCCAAGTGGTAAAAGCGAGGATTCACCAACTCCAACGGCAGGCAGCGAACGCCGAGCCGCGACGCGACCCATTGGTGGGCGTTGGCGTCCGACCGGGTGCGATACCCCGCGAACAGCGTCTCCCCGCAGAACAGCGCATCACCCGCCCCTTCGTGGAACATTTCCGCCGGCAGGTGATCGACCTCGAAACCGTTCGCAGCAAACCAGGCATCGAAGAACGGCGACTCCTTGGCCCGCACCTCGTGCTTGAATCGGCTGCTCAGAAACAGCCCATGGAACATCAGCCCGGCATTGGCGGTGAAGACCAGATCCGGCAAACCGGGCTGCGGCGTCATCGTCTCGACGGTAACGCCGAGCAATTCCAGCGTATCGTGAAGTTTCTGCCACTGTTTGTGCGCGAGTGCCCGTACCGCGCCGAGGCTGCGGTTCATCCACGGATTGATTTCGTACTCGATGCCGTAGTGGTCCGGCGGGCACATCAGAATCCGCGGCATCGTCATCGGTCGCCCCCGAGGTTGCATCCGCCGGCCGGGCGGACTACCGTCATCGTACGGGAACACTGCCCACGAGGCGGCCATGCGACGCATCACCATCGAAAGCGACGGCCGCGAGTCGGAGCACGTCGTCCGCAAGCTGCAATTCTCCGCCGACGGCCGCATTTTAAGCGGCCTGCTCGGTGGCGAAGGCGAGTGCCCCACCGTCTTCCGTTACGACTTGGAGGCCGACCACGAGCTGGAATTGCCCGCGACGGACGACGACTGGGAGGTCGGGCGGGAGGAAGCCCAAATCGATCCGTGCGTCAGCCGCGACGGCGAAATCATTGTCGAAGTTCTCCGCCGGGAATCGGGCTACCGGGGCTTGCGGATCATGGACGTCTGGGCCAAACCGGTCGGGGTGAGTTGGATCATGCACGACGATGCGTCGCCCCTGCCGACGGCAATGACGTTTTCAAACGACTGCGAAACGCTGTGGACCGTCGGCGTCCAGTTGGAGAACGGACCGGAAACACTGGCGGCGTGGGCGGTTCAGGATCTGATCGAACTCCACCAACCGATCCCGAGCACGGTCTTGTCCGTGGAAGTCGGCAAAAACAAGTCGGAGACGTGCGCAATCGCCCTGCACACGACGGAACGCATGCTGCTTCGCGCCGCCGTTGATCGTCGCGTTGAACTGGTGCACCTCGTCGAACGTGAATCGCCCATCGAGTTGTGTCCGGCGGTAACGCAATTCGGCGATTTCGACCCTACGTTGCTTTTCGCTCCAAACGGATCGACAGTCCTGGTCGTTGATGAATTCACGACGAAGTTGTGGACCTTGGACGGCCGGTTGTTCGCGTCGATTCCCGTTGATGCCGGAACAGCGGTAACCTTCTCGCCCGATTCGCGAAGCATCCTGTCGGCGCACTACAACGGCGACATCGTCACCCGCACCGTAGCCGACGGCCGCGAAGTCGCCCGCCTGAACTTCGGCCTCGGCCCCGTGACGGGCCTCGCGTTTGCGCCGGAAGGATTGACGGCGGCCGCCGGGTTGACCGACGGCACCATCGTGATTTGGGACGTTTAAGGCATCTTTTTCTCGACCGGCTTGCGGAAGCCGCGTTCGATGTCGTCCTTGGCGTCGGTGGAAACCGGACCGTCGCGCCACAGCCATCGCATCATCTCGGGCATGATCGCGCCGCCGAACTTTTGGCCGTGGTTGTTCATGCCCCATGAGTAGTTCACGTCGTACCCCTTGGCCGTCAGGGCTTTCATCAGCCGGACGTTCTGGAAGAACCAGTCGCGCTTCTCGTCGTACAGACCGTTGCGGATGCCGCGGTTGTCGTTTCGGCCGTCGCAAAGATAGACGCGGATCGGCTTCTTGTCGGCCGCGGCGATCTTCTCCGGGTAGACGTGGCCGCCGCGGAGGTTGACGAAACTGCCGACGTTGCTGAGCACCTTCCGGAACTCGTTCGGCCGCTCCCAAGCGACCGTGAAGGCGGCGATCGCGCCGGAACTCGAGCCGCCGATGCCGCGCATCTCCGGGTCCTTGGAGATGTTGTAATCCTTCATCAGCGCCGGCAGAAGTTCCTCGGTCACCACACGGGCATATTGATCGTCGAGCGAGTTGTATTCCGTGGGCCGATTGGTATCGCGATCGCCCCAATTGGACGGCGTCGGCTCGGGTTGCTCCGGCTTGCGGCCAGGATTGATGAACACGCCCAACATCACCGGGATTTCCCGACGATAAATGAGATTATCCATGACGTTGTGGGCACGCATGTCCCCCTTGTCGTGCTTGAAGGCCTGACCATCCTGATAGACCATCAACGCCGTCGGGATCGACGGATCGTATTGAGCCGGGACATAGACCCAATACGTGTGCTGCGTGCCTTCGTACACCTTGCACGGCAATGTGTACGGCCCGCGGATCTCACCCTTCGGCACGCCCTCCTGCGGCAGCGAATCCGGCCCGAGCCGATACTGCGAATCCGGATTCGGTACCACCGGCTTGTCCGCAGGCTTCGGCACCTGTGCCGCCGCAATACCCGCAACCAAGGTCAGCAACAGTATGGGATAAAGGTTCTTCATTTCCAAACTCCGAGAGAGGAAGCGAGTACGACGTGCGGACTTTATCAGACGAATCATCGCGCCGCACGCGGAAAAGTGGACAGAAACGCGCGGTGATTTGATTCTTTACTCCAAGATGACTTCCCCGCCGGCGCGGGTCGACATCGCCGTGAGGACCAGGCCGGCAGCATACGGGAAACTTGGCGTTGCCGATTGGGCGGAAACGAACGACAACCGGTTCGCTTTGCTTGGGATCGATGCGGATGGGAGACGATTCGACTTGAAGCTTCGGTTGTACGACCGCAATGATCTTCAACTCGACATCCCGCGATTGGCCGCCGGGTCGATCTGCATTCGCGGCTCCTCAACAACTATCGCCTAATGGAGGCAGAAGCAGATTATGACCGAGCAGCCGATGACGGCTGAACCGATGAGAGTCGTTGCGGCATTCATCGGTCGCCCCCTCCCTTTACCGTTCATTCGTACCCGTATTTTGAAAGTTTACTTATCGCGCTGGACGCCGTCAACAAGCAAACCGTAAGAGTTTCGGAGCGACTTTGAACCTTTACGTTCGGAAAGTGTGCCGTCCTTGACTCGGCTTCGGGGACGTTTATAATTTCCAAATGTGCCGACGGATCGGCACGACTGTCCTCAACGACAGGGAACGTCACGGCTCGTTCGAGTTCTTGTCCCGCACTCACCGCAGTCCTTCGACTCGCTTCGATCCGAGTCACCTGCATCCAACCGAGTGTCAGCGGACGGTCATTCGACATCGCCGAGGCAGGCCGCGTATCCTCGTGAGCGAAAGTATTGCTCCCGTCAGGCCCGCATAGGTGCTTCGTGCCGCCGGTTTCCGTCGATCTCAAAAAGAACGTGAAGCTCGCCAACGACGTCGTCGACGTCGTCTCCGGCTATTTGTCCGTCGTGCCCGCCGGCAAAATCTTCAAATGCCTCTGTCCGTTCCACAACGACACCCGACCGTCGCTCGTGCTGGATCGGAACTATCAGAACTTCCGCTGCTGGTCGTGCGATGCCCGGGGGGACATCTTCGACTTCGTCATGAAGTTCGAGAAGGTCTCCTTCCCCGAGGCGCTCCGGATACTCGCCCATCGCGCAGGCATCAAGGTCGAAACGGCGGAGCTGACCGACGAGGACCACCATCGGGCCCACCTGCTCGCGGCACTTCAATGGGCCGAGGACCAATACCGCAACTGCTACTTCGACGACCCCGGTGCTGACGGTGCCCGTCGTTATGTGGGCGAACGCAAACTGGCGGGGCCGACGGTTCGGCAGTTCGGCCTCGGCTTTGCGCCGATGGCTGGGAGTTGGCTCAGTTCCCGCGCCGAAACGGAGCGGATGGCACCCGCACTGTTTGTCGAAACCGGACTGATTGCCGAGCGGGATGAGGGTCGTGGCTTTTACGACCGCTTCCGCGATCGAATCATCTTCCCGATCCGCGATGTCCGAGGGCAGACCGTCGGCTTCGGCGGCCGCATCCTGCCGACCTCTCCGTTGGCGGCTCGCGGGCCGAAGTATTACAACTCGCCGGAAACCTTGCTCTTCAAAAAGCAAGAACTGATCTTCGGCCTCGACTTGGCCCGCCATGCCGGATCGACCGAGGGTTATCTGGCCGTGGTCGAAGGCTACACCGATGTCATGATGGCCCATCAGTGCGGCATCGCCAATGTCGTCGCCACCATGGGAACCGCACTGAACCTCACGCATGTGATGCAGCTCCGGCGCTACGTGCCCAAGGTGGTGCTGGTGTTCGATTCGGACGAAGCCGGCGAATCGGCGACCGACAAGTCCCAGGGCCTCTTCTGGGCGCAGCACAACTTCGAGATCGCCGTCTGCACGTTGCCCGAAGGCTTGGACCCGTGCGACCTGCTCGTCCAGCCGGGCGGGCCGGAGGTCTTCAGGAAGTGCCTGGCGGACGCCAAGGACGTGCACGAATTCAAAATCGATTCACTCCTGAAGCGGCACAGTTCCACCAGCCTCGAAGGCCAACGGCACATCATTGATGCCTCGCTGACGTTCCTGGCCCTGGCCGAGTCGCCGAGTGCTGCGGCGCAGATGAAGATCGAACTTGCGATCACGCGGCTGGCCCATCGGCTTGGGCTGCGGCAGGAGACCGTTTGGGCACGGCTGGGCGAACTCAAGGCCGAGCGACGCCGCAAGCAATACGAAGCGAATCGACTGCAGGAACAAGCCCGGCCGACGCCGGTGCGGGCCGACGGCTCGACGCAGGCCCAGCCGATGACGCCCAAAAACAACAAGCGCGACCGCGCGGAACGGCAGCTTCTCGAAATCGTCCTCGCCGATCCGGCCCTCGTGAGCAAGGCCCGCGAACGGGTTGCGGCAGTCGATCTGCAACATACCGGCCTTCAGCGCATCCTCGGCGAACTCTACGGACTGCTCGAAGCCGGCATGCCCGCGGATGTCGACGGGTTGCGGGTGCGGCTGCTCGACCGACCCGACCTCGCCGATGCCGCGGGTCGGCTGCAGGACGTCGGTCGCGGGATGTCCGACCGGGCCGTCTGGCTCGAGCGCGTGTTGAACTTCTTCGACGAGTTTCATACCGAAACGGAGAAGGACGAGTGGAAGCGGGAACTGTCGGGGAGCGGGATCGACGATTCCCAAGCCGTCGAGCTGCTGCGTAAGCTGCAGACGCCGAAACGCAAACCGGAAGCCGTGCAGCCCGACCCGGGCTGACGGTGGCCAACGACGATGCAACGACGAAGTGCGGCAGGCATGACGCCTGCCCGAGAACGGGCCGAGGCGGCGGAGCCGAGGCAACGACCGCTTGAGGAGAAGCAACGATGGAACCGAAGATCGACGACGTTCTCAAGATGCTCATCGATAAGGGCAAGCTGACCGGCTCCCTGACCTACGATGAAGTCAATCAGGCGTTGCCCGAAGGCACCTCGGACGGCGACCGGCTCGCGGAAATCCTCGAACTGCTCGAATCCAACGGCATCAACATCATCGACGAAGCCGACGGCGAAGTCGCTTCGACCGCGACGGACGGCGCCTCGCTGGCCGAGGAAGTCCTGATCGCCGAAGCCGAAGCCGCGGTCGAGGACACCGACGGCGATGGCCGGCACATCGACGATCCCGTGCGGATGTACCTCACCCAGATGGGCGAGATTCCGCTCCTGAACCGCTCGAAGGAAATCAGCCTCGCCCAGAAGATCGAAGTGACCCGTCGCCGCTTCCGCCGCAAGGTGTTGGAGTGCGATTACGCGCTGCGCAACGTCTTCGAAACGCTCAAGCGCGTCCAGGTCGGCGAGCTTCCCTTCGACCGCACCATCAAGGTCTCGCAGACGGAGAATCTGGAGAAGGGCAAGATCCTGCAGCGGATGCCGCACAACCTGCGGACGCTCGAGCCCCTGATGGAGCACAACGTCGATGACTTCAATCGCCTCATCGACGAGCGCACGCCGGAAGACGAGAAGGAAGAGATCCGCAAGCGCCTGAAGACCCGTCGCCGCAAGACGGTCACACTGGTCGAGGAACTGTCGATCCGGACGCAAAAAGTCCAGCCGCTGATGAAGAAGCTCGACCAGATCTGCTCGCGGATGACCGACCTCGAAGAATCGGTTCTCGCCATGAAGGGCAACAAGGCGGCGAAAGACGAGCGGGCCAATCTGGAAAAAGAACTGCTCGACATGATGCTGATCACGCTTGAAGAGCCGGCGAGCCTGCGTCGCCGCGTCGGCATCATGCGCCAACGCTTTCAGGAGTACGAACAGGCCAAGCGCGAACTCTCCGGCGGCAACCTCCGGCTCGTGGTCAGCATCGCCAAGAAGTACCGCAACCGCGGCTTGTCCTTCCTCGATCTGATTCAGGAAGGCAACACGGGGCTGATGCGGGCGGTCGACAAGTACGAGTATCGCCGCGGCTTCAAGTTCAGCACGTACGCGACGTGGTGGATTCGCCAGGCGATCACCAGGGCCATCGCCGATCAGGCCCGCACGATCCGCATTCCGGTTCACATGATCGAGACCATGTCCAAGCTCCGCAATGTCTCCAAGAAGCTGTTGCAGGAGATGGGCCGCGAACCGACCATCGAGGAAACGGCGGCGGCGGCGGGGATCACCTACGAGGAAACCAAGCGGGTGCTCAAGATCAGCCGGCACCCGATCAGCCTGGACCGACCCGTCGGCGAAAGCGAGGACAGCTACTTCGGCGACTTCATCGAGGACGACTCGGTCGAAAGCCCGGTCAACGCCGCGGGCAACGAGATGCTCAAAGACAAGATCGAGAATGTGCTCAAGACCCTGACTTACCGCGAGCGCGAGATCATCAAGCTCCGCTATGGCCTCGGCGACGGCTACACCTACACGCTCGAAGAAGTCGGACGCATCTTCAAGGTCACCCGCGAACGCGTCCGCCAGATCGAAGCCAAAGCTGTCCGCAAGCTGCAACACCCCGTCCGCAGCCGGCAACTCGAAGGCTTCCTCGACGCCTGGGGCATGCCGGTCAAGAAGGGAAGCTGACTTCCATCGGCATCGTTAGGCGTTGCACCATGAAGCTTCTGCTTGCTTGACCGTCGACTCGCTGGGCGGTGCCGTCCGCGCCTAAGCCTCGACTGATGCAGATCGACTCGTATCCGGAATCATACCACGGCGGTTATTGCATCGCGGACGCATGTCGGGATAGAATGCCTCCAGTTCGATTTCCAACCCCAATACGGAGTTCCGGTTCACCGGATCACGACTCATGCGATACGAACAGGCATTCGACAACGACGGCAACTACATCGCCACGGCGGCGAATGCGCCGATCAGCGCGCGGGCGGCTTTCGTGCGGAACACGTATCTGCACGTCGCCGGTGCTGTGGCGGCGTTCATCGGCTTGGAAGCACTGCTCTTCAGCTCAGGCGCTGCGGATCAGATCCTGTCCGCGGTCTTCAAGGGCAGCGGACGATTCGCGATCATTGGTCTGATGGTGCTGTTCGTCGCGGGCGGGTACGTTGCCCAGATGATGGCGCACTCGCGCTCGAAGGTGACGCAGTATCTGGGTCTTGCCGGATATGTTGTGCTGGAAGCCGCGATCTTCCTGCCGATCCTCTGGGTGGCCGACAATCGCTACCCCGGAGAACATCTGCCGCTGCAGGCGGGGCTGGTGACGCTCGCGGTGTTCGGAGCATTGACCACCTTCGTGTTCATCAGCGGTGCGAACTTCTCATTCCTGGGGCCGATCATTACCATCCTCAGCTTTGCGGCGTTGGGTGCCGTGATCTGCTCAGTGATCTTCGGGTTCAGCCTCGGCATCTTCTTCGCCGCAGCGATGGTCGCGTTGGCGGGCGGGTGCATCGTCTACCAAACCTCGGCGATCATGCACGAGTACCCGACCGACGCCTACGTCGGTGCCTCCCTCGCGTTGTTTGCCTCCTTGGCGACGATGTTCTTCTACATCCTCCGCATCTTCATGTCGAGCCGCGACTGAACGATGGGTGGACTGAACGCAACGAGCCGCGGGGAGTGATCCCTGCGGCTCTTTTTTGTTTGCTGTTTCAGTCCCAGACATGTCCTTCGCCGAACACCACGCCGTGTTTGGTGAGGAACAACCGGTACTCGTCCTGAAACGTGACGTTGCGATGATGAGCTTCCTGACCGACCAAATAGGCAACCACCGACGACACAACCGATTTGCACACGCCGAAGGCCGTGACGGCGTGACGACGCGACCTTGAGAGTTTTTTACCAAGTCCGCAATCGCGATGGGCCGGGACAACAACACAAGCAGATGTCCGTGATCGGCGACGCCGCCGGAGGCAAGCAGAACGCAACCCTGGCTGTTCTCGGTGGCCCCGTTGGGGCCTCAGCGTTTTTTGACCGCAACGCGATCACCGACATCAGCCAGGGGTGAAAACCCTGGCTGATGTCGGTGATCGCACCTACCCCAGCTGATCGCCCGTCACATACTGCGACAGGTCCACGACCCGGTCGCCGGCATTGGTGCTGATCGTCAGATCGCGCAGGCCGGAAAGGATGTTGGCGTTGCCGGGGGTCATCTGCACCTGAGTCTGCGGGTCGCTCGGTGCGGTGACGGTAGCGTCAATTGCAGGCGTGGAGGCGAGGAAGCGACGCATGCTGACAGTGGTGTCGACCGGCGCAGGCGGGGGAAGAATCACTTCCAGTGGGTCGGCTTGGAAGATGGCCAGACGCGCGCCGGTGCGGGCGTTGAACAGGCCGACCGTATCCAAACCGGCGGTGCTGCCGGTCAGGATCTGCGGCAGGGAACCGGGTCGCAGGTCGGTCACGGCAACGGTGACGCCTTCGCGTTCCGTCGAATCGCGGGCGAAGAAATCGAGGACGACGGCTTGCGTTTTCGCGTCGAAGACCACAACCCGCGGCCCGCCGCCGAAGCCTGCCCCAACGACGATTTGGGCATAGCCCAAGCCGGACAAGTCACCCACTGCAAGGTTCAATCCGCCGCGGTAGCCTGCTTCGAACACTTCTCGGGACAACAGTAGGTTGCCGTCGGCGTCAAAGACCTTGACGATGCTGCCGCCGCCGCCGCCGGGCACCGCGACGATGTCCGCCACGCCGTCGCCGGTGACATCGGCGACCAAGACACTGACGCCACCGGTGAATTCATTCTCGAAGGCGTTGAAGCGGCTTCGGATCGTGCCGTCGGTATTGTTCACGATCACTTCCGGCAGTCCACCAGCCTGCGATCCGATAGCCGTGAATGTTGCCGTGACCGGCCGCACCACCGGCGGAACAACCGGTGGCACCACTGGGGGAACCACGGGAGGCACAACTGGTGGGACCACTGGGGGAACCACGGGAGGCACGACCGGCGGCACTTGATTCGGGTCGGTGATCGTCAAGACTTGGGCCGTTGACGTGCCGACCGGGATGGTGGTGTCCGTCGGTTGGAAGCGTGCTGTCAGTTTCTTTTCGCCGACGGTGGAGAAGTTCGTGGTGAAGGCGGCGGTACCGTCGGTCGTGGGGATCGAAGACAAAATCGAGGTTTCATCCAGGAACTCGATCCGGCCCCCAAGGTTCGACGGACCGGTGACGACGGCGGTAAAGGTCACATCGGCCCCGGCGTCGATCGTGTTCGTAGTCAGGCTGAAGCCGACGGCCGGGGCGACCGTCAATGTAAACGTGTTCGTGTCGTAGTTGCCCGCCCGCTCGACGCCGCCGCCGACCCGATCGGTGTTGTCCCGCACGCCGGCATCGAGGCGGATCGTTCCGAAGAACCCGGGTCGCGGAGTCAGAGTCGCCACACCGGTCGCCGGATTCAGGCTGATGGTGACGTTCGAAGGGGCACCGACGAAGAATTCGTCCCGAATCGCGTAGTTGACCGAATCGCCGTCGATGTCCGTCGAGGTCAGCGAAATCGAAACCGGAGTGCCTCCGGTGGATGTGACGTTGGAGGTCGACCCTAGGAACGGCCTGCTGTTCTGGCTCGAGTTGTCCGCCCGGGTGAGCACGACGCTGTCCGAGCCGGTTTGCGGCGTGCCGTCGGACGATAGGATGCTCAGCGTGGTGCTGCCGGTGAACGACGAGTTCGGCGTCACCTTGATGACGGCGTTTTCCGTGTCGTTGATGAGTGTGGCCGAGCCGATCGTCACCGGGCTGTTTGGCGATTCACCTGTCCGAGGCGTGTTGCGGATCTGACGGTAGACGTCGAAACCTTCGGTCAGAATGCCGACGATGGTGTGATTGAAGTTGAGTGATTGAGCACGCTGTGAGAGCGGCAGGTCGAGGTCGGTCACGAAGAACTGCGAGTTGTTGTTGTCGTCCCTGGCATTGGCCATGGCGACGAGGCCGTTGGAGGCAAAGGTAAAGTCGCGGCTGAATTCGTCAACCACGTCCGGCCGGGTCGAGCCGCCGACGCCGTCGCCGTTGGGCGAACCGCCCTGGATGACGAAGTTCGGTACGATGCGGTGGAACAGCTTGCCGTTGTAGAAACCGTCCGTCACGAGTTGCTTGATGAGGCCGGTCGCCTGCGGCGCGGCGTTCTCGAACAAACGAATCGTCAGGACGCCGCTGAAGGGCTGGTTGTTTTCGTCGATCCCGGAGACCGTCAGGCGCACGCTCTGGCCCCCGATGACCAGTTCCGCGGCGGCATTCGGATTGGTGCTCGTGACGGTGGTCGTCACAGTCGCACTGGGCGTGTTGGTGACCGTAACCGGCAGGTAAAGCGGCGTGTTGCTCGGCAGCACCTGATCGGGCAACTGGGCCAGCATGACTGCCGGCACCTCGCGCGCTTCCAGTTCGATGAGATGCAGCCGCGACTTCAGACCTGCCGTCAACTTCGATCGTGCCACGGATCATTCCTCGTCTGCAAAAAACAACACATCCGAACGCGACCGCAAGGCGTCGCATCTCCCACACCATCGCCGCAGGCATCACCGGTTCTTGAGGCTCATCGCCCATGGGGTGCCAAGCGGTTCCTTCGAACCCGGTGAAGTTCCCCGACGCCGAACGACCGTTACAAGTCCTGCGAACAGTCGCCCGGATTAGTCGGTCTCGGCTGTTTTTTCCGTCGCCTGCTTCACGTAGTCCTTGAACGCGCCGATGTTGTAGGACAGGAACAGAAATGCGTGATTCAGCGCCTGAAAGGTCTCGTCCTCGGGATCGTCCGCATAGTCCTTGCGGAGGGCGTAGAGTCGGGCCAGCAATTGTTCGGTGGTCAACATCGGCGGCAGTCCTTGTTCCGTCGTATCGGTAAGACGAGATGCCGATGCGGATGGTTGCCGGAAATATCCCACGGTCGGGTATTCCGGCGACGTCCGGCGCGGCACGGCGATTGCACATCTTATCCGGCTTGACCTCGACTCGAGCAAGGTGTTAGAACGAAGTCCCGGAATCGCCTATACAACCTTGGCGAAATGATGATGGTCAACCGAAGCAGCCAACCCCTGAAAGCCTGGTTCCTGATCTGGGACGTGTTCGCCACGGTCGCGGCATGGCTCGGTGCGTACCTGATCCGGTTCGATACCGGCATCCCGCTCGTCAACAACCACCAGCCCGATTTCGACCTTTGCATTCAGAATCTGCCGCTGATCGTGATCCTGTCGCTGGTTTGTTATCGCGTGGCGCGGATGTACGAAGTTCACCGCCTGCGGCGAACGCGGGAGGAACTGGTTGCGGTCGCCAAAGGCGTCGGTCTGTTGGTGCTTTTGGTCATGTCCACCAATTTCGCTCGGCAATATCCTTACGAAAGCCGGATGGCGATGGCGATTTTCGCCGTCGCCACCTTCGCGGCCATCGCGGTCGGCCGGCGGTTGAGTTGGATGATCCTCGGCCGGCTGCGTGCCCGCGGCTACAACCAGAGCCATGCCCTGATCATCGGCAGCGGCCGCCTGGCGCGACGAACGGCCCGATCCTTGGAGGATGCGTCGTGGATGGGTATCCAGACCGTGGCCTATTGCGATGATGAGCCTGCTTCAACGCCGCTGGAAAAACCTTGGGTCGGCCCGCTCGATTCGCTGCCGCGGCTCGTGACGGAACTGCATATCGAACATGTTTTCATTGCGTTGCCGCTGAACCGCTATGCCGATGCCCGCCGCGTCTTCGATGTCTTATCCCAGTCGATTGTGGACGTGCGGCTGGTGGCGGACGTCCCAGCGTTGTCGTCGTTGTCGCTGACGACGAGCCAACTGCATGGGATGACGCACATCGGACTGCGGGAAAGCTCCTATCACGGCGTCAATGTGATTGTGAAGCGGTTCATGGATCTGTTCATCTCCGGCTTGGCCATCTGCCTGCTGGCACCCTTCATGGGCTTCATCGCGCTGCTCATCAAGCTCACCAGCCCCGGCAAGGTGCTGTACCGGCAAGAGCGGTGTTCCCTCAACGGCCACGCTTTCCCGATGTTGAAGTTCCGGACCATGACCGTCGATGCCGAGGCATGCAGCGGGCCAGTGATGACCGTTGCCAACGATCCGCGCCGCACTCGATTGGGCAGCCTGCTTCGCGCCACGAATCTCGATGAACTGCCGCAGCTCTTCAACGTCTTTCGCGGCGACATGTCGTTGGTGGGACCCCGTCCCGAACGGCCGATTTTCGTCCATCAGTTCAAGAAGACAATCCCGAACTACATGGCCCGACATGCGGTCAAATGCGGCATGACCGGCTGGGCCCAAGTCAACGGCTGGCGCGGCAACTCTTCGCTCCGCAAGCGCGTGCAGTTCGACCTCTACTACATCACCCACTGGAATCCTTGGTTCGATCTGCGGATCATGATGATGACGGTGGTGACCATGCTCGGCGGCAATCAGAAGCACGCATACTGAATTTTCGCTCATATTCCCGCCAAACCTCCACTCAGGCGGCGGTACCGCTGATTTTGAGGAACCATGGATCTGTCGGCGTTCGCGCCGCGGCCATGTTCATCCTCGTATCGGGAGTCCAGGCGATGCACACCCGTTTGCTGCTCGTCGTCGTGGTTTTGATCACTTCAACCTCGGCCCAAGCTCAACCGCCGCGCGGCAAAACCGCCGAGCGGCCTGCGGCGCTTAAGGTCGACTGGACGGAACCGCCGGCGGGACTGATCAAAAATCCGCGGTGTTTCGACAAGAGTGCGAATGCAAGCGTACCCATGCACTACACGCTGACCGGCGACGCCGAATGGAAGTGGTGCGGGGCCGCCGGCGAGGATGCCGATGCCGGGATCGTCCTGAATGCCGGCGTTGACCGTAACGAGGACGGCCTGCGATCCGGCGGCGTCAGCCAACGCGTGACCGGCTTCGGCGGCGGCATCGGCAAATGGTTCCGCTTCACCGTTCGCGGGCTGGCCGAGAAGAACTTCGCGGTGGACAAAGACAATCTGTTCCTGCGCATCGACTACTTTTCCAAGCAGGGCACCAACCCGCTCGATGGTCTCAAGCACAAGATTTACCCGTTTGTCGTGCACGATCGGCATGCGTTGGCGTCCAACGGCAAGGACTTCGTCAACGGCGGAGCAGTCTGGAAAACCTATGCAATCGAGTTTCGCCTGCCGTTCGCGGAGATCGACACGATTGCGGTCGGCGTCGGCTTCACGGACGGTTCCTCGAAGAATCCGATCGAGGCCACATTCGCCGTCACCGAGTTCGCACTGACGCCGATCCCCGCACCCGCCGACGCACCCACGGTTGCGAAATCCCCTACGGGCCCGGTACCGAGCATCAAATCGCTGTTGCACCTCGGTGGCCGATGGTACTACGACCCCGAGCCGGGCATGACCGCACGTCCGGCAACGCTCGTCGTAACCGCCAAGAATGCCCATCGGCTCTTTTACCTCGATGCGAAGTTGTCCAACCCCTTCGCGGAGAACATGACGGCTTGGCTTCGAGAGGGGCATTTGGACATTGCGGGCAAGCGAGTCGAAAAGGAACGGTTCCTGCCGGACAACGTGGTGCTGGAATTCAGAGACGGCAAGGAATGGATCGTCCGCACCCGCAACATCCCGAACCATGCGACGGCCCAGTTTCCCGGTCGTGGCCTCGGGCCGGGATCCATTCAGGAAACCGATCGAGCTTACCACTTGCCGCTGGAGCCGGTCCTGAACCCCAACGCGAAGGCGATGGACAAGACCAATTCGAACCGTGCCTTGCCGATGGGGCCGATCGGATTTGCGATCAACGGTGTC
>Ga0163144_10011232_pt1 | contig 18974 bp, 20 predicted proteins | sample OliLak19BULKMAT1_FD_123175 | JGI IMG/M metagenome (GOLD analysis project Ga0163144, IMG submission 123175) | Freshwater microbial mat bacterial communities from Lake Vanda, McMurdo Dry Valleys, Antarctica - Oligotrophic Lake LV.19.BULKMAT1 | ecosystem: Environmental > Aquatic > Freshwater >... | reverse complement strand
CAGCCCGGCCGCGACCACGGCCTCGACGAGGATCGTGAACTCGGCCGGCGTGCCGGAGCCCGCCGCCTGGGCGGTCTCGACGATGTCCTGGTTGGCCGGCAGGATCACCCGATCGATCAAGTGGACGACGCCGTTGGTCGCCTCGACGTCGGTCGCGGTGATCTCCGCCGTGCGGTTGCGGCCATCCGTGATCACGGGCGGCGTCCCGCTGTCGATCTTGAAGATGCTGCCCTCCGCGCTGGTGATGGGCTCGCCGAACGGAATGTCGCTGGCGCCGACCTCGCTCGTGAGCACGTGATACTGGAGCACGCTGCGCAGCAGCGGCTTGTTGGCCGCGGTGAGCAGGTCGGCGCCCGTCGCGCCGCTGTCGCCCGTGAGCTCCGCCGCGAGGGCGTCGAACGCGTCGTTGTCCGGGGCGAACACCGTGAGCGTCCCGGCGCTGTCGAGGAGGTCGACGAGATCGCCGTCCTCGCTCGCGAACTCGAGCGCGGCGACCAGGGTCGAGAGCGATGGGGTGGCCTGCGCGGTCCCGACGATCGAGAGCTCGGTCGCGGCGTCGGGGTCATCGATGGCGCTGTCATCACCGCAACCCAGCAGCAGAGACGTGGTCGCGACGACAGCGGAGGAGAAGATGCGGTTCATGAGTCCTCGTGAAAAGGTTAGGGGTGAGTGCGTGTCGGATCATGAGTTCGTGCCGGGCCTGGAGTTGGATGCAGCAGTTCGCTGCATCCAGAACCGCCGGGGCGACGAACTCTCGAGGGCCAACCCATGCCCGCGCTCTCGCCTCGCGCCCGGACCCGCTACCCGCACGCCGGGATGCGAGTAGACTGCGCCGAGATGGTCGCCCGGCCGACCGCCACACCACCGCCGCCAGCGGCACTCCTGCCTCGGGTCGCCACCGGCGACGCGGCCGCCGTGCGCGAGGTCCTCGCGCGCTACGGCGGCCTCGTGTGGTCCCTCGCCAGGCGCGTCGATCCGGACGATGCCGAGGATGCGGTGCAGGAGATCTTCCTCGACCTGTGGAAGAGCGCCGCGCGGTTCGATCCCGCGATCGCGTCGGAGGTCGCGTTCGTCGCGATGATCGCGCGGCGACGCCTGATCGATCGCCGGCGTGCCCGCGTGCGACGCCCTCGGGTCGATCCGCTGGAGCAGGCCTCGGCGATGGTCGACCCCCGGGTCGCGCCCGACATCCGCGCCGAGGCGGCGATGGCGGCCCGCGCGCTCGATCAGCTCCGGCCGGAGCCGCGTGAGGTGCTGCTCCTCTCGACGTGTCATGGCCTGTCCCACGCGGAGATCGCGACCGAGACGGGCATGCCGCTCGGGACCGTCAAGGCGCACGCGCGACGCGGTCTGATCTCGATCCGAGCCGCGCTGCTGGGCGAACCGAAGGAGGACTTGCCGTGACGCCGCCGAGCAACGATCTGGACGCGCTGCGGGCGCAGGACCTGCTGGCGCAACGCGCGACCGAGGGGCTCGACGAGCGCGAGGCCGCCGAGCTGGAGCGACTCGGCGGGGAGGACGTGATCACGTTCGACCTGGCCGCGGCCGCGATCGCGCTCGCCACCCTGCCCTACGAGGACCTGCCGGCGTCCCTCTCCGACAAGATCCTGGCCGCCGCCCCGTCTGCCCGGACCGGCGCCTCGAGCGGATCCACCGTCCCGATGACCGCGCCCGCCGTGCCCGCGGTCGCCGCTGATCTCCCGCTGCCGATCGGCCCACGCCGGGCCGCCCGGGCGTCGATCCCCGCGGCCGGGGCGCCGCCCGCGCGACCACGCCGGTCGGCGATCGCGGGTTGGTCGGTGGCGGCGGCCGCGACGGCGTTCGCCGCCGCCGCCTGGCTGTGGGGACCTCGACGGGCGGCGCCGCCTGCGCCGCCGGTGAGCCAGGCCCGGCTGGTGGAGGCCGCCAGCGACGCGGTCACCGCGCCGTGGCGCGCGTCCGGCGACGCCAGCGGTCGCGACGCGACGGGCGAGCTCGTCTGGAGCGACGCGCGACAGCGCGGCGTCGCGCGCATCGCGGGCCTACCGGCCAACGATCCCACCACCGAGCGCTACCAGCTGTGGATCTTCGACGAGGCGCGCGACGAACGCTACCCCGTGCACGGCGCCCTGTTCGACGCGGCGACGAGCGGGACGACCGTCGTCGAGGTCGCGCCGCAGGTGCCGATCGTGCGCGCCGTGCGGTTCCTCGTGACGATCGAACCCGCGGCGGGCGTGGTCGTCTCGCGCCGCGATCGACCGGTCGTGTCCGCCGTGATCAGTAGCGGCCCATGACCACGAGGCCCGCGGCGTCGGCGCCGATCGCCGGCGCGACGTCGATCCCCGGCGCGGCCCCGGGCGGCTCGTTGTCGAACCACCACATCGCCGCGCCGAGCGCCGCGACCGAGACCGCCGCGATCCCGAGCCCGGCCGTCAGGCTGCGTCGACGCTGTTCGTCGTCGACGAGCTGGTTGTAGCGCGCGAGGGTCTCGGGCGTCGCGTCGAGGTCACGCCGTTCCTCGTCGAGCATGCGCGCCTCGCGGCGCGTGGTGTAGGCCCAGATCCCCGTGGCGCCAGCGCTGACCGCCAACGCCCCCGCCGTGACCAGCACCCACCGCGTGATCCGTCGCTGCGCCGTCCGCTGGAGCGTCGCGTCCAGCGAGACGTCCTGGTCGCGGCCGACCTCGACCACCTCGCTCCACGACTCCCGCCCGCGGCGGGTCACGCTCACGAAGTGCTCGCCGGGCGTGACCTCGACCTCGACGGCCGCGCTCCCACGGCGGCGTCCGTCCACGAACATCGTCGAGCCCGCCTCGGCGTGCACGCGCAGCCGTCCCGCCTTCGACTCGAGCGACACGTCGACGGGCAGCAATCGCCCCGCCGCGATCACCACCCGCCGCTCGGCGCGCTCGTACCCGACGGCCTCGACCACGATGACGTGCTCACCGGCCTCCACCTCGACGGGCTGCCACAGCGCCACCGCCTTGCCGTCGACGGTCACGTCCGCCCGCTCGACGTCTGCGCCGACGACGAGCTCGGTACGCACGGGCGCGACGTACGGCGTCAGCTCGCCGCGCTGGCGCAGCTCCACCAGCACCGGCTCGAGCGCGGCGAGGCGGTCGATCGCGTCCTGGGCGCGAGGCCCGGCGGGGAGCTGGTCGAGATAGACTTGGTAGAGCTGGACCGCGCGCTGGATCCGCCACGACACGCGGTCGAGGTAGTACTGGAGGCGGTTGGCCTGCGCGATCGAGAACGCGGTCTCCGGGCGAGGATCGAGCGCGTACGCCTGCTCCAGCATGCGCGCCGCGACGTCGAACTGGTTGGCGCGGAACGCCTGCGCGCCCACCCGGAACGCGGCGGCGCCCGCCTCCGGATCGGCGGCGTCGTCGCCCGTTTGCGCCTGCGCCCAGCTCGCGCCCGGCAGGGCCAGCGTGACCGCGGCGATCCAGGTCAGGGTCAGGCGCCGCACGTCAGCACCCAGGGGTCGCGCCCACCATGTCGGTCGAGCACTGGAGGAGCACCGCGATCTCGCGGTCGTTCCGGACCACGACGTCGGTGAGGCCATCGCCGTTGAAGTCCCCGGTCACGTGCGTGGCACCCGCGGGCAACGTCGCGAGGCTCGACGTGCTCGCGACTTCGCCGCGCGGGGCGCTGAGCACCACGAGCGAAGCCTCGCTCGGGCCGTCGCAGATCCAGCTCACGGACATGCCCGCGTCGGGCGTCTGGGCCCACAACTGCGGGTCGCGGCATCCTGCCTCGAGCGAGGTGGTGGTGCCGGCGAGGCGATTGGCGTCGGTCGCGTCCTCGAGATGCTCGGTCTCGCCGAGCCACCAGTCTTCCCCTTGGCGCGCGATCGCGACCGACCGCAGCGTCGCCGCGCCGTCGAGGACGCCGATCAGCGCGGGCTGCCAGCCGTCGCCGTCGACCTCCAGGCAGGCGCTGCGCAGCAGCTCCGTCGCGGTGAACCGAGCGCTCGGGACCGCCGCGGTCAACGCGGGCCCATCGCACCCAGGCGCGCGCGGCGACAGACCGATCACCTCGTCGGGGCCGTTGCCGGTGCTGGGATCGACGACGAGATCGGCGACCCGCCACTGCTCGTCCAGGAACTGCAGCGAGGTCGCGTCGACCTGATCGACCGCGCCCACCGTGAGCTGCGCGCCACCCAGCCCGCGCAACCACCAGAAGAACGTCCGACCAGGCGCATCGGCGTTGCGCGCGTACGCCATCACGTCGACGCCCGAGCCCGCGCCGCCGACGAACTCGCCGGCGACGAGCGCGTACGGTACGTCGAGCTGCGCGCGATCTCCCTCGAGTCGAAACGGCGCCGACAGGTCGCGAGACGAGTCGCCCCGGTAGACCGCGACGCGGAGCTCGTCGGAGACCACCTCCACCGCGAGCTCGGACAGGCCGTCGGCGGGGTCGTCGAGGTCGGCCGCGGCGACCCCCGTCACGTCGACCCCGGCGGCGACCTCGACCATCGCGAACAGCTCCGGCTGCGGCGCGCCATAGACCACCTGCACGCCCGCGACGTCCCCGACGTCGACCGACCTCGTCGAGAACGCGACGTCGTCGAACCCGTCTCCGTCGAAGTCGCCGGTGGTCACGTCGGTGATCAGATCGAGCGTGTCGAGGACGAACAGGACCGGGCCACCCACGGGTCGCGCGAGCTCGATCTCGAGGTTGTCGCGGTCGGTCACGAAGCCGACGCGGTCGATCAGGTCGTCGTCGTTGACGTCGGCGAGCCGGCACGCCGCCCAGCCGGGCGACGGCGCGCACGCCGCGCCACCATCGTCGGGCAGCGAGCTGGCGCTCGCGTACGGGACCGCGTCGAGCTCGCGCCCGCGCGCGAGCAGCGTGAACACGCCATCGACGGTCGGGAACACGACGTCGAGCCCCGGCTGATCGTCGAGCTCTCCGAACGCCGCCGATCCGGTGGGCGGACGGATCCGCTTCTCGTACGACGCGAACAGCGGCGCGTCCACGTCTCCGAACCGGACGCGGATCGACTCGGCCACGGCGACGAGATCGTCGCGTCGATCGCCGTCGAGATCGCCGACCACGAGCCGGTCGGCCGCGAGCTCGTAGCGTCGCGCGAGCCCGTAGGGGACGAACGTTCCCGCGGTGGCGACGCACACGCCGTCGGCCGCGCACGCGAGCGCGTCGGGGCAGGCCGACACGCCGGGCTCGCAGGTGAACCGGCACGCCGCGCTGGCCTCGGTGCCGCAGGTGTCGGCGCCGTCGCATTGCTCGCCGGCCTCGACGACGAGGTTCCCGCAGGTCCCGGGCTCCACCGCCTCGAGATCCGCGCACGCGCTCGCGAGGAGCGTCAGCGCCACGAAGGGGATCTTGATCGACATGCGGCCTCCCGAGCTAGGGTTCGTAGTCTGGCGGTGTCTCGAGCGTGTCGGCAGCGGAGCCTCGCGTCGCGGGTTCCTCGCGGCCAGACCGGGCGGCCACGCCGGCGGGCGCCGCGGCCTGCGGCGAGGCAGGCTTCGGCCGGCTGCGCGGCTTGTCGCCGCGGGTGACCGCGCCGCTGACCGGCGCCGGATCGGGCGGCGCCACCTCGGGCGGCGCCTCGACAACAGGCTGCGGTTGCGCGGTCGGCGTGGCCGCTTGCACCGACGGCGGCGGCACGAGCGCCGCGGGTGACAGCGCCGGCGCGGGGCGCGACGGCGGCGGGGCCGAGCGCGTCGAGATCAACACCGCGGCCGTCGCGGCGAGCGCGACGCCCGCGGCCGCGGCGACGATCCAGCTCCGTCGGCGCGAGCGGGTCGGCTGACCGCGCGTGCGGACCGCGACGCTGGACGAGCGCAGCGCGCGCATCGCGTCGACGACGGTGATCGGCCGGTCCTCCGCGGCCTTCGCGAGCAACTGGGCCAGCGGCGCATCGAGCCCGGTCCCGAGGTCCTCCGCGACGACCGACGCCGCCGGCGGCGGTCCCTGCACGTGGAGCATCATCGTCTCGAGCGGGGACTCGCCTTCGAAGGGCACGCGCCCGGTCAGGAGCTCGAACGCCACCACGCCGAACGAGTACACGTCGCTGGCTGGCCCCGTGCGGCGTCCGAGCGCTTGCTCGGGCGACATGTACGTCGGCGTGCCGAGCGTCGTGCCGGTCCGCGTGAGGTGAGGGTTCTCGTCGGCCGCGAACGCCTTGGCGATGCCGAAGTCGGCGAGCCGTGGCTCCGGGCCGCCGGGACCCGGCGCGAGCAAGATGTTCGCCGGCTTGAGGTCACGATGGACGATGCCCGCGGCGTGCGCCGCGTCGAGCGCCGCCGCGATCGCCTCGAGTAAGCGCATCGCCTCGTCGAGGGGCAAGCGGCCACGGTCCTCGAGGTGTCGATCGAGCGACGGCCCGTCGATCAGCTCCATCACCTGATAGGCCCGCCCGTCGGGCATCTTGCCGTACCCGAGCACCCGGACGACGCCCGGGTGATCGATCCGGCTCGCCGACAGCACCTCGTTCAGGAACCGCTGCGAGGCGTCCGCGTCGAGCGCGAGCGCTCGCGTGATGACCTTGATCGCGACGCGACCGGCGAGGACCGCGTGGTGGGCGCTGTACACCCGGGCGAACCCGCCTTCGCCGATGAGGTCGTCGAGCACGTACTCCCCGACCTCGGATCCCGGGGAAAGCCGCTCCGGGTCGTGCTCGTCGGCTCGCACGATCGGGCTGGGCATGGCGGCACTATACGCTTCGTCGTCGACCCAGGATTGGATGCAGGTTTCTCGGGGACGTTACGAAAACTTCGACCCGACCCGATCATCGTCCGCGACCTGGCCGGGCTCGGGCTACCGTTCTCGAAGGGGCTGATGGCCACGAGCATCCTCGCGACCGGGGCGGAGACCGGCTGGCGTCGCTGCTCGCGGATGCCGCCGGTGCCTGGGTGTCCATCGTCGATCAGCGCCTGGCCGGATGACCTCGGCGGGGCGGGTGCCCGCTCACAGCAGCTTCTTGCGCCGCATCATCCACAGCAGGCCGACCGCGATCACGATCGCGGGGATCCAGAAGATCAGGTAGCCGTACTTCCAGTGCAGCTCGGGCATGCCCCCGTCGGGGTGATCGAAGTTCATGCCCCAGATGCCGCAGAGGAACGTCAGCGGCAGGAAGATGACGCTCACCACGGTGAGGCGGTTCATCACCTTGTTGGTCTGGTACGCGACCATCGACATGTAGTTGTTGAGCGCGTTCGACAGGATGTCGCGGTCGACGAGGACGTCCTGCAGCACGCGCTCGATCGTGCCGACCATGTTGCCGAGGAACGGCTGGGTCGCCTCGCTGACGAACGGCGACTTGCGGGTCGAGAGCTCGGTGAGCACCGCGCGCGCGGGCAGCACGACCTTGCGGAGGTGGAGCAGGTCGGAGGTCAGCTCGGAGGCGTCGGCGAACACGGTCTCGGCGACGTCGCCGCTGAGCCGGCGCTGCACCTCCTCGACGCGCTCCTCGAACACCTTGTGGACGTTGAGGTAGTTGTCGATCAGGTGGTCCCAGATCTCGTAGAGCAGGAAGCTCGGGCTCTGCGCGAACCGGTGGAAATCGGCGCGGTACGCCTTGCGCACCGCCTCGAGGAACACCGGCTGGCCGCGGTGCAGCGTCAGCAGGAACCGCTCGCCGACGATCGCGTCGACGCGCTCGAGGTCGAACTTGTGGCCCTGGAGGCGGCAGCCGCTGAGCGCGAGGTGGACGTAGTCGTCGTAGCGCGCGATCTGCGTCGCGGGATCGCGGCTGAACGCGTCCTCGACGATCTCCGGCATGATCAGCGCGAGGCCGTCGAGCAGCTTGCGCGCGGCGTCGGCGTCGGTGATGTCGACGTCGATCCAGCAGAAGTGTCCGAGCGCCATCTCGGCCGCGAGCTCGGACACGCCGATGAACCGGTCGACCTTGGCCTTGGGCGTGAAATCGAGCGAGACGATCGACACCAGGTTATCGGCGCCGCCTTCGTTCGGCGCGGCCGGCGACGCAGCGGGGATGCGGTCATTACTGGAACCAGCCACGGGTCCCGAATGTATCACCGCTGCGTCGTCAGACGCGCCCGGCCCAGCCGTGTCCGCGCTCCTCGAAGCGGCCGCGGATCGCACGGAAGGCGTCATCGGGGAGCGGCCCGCGCGCCACATGCTCGACGTTGCGGCGCAGGTGCTCGAGCCGGCGCGTGCCGATCAGCGCCGCGGCCACGCCGGGAAAGTGCGCGGTGAACCGGATCGCCAGCTCCTCCCACGGCAGCTCCCCGGGATCGAGGCCGAGGCCGCGCCACCGCACCCAGTACGGCTCGCACTCGTCGCCGACCGGGCGGACGTCGAACCGCCACGGCGCGTTGGCCACCGGCCGCTTCGCGAGGATCGCGACGCCGGCGCGGCGCGCGCGATCGACGGCGGCGACCGCGCGCTGGTCGCACAGGTTGAGGGACGTCTGGACCACGCCGAACGCGCCGAGGCCGAGCGCGACGTCGAGATCGCGGTTGTCTCCGGAGTAGGCCGCGACGCGGACCTTGCCGGCACGGACGGCGTCGACGAGCGCCGGGATGACGTCGGTGTTGACGAGGGTGTCGGCGCCGCACGAGTGGAGGTGGACGATGTCGAGGCGGTCGGTGTCGAGGCGGGTGAGGGCCTCGTCGATGCCGAGGCGCACGGCGTCGCCGGTCCAGTCCTGGACGCCCTCGACGCCGTAGCCGACCTTCGTCGACAGCACGACCGCGTCGCGGCGACCACGCAGCGCGCGGCCGAGCCGCTCCTCGGACGGGCCGTAGCTGCGCGCGGTGTCGATCAGGTCGATCCCGAGCTCGAGGGCGCCGTCGATCAGCGCGGTGGCGTCGCGCTCGGACAGCGCGGGATCGCCGAGGGCGCCGCCGCCGAGGCCGAGCGCGGAGACGGTGAGGCCGGTGCGGCCGAGCGGGCGTCGATGCACGCGGAGCACGGGAGCACGGCGTGTGCCACGGCCAACCGCGCGAAACCGTGCGCGACGGCGGCGGCGAGTCGCGTTGCCGGCGTTGCCGATCGCAGCTAACGCGCGCGGCGCCGGCGCAGCAATCCGAGCGCGCCGAGCAGGAGCAGCCCGCCGCCGCTGCCGCCGCCAGCCTGGCAGCCGCCGGCGAGCTCGCCCTCGGGATCGTCGTCGTCGTCGGCGGGCGGGGGCGGATCGAGCCGGGTCAACCGGACGGCGTCGAACACGAGCTGGACGTCGGCCGCGGCCGCCTCGCCGGTGTCGTCGCCGAGGTGGACCCACTGGTCGCCGCCCGCGGCGAGCTCGACCTCGCCGAGCAGCTGCCAGCCATCGACGGCGGTCTGATCGATCGCGACCTCGAGCTGCTCGCCGCCGTGGCGCACCTCGTAGCGCGCCTGGCGCGACCGCGCGTACGCCGCGTCGGTGTAGACCTCGACGCGGTACCGGCCGGCCTCGGCGAGGTGCAGCGCCCAGTGCGCGTAGTTCGCCTCGACGGCGTTGTCGGTCGCGTGGGTCCAGACGAGATCGCTGCCCGCGCCGGCGTCGAGCACCTCGCGCAGGTACGTGGCGGGCCCGCCGGCGGTGAAGCACGCGTCGCCGTCGTCGACCTCGCCGCCCGCCGCGTCGATCACCCCGCACGGCGGCGGCGGCTCGCCGTCGGCGAACGCGTAGAGCGCGTCGAGATCGCCGTTGAACACGTCCGTGTCGACGTTGCCGGTGATGCCGGCGACGCTGCCCGTCGACGACGTCTGCCAGAACGCCCAGTCGGACCACGCCGTCGCGATGTCGGGGCAGCTCGCCGTCGTGTACTGCGCGTGCCACAGCGGGTAGCCGGCGAACGCCGCGCTGCCGACGTTGTCGTTCCAGAAGTACTTGCCGGTGTAGATGATCGGCGTGCGGCCGGTCGCCGCCGCGACGTGATCGAGCCACAGGCCGACCTTGCGCGCGATCTCCTCGGGAGGCTGGTCCTTGACCGCCTCGACGTCGATCACCGGCGGCAGATCGTCGGCCTCGAGCGGGCCCATCATCTCGAGCATCAGGTCGGCCTGCGCGATCGGATCCTCGTCGGGCGAGAAGTACTGGTAGACGCCGCGCAGCAGGCCGGCGGCGCGCGCGCCCTCCCAGTTGGCGGCGAACCGCGTGTCGATCGTGCCGAGGCCGTGGGTCGCGCGGATGAACGCGTAGTCGATCCCGTCACCCGCGACCGCGTCCCAGTCGATCGCGCCCTGCCAGTACGAGACGTCGATCCCGGCGACCGTCGGGCCCACGCCGCACACGGTCGCGGCGTTGCGCGTCTCGCCGACGTCCGGTTCGACGTCCACGCAGGCGGGGATCAGGAGGAGGAGCGCGAGGTGACGCATCGGCGTGCGGACACTACAGCAACCCTCGTGCCGGCCCGACCAATTTCGTAAGCCTCCGAGATGGTTGATCTGCGATGCCCACGCCGGTGCGCATTGGTGCAACCCAGGTTGCTACGCGTGGGCCTGGCTGCAGCGATGGACCTCGACGGTGAGGTGCGCGACCGGGACCTCCGCGAGGATCACGCCGCGGTAGTAGTCGGTGTCGCGCGGCTCGGAGGTGACCAGCGAGACGATGCAGCCCTGCTGGCCGGGCCCGATCTGCCAGAGGTGAAGGTCCGCGACCCGGACATCGTCGACCGCCTCGAGCCGCTTCGCGATCCGGTCGGCGAGCGCGCGCGACGGCACGGCGTCGAGCAGGAGCCGGGACGCGTCCTTGCACAGGCCGATCGCCCACCGCGTGATCAGCAGCCCGCCGACGATCCCCATCGCGGGATCGAGGAACCACCAGCCCGCGTAGCGCCCGGCGATCAGCGCGCCGATCGCGAGCACGCTCGTGAGCGCGTCGGCGATGATGTGGACGTACGCGGCGCGCAGGTTGTGGTCGTCGTGCCCGTGGTGGTGGTGGGCGTGGTCGTCGTCGTGCTCGTGCTCGTCGTGGTGGTGGTCGTGCTTGTCGCGCAGCAGCAGCATGCTGACCACGTTCACCGCGAGGCCGACGACCGCGACCGGCAGCGCCTCGTCGAACGCGACCTCCGGGTGCTCGACCAGCCGCATCACCGACTCCACCATCATCCACAGCGCGACCATCCCGAGGATGACGCCGCTGGTGTAGCCGGCGAGCGCGTTGACCTTGCCGGTCCCGAACGAGTACGCGTCGCTGCGCGCGCGCGTGCGCGCATACCAGTACGCGACCAGCGCCAGCGCCAGCGCGCCCGCGTGCGTCGCCATGTGCGCGCCGTCGGCGAGCAGCGCCATCGAGCCGCTGATCAGGCCGGCGGTGACCTCCGCGATCATCATGCCGACCGTCAGGGCCACGACCCACCGCGTGCGCCGCTCCGCGCGCTCGGTCCCCACCGCGACGTCGTGGTGGTGCGCGTGATCGCTGAGATCGTGTTCGGGCACCACGTTGCAGCATACTCGCCGCGTGGCCCCCAAGCACCCCGTGACGATGGCGGTCCGCGCCCTGCGCGCCGCCAAGGTCGAGTTCACGCCGCACGTCTACGAGTGGGAGCCGCGCGGCGGCACCGCCGCGTCCGCGGCGCACCTCGGCGTCGACGAGCACCAGGTGATCAAGACCCTGATCTTCGAGGACGATCATCGCGCGCCGCTGTGCATCCTGATGCACGGGGACCGCGAGGTCTCGGCCAAGAACCTCGCCCGTCACCTCGGCGTCAAGACCGTCGCGCCGTGCACGCCCGAGGTCGCCGACCGGCACTCGGGCTACCAGGTCGGCGGCACGTCGCCGTTCGGCCTCAAGCGCGCGATGCCGATCTACTGCGAGCGCACGATCGCGACCCTGCCCCGCCTCTACATCAACGGCGGCGCCCGCGGCTTCCTCGTGGAGCTCGATCCTGCGGAGGTCGTGCGCGCGTTGAAACCCGAGCTCGTCGACGTGGCGACGACGTGATCAGCCCCGCACGCTCGCCAGCAGCTCGGCGAGAAGCGCATGGTCGACGGGTTTGACGAGGTGCTGGTCGAAACCCGCCTCCCTGGTCTTGCGTCGGTCTTCCTCGCCTCCCCAGCCCGTGACCGCGACGAGCAGTGGCTGGGCGAGTGACGTGTCGACGCGCAGGCGACGCGCGACCTCGTACCCGTCGAGACCCGGCAGGCCGAGATCGAGCAGCACGACGTGGGGCCGTACCTGCGGCGCAAGCGCGAGCGCTGCCGGTCCCGTGTGCGCGACATGGGTCTCGTGCCCCTCCTCCGCGAGCAACAGCGAGAGCATCTCGGCCGCATCCTCGTTGTCGTCGACGACGAGGATCCGAAGTCGTGGCCGCGTCCCGGACGTGGCCGGGCGTGGGTCCTCGACCCGGCCATGGCCGCCGTGAACACGCCCTGCTTGTGGAGCGGCACGCAGATCACCGCGCGAATGCTCGTCGCGCGATACGAGTCCAGCAGCACGGACGTGATGCGCTCGTCGCCGTCGGTGTCCTCGACGATGTACGGCGTGTTCGTCAGCATGTGCGCCACGCACGCCGGCCCGAACGCCGCGACCTCCCAGCGTCCGACGATACTCGGCACGCCACGCGGCCAATCGCCGGTGATGTCGAAGATGCGCTCGTCCACGACGTTCGCGTACGCGCAGCGATCGACGTCGAGGTACTCGGCGAGCATCCGCGCGGTGGTCTGCATGATCTCGTGCGGATCGACCAAGGGCTGCGTGGCCGCATCGAGGGCCGCAAGGAACCGGTGTCGTTCGCGAAGCTCGCGCAACGCCTGTTCTAGCTCCAATGCCGGTCGGATAAGGCGTAACCGATCGATCTCGTAGGAGCCGGAGCCGGAGCCGGAGCCGGAACCGGAACCGGAGCCGGAGCCGGAGCCGCGGCCGGAGCCGGAACCGCGGCAGCAATCTCCGAGGCCGAGGTGCCCGCCGAGCAACCTCGAGCGGGTGACCGCGGCGTGCCGAGCGGACGCGGACAGTGAACGCGAACGAGCGTCGGCGCGCCTCGCTGAGCGGGACGTTCGACCCGGCCCGCCTGCTCGCAAGCTCGGGATCGCGTGCGGTGATCGCGCGGCTCTCGGAGTGGTCGGGACTGCGAGGGCGAAGCGGCGACGGCATCGACGTTCTCCTGGGTTGGTCCCCACACGGCGCGTACGCGCCGCCCGACCGCACCGCGCGGCCGGGCTCGCCCTGGCGCCGGGCCGCGCACCGGATCGTGCCGGGCGCGATGAGCGGCGGTGGTGGCGCGCGGCGGTCCCCCCAGGGCTGAGGCGGTCGGGAGACCGCAAGCGTGGGAGGCCGCACCCGTCACGATCCGTGCGCGGTCCGGCGCCGACGGGCGAGAGCCCGGCCGCACGGTGCGGTCGGGCGACACGATTCGCCCCGCGTCGTGTGGGGACCAACCCAGGAGAACGTCGATGCCTTTCGAGCTGCTGTCTCTCTCGCTGTCCCTGATCCCACTCCTGAAGAAGCCGTGCGCGAAGATCGCCGCGCGCGATCCCGACCTCGCGAAGCAGGTGCGGCGGGCCGGGTCGAGCGTCCCGCTCAACGTCAGCGAGGCGCGCCGACGCGTCGGTCGCGATCGGAGTCACTTGTTCGGCGTCGCGCTCGGCAGCGCCGCCGAGGTCAGCACCGCGCTCGAGGTCGCGGTCGGCTGGGGCATCCTCGAGCCCTCGGAGATCGCCGAGCCGCTCGCGGTCCTCGACCGGATCCGGGCGATGGCCTGGCGCGCGGCCCGGCGGTAGCCGGCCGCGGGGGCGGGTTCCGGCACGGCCTCGGCCTACAACCTCGTGCGGCTGGAGATGGAGCGCGTCGCGGACGACGCCGGCGTCGAGCCGACACGGATCAGCTTCGTCGCGGCCCTCCGCATGATCTGCGACGAGTGGCTCTGGTGCGCGATCGCAACGCCCGGTGCGATCCCCAAGCACCTGCGAGATCTCCGAGCCTCGTTGAGGACGTTGATCTTGCCGCCGCGGCGCTCCGAACGCCGCTATCCGCGGGCGGTGAAGATCAAGATGAGCAACTACGCGCGCAAGCGCCGGAAGGGATCGAGATGATCCGGGAATTCGCCTACCCGACCGGCATTGGTTCTAGCTCGGCCAAGCGTGTGGTCAGTTCGGACGTCATCACGGCTCGTTTCGCGCGCCACTCATCGAGAAGGCGCGGGAATCCCTTTCCAGTTTCCACAGAGCCGCGCCGGATTCAAGTCGCACCGCGACGCGTAGCTGTCGCCACCGTGCGCCTGCGCCCGCTGCGGCGACGGCGCACGGACGCGAGGCAAGCGTCGCTGGCGAGCCCGACCGTGGAGGTGCCCATTCAGGGCGATCGCGAGCGGCTCTCCCAGGTGCTCTCCAACCTCGTCGGGAACGCCGTCAAGTTCACACCCGCGGGTGGGCGCATCGAGTTGTCGCTTGCGCTGGAGGACGGGCTCGCACGGTTCGAGGTGAAGGACAACGGCGTCGGCACGGGGGCCGGATCTCCGTCCGGAGCGCGGTCGGCGAGGGCACCGCGGTAGAGTTCACGCTGCCGACGCACGGGTCCACGGCTTGATGGTCGGTCGCGGCTGAGGTCCGCGCATCCTCGGTCGTGGTACGACGCTGCGCATGACCTCGCCGTTCGGCAAGACCCAGAAGACTCCCCAGCCGATGCCCGGCTTCGTGAAGGCCGCGCTGGTCAAGGCCAAGCTCATGGACGCGTACCGCGCCCGCCCCGAGTACCAGCGCAACGACTACCTCACCTGGATCGGCCGCGCGATCGGCACCGATGCCAAGCAGAAGTGCGTCACGCAGATGGTCGAGGAGCTCGGCAAGGGCGACGTCTACATGGGCGCCGAGTGGCACCCGCCCACTCCGGTCGTGGCCGCGAAGAAGCCCTGAGCCCGCGGGTCACGTCGAAGGGTCGTGCCTCGCCTTGGGGCTCGTGGCCGCGAGATAGAATGACGCGGCAGCCACGGTGAACACGGAGTAGTCGAGCGGACCTTTGAAGCCGTTGGCGATCACCATCGTCGTGAAGAACATCGTGGCGAGCAGACCGCTGGCGGCGGCGAACATGCGAAGCCGCCAGCCCACCAGCAGCCCGATCGGGATCGCAATCTCGAGGACCGTGGCGGCAAGCGCGAGCGCCGGATGCAGCGCGGCGGGTGCGAACGCGTTCAGGGTGGCTGCGTAGGCCACGAACGCATCCCACGATCCCCACGCGACGCCGGGCGAACCGGGTGCGCCCCAGACGCCGAACCGATCGGCGACGGCCGACAGATAGGAAGCCGACAGCGCAATCCGGAGAAACCACCCGGACGCTTTGACAAGAGCGGCGTCGGTCATCGGATCACGAACTGGCCACAGCGGGTTCCATTCCGCTTCTACCTTGCCCAGTACGTCCGCAAATCAGCAAGCTCGAGCTCGCACAATTGCGGCGTGATTCGTCCGGACCCCGGACACGGCGCGTGCCACGCGTGCTCGGACTCCCGTGCCGCGGCCCCCGCAGCCCCGAGCCCTTCGACTCCGGCCTCGCTGCGCTCGGCCTCCGCTCAGGGCAATCGGAGGCGGCGTGCGGTCAACTCACAGGCTCTCAGGGCAATCGGAGGACGCCGGGACTACGGCAACCCCGAGCCCGGGCACTCGCCGGGGAGAGGCATGCGACCGCACACCCAGGTGCCGCCGCCGTGGCAGCAGCCGCCGGAGGAGAGGCAGCCCTCGCCGGGCAGCGGCGTGCGTCCGCAGGTCCAGTGACCCTGCGAGCAGCAGCCGAAGGTGTCGACGAAGCCGACGTCGGCGTCGGCCTCGGCGGACACGACGCTCGCGTCGAGGGGCGGCGCGACGTTGGCGACCGGCGCGGACGACGCCGGCGGGGGCGGGTTGCTGCCGCAGCCGGCGAGGAGGACGAGCACGACGAGCAGGCGAACCATGGAGCAGGTAACGCGCCGAGCGCACGCGGCGGTCTGTAAGGCCTGTGTCAGATGCCGAGATCGCCGCTGGTGCAGATCACCACGCCGGCGCCGCGCATGACGTCGATCGCGAGGTCGCCGTCGCCGGGCGTGCGCTCGACGGCGCGGCAGGCGTCGGCGACGAGCACACACTCGAAGCCGTCGGCGCGCGCGTCGAGCGCGCTGAACTTCACGCAGTAGTCGGTGGCGAGGCCGAGCACGTAGACCTGCTTGACGCCCTGCTCGCGCAGCCACTCGCCCATGCCGGTCGACTTGCGATGGCCGTTGTCGTGGAAGCCGGAATAGCTGTCGACCGTGGGATCGGTGCCCTTGAGGAACACCTTGGCGATCGAGGCGCGCTCGAGCGCCGGGTGAAACTCCGCGCCGGGAGTGCCCTGCACGCAATGCGGCGGCCACAGCACCTGCGGGAGCCCGTGCAGCTCGATGACCTCGTACGGCTGCTTGCCGGGGTGGTTGGCCGCGAAGCTCCCGTGATCCGCGGGGTGCCAGTCCTGCGTCGCGACCACCAGCTCGAAGTGCCGCTGGAGCCGGTTCGCGATCGCGATGGTCTCGTCACCGTGCGCGACCTCGAGCGCGCCGCCCGGACAGAAGTCGTTCTGGAGATCGATCAGGATCAGCGCGCGATCGGGCATCGCGGTGATCGTATCCTTTCTGCATGCCCAGGAAGAAGCCCGCGGTCACCGCGTTGATGGCGCGCATCGGTGGCGCCAACAAGGACGACGCCGGCGCGGCGATCGCGGAGCTGGTGACGCTGGGCCCCGACGCGGCGTCGGCGGCGACGGCGATGCGACCGCTGATCAAGGACAAGGAGCCGCGGCGCGGGCTCGGGGCGCGCGCGGTGCTCGCGGCGATCGGCGAGGACACCGCCGTGCACGTCGACGTGATCGTCGAGCGCGCGGGGCTCGGCAAGGCCGACGAGGGCGCGATCGCGCGCACGCTGCTGCGAGATCTGCCGATCGGCGCGGTCGCCGAAGGCCTCGGCCGTGGCTTTGGTCACGCCAAGCCCGAGGTGCGGGCGCGCGCGGTCGGGCTCGCCGCCGGGACCGTGCCGCTGCGCGAGGCGATCGGAGTCGACGAGGTGATCGCGCTGCTCGCCGACGCCGACGCCAAGGTGCGCGAGGCCGCGATGCAGGCGATCCACCAGCACCTCGCGCCGACGCCACCGGCGAAGCCCACCGCGCAGCTCAGCCCCGAACGTCGCAAGGCGATCCAGCCGATGCTCACCGACCCCGACCGCGCCGTCGTCGCGCAGGCCAAGCGCCTGTGGGACAAGCTCGGCCTCAAATAGCGAAGCTGAACCCCTGGCGGGTCAGCTTCTCGTACTTCTTGCGGTCGAACTTGTAGAGCCGCGCCGCGCGGTGGCGGACGCCCTGCTCGACCTCGTCGGTCTCGATCAGCAGGTCCATGGACAGGATCTTCTTGCGGAAGTTCCGCTTGTCGATCGGCTGCATCAGGACCAGCTCGTACAGGCGCTGGAGCTGGGTCAGCGTGAACCGCGGCGGCAGCAGCTCGAAGCCGATCGGCGCGTAGCGGACCTTGCCGCGCAGCCGGTCGAGCGCGCGTTCGATGATCTTGGCGTGGTCGAACGCGAGCCGCGGCAGATCGTCGAGCGTGAACCACGCCACCCGCTCGGCGTCGGTGGCGGCGCGGATCCGGTGGTCGCTGAGCTTGGCCAGCGCGTAGTACGCGACCGTGACCACGCGCTCGCGCGGATCGCGCTCGAGGTCGCCGAACGTGTAGAGCTGCTCGAGGTAGACGTCGGTGATGCCGCTCTCCTCGGCGAGCTCGCGGCGGGCGGCCTCGTCGAGCGTCTCGTCGACGCGCACGAACCCGCCGGGCAGCGCCCACTGGTGCTGGTGCGGATCGAGCTTGCGCTGGATCAGCAGCACCTTGAGGTCGTCGACGTCGAGCCCGAACACGACGCAGTCGACCGTCAGCGCGGCGCGCGGGTATTCGTACGTGAACGGCACTAGAGGCTCGCGACGTAGGTCCGCAGCTCCGCGAGCTCGCGGGCGTAGTTGCCCGACAGGATCGGGAACCGACACCACGACCGCGGGTCGAGGTTCTTGTCGTCGACGTGGAACGACGGCGCGAACCGCTCGCGCTTCCACTGGTTGCGGCACCACAGCTTGAAGAACCGCTCGATCCACAGCGCGAGGTTCGCGGTGGTGTGCTGCGGGAACCGCGGCTGCACCTCCTGGAACACCTCGATCGGCACGCGCTTGTCGCGGATCGCCGCGTCCTCGATCGCCTCGAGGACGTCGTACGGCATCAGGTCCTTCTCGTCGGTCTGCGCCTCGCCGGGCGGGCGCAGCTCGGCGGTGGGCTGCTGCGCGTTGATGTAGCTGAGCGCCGCGATCGGGTGCAGCCCGGCGAGCCCGGTGCTCTGCATCCACCGCAACCAATGGCGCAGGAACGTCTTGTCGATGCCCGCGATCGGCGCGAGGCCGCCGGACGTATCGCCGTCCATCGTCGCGTAGCCGACCGCGGCCTCGCTGCGGTTCGACGTCGACAGCAGGAGCGCGTTCTGCACGTTGGTCAGCATCCACACGCCGGGCGAGCGCGCCCGCGCCTGGATGTTCTGCAGCGCGACGTCGTCGGTCTCCCAGGTCAGCGGCCGGCCCAGCGCCTTCGACGCGATCGCGATGTAGCCCTCGACCTGCGCGTCGACGTCGAGCACGTGGTAGGTGGCGCCGAGCGCGCGCGACACCTGCTCGGCAGCCGTCTTCGTCACGTCGCCGGAGTTGCGCGTCGACTGGTAGACACACGTCAGCAGCCGGCCGGTCGCGGCGAACACGTCGTGCGCGTCGCCGATCTTCGCGGCCGGGACCCGCGCGAACGCGCCCTCGAAGCCGTGCTCGGCGACCGCGAGCTCGAGGCAGGTCGAGACCAGCACCGCGCACGCCGCCGAGTCCGCGCCGCCGGACATCGACACCACGTAGCCGTTGCTCCGCGACTTGCGCATGTAGTCCCACAGGCCGAGGGCGACGGCGCGGCCGAACTCCTCCTCCTTGACGAAGTCGCCGTCCTCCCAGGACTTCGCCAGCACGGGCGGCGCCTCGGGCTTGCGCGCCGGCCACGCGAACGGGACCTCGCACACGCCGGCGTCGGCGTCGTGGCGCGGGCGGTGGCTGCCGCGCCGGGCCTGCTCGCGGCGGTT
>Ga0163144_10011231_pt1 | contig 18974 bp, 17 predicted proteins | sample OliLak19BULKMAT1_FD_123175 | JGI IMG/M metagenome (GOLD analysis project Ga0163144, IMG submission 123175) | Freshwater microbial mat bacterial communities from Lake Vanda, McMurdo Dry Valleys, Antarctica - Oligotrophic Lake LV.19.BULKMAT1 | ecosystem: Environmental > Aquatic > Freshwater >... | reverse complement strand
CATCGAGAGCGTCGTAGCAAAACCCGCCCGCACCATGCGCCAGATCATCGATGGCGCCCGCCGCTGCCGCCGCTTCGGCTCAGTTCACGCAGCGTTGGCCTGAGCTAAAGGGAGAGGCATGTTTGCGACCTGCTCGACACGGTACGGCTTCGCAAAAATCTGTGTCCCTTCTAAATGGTTCGGCAATATATTAGAAGGACCGTAGGCGGTGCCGAACCCGAAAGGTATTCCTCTCGCCACCAGGACATCTGCGATCGCCCAAGACATTTCGCCGTTAAGATTCACATCGAGCAAGGCTGCATCGAAAGTCCCGGTTCGAGCCAAAGCAACGCCCTCAGCGAGGCGCGTCGCCGGACCTATCAATTCCCAGCCAAGGTCTTCGCACAATCCCTCGAGTTCAAGGATTACTAGAACCGAATCTTCGACGACGAGAAGCTTAAATCGGGCGGGCTCAGCATTCACAACATTCTTTTTCGGGGGTGGGGCCGGTCCTGCGATCGACTTGACGCTCCGTTCCAGAAGAGCCGATTTTGGCAGCACGATCTCGCAAACGACGCCACTTGGCTTATAGTGAATAGCGGTGCGGCCACCCGTTTCTAGAGCCAACGCACGTTCGATCAGGTTCGACCCGAAGCCACGGTGTGTCGGTGGTTTAACCGGTGGACCATCATATTCGGTCCACAGCAGCGCAAGACCGCCCTCTTCGTTCAAATGCCAATTGACGGCAACCCGCCCAGTGGCAACAGAGAAGGCACCGTACTTGCTGGCATTGGTTGCTAGTTCGTGAAGGGCGAGGGACAGCGCCAGCGACGATTTCGCCGTCAGCTCTGCATCATCCCCGGCCATTTCTACAACGCCTGGCGTTTGAGCGTAAGCTTCAAGCTCTTCGCGCAGCAACCCTTCGACGGACGCGCCTTCCCATCGGCTGTTCGTCAACAGACTATGCGCCTTGGCCATTGAATGAATGCGCTTAGCAAGCCCATCGACGAACGTGGTGACGGATTCCGCACTCCCGCTCGACATAGTGACTAACGCTTGGACGTTCGCCAGTGTGTTCTTAACGCGATGATCAAGCTCGGCCATCAGCAACTTATCGTGCTCGTGAGACTTGGCTCGTTCGCGTGATGCCGCCTCGATGCGGCGCAGCACCACTTGTAGAAGGGCCACTCGCAGGTCGAACGCCGAATCTATTTCAGCCGACGACCAAGGTAGCGCGCGGTTGCGCACCGTGTGCTTCCAGACCTCAAACGATTTGCGGGGCGAAAGCCGGTCGCCGTCGCCGCCTACCGTCACGGGCTTGGCGGGATCGCCTGCCCATAACGCAGTCTCGACAAGCTCTGGCCGGAACCAAAGGATAAAATCCGATGGATCGCGCGACACGGCAATAACCAGGAGACCCGACGCAACATTAGCAAACCCACTGGCCGGTGGATAAATTTCGCTCAATCTGTCGGTTGCGAAAACACCCTCCGTTTCCGTCATATATGTCGTTAGCCAGTTGGCGATGGCAGTGATCTGCGCGCTATCAGGCGTAGTGCCAAGAAAAGTAAACTCACCCCCGACACGGACTGCTACTCCACCACCGCGAGATCCGTCGAGGGCTATGTCGCCGCCGTGGATATAGTCGAGGAGGTTCGGCGTCTGTTGTGTCAGACCATACGCATAATCTTCGACACCGGCGAGATTGAGCATGAGCTCCTGCAACACTTTACGACTATAAAGTCTTGCTTCGAACTGCTCGCTCTTCTCCCGGGACTCGATCTGGAGAGAAAACATCGAACCGAAAAGCTCGCACATCGCACGCAAATGCCGTGGAAGCCGACGCGGACTATTGTGATGACAGGCGATCAATCCCCACAATTTTCCGCTGACAATGATCGAGATCGACATGGAGGCGTCGATCCCCATGTTACGGAGATATTCACGGTGGATCGGTGAGACATCCCGCAGTACCGCGTAGCTCATGTCGAGCGGCTTGCCTGTACGCGGGTTCAGCGTCGGGGTCAACAGTGCGGGTTCGTAATCGACCTGGGTGATCAACCGCAGCCAACTTTTGAGATAGAGCGCGCGAGCCTGGAGAGGAATATCGGCCGCGGGATAGTGAAGGTCGAGAAAGGGCGCGAGTTCAGTCGCACGGCTTTCGGCGATCACCCAGCCCGACCCATCCGCCATGAAACGGTAGACCATCACCCTGTCATATTGCGCAACCCGGCGGACGCTCGCGGTTGCCATATTGCAAAGGGCATAGAGCGAGGGTGCCGCACTGAACCCGTCGACCATCAGCAGCACGGCAGCAAGAGGATCGGTGACGAACGGATCACTCATTTCAGCAGCTTCAAACTCGATGACGAGGTTACCATCAACGAGGTGTGCGCTGGCGTCGAGCGGGCGCTCCGCTGCCACTCGTAGAAGCGGATCGAGCAGATGCCGGGGTTTTATGAGGTCGGTTTCTTTACACAACGCGCGCAACCGGCTGATCTGGTCATTGGAAAAAAGCGCGTCGACTGGTCTATCGAGAAGCGCGTCAAGCGGTTGGCCTAGCAGCCCCTGTGTGTCGCCTGCCGCTTGAAGGACACGAAGGGTGGCGCATTCCAGCACCAACATCGCACCATGCGGCAAGATAGCACCGGGAATATGGATGGGCTCCCGATCGCAATTCGTCAGATCTACGCCGCCACGATTGAGTATGCGATCAGTCATAATTGTCGTCCCATCCCTCAAGCCACTGCTCGAATATCGCAAAAGTCGCATTCGCTCCTGCAACAATCGTAGCGGTTTGCGCTGATCCCCTTGGCGTTGCCGACAACTCGGCTAGATAGTTGCGCCATACGGCACCAGTATCCGTCCCGCTGCCAGCGAAAAACTGACGACCTGCGACCACGTCGCATCCGAGTAAACCGTCGAGTTGGCGCGCCAGCCCGCGCCCACCCAGTGCCGAACCTTCGACAACATACCGCGCGCCTAAGACATAGTCGGGACAGGGCATTACTGGAAATGCCGTGCACATCGGCACGGCCGCCAACTGTTCTGGAGTCACACCCAGTGCGGCTAGATCGATTTCGAGCCAACGGGTGCGGTCGGGAGCAATCTGCGCTGCGGCCTCGAATGAGCGGTGGAAACCGTAAAGGCGACGCAGCAACGCGGTGTATGCCGCGCGGCTTATGGTTCCAGACTGGACGGCCGCAAGGCCGCTATGGCCATGAAGCCGTTGATGAATCTCACTAGTTGATGAGCGGAGAAGTTCACGCAGATGCTGCGGTGGCAAAGTGGTCTGATCGGTCGTGTCGGTCGGACTGAGCTCTGTTATGCCGCTCACAAAAATACCCGATTAACGATTTCTGAATTTTGGGCACAGGATGCATTGTGTTTGACCTCAACTAGGTCACCCGCACTGAAAACGAGCAAGTTACACGCCTGCAACTCGATTGACAGCATACCCGTCACCCCAAAGATGCCATAACAGTCGGCGTGAGCCGACGTTTCGCCGTCGGCTACCTGTGGGTTGGTAGTCGTTTCATGGTGTGCGTCACCATGATCTTCCGATTCGACCAGACCGCCGTCTACCATGGAGGCTGGATGATGGCAGCCAGCTAGAGCATGAGCGAACGATCCCACCCCGGACGCAGCAACAAGCATCGCCATCACGATTGCCATGATGCAGTGGCGTGCCCAAGTCATGTCGATCGTCTGATGCATGATCTCCTGGTACACGGCTCTGCCGGTCGTTTCAAGGCAACGCTACCGCGCGCGGGCGCTGTGAAAATCCGAAGCTTATTCGCAAGACGAATTGCGGCCACGCCCATCGGAGAGATCCAGGTGGAAATGGTCGAGATGATCCGCGTTGGCCTCGGGTCCCAGCACGGTCGAGAAAATCTTGCATGCGCCCCTGTGGATCCCCTTCAGAAACGCGAGCCCCGTGTTCTGCTGGGCGCTCTGCTGTATGGGAACAGCCGGTTGGCGACCACGGTTCACGCCCTGAAGGTTCTTAGTGCCGACTTTGTCCTTCACCGACGCCGCAGGTCTAGCGCTCTGCTCTTTTCCCGGCTGCTTTTTGCCGTTTTCGCCCCCACGAACAGGTGCCTCGCGCTCTTCGGCGGTTGCGTCGGGCACGCGAACCGTCGACCCCCATGTCCGCAGAACATCTATTTTCAGACCACTACGCGTTGTAAATCCAGACACATCGATGGCGTTAGCGAACGCATGCTCGCTCAATTCGCCCTTTTCTCCACCAACCTGATCTCGGCATTGATAGGCAGAGACACCCGTCAGAGATGAAATGGGCTCATTAAAAGCTTCCTGCGCCGCAGGCTGCACGATCGTTTCCAACCAGTCGTGCAGCGCAGCAATCATCGGGCAGGTGACGGTCACCGGAGGCTTAAAGGCGACCTTGAGGCCGCTGCCGACGCTTTCGAGCACCAGCGGCGACGGCGCACCACAACCGCCGGATTTTATTGGAGGCACCGTTCGAATGATCGCAACGATCGGAGAGAGCAGCTTTATGCACTCAGCCTGAGCCGCCGCGACTTCCTCCAGCGCCCAGCGAGAGGTATCGGACACCTTTTTTTCGGGCGAGTTGGGGCGGTCAGCTTGGTTTGCCCGAACCGTCGTGAGATAGGGTGTGGAATGCGAAGTCGGCTCGGCGCTTTCGGCAACGCTGGATTCGATGCCGTCGAATGTGACGGCAACGACGGTGCAAGCCACGGCCGCACAGTTCCAAAAGGTCGAAGCGCGCCTTCCCCCAGCCTTTTGAAACATAGAAACACCTTGAGCAACGCCAAGCGACCAAATGGAATGCGATTAGCCGACGCGGCCATCGCCTTCCGAACTGTGATAGAACAACTTTCTCCGCCGCAGGTTCCCGAAGAGATTCCAGCAAGCCATCAACGAGTATTTGAGACTTACCGGCCGCACAGCAGGGACAGCTTCTCTTTGCCGACCGAGGCCATAACTCACGCGGGATGACCACACGGCAGTCTGCGCGACTTGTCCAAGAGTGGGTGGCTAGCATTGGGCTCGATCCCGCGAAGTTCGGCAGGCACTCGTTGAGACGAACGAAGGCTCTGCTGATCTACCGGAGAACCGGCAATCTTCGAGCGGTTCAACTCTTGCTCGGCCACACCAAGATCGAGAGCAGGGTGCGCTACCGAGGTAACGAAGTTGATGACGCGATCGAGATGGCCGAGAAGATCGATATTTGATCGTTGACGCGATGCCCCTGAGACCGGACCGGTCGGTGGCGCTCCTCGCACAGCCGATTGCAATGGTGCCAATGACCGCTTGTGGGATTTCTCGTCGGCCTCTGCTCGGCCATCGATAGACAAATTGCGCGCTCCGGGGCCCGCCGTTCAGACAACTTCCTGACAATCCGACACCCGCAAAATCTCATCAACCTGAAACCTCCCGCAAGTTCCCGGAACTTCCTTAAACCTCCCGCGTTTTCCCGCGTTTCCCCATTAACATCGCACGCGTCCTGATCGCATCCTGATCCCGTTGCCAAGCCCTCGATCGAGGGTGAACAAACGGGGCCATCCGCCATGAGCAAGAAGCGCTACACGTTATACATCTCGCGGCAATTGGCACGTCGCTTCGAGGAGACGGCGCGCAACAAGCACGGTGGTAAATCTGCCCTCGTCGAGGAAGCTCTGGCCGCCAGCCTGACGCCACAGCACGTCCCGGGCATCGACGACATCCTGGCGCGGCGCCTGGATGAAATCAGCACAATTTCCAAAACCGTCGAACGCGATGTGGCGATCATTACGGAAATGGTGTCGCTGTTCGTTCGCTACTATCTGACGGCCACTCCGCCGCTGCCGACCGACGAACAGGAGCCAGCTCGGCTGCTGGGCCGTGAACGGTTCCAGGTTTTTGTTGCCCAAGTCGGCCGCCAGTTGGCTGGCGATCAGCGGCTCGTCTCGCAAGTGCTTGAGACGATTGTCGTCAACAATCCCGATTTGTTTGCAACGGCTGGCGATGACGCGCCGCTGAGATCGAGACCAGCTTCAGGCACAGCAACTAAGGGCCACGACGACGAAAAGGACAGCACCCATGGCTGACCTCTTCCATACCGTCGCAGCGGCAGAAGCGCAGAGCCGCCGCTTGCAGATGTTGCGCACGGCATTCGGGCCGACGATTGCGGCCGCGTTGACTGATCCTGCGGTTCTCGAAGTCATGGTCAATCCGGACGGCAAGTTGTGGATCGATCGAGCCGCGCAGGGCCGCGCCGATACGGGCAAACGCCTCGGAGTGGCGGAGGTCGAGCGCATTATCCGGCTTGTTGCCGCCCACGTCCGCCGCGAGGTCAATGACCGCGCGCCGATCGTATCAGCGGAGCTGCCCGAAAGCGGCGAACGGTTCGAAGGCGTCATGCCGCCGATCTCGTCTGCTCCTTGTTTCTCGATCCGCAAGCCAGCCGACATCCTGTTCAAATTGACCGATTACGTGGCCGCCGGGATCATGTTGCCGATCCAGGCCGACGTGCTCGTCAAGGCCGTCGCCGACCATCAAAACATCGTAGTTGTTGGCGGCACGTCGTCAGGCAAGACCACACTGGTCAATGCGTTGTTGGCCGAAGTCGCAGGCCACGATGAACGTGTGCTGATCCTCGAAGACACCCGCGAATTGCGCTGCGCGGCGTTAGATGTGGTGACGCTGCGCACCAAACCCGGTGTTGCGAGCCTTGCCGATCTGGTTCGGTCCACGCTTCGTCTGCGCCCCGATCGGATTATCGTCGGCGAAGTACGCGGTGCCGAGGCGCTCGACATGCTGAAAGCGTGGAACACGGGCCATCCCGGCGGGATCACAACGCTGCATGCCAACTCGGCTTTACTCGCCCTCTACCGCCTTGAGCAGTTGATCCAGGAAGCCGTGGTCACGGTGCCGCGCGATCTCATCGCCTGCACCATCGACGTCGTCGTGTTCCTCGATGGCCGAGGGGACAAGCGCCGCGTGACCGGCGTGTTCGAACTCGATGGGCTCGACGAAGACGGCGCGTATCGGCTCACACCGCTCGACCGGCCCGTTTTGCGGACGGTGTCGTCATGAGCCACGGCATTCGCTACCGCCGCGTTCTCCAGAACAAAGCCGCACTGATCATGGCACTCGCCGCCGTTGCCCTGCTGGCGACCTGCACATCGGCGCTCGCCGCCGGATCGGGCATGCCGTGGGAAGCGCCGCTGCAGCGGATCCTTGAATCGGTCGAGGGCCCGGTCGCGAAGGTCAGCGCCGTGGTCATTATCATCATCACCGGCTTGAGCTTGTCGTTTGGTGACATGTCGGGCGGGTTCAGACGGTTGGTCCAGATCGTGTTCGGACTGTCGATCGCGTTCGCGGCGACCTCGTTTTTTCTGTCGTTTTTCTCATTCGCCGGCGGCGCATTGATCAATTGAAGGAGCATCCCATGATTGGCCAACCCTCATCGACGCCTGGCTACGAAGTACCGCTGCATCGGTCGCTGACCGAGCCGATCCTGATCGCCGGCGCGCCGCGCAATTTTGTGATCCTCAACGGCACGCTCGCTGCCGCCGTCGGGCTCGGACTGCGCCTGTGGCTCGCGGGCCTGCTGATCTGGATCGTCGGCCACGCCATCGCCGTCTGGGTCACACGCAAGGACCCATCCTTTCTCACCGTCCTGTCCCGCCATGCCCGCCACAAAGGAGCACTCTCATGTTGAACATCGCCGAATATCGCAAAACAACCACCGGACTTTCTGACTATCTGCCTTGGGCGTGTCTCATTGCGCCCGGCATTGTCCTCAACAAAGACGGGTCGTTCCAACGGACGATCCGCTATCGAGGTCCCGACCTTGATAGCGCCACTGAGGCCGAATTGGTTTCCGTGACGGCGCGTCTCAACAATATCCTGAAGCGGTTCGGCGAAGGCTGGGCGCTGTTCTTCGAAGCCGAGCGCATCCCGGCCAACGCCTATCCAGGCGCAAGGTTTGGCGATGCCGCGTCCTGGCTCGTCGACGAAGAACGTCGCGCGGCGTTTCAAACGGACACGGCGCACCACGAGAGCCGGTACTATCTGACGTTCCTCTATCTGCCGCCGCCCGAGCGTGCAGGCCGCGCTGAACAACTGCTCTATGAACGCGCGGAGGACGCCGGTGTTGATACCCACGCCTTCGCTCAGCTCGAATGGTTTGGGACCGAGACCGACCGCGCCTTTGAAATGCTGGCAGCGATCCTGCCCGAAACCGAGGTCCTGAGCGATGCCGACACGTTGACCTATCTTCACGGCACGATCTCTAACAACCGTCACGCTGTCGCCGTTCCCGCAGTACCGACGCATCTCGATGCCGTGCTCTGCGACACGCCTCTGTTCGGCGGGGTCGAGCCAAAGCTTGGCGATGAGCATCTGCGCATCCTGACGGTGCTCGGGTTCCCGAACGCCACCACGCCCGGTCTGCTCGACACGCTCAATGACCTTGGCTTCTCCTACCGTTGGACGACGCGGTGGATTGCGCTCGATAAGGCCGACGCCAATAAGCAACTCACGAAGCTGCGCCGCCAATGGTTCTCAAAGCGCAAGTCCGTCGGTGCCGTCATCCGCGAGGTCATGTTCAACCGGGACACCGCGCTGGTCGATCCTGACGCTGAAGCCAAAGCATTGGATGCTGATGAAGCCCTGCAGGAACTGGGCTCGGATGATGTCGCCTTCGGCTACATGACGACGACCATCGTCGTTGCCGATCCCGATCCGCGCCGCGCCAATGAAAAACTGCTCGCCGTCGAGCGCATTATCAACGGTCGCGGCTTCACAACCATCCGCGAAACCTTGAATGCGGTCGAAGCCTGGCTTGGCAGCTTGCCGGGCAACCCTTACGCCAACGTCCGGCAGCCAATCGTCCACTCGCTGAACCTCGCGCACTTGATGCCGGTGTCGGCCGTGTGGGCCGGCCCGTCGTCGAACCGGCATCTCAACGCGCCACCGTTGATGTTGACCGAGACGCGCGGATCAACGCCGTTCAGGCTCGATCTGCACATCGGCGACGTCGGCCATACATTGATCGTTGGCCCGACGGGTGCGGGCAAGTCAGTGCTCCTGTCGTTGCTGGCGATGCAGTTCCGGCGGTTCATTGGGGCGCAGGTTGCTATCTTTGATCGTGGCCGATCGGCGCGCGCGGCTGTGCTGGCGATGAACGGTCAGTCCGTTGAATTGGGACTTGACGGCTTGCTTGCCTTGCAACCCCTGGCGCGCATCGATGAACCTGGCGAGATAGCCTTTGCACTCGAGTGGGTGACCGGGTTGCTAATCAACGAAGGTCTCAAAGTCACGCCGGAAATCAAGGACGCGGTCTGGACGGCGCTTAAGAGCCTTGCCTCTGCGCCCAAATCCGAACGGACCTTGACCGGGCTCGCTGTGCTCGTTCAATCGAGCGCAGTGATCGCGGCCTTACAGCCATACACGCTCGACGGCGCGTACGGACGGCTGCTCGACGGCGCATCCGAAACGCTCACAACGTCCGACGTTCTGCACTTTGAATTGGAAGCGCTCCTGCAGCACAAGGCGCTGGTACCGCCCGTGCTGACCTATCTGTTCCATCGTCTCGAAGCGCGCTTTGATGGGCGGCCGACGCTGCTGATCCTGGACGAAGCGTGGACGTTTCTCGACGATCCACTGTTTGCGGCCCGCATCCGCGAATGGCTCAAGACATTGCGCAAGAAAAACGTCGCCGTGGTGTTCGCCACCCAATCGCTGGCCGATATCGAACGGTCATCAATTGCGCCAGCCATCATCGAAAGCTGCATGACGCGCATCTTTCTGCCAAATGACCGGGCGCTCGAACCGCAGGCCCGGACTGTTTATGCCCGCTTCGGGCTCAACGACCGTCAAGTGCAGATCCTTTCGACCGCCACGCCCAAGCGGGATTACTATGCGCAAACTTCGCGGGGCAACCGGCTGTTCGAATTGGGTCTTGGAGACGTGGCGCTGGCGTTTTGCGGATCGTCGTCGCCCGACGATCAACGGCTGATCGACAGAGCCGTCGCCCAGGGCTCCGAGAGTGGCTTTGCCGATGCGTTCCTTCGCGCCAAAGGCCTGCCGTGGGCTGCCGAGCTACTGAATGAGTTTCCAGGCGGATCGAAACGCCAAGTGGTGCCACCACCGCTTCCTAAACTGGCAGCCGAGCATGGACCGCAACCGCTTGGCCAAACCAAGCCGCCAGAACCTGTCGTTCCACAACCCAAACCGCCTGAACTCGTCTTGCCCGAACCCGTCGCACCTCCACCGGTGCGCCAAACCCTGAGCCTCGAAGACCTGTTGCCTGCCCGCTTCTCGCCGTATCGCGTGGGCCCCAAACCCAATCGCGCCGCGCGTCGCAAAGCCGACCGCGCGTCACCACGCGTGCTGGTGGCACTCGCATTCATGTTGCTCAGCAGCACAGCCATTCCAAGAAACGCCTCCGCGCTGACGGTGTTTGATCCCGTCAACTATCAGCAAAATGTGTTGTCGGCCGTTCGTGCGCTCGAACAGATCAATAATCAGGTGCGCCAACTGCAATCGCAGGCGCAAATGATCACGCGCATGGATCAAAACGTGCAAAGGCTTGGCTCGACAATATCGCCCGACCTGCCGGCGGCCAAGCCGGATCGACAGTTTCAGGCGATTCTGACAAGGGTGTGCTCCGTCTCTCGCGGCCTGTCTGTTTCGTTCCGTCGCTGGAACCCATGAATTTGCCGAAAGGCGCAACTCCGCGATGCCAGTATTCATATTTGACATAAACGAAATAGAAACAGGGTTTGCTCAGTAGTCGCCAGCCTCCCAGATTTATAAGCTGTCAGAGAATTTTGTCATAAACATCAACTGTCTACGTTGACGGTTAATTGCGACGGTATTTTCGCGCGCATCGGCGGCGCAAACGACGCTGCCTATTTGGCGACAGTTAAGCATCCGCAATTACAGCAGAGCGTATCCAACCTGCGTCATCCATTTCGCCCGAGCCAGAAACCGATCAAAAACACGCTTGGCGTGATCCTCATTGTCAGTGAGGTCGAGGTTGAGGATCTCTCGTGATGCCGTTTTCCAATCCACACCGGCTGCGTCCGCGTCGAGCAAGCGGAGGTAGAGCGTTGCGTACAACCGGTCGACGTCCGTCAGCATCGCTGCGTCCGGCGGCGGCTCAAGCGGCGCTGTATGATGGTTGGTCGTGGCGTCGTTGGTCATGGTCGAGCTTATCCGTCATCAGGTCGGCGAATGATTACATATTATAGGTGATAAACGTAGCCGACGACATCCGGCAAGCCCGTCGCCATGGACATGCGGCGGATCGTGGGGTCCAACGTGCGGAGGATCAGGCTCGAAAAGGGCCTGACCCAAGAGCAATTCGCCGACGTGTCGGGCTTCAGCCAACAATACATTAGCGGTCTCGAAAGCGGCAAACGCAACCCAACGGTAGTGTCCTTGCATGATTTGGCGCACGCGCTCGGCGTCAGTCCAGTTGATTTGATCAAACCTATTAAACTGGCGTGAGGTTGTTTTGCACGCACTGGCCGGGTTGAACGGGTGAGGGTGCGCATCATCGAAACCTTCCTGCGCGGAGAAACACCAACGCACCGCCCAACACCGCGCCCGCTCGTCTTCAAGGTCGACACGTCATGATGATCATTGGCCGTGTACACAGCGATCCATCACGCTGGCTCATCGCCGGTGCCGCCACCCTATTGTCACCGGTGAACGCAACACGCATCCGAGACTGCTCCGCACTGCCATCGCTGCCATTGCGGTCGAGATCCTCCTGCCATCGCTGCCCGCTGCAGAGGGGTCATAGCAAGCGGCACGATCGACAACCACCACGCAACGCTCGCGCAAGCCGCAATCCCTATAGAGCCAGCCGCACGGTCACAGCGCAGCTTCCCGCGGGTTCCTTCCCTGAAGGCTTCCCGACGCCGGTCCCCCTGCGCGCGTCGAGGTCATCGATGGGGTCGGCATCCAAACCCTCAACAATTGCTGCCTAACACGGCTATCTATCAAGCTAGCTTCCTTCGTCACCTGCCGAGTGCTCGTTTCGCCATATCTGGTATCTGGCGGCGTTAGCTCGCGCTCCGGTTTGGGGTGCTGCGGACCGGGTGATTTACTTGCCAAATCCGACCCGATGGCTCAATGAGCCGTGTGAAGACGCTGCCGGGGTTTGATCTTTGCAACTCCAACCCATCCTCAGTGTGTTTTCGCCTCGAACAGCACATGCCAGGGGACAGCATGGTCGTTGCCAATGTCGACTACCCGCCCTACCGGGAGGCAGGGCTATTCTCGCCGTCGGCGTAAAGGCACGATCGGTCTGGCGGCCAAAGTAACTGGCAGCAACACATACAGCGCGCCAACGAAGCTCACGGCGCCGATGAGCCCCGAGACGAGTGGCTCGAGCACGAGGTCAACGAGCCTCGGCCGGCGCTCAAAATCGACCGCGAGAGCGACGACGCGCTGCAGATAGACGAGACCCACCGAGACCAGCGTTATGGCGACCCAATCGAGGCCGAGCAACTGCGTGCGGCCCACGAGCACAATTGCCAGCGTTGCAAAAAAGCCAACCGCGATAATCGTTGAAGAAAGCACGAAGTTCGGAAACACAACGGCAGTGAAGAATGGGCGCGCACCGCATCGATCGTTTGCATGCGCCGCGCAACATTGCAGGTGTCCAGCGGTCCACCGCACGCGCTGCGCGACGAGGTCGCCCCACTTCGCGGGCACGACGGTCTTTGCTACGGCATTCGCGGCGAGGACTAGGCGTGCGCCGCGTCGCGCCAGATGCAGCGTGAGATCAGCATCCTCCGTCTGTGTGCGGCGCGAGAATGCCAGCTCGCGGAGGGCCTCGCGCCGGAACATTGTGGCGGCGCCGGGCAGGATCGAGATCGCACCGATTACGTCCTGTCCCGCCCGCTCGAAGTTCAGCGCAGCGACGTACTCCTGTCGCTGGAGCCGCCCCAGGAGCCCCCGCGAATTGTCGACATCAATATAGAGCGCAACAGCATCTGCGTTTTCGGCATAGAGGCAGTCCACGGCGGCCCGTAGCGCGTCTTGTTCCAGGAGCGTATCGGCATCAATCGTGGCCACGAGTTCGCCGCTCGCAACCCGAATGCCAATATTTAGGGCCTCCGGCTTGCCGAGATTAGTCTCAAGCTCGATCACCCGGCCGTACTCGAAAGCCGCAAGGCCGCGCCGGGCAAGCTCCGCTGTCGCGTCCGTGGATCCGTCGTCGACGACGATGATCTCCCACGGCGCAAGATCTTGGGCCAGCAGCTTTTGCAGCGTCGACTCGATTATCGCTTCCTCGTTGAACGCCGGAACTACCACCGAGATGTGCGGAGGCGACGCGCGGACCTTTATATCCCCTGTCGGCTGAGCAGCCGTGGAAACCATGCGGCGCCGCGCGGCCGCAAGACCGAGGACGGACAGAACTGCTAACCGAAACCAGATCACCACGAGAGCCAGCTCAGCCATAATCAGCATGCGGCACGCGACTCCATCCCGTAGCTCGCACTCAGCGGAATCGCTCAACGATCCAGCGCTCCGTAGTCCAGTCCCCGGATGGGTGCTTTAACTCGTTGATCTCCATGCCCGGGTAGGAGGCGATCGGGCTCACCCCCGACGCGTCGCCCATCACGTAGCCTTCGCTCTTGCAGCCGGAGCGAGCTTGATCGGTGCGCTCGCAAGGATTGCGCGCGGACTTGGCCCAGGCGGCGAACAATAGGTGCCGCTTGCCCTGTAGTGCCGCCAGCCCGACCTGAAACTTCACGTCGACCTTGGTTGTACCCTCGTCGATACGCACTGCCTTCACCGGCACATCGAAGCTATCGATATCCTCGTCCTTCAGCACGATCCACTTGGGCCCACCGGCGATCGTGACGGACTTGGAGGACGTCATGGTATTCAGCGCAGACGCGATAGGGGGCGCGGCGTCGACCGTGCGCGTCATCTTGACGGCAGCCCCCTGCTCCAACAGCAAGTTGGCTTTGGCGTCGGGATAAAGTGTGAGGCCGACCAGCACATCGTCGCCGGCCGGGAACGCCTTAGCGTTGGCAGCCGACGCGCTGCAATCGATGGTGATCTCGAACAAGCCGACGCTGCCGCTCACCTTGAAGCTCGGGGCGAAGAGCGCGCATTTGCGCGTGCCTTGCGCACTGGAGCCAGCCGACGGGACCACGAGCGCGAGCACTGCGCAGGCGCCTCCCAGAGCAGCGGCGCGTGCCAGCGTCTGCCTAGCTCCGTTCACGCGAAAGGATCTGAAGAGCATCTCTTTCCTCCCAATGGTTGCGTTCTTTGATCAGCTCTACGAAGTTCGGGCTATGCGACTGGAGCTCGGGGAAATACGAGGCCACATTGTTCCTTAATTCATAAATCCGGGAAATGATGACCTCGTCCTTCTGCATCGACAGATCGCCAAGCTCGCTTAGTGCATCCTGCAGTAGCCGCGTGCTGGGCCCGTATTGCACCGCGACTGAGAAGATTACGGCACGCAGCGCCAGTGAGCGAGTGCCGACGTCAAGGTTCACTTGCGCCGTTTGCCCCGGGCGGAGCGGATAGCCGGCCTTCAGCCGCGCCGCTAACCTCTCATACCCGGAGCGCGTCACAAAATCGGTCTGCAACTTTGCGAACTGGGCGGCACTGATGGCGTCGGTGGCAAGCGACCTCCACGCTTCGATAAATCTTGGATCGCGCTTGATGGCCGCGACCTTGCCGCCTGCAGCGGCGAGCTTGTTGTATAGAGGCTTGCCCCAGCGCTCGGAGAATGTCAGGAACTCCTCCATGTTGGCGTCGGCCTTGATCCGGTAGATGCCGTAGTAGACGCTGCCCATGAAGTCAGTTCCGATGTCGCCTGGCCCCTCGCCCTCGTAGCGTTTCGCGAGGATATCGATCGAGTAGGGCGGCGACGGAAACTCTTTGTTCCGCGCAAGCCGGATCAGCCGGTCCTGCAGCAGTTGCTCGTCCTTGACCCGCAGCAGCGCTTGCTCTGCCTTCTGCCAGTTCCGCCACGCGATGCCGCCGGAGATGGCAATACCTGTCGAAAGCACGGCCGCGACAGCGACGCCGACGATCGTCCGCAGCACGACGAGCTGCACCGCCCTCGCGCGCTCGGCCTGTGCCTTCTCCTGGGCAGCGAGCGCCTCGGCCTTGACGGCCTGCGCGACCCTCATCTCCTCGATCTGCTGGCGCTCGCGGTCTTGACGCAGCATCTCGGCGTTCTCACTCGCCTCCAGAAAGCCGCGCTGTTGGGGCGTGAGTTCGGGCGCGCTGGTCGGACGGACGGCGCGCCATTTTTGAAGCTGTACCAACTCGGAGCCGCGGACCAAGAGATCCTCGTTGCTGCGTTCCGCCAGCCAGCGCGCTGCCATCTCGGCGATGTGCGTGTGTTCCCGTATCCACAAAATGTCGACGGTGAGCGTCGAGTGTAGCCGTTTCAGTCCGGAGCCCCAACCCGCAGTCGGCACCGACGGATCGGGACAGAAGTAGATGTAGTTCAAAGCGCGCAACGCCTCGTGCGGCTTGGCGCCAGCAAGCGGCTTGGCGATCACGGGGACGATGCGTTTGCGTTGCGCCAAGGCCTGTTCGACCTCCCAGTAGCAGGCGCGCGATTCCGCCGACGACGGCGTCAGCAGGAACACGACGGTATCGGCCTCAAGGATCATCTGCCCGAGGCGCTCCTCCCATCGCTCAGCACCGAAAATGTCCTCGCGGTCGATGCTTACGACATGCCCGAAGGCCTCAAGTGCCGGCACCATTTGATCCGCGGAGTCGAGGTCCTTCCTTGAGTAGGACAGGAAGACCTTGAGCCCGCGCGCGACGTGGACGACGGCGTTGGTGTCGCCCGATGGGGCGGATAAAACGTCGCCCTGCTGCTGTAACACTGCGCCTTCCACCACTCCTGTCCCTTCACGCAAGATCGCCGATTAGAACCGATGGCAACCAGTGCCCTGAGTAACGATCATCGTATCGCTGGGTGCCGGCACACGCAACGCTGCAAACAGTGCACGACGCTAAAGAACACATGGAGGAAGAGCGGCATCGGCCAGCCGCCCCACATCACTCAACCCGATAGTGGCGAACACCCAGCAGAAGTGGCCCCACGCTTCAGCTGCATGGCGTTACACGGTTCGCAGCAAATGCTGCAACTGATCAGGGCAGTAGCGGGTCGAAATGAGGCCTCGGAGCCGCTCATCGACCGTCAGCTTGCCTCTTCAGAAGCTAGCGACAGCGGAACGCTTCGCCATCTTCTCCGCGGGTGAGGAAGCGGTCATTGAAAGCGCTGTTCTGCTCCCACCTTTCAGCTATCGATGAGCTCGGCGATGATCTCAATTCATGGGATAATATCGACTCGACGTAAGTTTGGCCTATTTTTTGGCCACACGGGCGATGACCACCAACGAATAGCGCACATCAATCGCGTCGGCCGCCGGCGAAAGAGGCCCGATGGTGGTTATGCTACTCCTCCAAGGGCGCGGTAACTGGATCGATGGCGACGCCGCTTCTGCGGAGCCAGTCCAGGATCGGATAACGGGCGACGACTTGATAAATGCCGCCTCCGCCGCACCGCTTGCCGCTCTCCTCCCGCTGGTCGAGCCACATCCCGCGCGAAGTGATCCCGACGAGATAATCGGCGTACTCGACCGCTCCGCACTTGTCCGTGGTCGCCACCCTCGCGAACGCGGGTCCGCCGCTATCGCCGCCGCAGCTGTCCCCGGTTTGGCCGAGCCTCGTTCCGGAAAGTCCTAGTTCGGAGAGGATGAACTCGCTGAACGGCTGGCAGCCCCGTCGCTCGGCCCACGCCTCCGAGCACTCCCAAGTTCTGACCGGAATTGACGCCGCACGCTTTTCGCCGATGGTGTCGCGCTCCGTGAGGCCGTAGCCTACGACAAGAAGCCGATTACTTTGGGCCAGCCTGCTGGATCTGGCAAAGGCGGGTGGCATTATCTTGGCGACGTCATACAGGGACTGGCGTTCGTCGAACGAGCCCAGCGCCTCGGGTCTGAATTTGATCAGGGCGTAGTCCGCGCCGGGCTGTGATGAGTCCACTCGGTTGCAACTGTAGCCAGGGTATTTCAGAACCTGGTCGCGTGCGACCCGTTGCGATTTCGATCCGGGTCCGCCGATAACATCCCCGAACCAGAGCTGATAGTCTGAACCGCACGAACAATGCCCGGCTGTTAGTATCGCGTCATCGGCTATTATGACACCGGTGCAAGTCGCCCGCTTCCCGGCTTCCGAGACGTAGCGGACGCCGACGGTTGCTGCCTGCTTAACAGCTTCGCCATAATAAATCTTGCCGCCAGGGGGGCGTTTGCAAATCGATTTTCCAAGGCGTTTGGCGGTCGCCGCCTCCAACGCTTTCTGCTCCGCGTCCAGGGCATCGGCGGATGGCGCTGTAACGGTTGACTGGGCAACGCGCTCGGGTTTCGCGGTCGTGCGATCTACGCGGGTCGCCTCGCGAGCCTCAGCAGGTGACATAATGAAAGTGACGACAACACTGGTGAGCAAGAGCGTGGTAGCGACGCGCCGGGTGATTGTCAGATGGCATCTAGGATCCGTCCGGCTCGACCTCATGGCCACTCTCCCCTACGCATTCCACACTTTAGTCGTTACCGCCGTTCACTGCGCCGACCTGCGCAGCCACGCGTCGTCGCAATCCCGCGGGGTCATCCCAACCTGTTGGCCGCACAGCGCATAGAAGTCCGCCCGATTGCGATCGCTGCCCTGCTCGATGGTTGTCGACCGGTTCGCGGACCTATTGGTCAACTCGCGCGCCTGATAGACGCTGCGCAATCCGTCGGGCGAAACGCCAACTGGAACGAGGGCTGCTTCGCGCTCGCGGACTTTGACCTCCCTCTCGCGAGCGGCGGCGATCCGGTCGCGGTGGTTGAGCTTGTTCTCGTAGGCGCTGACGGTCAGTCCCGGTATCTGGACCACGGCATTCACGATCGTGCTCGGGATGGCCATGAAGCCGAGCAGTTCACTCGGCTTGTTCAAGGTATACTTGTTGAGTACGCCTTCCGTGAAATCGAGTCGGGCCTGCAGCTTGATGAACGCACCCCGGTCGACTTTGATTTCCAGCAATTCGGCCTGTTGCTCGAAGCGGTGCATCCCCGCCCAGATCGGCACCCAATGGTGGCCCTTGCGCTTGTGGACCACGATCTTGTGTTCGACGGGCCGGCGGTAGAAAAAGCCCTGCGCGCGCTGCGGTGTGCCGCCCCGATGCACGTAGGCGACCGTCTCGATACGCGGCGTGTGATTGCGCTGACGCCAGATCTGGCAGGAGCCCGGCAACGGCTCGTCGTCTCGATCGAACATCGAGATGCAATACCCGTGCGCGGACAGCATGCGATTGCGCGTCCCGAGATCGTTCTCGTCGAACGGATCGATCTGGACCGTGAGCAGATGGGTTTCCCCGCTCAAGGCGCCATCGGGCAGCGAGCGATTGCGTCCGAAACCGAATTGTCCGACGGTCGTGAGGAGCGTGTCCGCCGCCGATTTCACGATGTCGGCGGTCTTGTCGTCCGAATTGGCCTGGACCGCCTTCAGGAAACCTTTGTCGTCGGTCTCGATGAACAGATCGTCGTCATGGACGATGCTGCGATCGTAATTCACCTGAAACAGATACGACCGGTCGGCGATGCGCTCCGGTCTGAGGGTGATATCCTTGCCGGATCCACTCGTCGTAATCGTCGCGGTCAGCAACGTCTTTGGAACGTAATAGGATTGGAAATGCTGGTTGCTGCGCTCAGCCAGCGGCAAGAGCAACTCGTGCTCCGACTTGAACGGCGAGCATGCACTCAGCGCGATCAGCGCGAACACCATGATCGCAGACTTCGAAATTCTCATGGACGCCACCGAAACTTTTACAAACAAAAAACGCAACTGACACGTGCAACATGCCTCTCCCTTTAGCTCAGGCCAACGCTGCGTGAACTGAGCCGAAGCGGCGGCAGCGGCGGGCGCCATCGATGATCTGGCGCATGGTGCGGGCGGGTTTTGCTACGACGCTCTCGATG
>Ga0163144_10011230_pt1 | contig 18975 bp, 16 predicted proteins | sample OliLak19BULKMAT1_FD_123175 | JGI IMG/M metagenome (GOLD analysis project Ga0163144, IMG submission 123175) | Freshwater microbial mat bacterial communities from Lake Vanda, McMurdo Dry Valleys, Antarctica - Oligotrophic Lake LV.19.BULKMAT1 | ecosystem: Environmental > Aquatic > Freshwater >... | reverse complement strand
GGCCGCCGGGAGCAGCAACGGCTCGCGCGCGTTGAGTTCCACGCGCGGCACCGCTAGGCCACGAAGTTTGACGCCCGCCCAGGAGCAACAGGTGTTTCGCTGGGTCAATGGACGTGATCTGCGATAGTGTGGGTTGGGTTTCGGTTTGTGGAAGAGGGCATCGTCGCACTGGGCGTCAGTTCAGTCGGAACTCTGTGGGCTAAGTTGCGGCTGACGCTGCTGAAGCCACTGCAGCATGCCTTTCAACGCGATCCGGAGGCGATTTCTCTCTGGCGACAGCAGGCCTACCCGGCACTGGCCCGTCAGGCCAAGCGCGCCGGTGCGCTGCTGCTGTTTTGAAACGAATCGGGGTTTCGTGCCGACACCGCCTCATCGGGCGGACCGGGTGGGGAGTTCTGGTTCTGATCGTACGCCAGCGGATTGAACGGCGAACTGTTCGTGAAATTGCTGCGCCAGCTGATGCATCGGCGCAGGAAGCCGGTGCGGCTGATTCTGGAGAGTCTGCCGGCTCACAAGACTCGATTGGTGCGCGACTACATTGATTCGACCGACGGCAAGCTGAGGCTGCATTTTCTGCCCGGCTATGCCACGGACCGAAACCTGGGCGAATTGGGTTGGGGTTACCTCAAACGTACCGGCACGGCGCACAATCCACTGCAGAAGGGCGAGAAGTTCGCCGGTCGCATCGACCAGCAGATCGTCATCGTTCGCGGCGATCCGAAACTGGTTCGATCCTTTTTCCAAGCCTCGTCGTAAGCCTATAGTCCCTGATTGCGGAGTGAATTATTGTTTTTGAATGGGCAAGATTGCCACTTTCGAATTGCCGCTAACTACTGTTTCTAAAGCGTAATTAGTATATGCATGAGGGCGCATATCACCAAAGTACTCCCTGAAACGCGCCCGTGCGTCGGATTGCATGCGCCTGCCGTCTTGCGCCACGCTCTCGGGCGTGTTCGCCCCCGCGGCGGCCAGCGCCGCGCACAGCTTCAGTGCGAACAGGTTGCGCGGGTCTATGGCACGTCGCCCGGGCGCGCCGCACCTCGTGCCTTGATCGCGTCCCACAGCGTGCTCAGGTCCTGGCGCTTGACGTAAGCCCACACCAGTGGCGCCCGCTGCCCCTCGCCCAGCAGTGACTCGGGGCCGAGGCGCGCAGCTCGAGCTGCTTGCGGTCCGGCTCGAGCACGCGCATTGCCTCGAGAGCCCGCTCGGACGCTCGCGCCTGTTCGCGCGCCAGTTCGGGGGGAAGAGCTCTCAGGCTCTCAGGCAAGGCGATGCGACGACGAAAACTGGCGGGATTTGGAGGAGCGGCAACGCTGCACGAGGTGAGGAGGCCCGGCGAAGCCGATACGCCCATTGAGCGACCTTCGGTGACCGAGCGCACGGACCCTCGACCTGCTGTAGAGTCGATGCAACGCACACTGTCTCATCGAACGCTTGGGAGGCTTGGCCGCATTTTTTGGTGCGATTAATGGCTGCATCGGCTGAACTTCAAAGCGCCCGACACGAGATATTTGATGCCAGAAAAACAATCGCTCATAGATGGCCTGGAAGCTTATGCCCAGAACATCGTCGATACGGTTCGCGAGCCCCTGCTGATTTTAGATGCGACTCTGCGAGTCCGATCAGCCAATCGCGCTTTCTATCAGACCTTCCACGTCTCATCGGAAGAAACCGAGGGGCGGCTAATTTATGAATTGGGCAATGGTCAATGGGATATCCCCGACCTCCGTATACTTCTGGAGGACATTGTCGCTCGCAACTCAGTCTTTGAGGACTTCGAGCTGGAGCACACGTTTCCGGTGATTGGTCGTCGGGCCATGCTGCTCAATGCCCGCAAGCTCCAGGCGGGTCAGCATGGCGAGTTGCTGGTTCTGGCGATGGAAGACGTCACGCCGCGGAAGCGAGCAGAAGAAGCACTAGTCAAGGCGGGAGCGTTACAGAACGCGATCTTCAACAGCGCGAACTTCTCCAGTATCGCCACCGACGCGAACGGAGTGATCCAGATTTTCAATGTCGGTGCCGAGCGGATGCTGGGCTTCGCAGCGACCGATGTGATGAACAAGATCACGCCCGCCGATATCTCGGACCCGCTGGAAGTGATCGCCCGTGCGAAAACGTTGAGCGTGGAATTGGGAACTCAGATTACGCCAGGCTTCGAAGCCTTGGTGTTCAAGGCCTCGCGGGGGATCGAGGACATCTACGAGCTGACCTACATTCGAAAAGATGGCAGCCGCTTTCCCGCCGTCGTCTCGATCACGGCCTTACGCGACGCTCAAAACGAGATCATCGGCTATCTGCTGATCGGGACCGACAATACCGCCAGGAAACAGGTGGAAGCTGAGCGTCTGCTGCTCGATCAAGCATTGCGAGATCAACAGTTCTACACGCGATCACTGATCGAATCGAACATCGACGCTCTGATAACGATCGACCCTCGGGGGATCATCACCGATGTGAACAAGCAGATGGAGGCACTCACGGGATCGACACGAGATGAGTTAATCGGTGCGCCATTTAAGGGTTACTTCACCGACCCCGAGCGAGCCGAGGCGGGTATCAGACTGGTGCTCACTAAAGGCAAACTCACCGATTACGAGCTGACAGCCCGCGCCCGGAACGGGCGGGAGACAGTGGTCTCGTACAATGCGTCGACTTTCCACGACCGCGACCGGAACCTGCGGGGCGTGTTTGCCGCCGCCCGCGATGTCACCGAACGCAAACGTTACGAGCAATCGTTGCAGGAAACCGACCAGCGCAAGAACGAGTTCCTGGCGATGCTGGCCCACGAACTTCGTAATCCACTGGCCCCCATACGCAACGGTTTGAAAATCATGCGGCTCAACTCGTCTCTTGGGGGTCAACGCCCCGGTGACGAGGCGCTGCAATCAGCCTCCGAGATGGTGGACCGACAAGTCAGCCAAATGGTACGCCTGGTCGATGATCTGCTTGATGTCAGCCGCATCAGCCGAGGCAAGATCGAGGTAAATCGCGTGCGGCTCGATCTGACCTCTGCTGTGTATCAAGCAGTCGATGTCGTCCGACCACTGTGCGAGAGCCTGGACATCACGCTAACGGTAGCGATACCGTCGGAACCGATCTACATCTACGCCGACCCGACACGGTGGGCTCAGGTATTGGGCAACCTGCTCAACAACGCCTGCAAATTTACGGACGTGAGGGGCCAGATTTCGCTCACTGTCGAACGAGAGGGCTCGGAGGCAGTGACCCGCGTGCAGGACAACGGCATCGGGATCGCCCCCGAGCAGTGTCCCCGTATCTTCGAGATGTTTACTCAGTTGGATACCTCGCTGCACCGTTCGGTCAACGGGTTGGGTATCGGCTTAACGCTCGTCAAGACCCTGGTTGAGTTGCACGACGGAACTGTGGAGGTCCAGAGCGCGGGACTTGGTCATGGGACTAAGTTCACGGTTCGCCTCCAAACGCTCGACGAAGTGCCGCCGTCGCCCCACCCCCCCCTGACCGCCGCCAGCCCGCTGGCACCGCTAACGCCCCGCCGCATTCTAGTCGTCGACGACAACCGCGACGCAGCCATGTCTCTCGCCATGCTCATGGATATCGCCGGTAACGAAACGCACATCGCGCACGACGGGCACGAGGCCCTGGAATCGGCGGCGAGGTTACGGCCCGACGTGATTCTGCTCGATATCGGCCTGCCGAAGCTGAACGGACTCGAAGCCTGCCGCAAGATCCGTGAGCAGCCGTGGGGCAAGGACATCGTCATCGTCGCCCTCACCGGATGGGGACAAGATGACGACCGTCGTAAGTCCCACGAGGCCGGGTTTGACGGCCATCTGGTCAAGCCCGCTGACTACGGAGAGCTTGTGCGGCTGCTTGATAAGCTCGGACGGATCCCGTCCTGAGTGTGGTTCAGGCAATCTGGCGGTTCCGCATGAATTTGAGCTGACAAGATAGGGTATCTCCTCTCGACAGGATGCGCCCCGACGACATACCCCCACGCTTGCCCCCGCGCTGAGCGAGACGCCACGGGTATCGGTGGGATCGCTTGAGCAACGTTTCCGCCGCATTGAAGCAGAAATCCCCTCCCGGTGGGGTCGGCTGGGAAGCCGTGGGAGGGCGATGGTTTGGGCCCGCTTGGATTCGAACCAAGGACCAAGGGATTATGAGTCCCCTGCACTAACCGCTGTGCTACGGGCCCGAGCGGCGATTCTATCCGCTCGGCGGGTGGGCGGCGGGCGCGCCCGCCCGAGCGGCCCCTTGCCAAGTCGCGCCCGCCCGCTAGCATGGACGCCCCTCCACTGACCGAAGCGACTTCCATGCAGCTCTATTTCAGCCCCGGCGCCTGCTCCCTTGCCTCCCACATCGCGCTGCTCGAAGCGGCCGTGCCGTTCGAAGCCGTCAAGGTCGACGGTCGTTCGAAGAAGGCCGCCAACGGCGAGGACTACTGGCAGGTCACGCCGAAGGGCTATGTCCCGGCGCTGCGCCTCGACGACGGCCAGGTGCTGACGGAAGGCACGGCGATCCTGCCCTTCGTCGCGGATCGCAATCCGGGCGCGGGCCTCGCGCCGGCTGCCGGTACGCTCGAGCGCTATCGGCTGCACGAGTGGCTCGGCTACATCAACTCCGAGGTGCACAAGGGCTTCGGCGTGTTCTTCACGCCCGGCGCCACTGACGAGGCGAAGACCGCGGGCAAGGCGAACCTCGCCAAGAAGTTCGTGTTTCTCGAACAGCAACTGCAGGGCAAGGACTACCTGCTCGGCAGCGCGTTCACGGTCGCGGATGCGTATCTCTTTACGGTGCTCGGCTGGACCCGCGTCGTCGGCATCGACCTCGGCGAATGGCCGGTGCTGAAGGCGTACCATGCGCGGATCCTGCCGCGGCCTGCCGTGCAGGCGGCCATGAAGGCCGAAGGCCTGATCAAGTAGCGCCAGCCGGGAGAACCGCCATGTCGAACGATGCCGCCAAGCCCGCCTACCTGCTGGTCCAGGGCACCGTCACCGACGTGGCCGGCTTCCAGGCCTACAATGCCGCGCTGCCGCCGATCTACCAGAAGTTCGGCGGCCACTACCTCACCGTCACCCCCGCCTCGAAAGTCGAGATCGCCGAGGGCGAACCGCGCGGCGAGAGCATCCTGATCGCCCGCTTCCCGTCGAGGGAAGCGGCCTGGAGTTTCTGGAAATCGGCGGAGTACACCGCAGCGAAACAGCTGCGCGCCGGCAAGGGCAGGTTCTTCGTGACCGTGCTCGAAGGCCTGCCGGGGGCCTGAGACGGCGAGCGCCGCGCGCGCTGCCAACCGGCGGAGGCCCATCGGCCGGTGTAACGAAGTCGTCATCGCGATCCCGGCATGCTGGGAACCGCTACCATACCGTTCCCCCGCCGGCGCCCTGACGCAGGATCTTCGATGCCCCACTCCAACCCGCGGCTGGTCTCGTTCGCCGCCGTCTTCGAGCAACGCGTTTCGCGTCGCGGTTTCGTTGCGGCTGCGGGGGGAACGGCCGCGATCGCGGCGCTCGGCCTCGGCGCGGCCGTGCCGGCGGCGCAGGGGGCGGCCCGCCGCGCTGGCGACGCTTCCGACCTGCCACGCCTGTCTCCGTCCCGTGAAGACGCGTTGCTGCTCGCCGCGGGCCATCGCTACGACCTGGTCGCGCGCTGGGGCGACGCGCTGTGGAGCAGGGAGCCGTCGCTGACGGCCGCGGGGATACGTGAGGGCGCGCTGCTGGCGCCCGCCGCTGCTGCACTACAGGCGCGGCGCTTCGGCAACAACTGCGACGCGATCGCCTATTTTCCGCTCGACGGCCGCTCCTCGCGCCGCGGCCTGCTCTGCGTCAATCACGAATACGTGCGGCCTGAGCTCGTGCTGCCGGGGCTGTCGTCGAAGGGACGGCGGCAGGCGCTGAAGGCGATGATCGAGGCGAATGCGGGGCTCGTGTCGACGCTGCAGGCGGCGCATGGCGTCAGCGTGCTGCAGGTCGAACGTTCGGCGCGCGGCCGCTGGCGCTTCGTCCCGGGCGCGCCGGCGACCCGCCGCATCACCGCCAACACCCCCTGCGACATCTCGGGCCCCGCGCGCGGCGCGGCGCTGCTGCAGACGGCCGCCGACCCCGCTGGCATCCGCGCGCTAGGCACCTTCGCCAACTGCGCCGGCGGCAAGACGCCCTGGGGCACCTATCTCACCGCCGAGGAAAACGTCGACGACTACTTCGGCGGCGCGACCAGCTGGGCCGCGGCCACCGACGACGCCGCCACCGTCGAGGCGCATCGGCGCTTCCCGCTGTTCGAGGCTTCGGTGTACGGCTGGGATCACTCCGATCCGCGCTTCGACCTGCGGCGCAACCCTCGCGAGCCGCTGCGCTGCGGCTGGATCGTCGAGATTGACCCGCGCGACCCGCAGTCCACGCCGCGCAAGCGCACGGCGCTCGGGCGCTTCAGCCACGAAGGCGCGAACACGATCCTCGCCCGCGACGGGCGCGTCGCGGCCTACATGGGCGACGACGACAAGTTCGAATACGTCTACAAATTCGTCACGCGGGATCGCTTCGATCCGCGCACGCCCGACGCGAATCGCGACCTGCTCGACCACGGCACGCTGTACGTGGCGCGCTTCGATGCCGACGGCGGCGGCGCCTGGCTGCCGCTGGTGCCCGACGAAAACGGGCCGCTGAACTCCGCCGCCGGTTTCCACGACCAGGCCGAGGTCGTGATCAAGTGCCGCGCCGCCGCGGACCGGCTCGGCGCCACGCCAATGGATCGTCCGGAGGACGTCGAGCCGAGCCCCGTCACGGGCCGCGTCTATATCGCCTGCACCAAGAACGACTCGCGCGAGCGCGGCAGCCGGCGCGGCATGGTCTCGGGTCGCGAGATCGATCGCGGCGCCGATGCGGCGAACCCACGGCTGCTGAACGAATTCGGCCACGTGATCGAACTGACCGAGGACGGTGACGACGCCGCGGCGACGCGTTTCCGCTGGAGCGTGTTCCTGCTCGCCGGCGACCCTTCGGTGCAGGGCTCGCGTTTCCTGACGCGCACCGAAGAACTGCTGCCGGGCAGGCTGGAACGCGGCGACACCTATTACGCGGGCTTCACCGATCCGTCGCGGGTCAGCCCGATCGCCTGCCCCGACAACCTCGGCTTCGACCCCGAGGGGCGGCTGTGGATCGTCAGCGATGCCGATTCCGCGCTACTCGGCAACAACGGCTGCTTCGTCGTGCCCACGTCGGGCCCCGATCGCGGACTGCTGCGGCAGATCGCCAGCGGCCCGGTCGGCTGCGAGATCTGCGGCTGTGAATTCACGCCCGACGGCCGCACGCTGTTTCTCAGCATCCAGCATCCCGGCGAAGGCGGCTCCGTCGAAGCGCCGATCAGCCACTGGCCCGACGGCGGCGACCTGCCGCCGCGCTCCGCCATCGTGGCCATCACCCGCGACGACGGCCGCGAACTGTAGAATCGCGCGGTCGCTCGCTCTGAAGGCGACGGCGCCGACAGCATTGCGAGGACGAACATGTCGATTCCGAAAAGCCAGCTCCAGTACCAGCTCGTCCGCCAGCCCAAGGGCTTCAGCCTGCAGCTGCGCGAAGGCGCGCCGATCCTTCCGCCGGGCCCGAACGAGGCGCTGGTGCAGGTGCGCGCCAGCTCGCTGAACCGGCGCGACATCGGCATCCAGAAGGGCGTCTATCCGGTCGGCCCGCGCGAAACGCTGGTGCCGCTGTCGGATGGCGCCGGCGAGGTCGTCGCAGTGGGCCCCGGCACCACTCGCGTGAAGCCGGGCGATCGCGTCGCGGCGACGTTCTTCCAGTCCTGGGCCGCGGGCCGCCCGACGGCGAAAACCGGCCCCAGCGCGCTCGGCGGCGCGCTCGACGGCATGCTGGCGCAGTACGTGACGCTCGCCGAAGAGGGGCTGGTCCAGGTGCCTGCACATCTCTCGTTCGAGGATGCCGCCGCCCTGCCCTGTGCGGCCGTCACGGCCTGGTCGGGCCTGGTCGCGCGCGGCCGGATGCAGGCTGGCGACATCGTGCTGCTGCAGGGCACCGGCGGCGTGTCGGTGTTCGGGCTGCAGCTGGCGGCGGCCGCCGGCGCGAAGCCCTACATCACGAGCTCGAGCGACGAGAAGCTCGCGCGCGCCCGGACGCTCGGCGCGGTCGGCACGATCAACTACAAAGCCACGCCCGAATGGGGCAAGGCGCTGCTCGAACTGACCGGCGGCGTCGGCTCGCACCAGACGCTCGAGGTCGGCGGCTCCGGCACGCTGGCGCAATCGCTGGCCGCGGTCGGCCAGGGCGGCCACATCGCGCTGATCGGCGGTCTCAGCGGTTTCGGCGGGGACATCCCGGCCGGCAGCCTGGTCGGTCGCAATGCCAGCGTCACCGGCATCACGGTCGGCTCGCGCGCCGATTTCGAGGCGCTGAACGCATTCCTCGCGAAGCACTCGATCCGGCCCGTCATCGATCGCGTCTTTGCGTTCGCTGAAGCCGACGATGCCTATGCCTACATGGACACCGGCAGCCACTTCGGCAAGATCGTGATCCGGCATTGATCCTCGGGTTCTTCGAACGCGAGCGCGCCGCCCGGCGCCCGCTGGTCGCGGCGATCGTCGTCGCGACCGTGGGCTCCACCTATCGCAAGCCCGGCGCACTGATGCTGTTCTCGGCGAGCGGCGAGCGCGCCGGCCTGCTCAGCGGTGGCTGTCTCGAGGGCGATCTCGGCCAGCGCGCGGCGGCGCTGCTCGCTTCGCCGCGGCGGCTGGAGCTCGCGAGCTACGACAGCCGCAGTTCCGACGACCCGATCTGGGGTCTCGGCCTCGGCTGCGAAGGCCTGATGCAGATCCTGCTGCTGCGCGTCGACGCCGCGTCCGGCTACGAACCGCTGGCGCTGCTGGCGCGGCTCGAAGCCGACGCCGCCGCGGGCGCCTACGCGGTCGCATTGTCGGCGACCCATCCGACGGTGGCAGCCGGCACCGTCTGGACCGACGACCGTGGCCTCGAGGCCGGCCTCGCCGCCACCACGATCGACGAGCGGCCGGTCGGCGTGTTCGTCGCGCAGGTGCCGCGACCGCCCGCGGTGCTGCTGTGCGGCGCCGGACCCGACGCCGAGCCGGTGGTGGCCTGGGGCGCCGCGCTCGGCTGGCACCTGACGGTGGTCGACCATCGCCCGGCGTACGTCGACGCGGCGCGCTTCGCGTCGGCGCGTGCCGTGCGGCGCGTCGATGCGGACGAGCTCGGCACGGCACTCGATCTCGCGCGCTTCGATGCGGCGGTCGTGATGAGCCATCATCTGGTCGCGGATGGCCGCTACCTCGCCGCGCTGGCGCGCTCCCCGATCGGCTACGTCGGCCTGCTGGGGCCCGCTGCGCGCCGCGAGCGGCTGTTCGCCGAACTCCAGGTCGAACTCGGCACGGAGCTTGCCGCCGCGCTACGCCCGCGGCTGCGCGCGCCGGTCGGCCTCGACCTCGGGGGTCGCACCCCCGAGGCCATCGCGCTGTCGATCGTGGCCGAGATCCAGGCCACGCTGCACGGCCGCCACGGCGAGCCGTTCTCCGCTCACCAGGGTACGACGCTGCCGTCGTAGAGGATGATCTCGGCGTCCTGCGTCAGGTTCTCGATGTTGCGGATGACGCCGCTGACGCTCTTCTGCGGCGAGATGCCCTGCGCCGGGAAGCCGCTCGCGCGCAGCAGCCGCGTCTCGACCATGCCAGGGGCGAGAATGCCGACCTTCACGCCCCTGGCGCGGGTCTCGGCCGCCAGCGTGCGCATCGCCATGTTCACACCGGCCTTGCTGATCCGGTAGAAATAGAGGCCGCCGCCGCGCTTGGTGTTGGTCTGCGAAGAAAGGCCGCTGGTGATCACGACGATCTTCTTCTGCTGCGAGGCGAGCACGTTGTCGATGAACGCGTGCGAGATCTCGAGCGGCGCGAAGGTGTTGACGCGCAGCACCTCCTCGAAGGTCCTGTAGTCCAGGTTGTCGAACGACTGCTGCGCGGTCTCGCCGAGCCAGCCGGCGTTATGCAACAGCAGGTCCACCGGCTTGCCACGGTACTTCGCCGCGAGCGCAGCGATCTGCGCGCTGTCGGCGACGTCGAGCCTTTCGATCACGACGTTCTTGTGCTGCGCCGCCAGCGCCGCGAGCTCGGTCGCCGCGCCCGGGTCGCGCGCCGTTGCGATCACGCTCCAGCCCTTGTCCGCATACTGGCGCACGAACTCGAGCCCGATGCCGCGGTTCGAGCCGGTGACCAGCACGACGGGCGGCGCGCCGGCGTTCGCGTTCGCTTCGGCGGCCAGCGTCGCCACCGGTGCCATCGCGGGGATTGCGCCGACCAGCAGCGTGGCCGTGGCCAGGAAGGTCCGGAACGATCGCATCATGACGCACTCCGTGGCTCGCGCCGCCAGACGATCGGAAAGACCGCTTCGGGCGGCGGCGCATCGACGCTCATCGCGGGATGCCGATCGAAGGGCGCGAGACCGAGCGTCAGCGGATTCGGTTGCCAGAGGACGTCGCTGCCGACCCAGCGCAGCGTGAAGGCGAGACGGCGCCCGCCCTGGTCGGCGCGGCGCGGCGGCGCACCGTGGATCGTCTTCGGATGGATCAGCAGGATGTCGCCGGCCTCGGCCGTCCAGGTGCGGATGTCGGCGTCTGGCGCATGCACCCGCTCGAGCAGTTCGCTCCACGGACGGTAGTTCGCCGGCCGCTCCTTGTCCTGGGGCAGGAACGTGGAGTGGTAGCGGTGGCGGTCGCGATGCGAGCGGGCCAGCGTCTGCAGCGGCGAGTTGTCGGGACCGACGTCGGTCAGCGCGATCCAGAGGCTCGGCAGCTGCGCGCCCTGCAGCGTGAACGTGCACTCGTCGTTATGCCAGGGCGTTGCGGTCTCGCTGGCGAGCCCGACCTTCGAGAAGGTCGCATCGAGCCAGAATCGCAGCGAGGTCGCGCCGGTCAGCGCCGCGACGGTCTCGGCCGCCGGCGAATCGAGGATCGCTGCGCGCAACGCGGGCAGCTGCGGCATCAGGTTCACGAGCCGCACGTAACCGTCGTGGTCCTCGAATTCGATGTCGCGGAACACGGGGTCGGGCCCGGTGCGTTTCGGGAAGCGGCCGGCGCGCAGCGCATCGGTCGCCGCGTCGAGCAGTGCGGTGAGGCGCCGCACGAACGGCGGATCGAACACGCCCGGCACGCGCACCGTGCCCAGCTCGTCGTAGGCATCGATGTGGGCCTGGGTGACCTTGCTCATGACGCATCGACCCCGCGGTATTTCGCCACCAACGGCGCCGCGAACGCCGCGGCGCCCGAGCGGACATGGACGGGATGCTCGCCCTGGAACACGTGCCCGCTCGCGCCTGGCACGCGCTGCAGCACGGCCTCGTGGCAGTTGTACAGCGGGTCGTCGGTGGCGCTCAGCGCGAGCACCGGCACGCCGCTCGCGGCCAGCGCCTCGAGCCCGGCGAACACGTCGTATTCGAGCAGCGTGCGCATCGGCCGCGTGTCGAAGTCGGCCGCGATCTTCGCCTTGACCAGCTTCATCGTGAACCCGCCGAGCGCCTCGTCCCAGGCCGCCTTCGGGCGCCACATCCGCACCTCCCAGAGCAGGTGCGTCCAGAGCTCCTTCAGGTGCTCGCCGTCCTCGCGCAGCACCATCGGCTGCGGCGTCGCCTTCTGCAGGATCTCGCGCCGCAGCGCCTCGTCCCAGACGGGCGTGCCGTCGAGCGCGACGAACGCGAGTCGACGCGGCACCTGCCGCGCCACCTCCATCGCGATCAGCGAGGCGAGATGCCCGCCGACCAGCGCGCAACGCGCGAGGCCCCAGGCGTCCAGGCACTCGGCGACGCTGGCGCCGAAATCCGCAACACTCCAGTGCCCCGCGCGCCGCAACGAATTGCCGAAGCCCGGCAGGTCGGGCGCAAGCGCATGCAACCCCTGCCGCGCCAGCTCGTCGATGACGGCCGAATATTGTGCCGAGCACCCCGGCCCCCAGTGCAGCAGCACCACCGCAGGCCCGCTGCCGGCCTCGCGGAAGTGCACCTGGCCTTTCGAAGTGTCGACATATCCGAATCGCTGCATGCGGCTCCCGTCCCTGGCATCGTCCACGCTGCTTCCGAGTATCGAGATCGACGCCGTGCATCGCCAGTCCGGCTGCCCGGAGCGCCGCAGTTCGGCTGGTCAGGACGGCCGACGCAGGCCGCGGCGCGGTTCGGCTACCAGCGGGTCTTCCGGCCAGTAGTGGCGAGGGTAGCGTCCCCTCATGTCCTTGCGCACCTCGATGTAGGCGTTGCGCCAGAAGCTCGCGAGGTCGCGGGTGATCTGCAGCGGGCGCTGCGCCGGGGAGAGCAGCTTGAAGGTGACCGGGATCGCGCCGCCGCCGAGGCGCGGCGTCTCGGCGAGACCGAAGACTTCCTGCATCCGCATCGAGGCGCAGGGCGCGAGGTCGTCGAGGTAGTCGATGCGGATGCGCGAGCCGGTCGGCACGCTCAGGTGGGTCGGCAACCAGTCGTCGAGCCGGCGCTGGCGCTCGTAGCCGAGGCGCGCGCGCAGCGCCTCGGCGAGCGGCACGCGCGCGAGCTGGCTGCGGCGGGTGATGCCGTCGAGCCAGGGCGCGAGCCACTCGTCGATCGATCCGAGCAGGGCGGGCTCGTCGAACGCCGGCCAGTCCGCGGTCCCGGGCAGCGCCCGGGCGCGCGCCAGCTCGACCCGGGCCTGCAGATTGCGGCATTCGTCGTCCCAGGGCAGTGCGCCGATGCCGAGCGCGCGCAGGCCCACGAGCATCGCGACCGCGGCGCGCGCGCGCGGCGGCGGATGGATCGGCTTCTCGGCCAGCACCAGCTCGTCGAGCCGCTCGATACGGCGCGCCACCACCGCTTCGTCGCGCGGCGACCACTGCACCTCGTCGAGCTGCTCGATCCGCCCGCCCACGGCCGCCTCGAGCGCCTCGCGGTCGAGCCCGGCGGCGAGCTGGATCCGCGCCTCGCGGTCGCGATCGTCGAGCTCGACCGCGACGATGAATTCACTGCGCGCCAGCCGATCGACATGCGCGAACGCCGCGCCGCGGCCGTTGCTGAGCGCGAAGCGGCCTTCCGCGCCGCCGCGCACCCGGCCGATCCGGTCCGGATACGCGCAGGCCAGCAGGATGCCGACCTGCGATGGCAGGTGCCCCGAATCGCCGGCAGGACCTGCGTCCCGCGGCGACGCGGATTCCCCGGCGATCCTGCGGAACATCTCGACGCTGCGGCGCACGCGCGCGAGGCCGCCGCGATCCGCCGCCGCGCCGCCGGCCCACTCGCCGCGCAACAGCTCGAGCCGGGTCAGGATGTCGGCATCGCGAGCCTCGCCGGGCCCGCCGCGCATCAGGTCGCGATCCGAGAGCAGCGCGGCGAGCTCGGCGCCGAGGCGGCCGAGGCCGCGGCGGCGCGCCTCGAGCAGCAGGTGCGCGAGTCGCGGATGCGCCGGGATGCGTGCCAGCTCCCGGCCATGGGTGCCCAGACGCCCCTCGGCGTCGACGGCGCCGAGCCGCTGCAGCAAGCTGCGCGCACCGGCGAGCGTCGGCGCCGGCGGCGCCTCGAGCCAGCGCAGCGCCGCCGCATCGCGCGTGCCCCAGCTCGCCAGCTCAAGCGCCAGCGGCGCGAGGTCGGCCTCGGCGATCTCGGGCACGCTGAACGCGGCCAGGCTGCGCTGTGCCCCCTCGCTCCACAGCCGATAGCAGACGCCTGGCGCGACGCGCCCCGCGCGTCCCTGGCGCTGCTCGGCCGAGGCGCGCGAGATGCGCTGCGTTTCGAGCCGGCTCATGCCGGTGGCCGGATCGAACAACGACCGGCGCACCAGCCCGGAGTCGATCACCACGCGAATGCCGGGAATCGTCAGGCTGGTCTCGGCGACGTTGGTCGCGAGGATCACGCGCCGCGCGCCGGCCGGATCGGGCTCGAGCGCGGCATCCTGCCCGGCCGCGCCGAGCTCGCCGTAGAGCGGCAGTACGCGCGCCTCGACATCACCGAGCCGCTGCTGCACGCGGCGGATCTCGCCCGCGCCGGGCAGGAACACCAGCACGTCACCCTCGACCTCGCGCAGCGCACGCCGCACGCCGAGCACCACGGCCTGTTCGGGCGACTCAGCGCCGCCCGGCAGCACCGGCAGGCCCTGGCCGAGGTAGCGCGTCTCTACCGGCCACGAGCGGCCCGCCGAGCTGACCAGCGGCGCCCCACCGAGCAGCGCGGCTACCGGTTCACCGTCGAGCGTCGCCGACATCACGACGATGCGCAGTCCGCTGCCGAGCTGCTCGCGCGCATCGAGGCACAGCGTCAGTCCGAGATCGGCCTGCAGGCTGCGTTCGTGGAACTCGTCGAAGATCACCGCGGCCACGCCCTCGAGCGCCGGATCCGACTGCAGCATGCGCGTGAACACGCCCTCGGTGATCACCTCGAGGCGCGTGCGCGGACCGATACGCGTTTCGAGACGCATGCGATAACCCACAGTCTCCCCGACGGCTTCGCGCAGCGTCTGCGCCATGCGCCGCGCCACCGCGCGCGCCGCGAGCCGCCGCGGCTCGAGCATCAGGATGCGCCTGCCTCGCGCCCACGGCTGTTCGAGCAGCGCGAGCGGCACGACCGTGCTCTTGCCGGCGCCCGGCGGTGCCTGCAGCACCACCGCATCGCGCGCTGCGAGCGCATCGCACAGCGCGGGCAATGCTTCGTCGATCGGCAGTCCGGAAGTGATCATCGAAAAATTTTTCGCGTGGCAGACGTGTAACGATTGCTTAACGTGAAGGAATTGTATGCAATTGATGGCATGCGAATGATCAAGAGACTCGTCGTCGGGCTTTCGAGCCTCGTCGTCGTCGTCTGGATCGCGCTCACCGCCTGGGCCTACTGGCCCGGCGAACCGGAAATCCCGGTGGCGAAGCTCGCGACAACGGCCGACCGCTTCATCGTCGTCGATGGGCTGCAGCTGCGCTACCGCAGCTGGGGCGAGGCCGGCACGGGCCGCCCCAACCTGCTGCTGATCCACGGCTTCGCCAATTCGCTGCAAAGCTTCCGCCTGCTGGCACCGCGCCTCGCGGCCTGCTGCCACGTCGTCGCGATCGACATGCCGGGCTACGGCCTGTCGGACAAGCCGGTCGATTTCGACTATCACAACGGCCCGCAGGCGGCGGTGATGGTCGCAGCCGCCCGGGCACTCGGCCTGCACCACACGGTCTATGTAGGGCATTCGCTCGGCGGCGCGATCGCGCTGCAGGCCGTGATCCGCGATCCCGACGCCTCCGGCCTGGTGCTGATGAATCCCGGCATCCTGACCACGGGCGTGCCAAGCATCGTCCAGCTGACCGTGCCGCCTCTGCCGCGGATGTCCGCGAAGATGTTCGCCAGCCGTCAGTTCCGCGCCGATTTCCTCGGCAAGTCCTACGTCAATCCGTCGCTCGTCACGCCCGCGGTGATCGACGAAGTGATGCTCGGTGCCCGCAGCGAGGGTTACATGGCCGGGATGACCTCTCTCATGAAGCAGTATTCCGAGGGCGAGGAGATCGCGCTCGCCGCGCGGGTCCGCGTACCGACGCTGATCCCCTGGGGCGACCAGGACCGCAACAAGCTGCGCAGCGAAGCCGACGACCTGCAGCGGCTGATCGCGGGCGCGGAACTGGTGCGCTTCGCCGGCTCCGGCCACTACGTGCACGAAGAAGCAGCCGCGGGCGTGGCCGCCGCGATCGAATCCTGGCTCGCGCGCACCCACCCGGCGAACGCGGCATCGGCCCCTTCCGCTCCTCCGTCCACCATGGCGGACACCACGGCTGCGACCACCGCGGTCGCATCGTGACGACCGAATCGCTGCCGCGCCGCGACCTCGCGCGACCGGTGCTGCGCCTGGCCTTCACGCTCGCCTGGACGATCGGCGTACTGCTGGTGATGACCATCGTCGTCACGGTCGCGAGCGCTGCCTCGCCGGCGGACGACCAGCCTGCCCGCGCCGGCAGGGCCATCACTGTGCGCCAGGCCTCCATGGGGTCCTGTTTGACGCTCGGCAGCCGTGGAGTTGCCGTCCGGGCGCGCCGCCTGCGCTGAGCGGCCTGCTAACATGACCGGGCAACTCTGACTGGGGGCCCGACATGCGCACCGACCGCAGCCGACGCAGCGAAAACATCGAGGACCTCCGTGGCCGCGGCCCCGCGGGCGGCGGCGGTGGGGGCGGGATGCGCTTCGGCATCGTCGGCACGCTGATCGCGCTGGTCGCCGCATATTTCCTCGGCATCGACCCGCGGATGATCCTCGGCCTGATGCAGGCCGGCGGCCCGCCCGCGGTGCAATCGACCGCCCCGGTCGCGACCGGCACACCGACCGACGAAGCCGGGAAGTTCGTAGCCGTGGTGCTCGGCGACACCGAAGAAACCTGGGGCGAGATCTTCCGCGCCAACGGCGCCCAGTACCCGCCGCCGACGCTGCGGCTGTTCTCGGGCCGCGTCCAATCCGGCTGCGGCATCGCCGACTCCGGCGCCGGCCCGTTCTATTGCCCGGCGGACCAGAAGGTGTACATCGACCTCGACTTCTACCGCGAGCTCGAGACGCGCTTCAAGGCGCCGGGCGATTTCGCCAAGGCCTATGTGCTCGCGCATGAAGTCGGCCATCACGTGCAGACCGTGACCGGCACCTCCGACAGGGTCCGCGCCGCGCAGGCCCGTGCCAGCGAGCCCGAGAGGAACAGGCTGCAGGTGATGATGGAACTGCAGGCCGACTGCTATGCCGGCATCTGGGCGCACCACGCGAACCGCTCGCGGCAGATCCTCGAGCGCGGCGATCTCGAGGAAGCGCTGGGCGCGGCTGCGGCGGTCGGCGACGACACGATCCAGAAGCAGACGCAGGGCCATGTCGTGCCCGAGTCCTTCACGCACGGCAGCGCACAGCAGCGCATGAGCTGGTTCAAGCGCGGTTTCGAAAGCGGCCAGCTGGCGTCCTGCGACACCTTCAGTTCGCGCGGCTGACGCTCTCCGGGGGCGCTCCGGCGGCGGCGGTCGTGCGCGGTGCGGCGGCCGCAGGCGAGCGCGCCACGCCCCAGGCGAACATCAGCCAGGCCGCCATCAGCGACACGCCGCCGAACGGCGCCACCATGCCGAACCAGCGCGGCGCGCCGAAGGTCATGGCGTAGATGCTGCCGGCGAACAGCAGCATGCCGACTAGCAGCAGCCGGATCGAGGCGCGCAGCGCCGCGGTGTCGAAGCGCGCCTCGCCCTGCAGCAAGCCGATCGCCAGCAGGCCGAGCGAGTGGACGAACTGGTACTGCACGCCGGTCTCGAACGACTCGAAGCGCGCGGCGGACAGCACCGGCTTCAGCGCATGGGTGCCGAACGCGCCGAGCGCGGTGGCGGCGGTGATCAGCACGGCGGCGATGACGAGCGTGCGGCGACTGTCAGTCATGATGCGAACCCTCCTGGGCCGTGGGGTCATTGTTCGCCGCCGCGGCGGCGGGCGCAACCTGCGGTAGGATTTAGCGCATGGATACCAATGCCGAACGTTCCGCCGACCACTCCCGTCCCGTATACCCGACCGCCTGGCTCGCCCTGGCCATCGCCGTGGCCAGCATCGGCGGTGCAGCAGCCCCGGCCGCGTCCCCGGATGCGTCTGCGGTAGCGGCCGGCGCGACGCCCGCCGTCGGCGTGCCGGCGCCCGACGACCCGGCGCTGCGCCATGCCCGCCGGCTGCTGAAGAGCACGATCCTGATCGACGGCCACAACGACCTGCCGATCGCCATCCGCGGCTACAAGGCGGCGCCGATGGACGTCGTCGCCTACGACCTGCGCCGGCGCACCAGCGGCGACACCGACATCCCGCGGCTGCGCGAGGGCCTGGTCGGCGCCCAGTTCTGGTCGGTCTACATCGCCGGCGAGGGGCCGGGGCCGTATGCGCGCGTGCAGCTCGAGCAGATCGACCTCGCGCGCCGGATCATCGAGCGCTACCCCGACACCTTCCGCCTCGCCACCACCGCCGCCGAAGTGCGCGCCGCGCATCGCGCCGGACGGATCGCGTCGCTGCTCGGCATGGAAGGCGGCTACGCGCTCGAGAACTCGCTCGGCCCGCTGCGTGCCTACTTCGACCTCGGCGTGCGCTACATGACGCTGACCCACAACACGCATACCGACTGGGCCGACTCGGCCGCGCAGGTGCCGATGCGCCATGGCGGCCTGACGCCCTTCGGCGAAGAGGTGGTGCGCGAGATGAACCGCCTCGGCATGCTGGTGGACCTCGCCCACGCCGCGCCGGGCACGATGGACGATGCGCTGCGCGTCAGCGAGGCGCCGGTGATCTTCTCCCACGCCGCCGCCCGCGGTCTCTGCGACATCTCGCGCAACGTGCCCGACGACATCCTGCGCCGCATGCCGCAGAACGGCGGCGTCGTGATGGTCATGTTCATCGCCGGCTCGATCGACTGCGAGGTCGCGCGCGTCACGCAGCCGGCGATCGTCGAAATGGGGCTGCGCGCACGGGCCGCAAAGACGCCAGAGGAGCGCGCCAGGGTGTTCTCGGAAGGCATGGCCGCGCTCACGGTGCCGGTGACGACGATCGGCAAGGTCGCCGATCACATCGAGTATGTGCGCGACCTCGCCGGCATCGACCACGTCGGCATCGGCGGCGACTTCGACGGCAACAGCTGGTGGCCGCAGGGCCTCAGCGACGTGTCGATGTACCCGAACCTGTTTGCCGAGCTGATCCGCCGCGGCTGGTCCGATCGCGACCTGCGCAAGCTCGCGGGCGAGAACCTGCTGCGTGCGATGCAACGCGCCGAGCAGGTGGCGAAGCGGCTGCAGGCCGAGCGCCCGGCCTCGCTCGCGAGGTTCACCCCAACTCCGGCAACGCCGGCGACTCCTGCGCCTTCACCCCTGCGCTGAGTTCGCGTCGTCGGGCGTGCGGGCCTCGCGTGCGCCGAGGCGCAGGGTGCAGCGCACACGCACCCCGCCCGCCGGCCGCGCCCCGACGTCGAATTCCGCGCCGATCATCTTGGCGCGATAGCGCATCGTGTGCAGGCCGATGCCATCGGTCGGCG
>Ga0163144_10011229_pt1 | contig 18976 bp, 14 predicted proteins | sample OliLak19BULKMAT1_FD_123175 | JGI IMG/M metagenome (GOLD analysis project Ga0163144, IMG submission 123175) | Freshwater microbial mat bacterial communities from Lake Vanda, McMurdo Dry Valleys, Antarctica - Oligotrophic Lake LV.19.BULKMAT1 | ecosystem: Environmental > Aquatic > Freshwater >... | reverse complement strand
TCGTCGTTGTCGGGCTGGTCGACGTCGACGTCGACGTCGAGGTGGTCGGCTCCGGGTCGCCCTGTCCGCCGCTCACGGTCGTCGACGTCGCCCCACTGGTCGAGGTTGAGGTCGACCCCGGCGTGCTGGTGGCCGTGTCGTCACTCGGCTCGTCCTCATCCTCGTCCGTCGGACCGCTGGTGCCCGAACTGGTTGGGCCGCTCGACGACGTGCTGCTGCCCGGCTCGGTCGACGTCACCGACGCCGACGCCGACGCCGAGTCCGAGGCGTTCGACGCACTGACCGATGAACTGACGGTGGTCGAGCCGCCGGAGACCGTGTTTGTGCCGGAGGACGAGGACGGCACGGATGACCCGGCCACAGTGCTTGACGGCGCCATCGTGCTGGTCGTGACCGCCGGCGCGGCCTCCACGACAACGGGCCGGCCGCACTCGACCGCCCCGGTGAAGCCGAAGTCGGCGACCCGCATCCCGGCGGCCCGGCCCCGGACCTCGAACGACCGGGCGATGACGTTGCCCTGGATCACCTTGGGGTTGCGCGTCCGCACGGTGAAGCCAGGGGCGTAGACAGTGCCGCGGATGTCCTGCTGACCGGTCAGTTGGATGGCGCCGGTGCCGAGGAAGTTCCACAGGATGTGCGGCGCGATCGCGCTGGTCATGCCGGACGGCAGGCTGATGTCCCCGCTGCCGCCCGTGATGTTGACGATCAGCTTGGTGATCGGCGACGGCGCCACGCTGAACTGCAGTGCTGTGACGGTCTGATCGATGTCGACCTCGCTGACGTTCCAGACGTTGGTGACGCCGGCCTGCAGCTGGATGACCCCCTGGTCGACCGTCACCGTGTTCTCGCACGTGCCCAGCGCGGCCGAGCTGTCGCGGTACCCCTCGAACTGTGCCGCGATGTCGACGTCGAGGTCGCTCGCCGGCACGGTCGAGGCGCTCTGGTCGAAGCCACCGCGGATCCGTGGGGTCGCGCCGACCGCAGGCAGGGGGCCCAGCACAACGTCGACCCCGCTGTCGTCGATGGCCGTCGCCGACAGCCCACCGACCGCCAGGTCACCCGAACCGTTGACCGACAGCCGCCCTGAGCTGTCCGACCAGAGCGGCGCACCGGCGACGTGCAACTGCAACGGCCGGGTGCCACCGGCACTCACCGGCACACTCATCGAGCCGCCGTTGATCGAGGAGGGGCCACGGAAGGTCAGATCGGTTCCCACCGAGACCGGGCCGGCGATGGTGCTCCGGTTCAGCGTCAGCGCCGCCTCGGTCTGCACCAGGGCGCTGTCTGCGGCGACGGGTACGACGATCTCCGCCAGCGCCATGATCGGGACCACGGCGGAGAAGGCGAGCGAGGCCACCACGAAACCGCCGAGAATGAACGGCACGGTCCGCGCGAGGGTCCGCGGCCGTACTCCAGGACCCATCGAAGGGGTCGTCGACCTGCGGGACACGGGGACCTCCGACTCACGGCGCAGGGCTGCGCAAGGAAAGTGAACCGCGATAGACACCCGCCTGGAGCAGCAACGATGCCCGACAGGGCCGAACCGTTCGAACTCCCGACGGGCCTTGATCCGAACGAAGGACCCGGTCAGGCCTTGGTCAGCGGGGCATAGCGCAGGAGAAGCCGCTTCTCTCCCAGGTCGCCGAAGTCCACCGTGGCGACTGTGCGGTCCCCTACCCCGTCGACCACGACGACCACCCCTGAACCGAACGTCTCGTGGCTGACCTTCTCGCCGACGCTGAGACTGACCACTTCCCGGTTGCCGGGTGAGCGCACACCGGGCCGGGCCGCGATCCGGGCGATCGCCGGGGCCGAGCGCCAGGCGCTCACCACTGCCCCGGTGGCGGTCGGCGGGGCTTCCCGTCGCCACGAGACGAGGGCGGCCGGGATCTCGTCGAGAAAGCGGCTCGCCGGCGCAGCCGTCGGCTGCCCCCACGCACTGCGCACCATGGCCCGCGTCAGGTAGAGCCGTTGGCGAGCCCGCGTGATGCCGACATAGGCGAGCCGGCGCTCCTCGGCGAGCTCCACCGGGTCGTCGAGCGAGCGGATGTGAGGGAAGGTGCCGTCCTCCATGCCCGCCAGGAACACCACCGGGAACTCCAGCCCTTTCGCGGTGTGCAGCGTCATCAGGGTGACCTTGCCCTCGTCGACCGCGCCATCGGGAACGTCGGGGATGTCGTCGGAATCGGCGACGAGTGCGGTGCGCTCCAGGAAGTCCGCGAGCGCACCGTCCGGATTGCCGGCGTCGAACTCCTGCGCGACCGTGACAAGTTCGGCGAGGTTCTCCAGCCGCGACTCGTCCTGCGGGTCGGTGCTGGCGCGCAACTCCTCGACGTACCCGGTCCGGTCCAGCGTCGCCTGCAGCAGGGTCGCTACCGACGCGCCGGCCTCGACCAGCGTCCGCAACTCGTCCATCAGGTCGGCGAAGCGGCGCAGCGCGCTCGCCGAGCGGCAGGCCAGAGTGTCGGCGTACTCCTCCACCCGGGCCAGCGCAGCGCCGAACGAGATCCGCTCGGCATCGGCGAATCCCGCGACGGCGGCCTCGGCCTTGTCCCCGATACCGCGTTTCGGCACGTTGATGATGCGGCGGATGTTCACGGTGTCGTCGGGGTTGGCCAGTGCCCGCAGGTAGGCCAGTGCGTCCTTGATCTCGCGGCGCTCGTAGAAGCGGGTGCCGCCGACCAGGACGTACGGCATCCCGGTGCGGAACAGCACCTCCTCCAGCGCCCGTGACTGGGCGTTGGTCCGGTAGAACACGGCGACGTCGCCGTAGGTGCAGCCGGCGCTGTCACGCAGCCGGTCGATCTCCTCCACGATGAAGGCGGCCTCGTCGTGCTCGGAGTCCGCGACGTAGCCGACGATCGGCTCGCCCGGGCCGGCGTCGGTCCACAACCGCTTCGGCTTGCGGTCGGGGTTGCGGGCGATGACGGCGTTGGCAGCGTCCAATACCGTCTGGGTGGAGCGGTAGTTCTGTTCCAGCATGACGACGTGGGCGTCGGGATAGTCGGCCTCGAACTCGGTGATGTTGCGGATGGTGGCGCCCCGAAAGGCGTAGATGGACTGGTCGGCGTCACCGACGACGGTCAGCTCGCTGGGGGCGATGGGCACCGCGTCCAGCCGGATGCCGTTGGCCATCACCGTGTCGATGTCCGGGTCGATCGCCGGGTCGAGGTCCTGATCGACACTGGGCAGTTCCAGTCCCGCCCCGCCGGAGTACCCGCCGACCAGCTCGCGGACCAGGACGTACTGCGCGTGATTGGTGTCCTGGTACTCGTCCACCAGGACGTGCCGGAACCGCCGACGGTAGTACTCCGCGGTCTCCGGGAAACCCTGGAACAAGTTGACGGTCGTCATGATCAGGTCGTCGAAGTCCATCGCATGCGCCTGCCGAAGCCGCCGGGTGTACCCGGCGTAGACCTCGGCCAGCACCTGCTCCGTCGGGGTGGCGTCGACGGCGCGGGCGGCATAGGACTCGTGGTCGACCAGCTCGTTCTTCAGGTTGGAGATCTGGGCGGCCATCGACCTGGCGGTATACCGCTTCGGGTCGAGGGCGAGGTCGCGCACCACGAGGCCGATCAGCCGCTGGCTGTCCGCCGCGTCGTAGATCGAGAACGCCGAGCGGATGCCGAGGCGGTGGGACTCGCGCCGCAGGATCCGGACGCAGGCGGCGTGGAACGTCGAGACCCACATCCGCTCGGCTGCCGGCCCGACGAGGGAGATGACGCGCTGCCGCATCTCGGCCGCGGCCTTGTTGGTGAACGTGATGGCCAACACCTGACCCGGCCGCGTGCCGCGGGCAGCCAGCGCGTAGGCGATCCGGTACGTCAGTACCCGGGTCTTGCCGGACCCGGCGCCGGCGACCACGAGCAGGGGGCTGCCGGCGTGGGCGACCGCCTCGCGCTGCGCCGGGTTGAGATCGGCCAGCAGCGCCTCGGCGCGGGCCGACGCGGCTTCCTGCGACGGGGCAGCTGCCGTCAGGCTGGGCAGCCCGAGGCTGGGCAGGTCGTCGAAAAGGGTGCCCATGGTGGGGTCAGGGTACGTCGCCGGGCGGACACATCGACGGTGAGTCACGCGGTTTAGGCTCCGCTGGTGTCCTCACCTGCCGCTGCAGCCGTGCCTCCGCAAGCCCAGCCTGCGTTCCTTCCTCCTCGATTGGACGACAGCGAGGTGGAGCGCGCGCTGGTGATCGGCGCGCACCCCGACGACATCGACTTCGGCTGCGCCGCGACCGTGGCGATGTGGGTACACGCCGGTATCGAGGTGACCTACCTGCTGGTCACGCGCGGCGACGCCGGCGGTTACGACGACACGCCCCGAGCCGACATGCCCGCGCTGCGGGAGGCCGAGCAGCGGGCCGCGGCGAAGGTGGTCGGCGTGAGCGACGTCCGCTTCCTCGACGGCTATCCGGACGGCGACGTGCAGGCCGGTCACGCGCTGGTGCGCGACATCTCGCGGGTGATCCGCCAGGTCCGGCCACAACGGGTGCTGGCGCAGTCGCCGGAGCGCAACTACGAGCGGCTGCCGGCGTCACATCCGGACCACACCGCCAGCGGTGAGGCGGCGATGCGCGCGATCTACCCGGCGGCCCGCAACCCGTTCGCCTATCCCGAGCTGCTGACCGACGGCCTCGATCCGTGGTCGGTGCCTGACATCTGGCTGATGGGTCACCCCACCCTCAACCACTACGTCGACGTCACCGAGGCCGTCGACCACAAAATCGACGCGCTGCGGGCACACGTCAGCCAGACCAGTCACATGGGTGACGGGCTCGACACCATGATCCGGGGCTGGCTGGGCGAGAACGCCCGGATCGCGGGTCTGCCGCAGGGTCGGTTGGCCGAGGCCTACTTCCGCACCTCGGTCGCCTGACCTGCGTCGGGCCGGCCACGGGATCGGGCCGCCCACCGCGGTACGACCATCAGGTCAACCCACGGGCCGCCGGACGGCCCGTAGCGCATTGCCCCACTTGCCACCGCGCCTCGCCGACGGCAAACTACTCCGAATCGGAGCCTCTCTGCTGAGGAGCTAAATGTGTCAGACGCCGTTCAGAACGACGTTCCTGTGGACGAAACCCCACCGTCCTTCACCACCGTCGTCACCCCGCGAGGCACATTCGGTGTCCGCCGCCGCGCAGACGCGGGGCCGGTGGTGGTGTGTCTGCACGGGTTCCCCGATGACGCCTCCACGAACGAACGACCTTGCCGAGTCCCTGTCAAGCGCTGGGTATCGCGTGGCAGCAGTCAATCTCAGTGGGTACTCCCCCTCACCCATGGACGGCTCGTTGAGGTTCGACGACCTGGTCGAAGACCTGTTGGCTCTGTTGGACGCCCTGTCACCCGATGATCAAGTCTTCCTCGTCGGTCACGATTACGGTGCCCAGCTCGCCTACCCGGCGCTGGCCCGCGCTCCGCATCGATTTGCTGCCGCCGCCCTGCTCGCCGGTGCCCACCCCGCCGTCCTACAACGCAACGCCCGCCGCTCGCTGCGGCAGCTGTGGATGAGTCGCTACATCGTGTTCTTCCAGCTCGGGTCCTACGCCGATCGGCGAGTCTCCCGGGACAACTTCGCCTATGTCGAAGCTCTCTGGCGGCGATGGGCACCCGGCTTCACCATTCCCGAGGACCACCGTGCCCACGTCAAGCGCACCCTCGCGGCGAGCATGCCCCGACCAGTGGCCATGTACCGCGGCGGCGGGTTCGGCCTAGCGAGTGACGCGATCGGCGTACCCACGCTGTACATCTGCGGAGCCGACGACGGATGCGCGATGCCCTTCCTCGCCGATGGGCAGGAGGCCCTTTTCACCGGCGGCTACGCAGCCGAGACGTGGGAGGGCACCGGACGCTTCCCCCACCTCGAACACCCTGCTCGCGCCGCCCAGGCGGTACTCAGCTGGTTCCGGAGCCCCGCGACCCATGGCCGCGCGACAGCGCCGGTGTCTCCCAGCGGTGACTCCAGTGACGGAAGGGCGCCGTGAATCACACCGAGCCGAAGGTCTGCACCCAGGTCCCGCCGCCGTAGCCCGGCAGCGCGCCGGGATCGAAGCCGACCCCGATCACCGTGTAGGCACAGTTGACGATGTTGGCCCGGTGACCGTCGCTGGCCATCCATGCCGTCATGACGCCGTCGGCCTCGGTGAATCCGGTGGCGATGTTCTCTGCCACGCCTCCCGGGTACCCGGCGGCCGCCCCCCTCGACGTGGGTGTGGAGCCGTCCGGTCCGGTGTGGTCGAAGTACTGCTTGGCGACCATGTCGACTGCGTGCGCGTCGGCCGAGGCGACCAACCGGGCATCCACGGTCAAGGCACCGCACCCCGCCTTGGCCCGCTCGGCATTGGTCAGGGCCACCAGCCGCTGCTCGAGGTCCGGCAGACTTCCCGTGCCGGTGGGAGCGGCAGTGGTGCTGGTGGAGGGCTCGACAGTCGGTGCGGGCGTGGACACCGTCGGGGTGGCACTGGGCAGCGTCGCCGTGGCCGTACCGGTGCCCGGTACTGCCGTCGGGTCGACAGGCGTGGCGGTCGGGGTGACTGAAGGTCCCTCGGCGGGCCTCACTACCGCTGCCGCCTCGCCGGTCCAGGTGGGCAGTGGCTCTCGCACGGCCGCGGCACGCAGCGGCTGCTGCCCTGCCGCAGCGTCGGCGACCACCGGACCGCCACGGTCGGCGGACCGTGTGACCTGCTCATCACCCCGGACTCCCAGTGGATCACCCACAGCGTCGGCGACATCGATGCCCAGGCGCTCGGCCGGGCGGAACCCCGGGATCGCGCCGCTGGCGACGGCGGAGGTGGACAAGGTCAGCACTGCGGTGACGACCAGTACCGGCACATTGATCAACCGGTGGCGACGGGCATGGCGCAGCGGCCGCTCGCTGGAGCGACCGTTGCTTCGCGTCAGATCCACTGCACCGCCAGGAAGAGGTTGGTCACGACTGACACTCCGATCGAGCCCGTCGGGTTTCACTTCTCGTCAACCGTTCGACAGAGCGACTGCCGGATCTGTCGATCACGTCGGCACCCTAGCGTGCCGAAGGCCGGAAGATCTGGCCTCGGTCACGGTGTCAGCATGTTGATGGCCTCGGTGGCGAGCCCGTTGAGCGGCAACCGACCGGCCTCGAGCAGTGCCACCCATGCCGCGGCATCCGTCGTACCGCCGGGTTGCATGACCCGCACCTCCCCCCGGGTACCGTCCGATCCCGGCTCGACGGAAGCCCGGAAGACGAGCGGCACACCGTGGAAGTCCTCGGCCACACCGCTCGGACTGGTGCCGTGGAAGCGATTCGACATCGCCGCCAGCAACCGCGACTCGCGCAGCCGGAGACCGGTCTCCTCCCACACCTCCCGGGCCAGTGCGTCTCGGATCGGCTCGCCGTGGTCGATACCGCCCCCCGGCAGCGTCCACATACCGGGCGCAGGGGTGTCGGCCGAGAGCCGGCTCAGCAGGACATGCCCCTCCTCGACGACCAGGCCGTAGACCGCCACCCGCTGCACCCTTGCCGCGGTGGGGCGTGAGATAGCAGGCTCTGGCCGCAGCGCCGCCCCGGCGGGCGCTGCGCCGGTCGGGCGGGGCGCCAGGCCAGCGAATCCGAGGGCTCGGGCCGTGAAGCCCGTCAGCGGCAGCCCTTCGATCGCGGCCGGAGCGACCACGGCGACCGCATCCGTCGAGCCGTTCGCCTCGCGCCGCAGTGATCCCCCGACGTCCTCGACGTCGTAGATGAGCCGCACGGTGTGGACCCGGCCGCCGCGGCTGGGCAGGTCGAGGACGTCGTCGAGAACGTCCACCAGGCCGAGCACCCGAACGGCCAGACCCGTCTCCTCGGCGAACTCCCGGATGACAGCCGCCTCGGGCGCCTCGCCATGGTCGAGACCGCCACCGGGCAGCAGCCAACGACCCGCCAGCTCGGTGCCGACGGCGTGCCGGACGAGGACGATGCCGCCACCGTCGCACGTGGTCCGGCACACCCCATAGGCGGCGACCCGCTGGCGGCGGTTCATGGCACTCAGGTCGCGGCGAGGGCGGCGGACTCGCCCGCGACGCGGACGTCGCGGGTCACGGCTCGCTCGGCGATGAACGACATCAGGGGCACCGTGCCGGCCAGCATGATCAGCAACGTCCGGACCAGCGACCAGCGTCGGCGGACGGCGAGGTCGAGGCAGGCGGCGAGGTAGAGCATGTAGCCGAAGCCGTGGATCGGGCTGACGGTGCGCGAGACCACGGCCGTCTGGTAGCCCAGCCAGTCGGTGTAGCGCAGCACGACGCCGACAGTGAGGACCAGGAGGAACACCCCGACGATCCAGGCGATGATCCTGTATCGGAGCAGCGCTGCAGTCATGTCCTGCCCTTCTCGTGCGTCATAGCCCGCACCGGCGGGCTCGCGGTGGCGGCGCTGTCGTTGATCGCACGCCACCATAGGGCGGCCGCGAATGCCGCGAAGACCCACCACTGCCCGGCGTAGGCGACGTTGCGCCAGTCCCGCTCCGTCCGGGCAGCCGCCACCGGGCCGGGCAGCGGCTCGGCGCCCCGGAGCAGGTTCTCGGCACCGCTCACGCCTGGCGCAGCATCGGCGATGACGAAGCCGTCGGCAACCTGCTCGGGCCAGCGGTTGATCAGGTCGGCAGCGGCCAGCAGGGACACCACCCCGGGCGGCTGGACCACGGTGACCGGGACGTCCAGGGCCTCCGAGGCCTGCACCCAGCCCTCGAGCTCGACTGCGCCGGTGGGAGCCGTCGGGGGAAGCGCCGGACCGGAGGCCGGGACCCAGCCGCGGACAACGGGCACCAGCCGGGTGCCGTCAGGGGTGCCGACCTCGATCGCGGTGACGACCCACCGGCCGTTCTCGCCCCCGTTCTCGCCCCCGTTCGCGCCCACGTTCGCGGCCCCGGGCCGGCGGCGGTCGCCGACCAGCACCTGACGATCCGGCCGCCATGTGCCGCCGACCGAGACCCGCCGCCCTTGGTCGCGTGCTATCAGCCGGCCGGACTGTGGGATCACCTCGGCGATGTCGACGGTCGGCAGGCCGGCGGCGAGCACCTCCGGACGGCTGCGCTCCCACTGCCACTGACCGAGCCACAGCATCACCGTGACTGCGGCCACCGCCACGATCGTCAGGACGAGGCCGCGACCAGTGGCGATCCGGCGCAGCACGCTGCCAGCGTACGGAGCGGGCTCAGGCCGCCAGCAACAGGGAGAGCACCGCGGTGTCGGGATCCTGGCCGAGGTCCACGCCGCGGATGCTGACCAGCCGGGTCACGGTGCCGTCAGCCTCGGCCTCGACCCAGGCGGCCCGGTGGTCCAGGCCGAGGTGCGGTACTCCCGGCAGCAGGACGCAACCCGAGGCTGGGCGTTCGGCGTCAGGCGTGCGCGAGGACGTCTCCTCCGGTGGGTGCAGCAGTACGAGCGCAGCGGGCAGCCCCGGTCCGGGCTGCGGCCGGTCGGCGGGATCGGTGGAGATGACACGGCCCGCGAACTCGACCACGCCCACGATGCCGCGGATATCGGACTCATCCAGGTCGGGCCGCTCGTCGGTCGATCGGTAGACCGATGTCGTCGGCACCATCCCCGGCACGGCGGCCAGCCGGACCGCCAGGGTCAGGAACTGCACCCACTCCCGGGTGCTGTCCGGCCATCGGCCGGTGAGGATGAAGCCCGACAGGCCGCGGTCGGCGCGGTGAAGTGGCGACACTTCGACGGCGGGACGCTCGTCGGGGTTCTCGATGCCGGCCATGTCTCACCTCCCACTGACTCTTGAAGCGTGCGCGCCATGGTGCCCTGCAGACAAGCATCTCGCCATGTCGATTGCGTTACGTCGATCGTCGCGCGCCGGCGATCACTCCCACTCGATGGTGGCCGGCGGCTTGCTGGTGATGTCCAGCACCACCCTGGTGACGCCCGGGACCTCGTTGGTGATCCTGGTCGAGATCCTCGCCAGCAGGTCGTGCGGCAGCCGGGCCCAGTCCGCGGTCATCGCGTCCTCGGAGGTCACCGGTCGCAGCACGACGGGATGGCCGTAGGTCCGCCCGTCACCGGCGACGCCGACGGAGCGGACGTCGGCCAGCAGCACGACGGGCACCTGCCACAGATCACCGGCCACGCCCGCCGCCACCAGCTCTTCAGTGACGATGGCGTCGGCTTCGCGCAGCGTGGCGAGCCGCTCGGCGGTGACCTCGCCGATAATCCGGATGGCGAGGCCCGGGCCGGGGAACGGGTGACGCTCGACGATCGGCGCGGGAAGGCCGAGTTCGCGCCCGACCGCGCGCACCTCGTCCTTGAAGAGCAGCCGCAGCGGCTCGACCAGTTCGAAAGCGAGGTCGTCGGGCAGGCCGCCGACGTTGTGATGGCTCTTGATGGTCGCCGTCACGTCGCCGCCGGACTCGACCACGTCGGGGTAGAGCGTGCCCTGCACCAGAAAGGTGGCCGCGGTGCTGGCAGCTGCGCCCATAGTCGCAGCTTCGGCGGCGGCACGTTCGAACGCTCGGATGAACTCGCGTCCGATGATCTTGCGCTTGTCCTCCGGATCGCTGACGTCGGCGAGAGCGTCGAGGAAGTGCTCGGCGGCATCGGCCACGACGAGGCGGACGCCGGTGGCTGCGACGAAGTCCCGTTCCACCTGCTCGGCCTCGCCCTTGCGGAGCAGTCCGTGATCGACGAAGACACAGGTCAACCGGTCGCCGATGGCCCGCTGGACCAGGGCGGCGGCCACCGCGGAGTCGACGCCGCCGGAGAGCCCGCAGACGGCGTGGGCGTCGCCGACCTGCTCGCGGATGGCTGCGACGAGTTCGGCCACGAGGTTTCCGGGGGTCCAGTCGGGCTCGATCCCGGCGCCGTCGCGCAGGAACCGGGTGAGCATGGCCTGGCCGTGCGTGGTGTGGCTGACCTCGGGGTGCCACTGCACGCCGAACAGCCGACGGGCGCGGTCTTCGAAGGCTGCGACGCCGGCGCCGGGCGTGGTCGCGGTGACGGTGAATCCCTCCGGGGCCCGGGTCACGGCGTCGCCGTGGCTCATCCACACCGGCTGGGTGTCGGGGTCGTGGCCGAGCAGGGTGCTGGGGTCGGGGCCTGCGGTGCGGGCCGCCACGGTCTGGCCGTACTCCCCCCTGCCGGTGCGGCTGACCTCGCCACCGAGCGCCCTCGCCATCAGCTGGAACCCGTAGCAGATCCCCAGCACCGGCACACCTGTGTCGAAGACCGCCGGGTCGACGCCCGGGGCTCCGTCGGCGTAGACGCTGGCGGGGCCGCCGGAAAGGACGATGGCGGCGGGGTCGCGAGTCAGCAGATCTGCCACCGCCGTGGTGTGCGGGACGACCTCGGAGTAGACGTTGGCCTCGCGGATCCGGCGGGCGATGAGTTGGGCATACTGCGCGCCGTAGTCGATGACGAGGACGGGGCGGTGTGCGGGCAGGCTCACGCAGGCACCGTAGAGGCTGGTGTCAGATCCGGCGCAGGTAGGCGACGACGTTGGAGTCGTAGTGGCCGGTGCTGCGGTCGAAGGTGCCACCGCAGGTGATGAGGACGAGCCGCTCGGGCACGTCGTAGAGGAAGATGTCCTCGTACGGCAGTGCGGTCTTGCGGAAGACATCGACCCTCTCGGTGACGTAGCGGGCCTGCTGCCCGCCGGCCCCCGTCAATACGGCCTCCTCCCCCGGTTGCAGGGTGTCCAGCGGGCGAAGCGCGCCGGGCAGGCCCTGATAGTCGACGTGACCGGTGAGCACGATGCTGCCGGTGCGGTCGTCGGGTCGCGCGCCGTCACTCCACCGGCCGAGCTCGGCCGGGTCGTCGGGGACGCCGAGAACCCGGTCCTCGACGCCCACCTCGATCACCGGCGCGTCGACGTCGATGGCATCGAGGGTCAGCCGGGTGGGCAGGAACGCCTCGCCCCCGACCGCGGTGGGGGTGGTGGGGGGTGGCTCTGACGGCTGTGGTGCCGGTGGAGCCGCGATCGTTGGCGCGGCGGCTGCGGTGGCGCCGGACGGCACAGGCGTGACGTCACCGTCCCACTGCGGCAGCGGGTCCTGCTGCCCGCAACCCGCGAGGGCGACGGCCAGGAGGACGACGCCTCCGGCAAGGCGTCCCGACACGCCGATACCGGCGGCCCCGCGAGGGAACCGCCGGTCTCGGCTTGATGAGCTGTCGATCAGCGGCGGTGCGTGGCGTTGCCACGCCGCAGCGAGAATCCGGCCGCCACCGCAAGGCCGGCAGCCAGCGTGATGGCGATCAGCGCCGGCAGGCCGAGCGGGCCCGACCAGCCGGAGGTGCCGTCACCCGCAGGGACCGCCGTCGGGATCGGCGGCCGCGACGTGGCGGTGGCCGTGGTCGCCGGGGCGACCTCGCCCGCCTTGTATTCGTCAACGATCAGGCTGTAGGGAATCTCCGGGAACTCCCATTCCTCTTCATCCGGTACGCCGTCCTCGACTGAGAGTTCCTCGTCGAGCTCGGCGACCTTCGATGCCACATCCGGGTCGACCTCGACCAGCTCGGGCAGGAAGCTGCCGCCCACGGCATAGATGGTGTAGACGGTCCCGGCCTTGAGGTCGAGCGTGGCGCTGAGGCCCTCTATCGAGTCGGCCCCCGACTTCGCCTCGAAGGTGTACGACCCCGCGGTCACCTCCAGCGACTGGCTCTGACCGTTGCGCAGGGCAGCGATGACCTCGGCGCCATTGGCGTTGATCGACACCACGTCCGCGGCGGCGGCGTGGCGGACCACCACACGGGCCTTGCCCACCGCCGTGGCCGTGAGGTCGTCGCGGTAGGACTCGATGACAGGGAACCCGATCTCGTCCACCTGCGCGACGATCGACGTGTCACCGAAGACATCGAAGTTGCGCGAGAAGATCGGCACCACGTCGGCTGAGCTCGTCGAATCGGGTCCGGCGATACCCACGGCGTACCGGGCGGGCGCCAGCGTCGTGCGGGTCCTGTCCTTGAACGTGACGTCGTCGAACTTGGTGTCGTCGACGTACAGATCGACGACCTCGAAGAACGGGTCGGCGATGCCGTGGATCACGGCGACCGAAGGGTCACCCGGGGCTGCGCTGGCTGGCGGGGCGAGGCCGAGCGGGATGAACAGGCCGACGGCCGCAACCGCTATGAGTGCGCGCACGCGCATGAATGCTCCTGACATGGAGGTGGACCGGAGTCCAAGACAGGCCGAAGCTAGCGCAGTCCGACAAATGGGTTTCGCTGCTTCTATAACTATTTGGTAACCCCGGTTGCCGTGCCAGCTGCTCAAACGCACAGGCCGGGTGGTTCCCCGAGGGGAGCCACCCGGCCTGACCGGAGGAGCCGCGGTTCAGCGGCGGTGCGTGGCGTTGCCGCGCAGCGCGAAGCCGGCAGCCACAGCGAGGCCGGCAGCCAGCGTGATGGCGATCAGCGCAGGCAGGCCGAGGGGGCCGGACCAGCCAGAGCTGCCGTCACCGGCGGGGACCGCGGTGGGGATGGCGGGCTTGGTGGTGGTGGCGGGCGCGGTGGTGGTCGACGGAGCCGTCGTCGTAGCAACGTCCTCGCCGACATCGACGACATCGACGATAAGGCTGTAGCCGCTGGTCTCGAACGTCATGTCGTCACCAACGGCGTACACCGTATACACCTTGCCCGCAAGAAGGGCCAGGCCCTCGGCGGAGAGGCCCTCGACAGGATTGCCGCCGAGCTTTGTGACAACGGAGTAGGTCCCGGCAGGGACCTCGAGAGCAGCGCTGTTACCGTTGCTCAAGCTCGCGATCACTTCGGCGCCGTTCGCATCGACCGATACGTCGGCGGCTTCTGCGGCATGCCGCACGACCACGCGGGCTTGGCCAGCGGCGGTCGGCGAGTAGTCATCCGGGTAGGTAACGAGTACAGGCGCGCCGAGGGCGTCCACCTGGGCAACGATCGAGACGTCGCCCGTGATTTCGAAGGTGTCCGACAGCGCGGCCTCTCCGATGGGAGCGTCGGGGAGCGTGACGTCGATGTCGTACGAGCCCGCCGGCAGCTCGGCGTCCAGCACATCACCGAAGGTGAGGTCCTCGAAGGTCAACGCGCCGTTGACATAGACGTCGACGACCTCGAAGTCGGGGATGGCGATCCCGTGCACGACGGTGACCAGGGCGTCGCCGGGGGCGGCACTGGCCGTGCTGGCCATACCGACCGGGACGACGACGACGGCGGCGACAGCCACCGCTGCAAGCGCGCGAATGCGCATGGAGCTGCTCCTTACGTTGAGGGATGCGACAAAGGCCGCGTCGCGAGCGAACCTAGCGCCTGGCGGACACAGCCACCCAACTCTGTGATGTCACGATTTAGTAACAGGGGAACTCGGTCGATACCCGGTCAGATCGGATTCACTTCACGGTGTCGAATTGTGTGAGGTCAATCACTTGTCGACCTGTCCGGCCACAACGCCATCGCGCGCTCGGCCTGCGCGGTGATGGTCAGCGACGGATTGACGCCCAGGTTGGCGGAGATCGCCGACCCGTCCAGCACGAACAGCCCGGGATGCCCCCAGACCTGCTGGCGGTGATCGAGCACGCTGGTCGCCAGGTCCGTGCCGATCGGGCACCCGCCCAGGAAGTGCGCCGTCATCGGGACGTTGAACGCGTCACCCACCGAACCGAACACGTCGGTCGGAGTCCCAACCCGCTGCCGAAGCTCCTCGGCCAACAGGCGCACGGCCCGATATCCCGCCGGGATCCACGTCGGGTTGGGCTCGCCGTGCCCGGGCCGTGAGGTCAACCCCCACGAGCCGAAGCGCCGCACCGGGGACACGGTCAGCGAATTGTCGCGGGTCTGCATCACCAGACCGACGACTGCCCGCTCGCTCCAGCGATAGATCCAGCGACTCCGCAGCGCCTGGCCCGGGTGACGTACTGCCCGGCCCAGGGCGCGCAGCCAGCGCGGGATCGATCCTCCGCCGTCGACGAGCATTCCGCTGAGCAACGCCATGGCGTTGGATCCAGCCCCGTAGCGGCAGTTCTCGACGTGGGTGTCGGCATCGGGGTGGAACGAGGTCGTGATGGCAACCCCGCGGCTGAGGTCCTGCCCCGCAGGGACGGCGGTTGCGACGGTGCCGAGCAGCGCCTCGGAGTTGGTCCGGGTCAACGTGCCGAGTGCCGCTGGAAGGTCAGGCAGCGTGCCGGTGGCCCGCATCCGGTGCAGTAGCTTCGCCGTCCCCCACGCCCCGGCCGCCATGACGACGTGCCGCGCAAGCACCACCTGAGTGTCACGCCACAGCGCGCCCAAGCCCGGCGCACCGGTGCGCTGATGCGTCACCCGCCACCGCGGCGCCGCATCGCTCGCCCTGTTCGCATCGTTCGCGTCGCCAACACCGTCAACCTCGCCCCCGGCAACCGGCAGCCGCTCGATCCGGGTCACCGTCCGCAGCGCCTCGATCCGCGCCCCCAACCGCTCAGCGAGCGCGAGGTAGTTCTTCAGCAGCGTGTTCTTGGCGCCCACCCGGCAGCCGACCATGCAGTTGCCGCACTGCGTGCACGCCCGCCGCGCGGGCCCCTGGCCGCCGAAGAAGGGATCGGCTGCCTGCTCACCCGGTGCCGCGGTGCCCTGGCCCGCCGCTGCGCCGAAGAACACCCCGACCGGAGTGGGGTGGAACGTGTGGCCGACCCCCAGCGCCTCGGCGGTGGCGCGCATCGCGTCCTCGACCGGCCCCCGGCACGGGTTGACCACCACGCCGAGCATCCGCTCGGCCATGTCGTAGTGCGGCTTCAACTCGGTCTCCCAGTCCGCGGCGCCGGCCCAGGAGCCGCTGCGGTAGAACACCGGCGGCGGCCGGTACAGCGTGTTGGCGTAGTTCAGCGATCCACCGCCGACACCGGCGCCGGCCAGCAGCACCACATCGGGCAGCCGATGGATCCGCTGGATGCCGTACCACCCCAGGCGGGGTGCCCACAGGAAACGGGGCAGGTTCCACGACGTCTTGGCGTGATCGGCGTCGGCGAACCGGCGGCCGGCCTCCAGGACGAGAACGCGGTACCCCTTCTCCGACAGCCGCAACGCCGCCACGGACCCGCCGAAGCCGCTTCCCACGATGGCGACGTCGACGACCTCGGCCGGGGGAACAGTCATGGCCATCGCAGCGCCCGCATCGCCCGCGCCATGCCCACCAGCACGGCCTCGGTCTGTGGCGCGGGCCGGTCGACCACCCGGCGCACCAACCCGCCACGGTGCACCAGCGTCACCTGCGCCCGGGTCACCTCACGCAACCCGTCGGCACCGAATCGCCGTCCCAGCCCCGAGGTGCCGAGCCCGCCCAGCGGCAGGCCAGGCGACCCCCAGGCGATGTGATAGGTCTCGTTGACGACCACGGTGCCGGCGCGGATCCGAGCCGCGAGCCGGCGGCCCCTGGCCGTATCGCGTGTCCACACCGACGCCATCAGGCCCGCGTCACCCAGATTGATCTGCGCGAGCGCCGCCTCGTCGTGGCTCACCTCAGTGACGAAGACGACGGGTCCGAAGGTCTCCTCGACGCTCACCCGAGCGTCGGCGGGCACGTCGGCGAGAATCGTCGGTTCGTAGCAGGCCGGGCCAAGGTCCGGGCGGGCCTTGCCGCCCGCAAGGACCGTCGCTCCCCGCCTCACCGCATCGGCGACGAACGCCTCGACGGTGGCCAGGTGCTCGCTTGACGTCAACCGACCGAGATCTGCCTCGGGCTCGACACCGAGCCGCAGCGCGCGGGTGCGCTCGACGAAGCGCCGCACAAAGGCCTCGCGGATGTCGGCATGGACATAGATCCGCTCGGTCGCAGTGCACACCTGGCCCAACGCACCGAAGCAGTCACGCACGGCTGCTTCGGCCGCGGCGGCCACATCGGCGTCCTCGGCGACGTACATCGCGTTCTTCCCGCCCAGCTCCAGCGTGACCCCGGTGAGGTTGCGTCCCGCGCGTTCGGCCACCAATCGCCCGACCCGGGTGGAGCCGGTGAACAGGACGTGGTCTGCGGCGTCGATCAGCTCCTCCCCCAACTCGGTCGTGCCGCCGGTGACCGCGCCCACCAGCCCGTCCGGCAGGCCGGCGTCGCTCATCAGCCACAACACGGCAGCGGCGACCTCGTCCGAGCGCGGATCGGGCTTGAGCACGACGCCGTTGCCCGCCGCGACCGCCGGCACGGTGTCGCCGAACAGGAAGACCAGCGGGAAGTTCCAGGCGGCGATGTTGGCGACCACCCCGGCCGGGATCCGCCGCTCGACGCCCGTGATCAATCCCGGCACGAACACACCGGTGATCATCCGCCGGCGGGGCCGCAGCATGCGTGGCGCCGACAGGCCGTAGTACCGAGCGATGGTGAGGACGGCGGCGATCTCCAGGAAGGCGTCCCGTCGGCTCTTGCCGGTCGCCGCCGCCACGATCGCGGTCAGCTCCTCGCGGCGGGCAAGCACCAGGTCGTGCAACCGGAGCAGGGCCGCCGCGCGGTCCCGGACGTCGACGGTGGCCCACACCCGCTGCGCGGCCCGCGACCGCGCCACGGTGTCGGTGACGCCTGGAGATCCGGAGACGAGCGCCGTCGTGGCCGTCATGCGAGCGGCACGACCTCGGGCGCGCCGAGCCGGATGGCGTCCGCGGTCTCGTCGTCGGGCTGCTCCTGGCTGGCCCGCTCCGCGCTGACCCGCGCCAAGTAGTGCTCGACCTCCCGGTCCACTTGCTCTGCGGTCCAGCCCAGGATCCCGGCCATCAGCTGCGCGGTGTCCTTCGCGGCAGCAACGCCGCGGTCCCAGGACTCGATGGAGACCCTGGTCCGCCTGGCCAGCGCATCGTCGAGGTGGCGAGCGCCCTCGTGACTGGCGGCGTACGCGATCTCGGCCCGCAGGTAATCCTCGGCTCCTGGCAACGGCCTGCCCAACTCGGGATCTGCCGCCACCATGGCCAGGATGTCGATGACGTCGTCGCCGAAGCGCCGCAGCAGGTGCTCGATCCGGGCGACGTGCAGACCGGACTCGGCCGCGAGCCGCAGCCGAGCGTGCCACAGCGCCTGGTAGCCCTCCGCTCCCACCAGCGGAACCCGGTCGGTGATCGAGTCGGGGACTCGGAACGGCAGCGCCCGGGCAGCCTCGTCCACGGCGTCTGCCGCCATCACCCGGTAGGTCGTGTACTTCCCACCGGCGACGACCACCAGCCCCGGCACCGGGTGGGCCACCACGTGCTCTCGGGACAGCTTGCTGGTCTGATCGGACTCTCCCGACAGCAATGGCCGCAGCCCCGCATAGACACCCTCGACGTCCTGCCGGGTCAAGGGGGTCACGAGGATCTTGTTGACCTGCTCGAGCAGGTAGTCGATGTCGCGACTGGACGCCGCGGGGTGCGCCTTGTCCAGCGACCAGTCGGTGTCGGTGGTGCCGATCACCCAGTGCCGCCCCCACGGGATCACGAACAGGACCGAGTTGGCCGTCCGGGTGATGATCCCGCTGCTGGACTGGACCCGGTCCCGGGGCACGACAAGATGAATCCCCTTGGAGGCGCGCACCTTGAACTGGCCGCGCTCACCGACCAGGGACTGCGTGTCGTCGGTCCACACCCCCGTGGCGTTGATCACCTGCCGGGCGCGGACATCCAGATACTCACCGCTCTCCAGATCGCGGGCACGCACCCCCACCACCCGCTCGCCCTCGCGCAGGAACGTGATGACCCGGACCCGATTGGCGCACGACGCGCCGTACATCGCCGCCGTCCGGGCCAGCGCCATCGTGTGCCGGGCGTCGTCGATCTGGGCGTCGTAGTACTGGATGGCGCCGATCATCGCGTCGCGGCGGATGCCGGGCGAGCGGGCCATCACCTGCTTGTGTGTCAGGTGCCGATGAAAGGGCAGCCCGCGAGCGTGCCCGCCGCCGATCGCCATCGCGTCGTACAGGGCGATGCCGGCGCCCACGTACGCCCGCTCCCAGCCCCTGTGCTGCAGCGGGAACAGGAAGGGCACCGGTCGGCACAGGTGCGGGGCGAGCCGGGTGAGGATCAGGCCGCGCTCGCGCAGCGCCTCGCGGACCAGGCCGAAGTCCAGCATCTCCAGG